>Ga0160434_100008_pt1 | contig 308347 bp, 272 predicted proteins | sample HID1973I_E0MG_FD_108273 | JGI IMG/M metagenome (GOLD analysis project Ga0160434, IMG submission 108273) | Enriched mosquito-associated microbial communities from UW Madison campus, WI, USA - HID1973I_E0 MG | ecosystem: Host-associated > Arthropoda: Insects > Digestive system > Unclassified ... | reverse complement strand
GTCGGCCGAGGTAGAGCCTTGGTCGGCCGAGGTAGAGCCTTGGTCGGCCGAGGTAGAGCCTTGGTCGGCCGAGGTAGAGCCTTGGTCGGCCGAGGTAGAGCCTTGGTCGGCCGAGGTAGAGCCCTGGTCGGGCCGGGTAGAGCGCTGGTCGGGTCGGCGCAGGTCGGGTGGTGGCGCGCGGGGTGGTCGCGGGGCCGGCGAGGTCGGCGGCCGGGGCGGGCTTAGGCTGGGCGGGTGCGTGGTGAGTACAAGGTTCCCGGTGGCAAGCTCGTGGCGGTCGACGTCGAGGTGGAGGAGGGGCGGCTCGCCCGCGTCGCGGTGAGCGGCGACTTCTTCCTCGAGCCCGACGACGCGCTCGAGGACATCGACGGCGCGCTGACGGGCATGCCGGAGACGGCGACGGTGTCGCAGCTCGCGAACGCGGTCCAGGCCGCGCTGGCTCCCGACGTGACGATGGTCGGGTTCTCGCCCGAGGCCGTCGCGATCGCGGTGCGCCGGGCGCTCGGCCACGCGACGGGCTGGGCCGACCACGAGTTCGAGGTGATCCACGAGGGCCCCGAGAGCCCGGCGATGCACCTCGCGCTCGACCAGGTGCTCACCGAGGAGCTCGACGCCGGACGGCGCGGCCCGACGCTGCGCATCTGGGAGTGGGCGTCGCCCGCGGTGATCATCGGCTCGTTCCAGTCGCTGCGCAACGAGGTCGACGCGGAGGGCGCGGAGCGGCACGGCGTGACCGTCGTGCGCCGCATCTCGGGCGGCGGGGCCATGTTCGTCGAGCCGGGCAACACCATCACGTACTCGCTGTACGTCCCGGCGTCGCTCGTCGAGGGCCTGAGCTTCGAGCGGTCGTACGCGTTCCTCGACGACTGGGTGCTGGGCGCGCTCGCGGACGTCGGCGTCGAGGCGACGTACAAGCCGCTCAACGACATCGCGTCGCCCGCGGGCAAGATCGCCGGTGCGGCGCAGAAGCGCCTGCGCGGGGGAGCGGTGCTCCACCACGTGACGATGGCCTACGACATCGACGCCGACAAGATGACCGAGGTGCTGCGCATCGGACGCGAGAAGCTCTCGGACAAGGGCACGAAGAGCGCGAACAAGCGCGTCGACCCGGTCCGGTCGCAGACCGGCATGGCCCGCGAGGACGTCATCGAGGCGTTCAAGGCCCACTTCCGCGCGCGCTACCGCACGGTCGAGGGCAAGGTGACGCCCGACGAGCGCGCGCAGGCCGAGGAGCTGGCCCGCACGAAGTTCTCGACGCCGGAGTGGACCGCCCGGGTCCCCTGACGCCGTCCCGGCGGGCCGCGCCGTCGGACCGGCCCGCCTCCTCGTCCGGCCCCGCCTCGCCGCGGCCGGCGGTCCGCCACGGCCTGCGCCGGGCCGACCCGGCGATTGTTAAGAACATGCAACATCTGGCTCCGCGGCTTCCGTTCACGCGACTGTGGCAGTAATCTCCACACATACGCCCACTGGTGGAAGTAAGTTTCACGTCGCGCAGGCCGCCCGGCTCCGCACGAGACACCAGGGGCGACGACCCGGCCGTCCCCCCACGGCCGACCAGAAAGGAAGTGTCACGGCATGCAGCGACGCAGCACGGTGGCCGTCACGGGCACCCTCCTCCTCGCACTCGGCCTGTCCGCGTGCGGCGGGTCGGACGGCGGCGGTGACGCGGACGGCTCCGCGGGCACCGGCTCCGGCGACTTCACGGGCGAGACCCTCACCGTCTGGATCATGGAGGGCACCAACCCGGACGCCGACGCGTTCTTCGACGAGGTCACGGCCGCTTTCAAGGAGGAGACCGGCGCCGACCTCCAGATCGAGTTCCAGCCGTGGGCGAGCGCCCACGACAAGTTCACGACCTCCATCGCCGGCGGCACCACGCCCGACGTCGCCGAGGTCGGCACCACGTGGACCGGCGAGTTCGCCGAGGTGGGCGCCCTCGCCGACCTCACCGACAAGATCGCCGAGGCAGGGCTCGAGAACGACCTCGTCCCCGGCCTCGTGGAGTCCGCGACCCTCGACGGCGGCGTCTACGGGATGCCCTGGTACGCGGGCGTCCGGTCGGTCGTCTACCGCGCGGACCTGTTCGAGGAGGCCGGCATCGAGGTCCCGACGACGTGGGACGAGCTCGTCGACGCCGCGGCCGCCCTCCAGGAGGCCGACCCGGAGATCATCCCGTTCCCGGTCGCGGGCGACAGCCAGTACGGCGCGATGCCGTTCGTGTGGGGTGCCGGCGGCGACCTCGCCGTGCAGGACGGCGACACGTGGACCTCGGCGATCAGCGCGCCGGAGGCGGTCGAGGGCCTCGAGTTCTACACCGGCCTCGCGACCGAGCACGGCTTCTCGACGGCCGCGGCCACGACGTGGAAGGAGACCGACCTCCTCGCCGCGTTCGAGCAGGGCCAGGTCGGCATGATGATCTCCGGCTCGTGGACGCCGGGCAAGATCCTCGCCGACGTCCCCGAGATGGAGGGCAAGGTCGGCGCGTTCCCGATCCCCGGCCAGACCGAGGGCCTGTCCGACTCGTTCCTCGGCGGTTCGCACCTCGGCGTCTTCGCCGCCGGCGAGAAGCAGGACCTCGCGTGGGAGTTCGTCGAGATGATGACGACGGGCGAGCTCGCGCAGGAGTGGGGCCAGCAGTCCGGGTACTTCCCGGGCCAGACGTCGCTCCTCGAGCAGGTCATCGAGGAGGACGACCCGATGGTCGCGCCGTTCGCGCAGCAGATGGTCGAGGCCGGTCGCTCGGTGCCGGTCACCCCGCTGTACGGCCAGATCCAGGGCAAGAAGACGATCGAGACGATGCTCCAGTCGATCCTCTCGGGCAGCGCGAGCGTCCAGGAGGCGGCCGACACCGCCGCCGCCGACATGGACGAGACGTTCGGCTCCTGACCGGCGCGCCGGCGCCGGGCCGCGACCCCCGCGGCCCGGCGCCGGCCCACCGCACGACCCCGAGCCCGCCCCGACCCCCCGAGCACCGCCCGACCCCGAGCACCGCGCGCTCGGGCGCGCACGCTCCCGCACGGACACGCAAGGACGACCATGGCAGACCTGAGAGCCGCACCCGGCACCTCGGTGGACCCGGCAGCACCGGGCGCACCGGCGGCGTCGGGCACCACCCCGACGCGCCCCCGGCGGCGCCTGCCCGGACTGGGGCACCGCTCCCCGCTGCGCCCGTGGCTGCTGCTCGCGCCCGCGCTCGTCGTCCTGGGCGTGCTGCTGCTGTGGCCGCTCGTGCGGGTCGTGCTCCTCTCGCTCCAGGACTACGGGCTACGTCAGATCGCGAGCGGCGAGTCCAACTGGATCGGTCTGCAGAACTACGCCGACATCCTCGGCGACAGCTACCTGTGGACCGTCGTGCTGCCGAACACCGTGCTCTTCGCGCTCGCGTGCGTCGTGCTGACGGTCGTGCTCGGCACCGCGGTCGCCCTGTTCCTCAACACGCTCGGGCCGGTCTGGAGGGGCGTCGGCGCGACGGCGATCATGGTCGCCTGGGCCGTCCCCGCCATCACGGGCACGTACGTGTGGATCTGGATCTTCGACCCGCTCAACGGGCTCGTCGCGTCCGTGCTCGAGGGCGTCGGCGCGATCGAGCCGGGCACGGTCAACTGGTTCACGGAGCGCCTGTCGTTCTACGCCATCGCGACGCTCAACGTCGTGCACCACGGCTTCCCGTTCGTCGCCATCACGGTGCTCGCGGGCCTCATGACGATCCCGCACGAGCTGCACGAGGCTGCGAAGGTCGACGGCGCGACCGCGTGGCGGCGCTTCTGGTCGATCACCGCGCCGATCCTGCGCCCCGTGTTCGCCGTCGTGACGATCCTGTCGACCATCTGGGACTTCAAGGTCTTCACGCAGATCTACCTCATGCCCGGCGGCAACGGCGGCAACAAGGACGTGTTCAACCTCGGCGTGTGGTCGTACATCCAGTCGTTCGCGCAGGGCAAGTACGGCATGGGCTCGGCGATCGCCGTGCTGCTCACGCTCATCCTGCTGGCCATCACGCTCGTGTACATGCGCACCCTGTTCAAGGAGGAGGAGCTGTGAGCGCCCCGACCCTCGCCCGCGCCACCACGACCGGCGACCGCGGCGGCCCGCAGCCCCTGCGCGCCCGCCGTCGCCGTCCCGGGTCGGCCGCGGCGAAGACCGCGGGCATGGTCGCCCTGCTGCTCTTCGCGCTCTTCCCCGCCTACTGGATGTTCTCCTCGGCGATCGACCCCGAGGCCGCGACGCGCGGCGCGCGCCTCCTGCCCGCAGGCGTCACGTGGGACAACTTCGTCACCGTGCTCGACGACGGCGGGTTCGGACACTACCTGCGCAACTCGGCGCTCGTCGCGCTCGGCACGGTGCTCGCGTCGTCCGCGGTCGCGCTGCTCGCGGCGGTGGCCGTGAGCCGGTTCCGCTTCCGGTTCCGCAAGGCGATGCTCGTGCTCGTCCTCATGGTGCAGATGGTCCCGCTCGAGGCGCTCGTCATCCCGCTGTTCCTCCAGATGCGCACGCTCAACATGCTCAACTCGCTGCTCGGGCTGACGATCGTCTACCTCGCGTTCTCGCTGCCCTTCGCGATCTGGACGCTGCGCGGGTTCGTGGCGGCCGTCCCGGTCGAGCTCGAGGAGGCCGCGTACCTCGACGGTGCCTCGTGGGGCCGCATGTTCTGGAAGATCCTCGTGCCGCTCGTCGCCCCGGGCGTCGTCGCGACGAGCGTCTTCTCGTTCATCACCGCGTGGAACGAGTTCATCTTCGCGCTGACGTTCCTGCAGCAGTCGAGCAAGTACACGGTGCCGATCGGCCTGCAGAAGTTCTTCGGCGAGAACACGACGGACTGGGGCGCGGTCATGGCCGCCTCGACGATCATCACGCTGCCCGTGCTCGTGTTCTTCGTGCTCGTGCAGCGCAACCTCTCGTCGGGCCTCACCGCGGGTTCGGTAAAGGGATGACCGCCGCACCCGCCACCGGTCCCGCGCCGCTCGCCGCCGTGCCCGAGGACGTCGTGCGCGCCGTCAACGGCGTCCTCCTGCCCGGCTTCACGGGCACCGACGCGCCGCCCGCGTGGCTCGACGACGCCGCGCGCCAGGGGCTCGCCGGCGTCGTCCTCTTCGGACACAACACGCCCGACGTCGCGTCCACCGCCCGGCTCTCGGCACGCCTCCACGAGGTCGCGCCGGACCTGCTGCTCGCGGTCGACGAGGAGGGCGGGGACGTCTCGCGCCTCGAGGCGGTCACGGGGTCGAGCCTGCCCGGCAGCGCCGCGCTCGGCGTCGTCGACGACGTCGTGCTCACCGAGGAGGTCGGCCGCGCGCTCGGGCGGCTCCTCACCGCGACGGGGATCGACCTCGACCTCGCGCCCGACCTCGACGTGAACTCCGACCCGGACAACCCGGTGATCGGCGTGCGGTCGTTCGGCGCCGACCCCGCGCTCGTCGCGCGCCACGGCGCCGCGTTCGTGCGCGGGCTGCACGCGGGCGGCGCGGGCGCGTGCGGCAAGCACTTCCCGGGGCACGGCGCGACGGACGTCGACTCGCACCTGAGCCTGCCCGTCGTCGACGCGAGCGCGGAGGAGCTGCGCACGCGCGACCTGCCCCCGTTCGCCGCGACGACCGGCGAGCACGTCGCGCCCGAGGACCGGCTCGACGCGCTCATGACGGCCCACGTCGTCGTGCCCGCGCTCGGGCCGCTGCCCGGGACGCTCGAGCCCGCGGTCGCGGACCTCGCCCGCTCGCTCGGCTTCACGGGTCCGGTCGTCACGGACGCGCTCGACATGGGCGCGCTCGCCCCGTACGCGCACGGCTTCGACGCGACCCGCGACGCGCACGAGAACGCCCACGACGACGCGGCCGGCGACGAGGGCACGACCCACGCCGTCGGCGAGCTCGCGGTGCGGGCAGTCGAGGGCGGGGCGGACCTGCTGTGCCTCGGCACGACGGTGGGCCGCGACGACGAGACCCTGTTCCGCCAGGCGCAGCTCGCGCTCGTCGCCGCGGTGACGTCCGGACGGCTCACGCTCGACCGGCTGCACGCGTCCGCGGCGCGCACCGCTGCGGCGCGCGCCGCGATCCGCGCACGCCAGGCGGCGTCGGGCGTGACGTGCTCGCCGGACGCCGCGCGGGAGGCGCTCGCCGCGCTCGGCGCGGTGGGTGCCGCCGCGGCGGCGCGCGCGGTCCGCGTCGTGCCGTCGCCGGCCACGACGCTCCCGCTCGCGTCGGCTCCCGACGTCGTCGACCTGCGCCTGCGGTTCGACCACGCGGCGGGGCGCACCGCGCAGCACGTGCAGCGCGCGCTCGACGAGGCCTTCGCGCCCGCGGCCCCGCGCCACCTGCGCCCGGCCGACGAGGACGCGTGGGGGACGGCGCTGGCGGAGGTCGCCGCCTCCGACCGGCCGCTCGTCGTCCTCACGCGCGAGCCCGTCCCGGGCTCGGGCGAGCGCGCCCGGCTCGACGCGCTCCTCGCGGCGCGGCCGGGTCTCGTCGTCGTGCACACGGGGTTCCCCGGCGCGGTCGGGCACTGGTTCGGGTCGCCCGACGGCGGCGCGGTGCCCCCCGCGGTGGTCGTCGCGTGCGGGACGGGCCGCGCCAACGCGCGGGCCGCCGTCGCGCACCTCGTGGGCGCGCACCCGTCGTCCGCCACCGGTCAGGAGGCGCCGTGATCGTCCTCGGACTGTCCTCCGGCACGTCGGTCGACGCGATCGACGCCGCCGCGGCGGACTTCTCGCTCGGCGCCGACGGGGTGCTGCGCATGCGCCCGCTGGGGCACACGGAGTACCCGTGGCCCGACGCGCTGCGCGAGCGCATCCTCAAGGCCCTGCCGCCCGCCGCGGTCGACGTCGCCGAGGTCGCCCAGCTCGACACGCTCATCGGGCAGGAGATCGGGCGCGCCGGACGTCGCGCGATCGACGACGTCGCCGGCGGGGACGCCGACCTCGTCGCGTCGCACGGGCAGACGATCTACCACTGGGTCGTCGGGGCCCGGGCGCGCGGGACCCTGCAGCTCGGCAACGCCGCGTGGATCGCGGAGCACGTCAAGCGCCCCGTGATCAGCGACTTCCGCGTCGCCGACGTCGCGGCCGGGGGCCACGGCGCGCCGCTCGTCAGCGTGCTCGACGCGCTGTGGCTCGGCCGCGACGCCGCGGACGAGGGGTCCGGCCTCACGGCCGCGCTCAACGTGGGGGGCATCGCCAACGTCACGCTCGTGGGGCGGGTCGACGACCCGGTCACGGGCTGGGACACCGGCCCCGGCAACTGCCTGCTCGACGTCGCGGTCGCCGCGCTCACCGAGGGGCGCCTCGCGTACGACCGCGACGGCGCGCTCGCCGCGCAGGGGACCGTCGACGACGTCGCGCTCGCCGCGCTGCTCGACGACCCGTACTTCGCGGCGCCCGCGCCGAAGTCGACGGGCCGCGAGCTCTTCGACGCGACGTACGTCGGGCGCCGGCTCGCGGCCGTCCGGCCCGACCTCACGGGCCCCGACCTCGTCGCGACCCTCACCGAGCTCACGGCGGTCACGGTCGCGGACGCCCTCGCGGGGCACGACGTGCGCCGCGTCGTCGTCTCGGGCGGCGGGGCGCGCAACCCCGTGCTCCTCGACCGGCTGCGCGCCGCGCTCGACGCGCGCGTCACGTCCGGGTGCGCCGTGCTCACGGCGGACGCGCTCGGCCTGCCGGTCGACGCGAAGGAGGCGTACCTGTTCGCCCTTCTCGGGTTCCTCTCCGCGCACGGGCTGCCCGGCACCGCGCAGGGCGAGCACCGCCGCCGGGCGACGGGCGCTCGCCGCGCCGTCGTCCTCGGGTCGCTCACGCCGCCCGGCCCGCTGCCGTGGGCCGCCGCGACGACGCCCGTGCGCCGGCTCGTCCTCGCCAACACGCCGCGGGGCGTCGTCCCGCGGGACCCGGGCCCGACGACGGGACCGACGAAGGGAAGCACCCGATGACCGACCCCACGACGACCACCGAGGAGTGGCACGACCTGCTGCGCCTGGCGTCGCCGACCGAGGAGCGCAACCCGCGCACCACGGACGTGGACCTGCTGCCGACGGCCGACGTCGTGCGCCTCATCACGGACGAGGACGCGACGGTCGCGGACGCCGTGCGCGCGCAGCGCGACCGGATCGCGGCCGCCGTCGACCTCGCCGTCGAGGCGCTGCGGGCGGGAGGGCGGGTGCACTACGCCGGCTCGGGGACCTCGGGTCGCCTCGGCGTGCTCGACGCGGTCGAGCTCCTGCCGACGTACGGCGTGGGCGAGGAGTGGTTCGTCGCGCACCTCGCGGGCGGCGTCGGCGCGATGATGCTCGCGGTCGAGGGGGCCGAGGACGACGTCGCGCTCGGCCGCTCCGACGTCGACGCGGTGGGTCCGCACGACGTCGTCGTCGGGCTCGCGGCGAGCGGGCGCACGCCCTACGTGCGCGGCGCGCTCGACGTGGCGCGCGAGCGCGGGGCGCGCACGGTCCTCGTCTCGGCGAACCCGCACGCGCCGCTCGCGCACGGCGTCGACGTCGCGATCCTCGTCGACACGGGCCCCGAGGTCGTCACGGGCTCGACGCGCATGAAGGCCGCGACCGCGCAGAAGCTCGTGCTCAACACCTTCTCGACCGCGACGATGATCCGGCTCGGCAAGACGTACTCGAACCTCATGATCGACGTGCGCCCCACGAACCAGAAGCTGCGCGCGCGCATCGTGCGCATGCTCGTCCAGGCGACGGGCCTCGAGCCCGAGGCGTGCGAGGACGTGCTGCGCGCCGCCGACGGCGAGGTGCACGTCGCGCTCGTCATGCTGCTCGCGGGGGTCGAGGCCGGGGCGGCGCGCGAGGCGCTGCGCGGCGACGGCATCGCGGGCGTGCGCGGTGCGCTCTCCCGGCTCGGCGCGCTGCCCACGCGGTAGCGCCCGGCCGCGAGATCGAGGCGAGCGTCCGAGGCAGGACGCGGCGGGCCCTACCTCGCGACGTGCGCGTCTACCTCGCCGGGCGCGGGCCGAAGACCGCCGTGCCCACGCGCACGATCGTCGCGCCCTCGGCGACCGCGGCTTCCAGGTCGCCGCTCATGCCCATCGAGAGCTCGCGGGCGTGGCCGGTGCCCGGTGCGCCCGAGCCCGCGACGGCGTCCCGCACCGCGCGCAGCCGGGCGAACCCCGCGCGCACGCGCGCCTCGTCGGGCGAGTTCGCGCCGATCGTCATGAAGCCCGTGAGCCGCAGGCCGGGGAGGGCGGCGACGTCGTGCGCGAGGCGCGGCGCGTCGTCGGGCACGACCCCGGACTTGGACGCCTCGCCCGAGACGTTCACCTGGACCATGACGTCGAGCGTGCGGCCGTCGCGCGCGCACCGCGCGGACAGGGCCTCGGCGAGCGCGAGGGAGTCCACGGTCTCGACCCCCGACGCCGTCGCGAGCACCTGGTTCACCTTGTTGCGCTGCAGGTGCCCGATCATGTGCACGTCCACGCGGCCCGCGGCGACGAGGTCCGCGACGTCGGGCGCCTTCGCGACGAGCTCCTGCACGCGGTTCTCGCCGACGAGGTCGACGCCCGCCTCGACCACGGCGCGCACGGCCTCGGCGGGCTGGGTCTTCGTGGCGACGAGCAGCCGGACGTCGGACGCGTCACGCCCCGCGGCGCGCGCGGCCGCCGCGACCCGGGCCCGCACCCCCGCGAGGTTCTCGGTGACGAGCGCGACGAGGTCCGGTGAGGCGGCGGGCATGGCGCCAGTCTAGGTCGGCACGGTGCGGCGGGATCCGGGTCGTCTCAGGGTCGTCCCTGATCCGCGCGGACCCGCGCGTGCGCGAGGATGGGGGGCGTGAAGACCCTGCTCAACGTCATCTGGCTCGTGCTCGCCGGGTTCTGGCTCGCGCTCGGCTACGTCGCCGCGGGCATCGTCTGCTGCGTGCTCATCATCACGATCCCGTTCGGCATCGCGAGCTTCCGCATCGCCGGCTACGCGCTGTGGCCGTTCGGCCGCACGGTCGTGGACAAGCCGCGCGCGGGCGCGTGGTCGACGATCGGCAACGTCGTGTGGGTCGTGGTCGCGGGGATCTGGCTCGCGATCGGGCACGTCGTCACCGCGATCCCGCTGTTCGTGTCGATCATCGGCATCCCGCTGGGGATCGCGAACCTCAAGATGATCCCCGTCTCGCTCCTGCCGCTCGGCAAGGACATCGTCCCGACGGACGCGCCCTTCGCCGCGTATCAGCGCTGAGCGCGGCCGGACGGGCGAACCGATGGCGTGAGGCAGAACCGAGCGCGCGAGGAAGAACCCGCCGGGCTCTGCCTCGCGACGTGCGGCCCTACCTCGCGACGGGGGCGGTGCTGCCGCCCGTGAGGCGCAGCAGGTCGGCCGGGGAGAGCCCGACGTCGAGGCCGCGGCGCCCGCCGGAGACGTAGACGACGTCGAACGCGAGCGCGCTCTCGTCGAGCACGGTGCGGTGCCGCTGCTTCTGCCCGAGCGGCGAGATCCCGCCGACGACGTACCCCGTCGCGCGCTCGGCCGCCGCGGGCTCGGCCATCGTCGCCTTCTTGCCGCCCGCCGCGTGCGCGAGCGCCTTGAGGTCGAGCTGACGGTCGACGGGCACGATCCCGACGACGAGCGACCCGCCGTCGACCGCCGCGAGCAGCGTCTTGAACACCTGCTCGGGCGCCGCGCCGATCGCCGCCGCGGCCTCCATCCCGTAGCTCAGGTCGCTCGACGGGTCGTGCTCGTAGGGGTGCAGCGTGTACGCGACGCCCTCGCGCTCGAGGAGCGAGACGGCGGGGGTCCCGGCGTGCGCGGACGGCTTCTTCTTGGCCACGGCCCGATTGTGCCGCAGGGCGCTGCCGCGCGCGGTCACACGTTCACGTCGACGAGCGACCCGATCGCGTAGGTGACGCCCATCGCGACCGCGCCGCCGACGACGGTGCGGATCGTCGCGCGCCGCGTCGGGGCCTTGCCGAGACGTGCCGACCCCCAGCCGGTGAGCACGAGCGCGAGCACGACGGCGACGAACGTCACCGGCACGCGCCACGCCACGGGCGCGAGGAGCACCGCCGCGAGGGGGAGCAGGCCGCCCACGGTGAACGACACGATCGACGCGACGGCCGCCTCCCACGGGCTCGTCAGCTCGTCGGGGTCGAGGTGCAGCTCGGCGTCGGCGTGCGCGGCGAGCGCGTCGCGCCGGGTGAGCTGCACGGCGACCTCGCGCGCCAGCTCGGGCGTGAGCCCCTTCTCCTCGTAGAGGCCCGCGAGCTCCTCGAGCTCGGCGTCGGGCGTCTCCGCGAGCTCCTGCCGCTCCGTCGCGAGCAGCGCCTCCTCGGTGTCGCGCTGCGTGCTCACCGAGACGTACTCGCCCGCGGCCATCGACAGCGCGCCCGCGAGCAGGGCCGCGCCGCCCGCCGTCGCGACGACCGGGATCGACGAGCTCGTCGCCGCGACGCCCACGACGACGCCCGCCGTCGAGACGATGCCGTCGTTCGCGCCGAGCACGCCCGCGCGCAGGCGGTTGAGCCGGCTGCCGGTGCTCTCGGCGCCGTGGGGCTCGCCGGCGTGGGGTCCCGCGCTCCCGGGACCGCGGGGTGCGACGTCGTCCATGGGGCCACGGTAGGGGCGACGGCCGCGCGCGGCCGGGGGACGCGCGGCGTAGCGTCGTGCGGGTGACGGGATCAGGGGCCGCGGGCGCCGTCGTGGTGCGCCCCGCGAACGAGGCGAGCTGGGACGACCTCGCGGCCGTGTTCGGCGACCGCGGGTACCCGGCCACGTGCTGGTGCCAGCGCCAGGTGCTCGGCGACCGCGCGTGGTACGCGACCCCGCCCGAGGAGCGCGCGCGGCTGCTCCACGAGCAGACGAGCTGCGACGACCCGGGTGCCCCGGCGACGAGCGGGCTCGTCGCGTGGCTCGACGACGAGCCGGCCGGCTGGGTCGCCGTCGGGCCGCGGCCCTCCTACCGCAGGCTGCGCGGGAGCCCCGTGCCGTGGAAGAGCCGCCCCGCGGGCGCGGCGCAGGACAAGGACGACCCCGAGGTGTGGGCGATCGCGTGCTTCGTCGTGCGGTCCGGCTTCCGCGGCCTCGGCCTGACGTACGACCTCGCGCGCGCCGCCGTCGGCTTCGCCCGCGAGCGCGGCGCCGCGGCGGTCGAGGGGTACCCGATCCTCGACCCGTCCGGCGCGCCGATCACGTGGGGCGAGAACTCGGTGGGCAGCGTCCAGGCGTTCCGCGCGGCCGGGCTCGAGGAGGTCGCGCGGCCGACGACGCGTCGCCGCGTCATGCGCCTCGACCTGCGCTGAGCGCCCGCTGCGCCCGCCGTCGGCGAAATTCGTGCGCGCCGGGAGGGGCGCGTGGTGTGGGATCGGGGCATGGCGACCGTGCTGGGTACCCCGACCGCGGACGGGCTCGTCGAGGTCCTCGACGCGCTGCGCGCGTGGCAGGACGACGACGGGCCGTTCCAGCTCCACCCGGGCGACGTGGGCTGGTTCGGGCGGCTCGGGGCGACGGCGACGGCCGCGGCCGTGCGCACGTGGCGGAGCGACGGGCGGCTCGTCGCGGTCGGCCTGCTCGACGGGCCCGACGTGCTGCGGCTCGCGCTCGCGCCGCAGGCCCCGGGCGACGCCGGGCTCGCGGCGCGGCTCGTCGACGACGTCCGCCCCGGGCACGGGGTGCTGCCCGCGGGGGAGGCCTCCGTCGAGGTGCCGCCCGGCGCGCTGCTCGACGACCTGCTCCGGGACGACGGCTGGTCCGCGGGCGAGCGGTGGACCCTGCTGCGCCGCGACCTCGCGGCCCCCGTGCCGCGCCCGGCGCTCCTCGTCGAGGTGGTCGGCCCGGACGCGGCGGCGGCGTGGACCTCCGTGCTGCGGTCGGCGTTCGACGGCTCGACGGCGGCCGTGGACCGCTGGCACGCGATGGCGGGCGGCCCCGCGGCGGCGGACGCCCGCTGCCTCCTCGGGCGCGACGAGCGCGGCGAGGCGGTCGCGGTGGTGACCGTGTGGTCGGCGGGTCCCGGCCGGCCGGGCCTGGTCGAGCCGATGGGGGTGCACCCCGACCACCGGGGCCGCGGCCACGGCACGGCGGTGACGCTCGCCGGGGCGGGCGTGCTGCGCGAGCTCGGGGCGTCGAGCGCCCTGGTCGCGACGCCGAGCGCCAACGCCGGCGCCGTCGCGACGTACGTCGCCGCCGGGTTCCGGCGGCTGCCCGAGCGGCGGGACCGGCACCGGGACGCGTGACGCCCGACGGGCGAGCGGGCCCGAGCCCTCGGGCCTACAGCGGCCCGACCGCCAGCACGGTGACGACCGGGGCGCCCGCCTCGTCGCTCGCGGCGAGGTCGACCGACGCCGTGATCGCCCAGTCGTGGTCGCCCGCCGGGTCGTCGAGCACCTGCCGCACGAGCCACGTGCCCTCCGGGACGACGCCGGCGGGGGCGTGGGCCGCCGTCGGGCCCTCGTGTCCCGGCGGGACCTCGCTGCCCGCCTCGACGACCTGGAAGAGCGCGGCCGCGCGGGCGGCGGGCCCGATGCCGACGGCGTCGTCGCCCTGGGCGTCGAAGAGCGGGTCGAGCGCGTCGCCCCACGCGTCGGCGTCCCAGCCGCTCGCGCCGTCGAGGGCCGCGAGCGCGCGGTAGTCCTCGCGCCCGGCGAGCTCGACGCGGCGGAACATCGCGTTGCGCACGAGGCGCCGGAACGCGCGCGGGTTGCCCGTGACGGGGCGCGCGGGCGCCTCCTCGCCCGTCCCGGCGAGCGGGCCGTCGCCCACGAGGCCGTCGGCGTCGTCGTCGACCGGGCGGGACAGGCGCTCCCACTCGTCGAGCAGCGACGAGTCGGTGCCGCGCACGAGCTCGCCGAGCCACTCGACGATCTCGTGCACGTCCTCGGTGCGGTGCTCCTCGGGCACGACCTGGCGCAGCGCGCGGTACGCGTCGGCGAGGTAGCGCAGCACGACGCCCTCGGTGCGCTCGAGCCCGTAGACCGACACGAACTCGGCGAACGTCATCGCGCGCTCGACCATGTCGCGCACCACGGACTTCGGCGAGAGCTCGGCGTCCGCGACCCACGGGTTGGTCCGCCTGTACATCGCGAACGCGGGCGCGAGAAGGTCCTCGAGCGGCTTCGGCCACGTGATCTCCTCGAGCAGCGCCATGCGCTCCTCGTACTCGTAGCCCTCGGCCTTCATCGCCGCGACGGCCTCGCCCTTGGCGGCGTTCTGCTGCGCGTAGAGCACCTGGCGCGGGTCGTCGAGGGTCGCCTCGATGACCGAGACGACGTCGAGCGCGTGCGTCGCGCCCTCGACGTCGAGCAGGTCGAGCGCGGCGAGCGCGAACGGCGACAGCGGCTGGTTGAGCGCGAAGTCGCGCGGGACGTCGACCGTGAGGCGCACGCTCGGCCGGTAGCCGCCCGGGCGCGAGGCGTCGGTGACCCGCACGCGCTCGACGATCCCCGCGACGCGCAGCGACCGGTAGACGCGGAACGTCTGGCGCACGTGCTCGCGCCGCTGGGACTCGGAGTCGTGGTTCGCGAGGAGCAGGTGGCGCATCGCGGCGACCGGGTCGTCCCCGCGCTGCGAGCGCGCGAGCACGTTGAGCACCATCGCGTGCGTGACGCGGAAGTGGCTCGTCAGCGGCTCGGGGTCGGCGTCGCGCAGGCGCTCGAACGTCGCGTCGGTCCAGTTCACCGAGCCCTGGGGGGCCTTCTTGCGGACGATCTTCTTGAGCTTCTTCGGGTCGTCGCCGGCCTTGGCGAGCATCTTGCGGTTCTCGATGACGTGCTCGGGCGCCATGACGAGCACCTCGCCCACCGTGTCGTACCCGGCGCGGCCCGCGCGGCCGGCGATCTGGTGGAACTCGCGCGCGGTGAGGTGGCGCATGCGCTCGCCGTCGAACTTCACGAGGCTCGTGAGCAGCACGGTGCGGATCGGCACGTTGATGCCGACGCCGAGCGTGTCCGTGCCGCACACGACCTTGAGCAGGCCGGACTGCGTGAGGCGCTCGACGAGCCGGCGGTACTTGGGCAGCATGCCCGCGTGGTGCACGCCGACGCCGTGGCGCAGGAACTTGCTCAGCGTCCTGCCGAATCCGGTGCCGAACCGGAAGTCGCCGAGCTCTGCCGCGATGGCCTCCTTCTCGGCCTTCGACGCGACGTTCATCGACAGCAGCGACTGCGCGCGCTCGACGGCGTCCTTCTGCGTGAAGTGCACGACGTACACGGGGGAGCGGCGCGTCGTGACGAGCTCCTCGATGACCTCGGTGAGCGGCTCGACGACGTAGGAGAAGTGCAGCGGGACGGGGCGCTCGGCGGTCGTGACCTCGGCGACGGGCCGGCCCGTGCGCTCCTCGATCTCCTCGACGAACCGGGTCGTGTCGCCGAGCGTCGCGGACATGAGGAGGAACTGGGTGCCGGTGAGCTCGAGCAGCGGGACCTGCCACGCCCAGCCGCGCTGCGGGTCGGCGTAGAAGTGGAACTCGTCCATGACGACCTGGGCGATCGCGTGCTCGTCGGTCGCGTCCCCGGTGCCCCGGCGCAGCGCGAGGTTCGCGAGGATCTCCGCGGTGCAGCAGATGATCGGGGCGTCGGGGTTGACGGCGGAGTCGCCCGTCATCATGCCCACGTTCTTCGACCCGAACGCGGCGACGAGGGCGAAGAACTTCTCGCTCACGAGCGCCTTGAGGGGCGCGGTGTAGTACGTGCGCCCGCCCCGACCCGACCGGTGCGCCGCGAGCGCGGCGAACTGCGCGCCCATCGCGACGAGCGACTTCCCGGAGCCCGTGGGCGTCGCGAGGATGACGTGGGAGCCCGACACGAGCTCGATGAGCGCCTCGCTCTGGTGCGGGTAGAGGTCGAGACCCTGCTCGGTCGCCCACGTGGTGAAGCCCTCGTACAGCGCGTCCGGGTCGGGCGCGGCGCCCGTCGGGGCCGGGACGTGGGCGAGGAGCGAGGGGGTGCGGCCGGTCGTGGTGGTCACGGCACGATCCTCTCAGGCCGCGGCGCCGCCGGAGGCACGACGTCGCGTCCCGGAGCCGCGGGTGAGACCGGCCTCGGGGCGGACCGGGTCGTGGACGGGGGTTGATAGCGCTGTCAATGTGTGTCAGGGTGAGCCGGGCCGGCGCCGCCGCCGGCTCTGCCGTGACCGCCGACCCCACGCCGCCGTGGGACCAAGGAGCACGACCCATGCCCCCAGGCAGCGCCGTCCCCCCGGTGCCCGACCCCTCGCGCGACCCGTCTCGACCGACCCCGCACCGACGCAGTCCGACGGCGCCGCTGCGGGCGGGCCGACCGCGCGCGGGAGCGGGCCGGTGAGGGCCGGCGCGACGCAGCAGGCCGTCCCCGACCTCACGGCCCGCCCCTGAACGGGTCGGTCGGTGCGCGCAGCGTCGCCCGCACCGACCGGCCCCTGCGAGCCCGTGCCTGCCGTCCATGTGCAGGTCACGTGCTCGTCACCCGCCCCTGACAGGGTGGCGCGGGCCGCCACCGCTGTCATCGGCATCGCCGAGCCCTTCTCGTCCCGACGCTCCACCGACCCCCACGAGGACACGATGACCCCCAGACCCCTGACCGACCGAGGTGCGCGCCGCGACGCGGCCGCCGCACCCCCCGGACCGGCGCACCGCCGCACGCGCCGCGCCGGCCGACGCCTGGTGGCCGGTGGCCTCGCGGCCGCGCTCGCCGTCGTCGGGCTCGTGCCCGTCGCCTCGGCGACCGCCGCGCCGTCGTCCGACGACCGCGACTACGCCTCGCTCGTCGACGTGTTCGTCGGCACCGAGGGGGACTACGGCAACGACATGCCGGCCGCGCAGGCCCCGAACGGTCTCGCGAAGGTCAACCCGCGCACGACCCCGGGCCGCAACAACACCGGGTACGACTACGCGCAGTCGCAGATCTCCGGCTTCACGCACACGAACCTCGACGGCGTGGGCGGGTCGGGCGGCGGCGGCGACATCCTCGTGGTCCCGACGTCGGGCAGCTACACCGCGCGCCCCGGGACGGGCACGTACGCGCACCCGTTCTCGAAGGACACCGAGTCGGGCAGCCCCGGCTACTACGGCGTGACGCTCGGCAACGTCGCCGGCACGGACGGGGGGATCCGCGCCGCGCAGGGCAGCATCGAGGCCGAGGTGACGGCGACGACGCGCTCGGGCGTGCACCGGTACGCGTTCCCCGAGGGCGCCACGCCGAGCCTCGTGGTCGACCTCGAGACCAACAACACGAGCCGCACGTCGTCGTCGGTGACCGTGGAGGAGCTCGAGGACGGGCGCGCCGCGCTGAGCGGGCAGGTCACGGGCTACTTCTACAACGCCGCGTACACGCTCTACTACTACGCGCAGACGCTCCAGCCGGTCGCGAAGGTCACCACGTGGGGCGACGACGACACCCTCGGCGACGCGACGTCCCAGGACGGCCGAGACACCGGGGCGGTCCTCACGTTCGACCCCGCGCACGCCGACGAGATCGGCCTGCAGGTGACGGTGTCGCCGATCAGCGCCGAGCAGGCCCGGACCGACCAGCAGGTCGAGCTCGGCGACCTCACGTTCGACGAGGTCCGCGACCGTACGCACGCCGAGTGGAACGCCACGCTCGGGCGCGTCGACGTCGACGCGTCCACCGCGACCGACCCGGACGGCGACCTGCAGAAGCTCTTCTACACGCACCTGTACCGCATGTTCGCCATGCCGATGAACGCGACGAGCACCTCGGGCACGTACCGCGGCGTCGACGGCGCCGTGCACGCCGCGCAGGGCTTCACGTACTACGACTCGTGGGCCACGTGGGACGACTTCCGCAAGTTCTCGGTCATCGCCTACATCGACCCGGCGCTGTACCGCGACATGGTGCAGTCGCTGATCTACCTGTTCGCCGACGCCGAGTCGACGGGCACCGGGAGCGGTCTCGGCGGGTTCGTCCATTCGGTGCCGACGGTCCGCTGGGAGCGGTCGTCGGTCGTCGTCGCGGACGCGATCGCCAAGGGCTTCGACGGCTTCGACCGTCTGGACGAGGCGTACCCGGCCCTGAAGCGGCTCGTCGGGCAGTACAGCGCGGACGAGCTCCAGCGCGGCTACGTCGCGGGCAACCCCGGCGCGTCGGTGCAGCGCGGCTACGACCAGTACGGCCTGTCCGTCGTCGCGGACGAGCTCGGCCTGGCCGACGAGGCGCAGACGATGCGCGAGCAGGCGTCGTGGCCGATCGAGAAGCTCACCAAGCCCGGCGCGTGGACCGCGGCCGACGGCACGAAGGTCGGCCTCCTCACCCCGCGGGCCGCCGACGGCTCGTGGCAGAGCGCCGACTACGAGCGGTTCGAGGCCGCGAGCCTCTACCAGGGCACGCTCTGGCAGTACCACTGGTACGACGCGTACGACATGGACGCGCTCGTCGAGGCGATGGGTGGCACCGAGGCCGCGCGGCTCGCGATGCGCCACATGTTCGGCGAGCACGCGCCGGACGACGGCAAGGCCATGCTCCACTCGAACGCGAACGAGATCGACCTCCAGGCGCCCTACCTCTTCAACTACACGGGCGAGCCGAGCCTCACCCAGAAGTGGGCGCGCGCGATCTACACGAAGGAGACCTGGAACCGGTACATCGCCACCGGGTCGTCCAGCGCGGTGCCGAGCGGTGGCGGCGAGTTCACGCCGCCCGTGAGGACGAAGGTCTACCGGCTCGACCCGCGGGGCATGCTCCCCACGATGGACAACGACGCCGGCACGATGTCGACGATGTTCGTCGCCGCGGCCGTCGGCCTGTTCCCGGTCACCGCCGGGTCGTCCGAGTTCCAGATCGGGTCGCCGTTCTTCGACACCACGACCATCACCTACGACGACGGCGCCACCTTCGCGGTGACCGCCGACGGCGTGTCCGAGGACGCGTTCTACGTGCAGTCCGCGACGCTCGACGGCGCGGCGTTCGGCAACACGTGGGTCGACTACGCGACGGTCGTGGGAGGCGCGGACCTCGCGTTCCGCATGGGCGAGGAGCCGAGCGACTGGGGCACGGATACCGAGCCCGCGTTCTCGATGAGCACCGCGACGGACGGGCCCGCCGAGGGCCCGCGCGTCGGCGCCGACCCGACGACGGTGCAGACCGCCGACGGCGGCGCGCTCGACGCCACCGTCACGCTCACGCTCGACGGCGCGCGGTTCGCCGCGCCGACCGGCACGGACCTCACCGCGAGCGGCGCCGCGAGCGTCGTCGGGCTGCCGGACGGCACCACCGCCACGGTCACGGTCGCGTCGGCGACGACGGCGCGCGTCGCCCTCGCGGGCACGGCGTCCGCGGACGCGCGGTTCTACGTCCACCTGCGCGACGAGGCGCTCGCCGACGGCGTGGCCGCGTCCGCGCTGCGGGGCCAGGGCGTCTCGGTGCTCTCCCCGCTGCGGCTGTCCGTTGCCGCCGCCGAGCGCGACGCGCTCGGCGAGCTCGTCGACGACGCCGTGCTCGTGCGGCACGGCAGCTACTCGTCGGTGACCTTCGACCGCTTCGCGCGGGCGCTCGACCGCGCGCAGGACGTCCTCGCGGACGAGGCGGCGACGAGCGTCGCCCTGCGGTACGCCGCGGACCGCCTCGGCGCGGCGGCCGACGCGCTCGACCTCACGGGCGGCGGCTTCCGCACGCTCGAGGCCGAGCGGTCGGAGTCGTGGTCGGGCGGCGAGCTGAAGAACGAGGCGAACAGCTCGTCCGGGAACCTCGGCGGCGTGCGCTCCGGGTCGTGGGTCCAGTACCGCGACATGACGTTCGACGGCCCTGCGGGCCCGGTCGCGCCGCGCTTCCTCACCGTGCGGTACGACACGAGCTTCGGCCCCACGGACACGCCGAGCACGGTGCGCGTGCACGCCGGCGACGTCACCGGCCCCGTGGTCGCGACGGTCGACCTGAAGGGCACGAGCGGCTGGGGGAGGTACACCGAGGTCACGGCCGAGCTCGGCGACGTGCCGGCGCTCGTCGACGCGGAGGTCGTCACGTTCGAGCTGCTCGCGCCGTCGGGCCGGAGCTGGGTGGGCAACTTCGACTGGTTCCGGTTCAGCGCCGAGGACCCGGCGGGACCCGGCCAGCCGGGCGAGTCCCCGACCGTGACGATCGAGGCCGAGGACTGGACCGCGAACTCCGGTCGCGGCCTCAAGAAGGAGTCCTCGACCTGGACGAGCGGGCCGGTGACGAACGTCGGCGGCACCGCGGACGGCGACTGGCTCGCCTACGGCGAGGTCGACCTCGGCGAGCTGCCGCTCGGCGAGCTCTCCGTGCACTACGTGCACAACGCCAACCGCTCCGGCAAGAACTCCGCGCTGTCGGTGTACCTCGACGCGTTCGACCCGGCGGACCCGGGCGAGCCGTTCGTCACGGTGCCGCTGCCGTCGACGGGCTCGAGCTGGACGACCGACGGCACGGCGACGGTCACCCTCCCCGAGACGGTCCAGGGCACGCACGAGGTGTTCGTGCGCCTGACGACCGAGGCCTACGCCGACCACCCGTACGTCGCGAACCTGAACAGCCTCACGTTCGCGCCGGGCGGCCCGACGGAGGTCGTCGTCGAGTCCGAGGCCTGGACGCAGCACTCCGGTCGCGGGCTGAAGAACGAGAGCTCGACGTGGACGAGCGGACCGGTGACGAACGTCGGCGGCACCGCGGACGGCGACTGGCTCGCGTATGGCGAGATCGACCTCGGCTCCGCCGCGCTCGACCAGCTCTCCGTCCACTACGTGCACAACTCGAACCGGTCCGGGCGCAGCTCGGCCCTGTCGGTGTACCTCGACGCGTTCGACCCGGCGGACCCGGGCGAGCCGTTCGTCACCGTGCCGCTGCCGACGACCGGGTCGAGCTGGACCGTCGACGGCACGGCGACGGTCGACCTGCCGCGCCCCGTGCGCGGGACGCACGAGGTGTTCGTGCGCCTCACGACCGAGGCGTACGCCGACCACCCGTACGTCGCGAACCTCGACAGCATGACGTTCTTCACCGACGCCTACGACGTCGAGGTCCCGTCGACGGACCCCGCGGCGCTCGCGGCCGCGGTGGACGACGCCGGGGCGTTCGAGGCGGAGATCGAGCGGTACGGCCGGATCGACGCGCGCGTCTTCACGCGCGAGCTCGGCGCGGCACGGACCCTGCTCGGCCAGGCCGGGGCCACCCAGGCCCAGGTCGACGAGCGGGCTCGGCGCCTCACGCTGGCGACCGACCAGCTCGTGCCCGCCGAGCGGCGCCGCCTGGAGAACCTCGTGACGAGCGCGCAGGCCGTGACCGACGAGGGGTACAGCCCCGAGTCGTGGGCGGCGTTCCGTGCCGCCCTCACGACCGCCGCCGGGGTCCACGACGACGCCTCGGCGTCCGACGCGGCGCTGCGCGAGGCGCGCCTCGCGCTCCAGGCGGCGCTCGACGCCCTCGAGGAGCCGGCCGACGTCGAGCTCGTCACCGTCGAGGTCAGCCCCCGCTGCCTCGCCGGCAAGCCGTACGTCGCGGTCCGCGCGACCAACGCGTCGGACGGCCCCGTGGACGTCGTGCTCGCGAGCGCGCTCGGGTCGAAGGCGTTCGCCGCCGTCGCGCCGGGTGCGGGCGCGTACCAGTCGTTCGCCGCGCGCACGGCGACGGGCGACCTGGACGTCACCGTGACGGCCACCGGCGAGGAGGGCACGCAGACGGTCGAGCAGACCGTCGCGATCCCGTCCTGCTCCTGACCGACGGGGTCTCGTCGCGGCGCCGCCGCGGCGTCGCGACGAGACCCGCGGTCGACGGACCGACCCGGGAGGCGCCGAGGGAACGCCTCCCGGGTCTCTCGTCGTCCACCCCTGGCGCTCGTCGCGGGGAGCGGGCACCCTGGTGCCCCACCGACGAGAGGCCCGCGATGGACGAGTACCAGGGGCGCCCCGCGTTCCACGCGCCGACGCCCCAGGACTGGCGGGCCTGGCTCGCCGAGCACCACGACGACGCGGAGCCCGGGGTGTGGCTCGTGACGTGGCGCGCGGGCAGCGGCCACGACACGTACGGCTACGAGCCGTGGATCGAGGAGGCTCTCTCCTACGGCTGGATCGACGGCCAGGCCTCGACCGTGGACGCCGACCGGCACGCGCTGTGGTTCACGCGCCGCCGCCGCGGCAGCCGGTGGACGCGCCTGAGCAAGGAGCGCGTCGCGCGGATCGAGGCCGACGGCCGCCTGACCGACGCCGGGCGGGCCGTCGTCGACGCCGCGAAGGCGGACGGGTCGTGGACCCGCCACGACGACGCCGAGGCCCTCGTCGTGCCCGACGACCTCGCGGCGGCGCTCGCAGCCCGGCCCGGCGCGGCCGAGCGGTTCGAGGCGTTCACGCCGGGCGTGCGCCGGTCGATCCTCGGGTGGATCGTCGAGGCGCGCCGGGCCGAGACGCGCGAGCGCCGCGTCGCCGAGACGGCCGACCAGGCCGCACTCGGCGTGCCCGCGCACCAGCCGCGGCGCTGACGCCCGCCGACCGCGGCGGACGGACCGCGTGTCAGCCGAGGTCCCACAGGAGCCGGTAGAACGCGATGCGCTCCGGGTCCGGCGCGATCCCGTAGCCCGCGTACACGTGCCCGTCGTACCCGGGGCCGTAGTTCCACTCCGTGCTCCACGCCGCGACGGCGAGGTCGGCCCAGCGGTCCGCGACCCCGAGCGAGCCGAGGTCGACGTGCGCGGCGAACGTGCCGTCGTCGTGCAGGAGCGTGTTGGGCACGCACGTGTCGCCGTGGCAGACGACGAGGCGGTCCACGGCGGGCGGGTCGTCGAGCCGGGCGCGCGCCCCCGTGACCCCCAGGCCGCGGTGCTCGGGGAACCACTGCGCGGGTCCGTCGCCGCGGGCCAGGCGCTCGTCGGCCCGGGCGACGCGGTCGGCGACCGACCAGGAGAACGGGCACGACGCGACCGGGAGCGCGTCGTGCAGCGCGCGCAGTCCCCGGCCGATCGCGGTGGCGGCGACCGCCGGGTCGCCGGACCAGCGGGCCTCGACGGCCGAGCGCCCGGGCACGGCCGCGGTGACGAGCCACGCGCCGAGGTCGTCCGAGCCCTGGTCGAGCACGCGGGGCACGGGGGAGCGGTCGGCGACCCAGGCGAGGCGCTCCGCCTCCGCCGGGAGGTCGAGCTCGTCCGTCCCGACGGGCGCCCACTTGGCGTACCGGGTCGGGCCCGTCGCAGGCCCGCCGGCCGGCTCGAGACGGAACGTCAGCCCGCCGAGCACGTTGCGCCACACCGGCGTGACGACGTCGTCGCCCGCGAGAGCGCGGATCGCGGCGGGCACGGCGACCGGGCCGGTAGGGATCTCGGCGATGGTCGGGGCGCGGCTCACGCGAGGATCCTCGCACGGGGGCACCGACGGCCCGCGGTGTATTACGGGCCGGTGCCCGGCGCTCCCTACCGGTCGGAGGCGCGGGTGCTCCACGGCGTTCCCGCCGGGCCCGCGGTCACGGAAGGGGACGACGATGTCGATCGTCATCACGGCGCTGCCGGCGTGGCCGCGCGTGCGCCGGGGCGCCAACGGCCACCCGGTCCAGACGCTGCAGCACCTGCTGCGCCAGCGGGGCGAGGACCTGGCCGTCGACGGCGTGCTCGGCCCGCTCACCGAGGGCGCGGTCCGGGCCGCGCAGGCGGAGAAGGGCGTGGACGTCGACGGCGTGGCCGGTCCGCGCACGTGGGCGGTGCTCGTGGAGCCCGTCCAGCGGGGCAGCGCCGGCGAGGCGGTGCGCGCGGTGCAGCGCGAGGCCGTCGCGCGCGACCGGTCGCGCGGCACCGCGCCCGTGCTGGTCGTCGACGGCCTGTTCGGGCCGCGCACGGAGGCGTGGGTGCGCGGCTTCCAGGGCGCCCTGCACGCGGGGTTCCCCGAGATCGTCGAGGACGGCGTGGTGGGGCCCGTGACCTGGCGCTGCCTCGTCAGCGGGATGCTGTCGCAGTGAGCCCCGCGGCGTCGACGACGGCCGCGCACGCCGCGAGCAGCCGCTCGCGCAGCGCGGCGCCGCGCTCGGCGAACGCACGCTGGTGGCGCACGTACTCGGCCTTCCCCTCGGGCGTCTCGATCGCGACGGGCGGCAGGCCGTAGGACGACACGTCGTAGGGCGACGCCTGCATGTCGACGACCCGCACGTCGCGCGCGAGCTCGAACGTGTCGAGCAGGAGCTCGCCCGGCACGCCCGGGCCGAGCTTGAGCGCCCACTTGTAGAGGTCCATCGTCGCGTGCAGGCACCCGGGCTGCTCGAGCGCGGGCTGGGACTCGCGCGTCGGGGCGAGCCGGTTGAGCGGCACGGCCTCGGGCGTGAAGAAGCGGAACGCGTCGAAGTGCGAGCAGCCGACGGGGTGCGACGCGACGACGTCGTCGGTGCCCTCGTGGCCGAGGCGCAGCGGCAGCGGGTGCCGGTGGTCGCGCCCGGCGGCGCGGTCGCTGTAGACCATCGCCCACTCGTGCAGGCCGAAGCAGCCGAAGCGGCCAGGGCGCGACGCCGTCGCCTCCAGCAGCGCGGCGACGTACCGCACGGTGTCCCCCCGCTCGGCGAGGTAGGCCGCGGCGTCGAGCGCGAGGCCCTCCGGTGTCTCGCGGTACCAGCGCCACGTCGCACGCGCGGCGTAGGGGTCGGTCGTCGCGTCGGGGTCGTCGTCCGGGGCGGGCGGCACGGCGCGCCCGGCCGGGGGAGCGAGCACGACGCCCGCGCCGGGGTGCCAGCGGCGCAGCGGGGCCGGCCGGGTCGGGTAGTAGGTGAAGAGGAAGTCCTCGATCGCGTGCTTCTCGCCGAGCGGCTTGCGGCGGCGCCAGCCCGCGGTGAACGCGTCGGCCCGCTCGGCGTGCCGCCGCTCGGCGTCGAGCCACGCCGCGGCGGGCAGCACCGCGTGCCCGACGGCGCCGGAGGGCGCGGTCGGCCGGGCGGTTCCGGGAGCGGGCACCCGTCCAGGGTACGAGAGTGCCGACGGCGGTCGGACGAGACGGATTTCACCCCGCCGGGGCTTCGGGCGGACGGGGTCGAACCGGAAGAATGGGTGTGAACGTGCTGTGAAGACCCGGCACACCCCGATCGCGCGGCGCCGCCGCGGAGGAGCACCATGACGCAGCCGCCCACCGGCGCACCCGACCCGTACCAGTTCGACCCCTACCAGCAGGGTGCGCCGACCCCGCCGGACGCGTACGCGCCGCCGCCCGCGAGCGACGCCCCGGAGCAGCCCTCGGCGTGGGGCGCGCCGGCGGGGCAGCCGGAGCAGCCCGCGTACGGCGCCCCGGCCTACCCGACGCAGCCGTACGGCGCCCCCGACCCCCAGCAGGCCTACGCGTCCCAGCCGTACGGGTCGACCGACCCGTACGGCGCGCAGCAGCCCTACGCCGCCCCCGGCCAGGCGGGCTACGGCGCGCAGCCCTACGGTGCACCCGACCCGGCACAGCAGCCGCCCTACGGCGCCCCCTACGGCGGATACCCCGCGTACGGCCCGCCCGCGCCGTCGTCGACCAACGCGCTCGCGATCACCGGCTTCGTCCTCGCGATCGTCGGCCTGCTGTTCTGCTGGGTCCCGGGACTCAACGTCTTCGCCGCGATCCTCGGGCTCGCCGGCGTCGTGCTGGGCATCGTCGGCCTCGTGCAGGTGAAGAACGGCCGGACGGGCAAGGGCTTCGCGCTCTCGGCGATCATCGTCGGCGCCCTGACGATCCTCGGCACGATCCTCACGTACGTCGCGCTGTTCGCGTGGGCCGACACCGTGACGACGGAGTACGAGCAGTCCCTCTCCGAGTCCGTCGAGGAGCTCGACCGCATGTCCGGCGACGCGTCGGACGAGATCCTCGCGAACGACGTCACCGTCGACTTCGGCGCGTTCGAGGCGACCGAGGACGAGTACGGCTGGGTCGAGTCGGCCCTGCCCGTCACGGTGACCAACACCGCCGACGAGGCGCAGACGTACTCGATCGAGGTCACCGCGCTCGACGCCGACGGCGCGGTCCTGTCGACGGACTACGTGTTCACCAGCCAGCTCGAGCCCGGCGCGTCCGAGAGCGTCGACGTCTTCCAGTACCAGGCCGCCGAGGACCTCGACGCGCTGCGGTCCGCGACGTTCGAGGTGGAGTCCGTCAGCCAGTTCTGACCGGGGCTCCGCCGTCGTCGGCCCGTCCGGGAGGGATCCCGGGCGGGCCGTCGTCGTGCCGGGTCACTCGGACGCCGCGAGGTACTCCTTCGCGAGCCGCTTCGGGGCCCGGGCGAGCCACGCGTCCTGCACGAGCTCCTCCAGCTCGGGCACCGGCACCCGGTCCAGGCGCGCGAGGACGATCGCGTAGCCGTCGAAGTGCGACGTCGTGAAGAACGTCCCCGGGTCGTCCCCGAGCAGCGCCTGCTTCTCGCCCTCGTCGGCGACCCAGAGCGCGAGCGGCGCCTCGCCCGGCGCGGCGTCGCCGAGCTCGGCGAGGTCCTTCGGGCGCAGGGGCCGCTCCCACGCGAACGACTTCCCGTGCACGCGCCACTGCCGCGCGCCGTCGCGCGCGGTGTCCGGCAGGACCGCGGCGACGCGGTCGACGTCGTCCCACGTGGCCATGCCTCCACGGTAGGCCCGACGCCGCGGTTAGGCTCGGGCGCATGGCCGACGCACCCGCCCTCACGCCCGCCGCCCCCGAGCAGCGCCGCCTCGGCCGCTCCGGCCTCGCCGTGTCCGCGGTCGGGCTCGGGTGCAACAACCTCGGCCGCGCCGGCACGGCGACCGAGACGCCGGAGGGCAGCGCCGCCGTCGTGCACGCGGCGCTCGACGCGGGCGTCACCCTGTTCGACACCGCCGACAGCTACGGCGCGCGGCCCGGTCTCAGCGAGGAGCTGCTCGGCCGGGCGCTCGGCACGCGCCGGGACGACGTGGTGGTCGCGACGAAGTTCGGCATGGACGTGCGCGGCCTCGACGGGCCCGACCACGGCGCGCGGGGCTCCCGCCGGTACGTCGTGCGCGCCGTCGAGGGCTCGCTGCGCCGCCTCGGCACCGACTACATCGACCTCTACCAGCTCCACACGCCCGACGACCTCACGCCGATCGACGAGACGCTCTCGGCGCTCGACGACCTCGTGCACCAGGGCAAGGTGCGCTACGTCGGGCACTCGAACCACAGCGGCTGGCAGATCGCCGACGCCGAGCACGTCGCCCGCGCCCGCGGCACCGAGCGCTTCGTGTCGTCGCAGTCGCACTACAACCTCCTCGACCGTCGCGCGGAGCGCGAGGTGATCCCCGCGGCGCGCGCCTACGGGCTCGGCGTGCTGCCCTACTTCCCGCTCGCGAACGGGCTGCTCACCGGCAAGTACGCCGCCGGGGAGCGCCCGGAGGACTCGCGCCTCGTGCGCACCAAGCCGCACCTCCTCGAGACGGCGCCGTGGGAGCGCCTCGACCGCCTGCACGCGTTCTGCGTCGAGCGCGGCACCACCGAGCTCCAGGTCGCGTTCGGCTGGCTGCTCGCCCAGCCGCAGGTGGCGAGCGTCATCGCCGGCGCGACGCGCCCCGAGCAGGTCGTGCAGAACGTCGCCGCGGCCGAGTGGCGCCCCACGGCCGACGACCTCGCCGCGCTCGACGAGATCTTCCCCCCGGCGGAGCGGGTCGCGCTGTTCTGAGCCTCAGCCCTCGCGCACCGTCGCCGACGGGTCGGCGGTGCGGCGGGCGACGGTCGCGACGAGCCGTTCGAGGGGGCCCTGCCCGAACGCCCAGCGCCACGCCGTCGCGACGGCGAGCGTGACGAGCACGAGGACGAGCAGCGGGCCGTTGGTCGTCTGGTCGTAGGCGGCGTCGCCCCAGAGCCACAGCACGACGATCTGCGCCGAGTACACGGTGAGGGCCAGGGCTCCGACGGCGGCGACGGGCGCGAGCACCCACCGCCCGACGCGCCCGGCGAACAGGCACAGCCCGAGCACCGCGACGGCGAACCCGCCGGACCCGACCACCTCGGGCAGCGTGTCCGTGTGCGGGCCGGCGAGCCACAGGTACGCCGACGTGGGCCACGGGTCGGACCAGGCGAGCGGCTCGGGCCGGTACGCGCTCGACCAGACGGCCGCGGCGTCCTCCACGGCCTGCGAGCCGCCGAGCGGCCCGACGACGGCCGCCGAGACGCCGTACCCGATCACCGCGGCCAGGGCACCGCCCGCGACGAGGGCGAGGCGCACGCGCGTCGCGCCGAGGTCGAGGCGACCGATCGCGAGCCCGGCGAGGACGTAGGCCATCCACACGACGGCCGGGTAGTGGCCCGAGACGAGGAAGTCGGTGAAGGCGCCCGAGCCGTCGTCGGGCAGGTGCAGGCCGGCGCGCGCGAGCAGCTCGGGCACGTAGTACGCGAGGACGGGCCCGACGAGCGCGACCGTGCCCGCGAGCACCGCGAGGCGGCCGGGCGACCAGCGCAGGAACGGCAGCGCGAGCACGAAGTACGCGGCGTAGAAGCCGAGGATCAGCAGCACGCGCGTGCCGAGCAGGTCGAGCACCCCGACGAGCGCCAGCAGCATCACGGCGCGCACGAGCACCCGCGTGCGGGTCTGCACGAGCGCGAGGCCGACGACGGGCGTCCGGCCCCCGGAGACGAGCGCGAGCGACACCCCGGCGACGAGCGCGAAGAGGATCGAGGACCGGCCGTTCGCGACGTCGAGCGCCGCGGCGAGCCCGCCGGCGTCCGCGGACGTGTACCCGACGTGCGCGGCGAACATGCCGAGCACGGCCAGGCCGCGTGCGACGTCGACGCCCGTGACGCGGCCCGGGCCGCCCAGCAGCAGGTCGGCGTGCCGGCGGGCGAGGCCGGGGGCGGCGGCGACGGTCATGGGGGCGATTGTGCGACGCGCGCGGCGCGTCCGCGACGTGCGCCACGCGGTTCCCGTCACGTCGGCGCCCAGAGTGTGAGAACGGGGTCGAGAAGGAACCACCCGCGGCCTACCGTGCGGGTATGACGGAAACCCCTCTCAGCGGAGTCGACGACGCCGCCGGCTCCCGCGGCGACGCCCCCACCGGGGCAGCCGGCTCCAACCCCGCCAAGGAGTCCGAGTCCTACACGCACGGCCACCACGAGTCCGTGCTCCGGTCCCACCGGTGGCGCACCGCGGAGAACTCCGCCGGCTTCCTCCTGCCGCACCTGCGCGAGGGCATGAGCGTCCTCGACGTGGGCTGCGGCCCGGCGACGGTCACCGTGGACCTCGCCGAGCGCGTGGTCGACGGCCGCGTCGTCGGGGTCGACGCGTCGGCCGCGGTGCTCGACAGCGCGCGCGAGCTCGCGACGCAGCGCGGCACCGCGAACATCACCTTCCAGCAGGCGAACGCCTACGAGCTGCCGTTCGCCGACGGCACGTTCGACGTCGTGTACGCCCACCAGCTGCTGCAGCACCTGTCCGACCCGGTCGCCGCGCTGCGCGAGATGCGGCGCGTCGCGAAGCCGGGCGGGCTCGTCGCCGTGCGCGACGCGGACTACGCCGCCATGACCTGGTACCCCGAGTCCCCGGGCCTCACCGAGTGGAACACGCTCTACCACGAGGTGACGCACGCGTACGGGTTCGAGGCCGACGCCGGGCGCCGCCTCTTCGCGTGGGTCCAGGACGCCGGGTTCGACCCCGCGCAGATCGTCCCGTCCGCGAGCACGTGGTGCTACGCGACCCCCGCCGACCGCACGTGGTGGGGCGGGCTGTGGGCCGAGCGCTGCGTCGCGTCGAACTTCGCGGTGCAGGCCAAGGAGTCGGCGCTCGCGGACGACGTCGCGCTCGAGCAGCTCGCCCAGGACTGGCTGCGCTGGGCCGAGGAGCCCGCGGGCTGGTTCGCCGTGCTCAACGGTGAGGTGCTCGCCCGGGCGTGAGCCCGAGTCGCGGGCGGGCGCCGGGTGAGCGCCGGGTGAGCGAAAGGCACCCGGCGGATAGCCTGGGCCCGTGCGCATCGCGAGATTTACCACCGGAGACGACCCCCGCTACGCCCTCGTCCAGCAGGAGGGGGACCGCACGTACCTCGCGGTCCTCACGGGCGACCCGCTCTACATGCCCGTCACGCCGACGGGGGAGCGCGTCGAGCTGGGCGACGGCGTGCGCCTGCTCGCGCCGGTGATCCCGCGCTCGAAGATCGTCGCGGTGGGCCGCAACTACGCGGACCACGCGAAGGAGATGGGCAACGACGTCCCGACGAGCCCGCTGCTGTTCCTCAAGCCGAACACGTCGGTCGTCGGGCCGGACGACCCGATCGTCCTGCCCGACTTCTCGCAGGAGGTCTCCTACGAGGCCGAGCTCGCCGTGGTCATCGGCCGGCTCGCGAAGGACGTCTCGCCCGAGGCCGCGCCCGCGTACGTGCTCGGCTACACCGTGGCGAACGACGTCACCGCGCGCGACGCCCAGCGCACCGACGGCCAGTGGGCTCGTGCCAAGGGCTTCGACTCCTCCTGCCCGCTCGGCCCGTGGATCGACACCGACCTCGACCCGGAGGACGTCGCCGTGCGCAGCCGCGTCAACGGCGAGACGAAGCAGGACGGCCGCACGCGCGACATGGTGTTCGACGTCGCGTTCCTCGTCTCGTACGTGTCGGAGGCGATGACGCTCCTGCCGGGCGACGTCATCCTCACCGGCACTCCGGCGGGGGTGGGGCTGATCGACGTCGGCGACCGCGTCGAGTGCGAGGTCGAGGGCATCGGCGTGCTGAGCAACCCGGTCCTCCGGCGCGGCTGAGGGTGTCGACGGGGCCAGGGCGCACGGCTGCTCGGTGGGCTGCCCGCGGTGCCGCGGTCGCGGTCGTGGTCCTGGGCGTGCTCGCGGGGGTCGCGACCGTCGTCGGCGGCGTCCCGGCGGAGCAGGCGTTCTCGTACGCCGCGATCGCGACGGTCGTGTCGGCTCCCGTCGCGGCGCTCGTCGGGGCGGCGCTCGGCGCGCTGTCCGTCGCCCTGCGGTCCCGACGACGGGTGCGGTCGGCCGCCGGGACGCGGGGGGAGCGGTCGCCGTCGGGCAACTAGGCTGGGCCGCGTGATCCCCGCACCTGGTTCCTCGCCCGTCCGTGTCCGCTTCTGCCCGTCCCCGACCGGGACGCCGCACGTCGGGCTCATCCGCACCGCGCTGTTCAACTGGGCGTGGGCGCGGCACGTGGGCGGCACGTTCGTGTTCCGCATCGAGGACACCGACGCCGCGCGCGACAGCGAGGAGAGCTACCAGCAGCTCCTCGACGCGCTGCGCTGGCTCGGGCTCGACTGGGACGAGGGCGTCGAGGTCGGCGGCCCGCACGCGCCCTACCGGCAGTCGCAGCGCGCCGACCTGTACCAGGACGTGATCCGCCGGCTCGTCGAGGGCGGCTACGTCTACGAGTCGTACTCGACCCCCGAGGAGGTCGACGCGCGCAACGCCGCGGCGGGCATCAAGACGAAGGGCTACGACAACTTCGACCGCACCCTCACGGACGAGCAGCGGGCCGCGTTCCGCGCCGAGGGCCGCGAGCCCGTGCTGCGCCTGCGGATGCCGGACGAGGACATCACGTTCACCGACCTCGTGCGCGGGGACATCACGTTCCAGGCCGGGTCGGTGCCCGACTACGCGCTCGTGCGCGCCAACGGCCAGCCGCTCTACACGCTCGTCAACCCCGTCGACGACGCGCTCATGGGCATCACCCACGTGCTGCGCGGCGAGGACCTGCTCTCCTCGACGCCGCGCCAGATCGCGCTGTACCGGGCGCTGCTCGAGATCGGTGTCGCGACCGTGATGCCGGAGTTCGGCCACCTCCCGTACGTCATGGGCGAGGGCAACAAGAAGCTCTCCAAGCGCGACCCCGAGTCGAACCTCTTCCTGCACCGCGAGCGGGGCTTCACGCCCGAGGGCCTGCTCAACTACCTCGCGCTGCTCGGGTGGTCGATCTCGCCGGACAACGACATCTTCTCGGTCGAGCAGATGGTCGAGGCGTTCGACGTGCACGACGTGCTGCCCAACCCGGCGCGCTTCGACCTCAAGAAGGCCGAGGCCATCAACGCGACCCACGTGCGCCTGCTCGCGCCCGAGGACTTCCGCGACCGCCTCGTGCCCTACCTGCACGCGGGCGGCCTCGTCCCGGCGGACTCGTTCGCCGACCTCTCGCCGCGCGACCGCGATCTCCTCACGGCGGCCGCGCCCCTCGTCCAGGAGCGCATGGTCCTGCTCGGCGAGTCCGTGGGGATGCTCGGCTTCCTCTTCACGGCCGACGACGCGGTGGTCGTCGAGGAGGACGCGCGCGGCGCGCTGCGCGACGACGCGACGGACATCCTCGCGGCGGCGGTCGCCGCGCTCGGCGCCCTGCCCGAGGCGCAGTTCACGACGACGGCGGTCGAGCAGGCGCTGCGCGACGCGATCGTCGAGGGCATGGGCGTCAAGCCCCGCTTCGCCTTCACGCCGCTGCGCGTGGCCCTGACGGGCCGCCGCGTCTCCCCGCCCCTGTTCGAGTCGATGGAGCTGCTCGGCAAGGCCTCGACGCTCGACCGCCTCGTGCGCCTGCGGGACGCCCTGTGAGCGCCCCCGCCGACGGCACGACGGCCGGGCCCGCGGTCGAGGGCGTCCTGTTCGACGTCGACGACACGCTCGTCGACACGCGCGCCGCGTTCGCCGAGGCGATCGCCGCCGCCTCCCGCGAGTGGCTGCCGCACCTGCCCGAGGACCGGTACGACGAGGTCCTCGCCCTGTGGCGCGCCGACCCGAACGGGCACTACCGCGCCTACACGCGCGGCGAGGTCGACTTCGACGCGCAGCGCATGGCGCGTGCCAACGAGCTCCAGTCGGCGTTCGGCGGCCGCCTGCTCGACGACGCCGCGTACGTCGACTGGAAGGACCTCTTCTGGGGCACGTTCGAGGCGTCCTGGACGGGGTTCGACGACTCCCGTCCCGTGGTCGACGCGCTCACCGCGGCCGGCGTGCGCGTCGGGTCGCTGTCGAACGCGAAGGTCGAGCTGCAGACCCGCAAGCTCGCCGCCGCCGGTCTTCCGGACGTCCCGCTGCTCGTCGGCGTCGACACGCTCGGCTTCGGCAAGCCCGACCCGCGCGTGTTCGCCGAGGCGTGCCGCCGGCTCGGAACCGACCCGGCCCGCACGGCGTACGTCGGCGACGAGCTCGACGTCGACGCCCGCGGCGCGCTCGCGGCGGGTCTCGTCGGCGTCTGGCTCGACCGCCCCGGGACGCGCCGCGGCGGCCCGCACCCCGAGGACCCGGCCTCGGCCCGCGCGTCGGGCGTGCACGTCGTGCACGGCCTCGCCGACCTGCCCGTCGCCCTCGGCCTCACGGAGACGGTCGCCACCGCGCCGTAGGACCTCCGCGAGGAAGAGCCCTGGTCGCGCGAGGCAGAGCCCCGGTCGACGACCGGGGCTCTGCCTCGCGACCTCAGGCGAGGAGCAGGACGCCGACGAGCGCGGTCGTCGTGACGAGGAGCGCCGAGAGCGCGCCGAGCACGAGCGCGCGACGCCCGGTGCGCACGAGGTGCGGCACGTCGACCCCGAGCCCGAGCGCGAACATCGCCGCGACGAACGCGAGCGTCGTGAGGGCCGCGGCGGCGTCGAGCACGGGCACGGGGACGACGCCCGTGCTGCGCAGCGCGACGGCCACGAGGAACCCGACGACGAACCACGGCAGGGGCGCGACGCGCGACCGCCCCGCCGGGGCTCCGGAGCGTGCCGCGACGACGCCCGCGCCGGTCACCATCGGCGCGAGGAGCGCGACGCGTGCGAGCTTGGCGACGGTGGCCGTCGCGAGGGCCGCCGCCGAGACGGTGCCCGCCGCCGTGACGACCTGCGCGACCTCCTGGACGCTCGCGCCGATCCACAGCCCTGTCTGCGCGTCGTCGAGCCGCAGGAGCCCGGCGAGCCACGGCAGGACGACGATCGCGAGCGTCCCGTAGACCGTCACGAGCGCGAGGGACGTCGCGACGGCGTCGTCGTCCTCACGGACCTGCGCGGGCGTGCGCCCGGGACGCGCCACGACGCCCTGCATCGCCGAGACCGCGGCCGCGCCGCAGACGGAGAAGCCGGTCGCGACGAGCAGCGCCGTCGCGCGCGGCACGCGCAGCAGCCGGCCGAGCGCGAGGGTGCCGGCGAACGTCGCGGCGAGGGTCGTCGTCACGACGACGAGGCCGCGCCAGCCGAGCCCGAGGACCTCCGGCACGGAGAGCTGGAGGCCGAGCAGCACGACCCCGGCGCGCAGGACGGTCGACGACGCCCACGCGACCCCGGGTCGCAGCGCCGCCACGCGGGCGACGGCGCGCGGGCGGCGCACGCGGCCGACCACGAGCGAGCCGACGACCGCGCCGAGCGCGAGCGCGACGACGAGCGGCGAGATCGCGGGGACGAGCCGCGCCCCGCCGAGGACGGCGGCCGTCGCGAGCGCCACGAGCGCCAGCCCGGGGACGCGGGAGCGCGCGGGACTCCCGGCGGTGGTCCGCGGGCGGGTGGTCGGGGGACGGGTGCCGGTCACGGTCCCAGGCTCCGTCGCGCGCGCCCGGCGACGGAAGGCCGAGGTGCCTCGCCACCCATAGAGTGGGTCTATGGCCGACCGACCCACGCCGGAGCGGGCGCGCGCGGAGCGCACGCCGCTGGGCGCCCTCGAGCTGCTCGTCGCGACCGACTCCCACGGGTCGATCAGCGCGGCGGCACGGGCCCTGGGGGTCGCGCAGCCGACCGCCTCGGCGGGCCTGCGCGCGCTCGAGCGACGGCTCGGGCTGGACCTCCTCGAGCGCACGACGCGCGGCGCCCGGCTCACCGAGACCGGTCGCGCGACGGCCGCGTGGGCGCGCGAGGTGATCGACGCGTCCGACCGGTTCGAGACCTCCGTCGCGTCGCTGCGCGAGCAGCCGTCGGAGCGCGTGCGGGTCGCCGCGAGCCTCACGGTCGCCGAGTACCTCGCCCCGCGGTGGCTCGCGCGCCTCGCGCTCGCCGAGGCCGGCGGGAGGTCGGCGCGCGACGCCCCCGACGTCGAGCTCGTCGTGCGCAACTCGGCCGACGTCACGGAGCTCGTGCTCGCGGGCGAGGTCGAGCTCGGGTTCGTGGAGAGCGCGACCGTGCGCCGCGGGCTGCGCACCCGCACGGTCGCGCGCGACGAGCTCGTCGTGGTCGTCGGGCCCGGGCACCGCTGGGCGCGCCGGAGCGCGCTGCGCGTCGACGAGCTGCTCTCCGGCGGCCTCGTCGTGCGCGAGAGCGGCTCCGGGACGCGCGAGACGCTCGAGCGCGGCCTCGCGGCGCTCGGCGAGCGCCTGCCCGCGCACCTGCCGTACCTCGGCTCGACGGCCGCGCTCAAGACCGCGGTGCAGCACGGCGGCGCGGTCGCCGTGCTCTCGAGCCTCGCCGTGGCCGACGACGTCGCGCGCGGCGCGCTCGTCCGGCTCGCCGTCCCGGGCCTCGAGCTCGACCGGCGGCTGCGCATGGTCTGGAAGGACGGCGCGGCGCTGTCGGCCGGTGCGCGGCGCATCGCGGCCGCCGCCGCGGCGACGGTCCCGCAGCCCGGGTCGGCCTAGCGCACGGTCGAGTCCCAGCGCCACCGGGTGCGCCGCGGGCGCCCGGGGAGCTCGTCGCGGCCCGTCGCCCACAGGAGAATGCGGTCGGCGTCCTCGGCCGCCTCCACGTGCACGTCGGGGAACAGGCGGGCGAGCGCGCGCGCGGCCACGCCGTCGGGGAACGACGTGGGGCCGCCGGTGAGCCCGAGCAGCACGTCGTGGCCGTGCACGAGGACCTCGACGACGCCCATCGCCGCGAACCCCTCCGGGTCCGAGAGCCCGTACGGGTGGTAGGCCCGCACGTCGGCCGGGCGGGTCTCGGCGAGGGTCGCGAGCAGCTCGGCGCCGCCGACGACGGCCTCGACGAGCCCCGCCGTCCCGGTCGCCCGGTCGACGTGGGCGATCTCGTCCTCCCCGCGCGGGCCGACGAGCGGCACGTACGCGAGGCGGGGGAGCGCGGCGAGCTGCAGCGCGTAGGCCACGAGGTCGTCGACGACGTGCTCGGTCGTCGTCCAGCACGACCAGCGCACCGGACCGGCCTGGGCGTCGAACGCGGCCACGTCGTGGCCGGCGATCCGCTCGGCGAGCCAGGCGCCCGCGGCGCGGACGTCGTCGCCCGTGACCGGGGCGCGTCCGGGCGCCGCGGCCCGCGTGCCGCGCGTCATGCCGCGTCCGCCCGGCGGTCGGCACGCCAGCAGCGTGCGACGTACGGCAGGTCGACGACGTCGCGGCCCGCGAGGTCGGGGTGGGTCGCGACGAGCTCGTCGACCGCCGCGAGCAGCTCCTCGCGCCGCGCCGCGGGGAGCGTGAGCAGGTAGCTGCGCGACGCCGCGAGCTCGCGCAGCGACGCGGTCGGCACCCGGTCCGCCCACGGGACGGCCAGGCGCTCCGTCGGCGTGAACGCGTCGCCCGGCTCGGGGTCGCGCGCGCTGGTCTCGAGGGTGTCGCCCCGGTGGATGATCTCCGTGAAGTCCGCCACCCAGGACGTCCGCGCGTCGCGCACGTTCCACACGATGCCGAGGCGGCCCCCGGGCCGCAGCACACGAGCGACCTCGCGGGGCGCCGCGGGGGAGAACCAGTGCCAGGCCTGGGCGACGAGCACGGCGTCGACGCTCGCGTCGGGCAGGGGGATCGACTCGGCCGTCCCGGGCAGGGCCCGGGCGTCCGGCACGGACGCGGCGAGCTCGGCGCGCATCGCGTCCGACGGCTCGACCGCCACGACGTCGAGCCCGCGCGCGACGAGCAGCTCCGTGAGCTTGCCTGTGCCCGCCGCGAGGTCGAGCACGGTCCGCGCGCCGTCGGGCAGCAGCCAGTCGACGGCGGCCGCCGGGTAGGAGGGGCGGGTCGCGGCGTACTGCCGGGCGCCCTGCTCGAACGACGCGGCGCGGTCGCCGTGCGAGGACGGGTCGGAGCCGGTCGGGGACCGGCCGGGCGGGCCGTCGTCGGGCAGGGGGTCGCGTCGGGTCATGGCTCGACCGTGCCAGACGGTGCGCGCCGCGTCGACCTGCCGCACGGCGTCCCGGCGCTCGCCGTGCGGCGGGTGAGGTCGTGCGGGTGTCGCATTTGGTCCCTGTCCCCGAGTCCGGTAATGTTCTCGGCCGGTGAGACCTCCACGGGAGGGACCGAGGGGACGGGTGTCAGCCCGTCCGGACGGTCCCGATCGAGCGGCGGTCATACCACCATGGGGTATGGTGTAATTGGCAGCACGAGTGATTCTGGTTCACTTAGTCTAGGTTCGAGTCCTGGTACCCCAGCGAAGAGCTCCGGCTCCTGGAACGAGCGGTCAGAACCGCTCCGGACATGAGGTAGAGTTCTCACCGGTGAAACGGTCCGGGAACGGAACGAAGAGCCACAGGCCCCCATCGTCTAGCGGCCTAGGACGTCGCCCTCTCACGGCGGTAACACGGGTTCAAATCCCGTTGGGGGTACAGCGGAAAGGCCCGGTCATCATCTGATGACCGGGCCTTTCGTCCTTCCCGGGGCGGACGCCGCCGCGCGACGCAGCCCGCGCCGAGTGTGACGTACGTCGCTATGCTCGCGCCATGGTGCGCTTCCTCATTCGTGTGGCGATCCTCCTGGGCTCCGCGGCCCTCGGTCTCCTGGTCGCGTCGTGGCTCGTCGACGGGGTGGAGTTCACCACCACGGGGTTCCTCGTGGTCGTGGTCGTCTTCACCGTCGCGCAGGCCGTCCTGTCCCCGTTCATCGCGAAGACGGCCGCGCGGTACGCGCCGGCGTTCCTCGGGGGCATCGGGCTCGTGTCGACGTTCGTGGCGCTTCTCATCGCCTCGCTCGTCGGCGACGGGCTGACCATCACCGGAGGGGCCGTGACGTGGATCCTGGCGACGCTCGTCGTCTGGCTCGTCACCGCGCTCGCGACCTTCCTCCTGCCGATGTTCTTCCTCAAGGAGAAGGCCGAGGGTCGTCGTCAGGGCGGCGACGCCGGCCCGGTGGCGGGCGCCGCCGGGCGCTGAGCCGCGACGCCCCGCGCGCCCCGCGCGGGCCGCGCGGGCCGTGACCGGGCCCTGCCCGAGCTCGCGTCCGGGAGGTGCAGCCCGGAGGTGCAGCCCGGGTCGTGCCGGCGCGTCCCGAGGGGGCGCTGGAGCCTGCGCTCAGGGCGCCTCGTCGCGCCCCGGGCCCGGCTCGTACGGCTTGGGGACGGGCGTCGCGGCCGGACGCGGGTGCACCACGGGGACGTAGGTTGCCCGGTGCTCGCCCGAGACGGCCCAGCCGGGCTCCTCGTCGGTCGCGTCGCCGTCGCGCCGGCCGACGGGCAGCGGCTGGGTCGGCCCGCTCGCGGCGCGGTCGCCCACGGGCGCCGCGCGGCCCGGCACCACGACCGGGTCGTCGCGGCGCGGGGGAGCGGGTACCGGCGGGAGGGGGACGGGCGGCGTCGCGCCACGCCCGTCCCACGCCGGAGCCGGCGGCACGGGGACGGGGGCGGCCCCCTGCGGCGCCCAGGCGGTCGCGGGAGCGCCGCTCGGCGCCTCGCCCACCGGGCGGCCGGGAGCCGCCGGCGGGACGACCGAGGGCGGCGCCGCCGAGGGTCCGCCACCGGGTCGGCCCGCCGAGCCGCCGGGGCCGAAGAGGGTGTCGCAGATGCGGCGGTAGGTCATCTCGGGGTGCCCGACCCAGTCGATCTGACGCAGCGCCTGGTCCTGCCCCGCCGACTCGAGCACGAACTGCCCGTACCCGAGGATGCGGCCCATGATCGAGCGGCCGTAGTTGAGGTCCGTGACCTTGGTGAGCGGCATCATCGCGACCTTGTGCGTGATGAGTCCGTACAGGAGCAGCAGGCGCTTGTCCGTGGCGACGAACCACTCGTTGCGCCACTCGAGGACCTTCCACGCGAGCCGCGCGACGAGGACCAGCCAGAGCCACCAGAGCAGGAGCACGCCGTCGCCGACGGACGGCCCCGCCTGGGCCACGAGCCAGCCGATCACGAGGAACCCCGCGGTCGTCGTGGCGACGGGCTCGAGCAGCATGCTCCAGTGGTGCCGGGTCGCGACCACGACCCGCTCACCGGTCAGGACGTAGCGGTCCAGGACCCGGCTGCGAGGCATGCCGCGCGCCGCCACGGTCTAGTCCAGGAGCGAGCTGAAGAACTGGCCGATGCTGCGGAACGCGCCGAGGATGACGTCCCAGATCCCCTCGAGGATGTCGGCGGCTCGTTCCGGGCTCGTGACGATCGCGTACAGCGCGAAGATCACCAGCGTCCAGATCAGGATCGCCTTCACCTTCGGATGCATCGGGACTCCTCCCGGGTCGGGGGTCGGTCAGGCAGGACGTGCGCCCCCTGCTCGAGCCGTGTCGGACGGCCCGCACAGCATGACAGCAGACGGCGCCATTTTGACAGGTCCCGTCCCGTTTGCGGCCCGCGGCACGCCGGGCGCGCCCACTCGGACGGGTCCGTGCGGGCGCGCCCCGGGCGTGCGTGCGGTGCGGGCGTCACTCCCCGGCGCGGCGCAGCACCTCGGTGAGCCGGTTGGCCGCGGCGACGACCGACCCGGAGTGCAGGCGGCCGGGCTGGCGCGTGAGGCGCTCGACGGGACCGGAGATCGAGACCGCCGCGACGACGCGCCCCGACGGCCCGCGCACGGGCGCCGAGACCGACGCGACCCCGAGCTCGCGCTCCGACACCGACTGGGCCCACCCGCGGCGTCGGACGCCGGAGAGGATCGTGGCCGTGAAGACGGCCTCGCGCAGCCCGCGGTGCAGGCGGTCCGGCTCCTCCCACGCGAGGAGGATCTGGGCCGCGGAGCCGGCGTTCATGGTGAGCGTCGCCCCGACGGGGATCGAGTCGCGCAGGCCGACCGGGCGCTCGGCCGCGGCGACGCAGATGCGGTGGTCGCCCTGGCGGCGGTAGAGCTGCGCGCTCTCGCCCGTGTGGTCGCGCAGCGCCGTGAGCACGGGGTTGGCGGCGGCGAGGAGGCGGTCCTCCCCGGCGGCCGTCGCGAGCTCGTTGAGGCGCGGGCCGAGGACGAAGCGCCCCTGCATGTCGCGCGCGACCATGCGGTGGTGCTCGAGGGCGACGGCGAGGCGGTGCGCCGTCGGGCGGGCGAGGCCCGTGGCCGTGACGAGCTGCGCGAGGGTGGCCGGTCCGGACTCCAGGGCGCCCAGGACGGAGGCCGCCTTGTCCAGCACTCCGACTCCGCTAGTATTGTCCATAGGTCGATATTGACGTCTCACGCAATGAGATGCAAGTCCGCGGGCGATGTTCCACCCGCTGGACGGTTCCCCCGGGCGGTGTCCGGAGGACGGACGATCGGTCCAGCGGCCTCCCGTGCCCCCGCGGGAGCGCCGACGACGACGAGGAGATGAGCACAATGGCCGGCACGCTGGCGGAGAAGGTCTGGGACGCGCACCTGGTGCGACGCGGCACCGACGGGTCGCCCGACCTCCTCTACATCGACCTCCACCTCGTGCACGAGGTCACGAGCCCGCAGGCGTTCGAAGGGCTGCGCCTCGCCGGCCGCCCCGTGCGCCGCCCGGACCTCACCATCGCGACCGAGGACCACAACACCCCGACGCTCGACATCGACCTGCCGATCGCCGACCTCACGAGCCGCACCCAGATCGACACGCTGCGCAACAACGCGCGCGAGTTCGGCGTGCGGATCCACTCGCTCGGCGACGCCGACCAGGGCATCGTGCACCAGGTCGGGCCGCAGCTCGGCCTCACGATGCCCGGTCTGACCGTCGTGTGCGGCGACTCGCACACCTCGACGCACGGCGCGTTCGGCGCGCTCGCGTTCGGCATCGGCACGTCCGAGGTCGAGCACGTGCTCGCCACCCAGACCCTGCCGCTCGCGCCGTTCAAGACCATGGCGATCAACGTCGACGGCGAGCTGCCCCCGGGCGCGACGAGCAAGGACATCATCCTCGCGATCATCGCGAAGATCGGCACCGGCGGCGGGCAGGGCTACGTGCTCGAGTACCGCGGCGAGGCCATCCGCAGCCTCTCGATGGAAGCGCGGATGACGATCTGCAACATGTCGATCGAGGCGGGCGCCCGCGCTGGCATGATCGCGCCCGACGACACGACGTTCGAGTACCTCAAGGGCCGCCCGCACGCGCCCGAGGGCGCCGACTGGGACGCCGCGGTCGAGTACTGGCGCACGCTGCGCTCCGACGACGACGCGGTCTTCGACACCGAGGTCACGCTCCGCGCGTCCGACCTCGAGCCCTTCGTCACGTGGGGCACCAACCCCGGTCAGGGCCTGCCGATCTCCGCGACCGTGCCGGTCCCGGCCGAGATCGCGGACGAGAACGAGCGCGTCGCCGCCGAGCGTGCCATCGAGTACATGGGCCTCACGCCCGGCCAGCCGCTACGCGAGGTCTCCGTCGACACCGTCTTCATCGGGTCGTGCACAAACGGCCGCATCGAGGACCTGCGCTCGGTCGCCAAGGTCGTCCAGGGCAAGCAGAAGGCCGACGGGGTGCGCGTCCTCGTCGTCCCGGCGTCCGCCCGCGTGCGGCTCCAGGCCGAGGCCGAGGGGCTCGACAAGATCTTCCTCGACTTCGGCGCCGAGTGGCGCAACGCCGGCTGCTCGATGTGCCTCGGCATGAACCCCGACCAGCTCACGCCCGGCGAGCGCGCCGCGTCCACGTCGAACCGCAACTTCGAGGGCCGCCAGGGCAAGGGCGGGCGCACGCACCTCGTGTCCCCGCTCGTCGCGGCCGCGACCGCGCTGCGCGGCACGCTGTCGTCGCTCTCCGACCTCGACCTCCCGGCCGACGTCGACATCACGTCGTTCGACGGCACCCCGCTCGCGCCGCTCGACCCGCACGTCCTCGTGCAGGTCTGAGCCACCGCCCGCGCCCGCCGTCCCCGAAGCCCCGAAGAAGGTCCCGTCATGGAGAAGTTCACGACCCACACCGGCGTCGGCGTCCCGCTGCGCCGCAGCAACGTCGACACCGACCAGATCATCCCCGCCGTCTACCTCAAGCGCGTCACCCGCACGGGCTTCGAGGACGCGCTGTTCGCCGCGTGGCGCGGCGACCCGACGTTCGTCCTCAACCAGGACGCCTACCGCGCCGGCTCCGTGCTCGTCGCCGGCCCCGACTTCGGCACCGGCTCCTCCCGCGAGCACGCCGTCTGGGCGCTCAAGGACTACGGCTTCCGCGTCGTGCTCGCGTCGCGCTTCGCCGACATCTTCCGCGGCAACTCCGGCAAGCAGGGCCTCGTCGCCGGGATCGTCGCGCAGGAGGACATCGAGCTCCTCTGGAAGATCCTCGAGACCAACCCGGGCACCGAGGTGACCGTCGACCTCGTCGCGCGCACCGCGTCGGCGCAGGACGTCACCGTCCCGTTCCAGATCGACGACTACACGCGCTGGCGCCTCATGGAGGGTCTCGACGACATCGGCCTGACGCTCCAGCACGCGGACGAGATCTCCGCGTTCGAGGCGACGCGCGCGTCGTGGCGCCCGAAGACCCTGCCGGCGAAGACGCTGCCCAAGGTCGAGATCGAGGCGGCTCGCCCGGTCTGACGCCTCTCGGTCCGTGCTGGGGGGCGGGCCCTGCGGAGGTGCCGACGCGACTACCCTCCGCGGGGCTCGTCCCTCGCCCCGCTTCCGCCAGTCCCACCACGACCCGTCCTCACCTCCGCAGGACCCGCCCGCCGACGACCGCCGACACGTGGCGTGCGTCGGCAGCGGGTTCGACGGCGTTCCGCGCCCTGGTCGTTCGTCTTGCCGCAGGGTCGGCGGCTCCGACGCGGTGCCGGTCAGGGTGCGGGTGGGCCCTGGCGGATCGCGTCGAGAAGGGACTGCGGGGTGGCGGTCTCGGGGTTCCAGCGGGACTCGACCCACCAGGTCGCTCCGGCGTCGGCGAGGCCGGCGAGCTGGTCCTGGGCCGCGGCGCGGTCCGTCGGGAGCTCGCCCTGCAGCACGACGTCGAACGGGCGGTCGTCGAGGCCCAGCTCGGCGCGGCGGGCGGTGAGCCAGGCGACGAGGGCGGAGACGTCGTCGGGCGTCGGGACGTCGAAGCCGCGGTCGCCGCGGAGCTGGACGACGATCCCGTCCGCGCGCAGCGCGCGGTCGAGGGAGCGCAGGGGCGGACGCTCGGCGTCCCAGACCCCGACCGGCCAGACGGGCACGTGGTGCCCGACCACCGGGCGCTCGACGGGCCGGGGCGTGAACTGCATCTCGCCCGTCTCCAGGAGCGCGCCGGAGAACGAGAACCGCTCGCCCGTCCACGCGCGGTCGAGGAACGCCAGGGCGTCGTCGAGCTGCCGGGCGCGGTCGCGCAGGGCCTGAGGCTGGTCGGGGACGGCCGAGAACCCGCCGTCGTCGAGCACGCCGACCCCGACCGGGAGCACCAGGCGCCCGTCCGACAGGTGGTCGACCGTGAGCGCCTGCCGCGCGACCTCCCACGGCCTGCGCCGAGGGAGCGCGAACACCATCGCGCCGAGCGCGACCCGTTCCGTCCGGACCGCTGCCGCCGCGAGCACGGCCCACGGGTCGAACGTGTCGACGCCCATCTCCAGGAGGCTGATGCCGTCCCACGAGAAGAACCCGTCCCAGCCGTGCTCCTCGGCCGCGACGGCCATGTCGACCACCTCCGTCGCGGAGCCGAAGCTCCCGACGAACCCGACCTTGATCCCCGGTGCGCTCATCCACGCGACGCTACCGACGCCCACCCACACCCACCCACACCGCGCTCCACCCGTCCCGGCCCCGCCCGCACCCGTGCGCCGAGCATGCGGCTGCGTCCCGTCCCGGGCCGAGATCGGGCGACAGCCGCATGCTCGGCGGGCCACGACCGCATGCTCGACCGCCGCGCCCCGGCAGCCTCGCGTCGGCTCAGGGGGCGGCGGCGACGTCGAGGCGGACGATCCGGCGCCGGGCGACGTCGGTGACGGTGAGCCGGTGGCCCGCGACGTCGACGTGGTCGCCGACCACCGCGAGGCGGCCGAGCTGCGCGACGACGTAGCCCGCGACGGTCTCGTACGGCCCGTCGGGCAGCTCGATCCCGGTGCGGCGCGCGAGCTCCTCGATGGTCTGCCCGGCGTCGACGCTCGTCGCGCCGCCGTGGTCGCGCGCGGCGGACGGCTCGTCGGGGTCGTACTCGTCGCGGATGTCGCCGACGAGCTCCTCGACGAGGTCCTCGAGCGTGACGATCCCGTCGGTGCCGCCGTACTCGTCCACGACGACGGCGATGTGCACGCCCTCGCTGCGCATGCGCGACATCGCCGGCAGCACCGTGTTCGTCGCGGGCAGCTCGAGGATCGGGCGCACGACGTCGCGCACGAGGACCGGCCGCCCGGTCTCCGGGTCGGTCGCGGGGTGCTCGGGGCAGTCCCTGCCGAGCAGGTCGCGCACGTGGAGGAACCCCACGACGTCGTCGAAGTCCTCGCCCGTGACGGGGTAGCGCGAGTACGGGCCGGCCGTCACCGTGCGCACGGCCTCGGCGAGCGTGGCGTCGGCGGGCAGGAACGCGACCTCCCCGCGCGGCGTCATCGCCTCGGCGAGCGACCGGTCGCCCGCGGCGAACACGTCGTCGAGGATGCGGCGCTCGTCCTCGGGCAGCGCCTCGTGCGCGAGGACGAGCTCGCGCAGCTCCTCCTCGCTCATCTCCTCGCCGCGCGCCGACGGGTTGCCGCCGAGCAGCCGGACGACGGCGTCCGTCGAGCGCGACAGGAGCCAGATGACCGGGCGCATGAGCGTCGCGAACCGGTCGAGCGGGGGCGCGACGGCCAGCGCGACGGACGCCGAGCGCTGGAGCGCGATGCGCTTGGGCACGAGCTCGCCGAGCACGAGCGAGAGGTAGGCGACGAGGAGCGTCAGCACGACGAGCGCGACGGTCGACGCGAGCGACTCCGGCAGCCCGAGGCCTTCGAGCACGGGCGCGAGGTCGGGGGCCAGCGTCGACGCGCCGTACGCGGCCGAGAAGAACCCGGCGACGGTCACGCCGATCTGGACGGCGGCGAGGAAGCGGTTCGGGTCGCGCGCCACGGCCGCGACACGGGCCCCGCGCGCGGACTGCTTCTCGAGCTGCGCGACCTGGCTCTCGCGCAGCGACACGAGCGCGATCTCCGTGCCGGCGAAGACGCCGCCCACGAGGACGAAGAGCAGCACGAGAGCGATGTTGGTCCAGGTGCCGGAGTCCATCGCCCCATCCAAGCAAACGTCCGCTCACCACGAGAGACGAGACGGGCCGGACGGCGGTCGCCGGCCCGGTCGGTCCCGCCCGGGCCGGCGACGGGCGTCGCTCAGGCGTGCGCGTCCTTGCGGTGGCGCAGGGTGTGCACGAGGTGCACGACGGCGACGACGACCGCACCCACGACGACGCCGACGATCGCGGAGCCGAGCGTGTCGACGAGCCACGTGAGGACGCCGCCGACGCCCGGGACGCCGTGCACGAGCTCCTCGAGGTGGTGCAGCACGTCGTACGGGGCGTGCCAGCCCAGGTCGTAGGTGCCCTGGAGCAGGATGTGCCCGCCGACCCACAGCATCGCGACGACGCCGACGGTCGAGATGACGGCCATGACCTTCGGCATCGCCGTGACGAGCCCGCGCCCGAACGACTGGACCCAGCCGGTCCGCCGGCCGGCGAGGTGCAGGCCGATGTCGTCCATCTTCACGATGAGCGCGACGATCCCGTACACGAGCACGGTGATGAGCACCGCGACGACCGCGAGGATGATCGCGCGCGACCAGAAGCCCTCGCTCGCGACCTCGTTGAGCGCGATGACCATGATCTCGGCGCTGAGGATGAAGTCGGTCCGCACCGCGCTCGACACGACGCGGTCCTCGTCGACGGCCTTCTTCTCGGCCGCGCTGTCGACCGCCTCGCCGTGCTTGCCCGAGACCATCTCCCAGAGCTTCTCGGCGCCCTCGAACGCGAGGTACGTGCCGCCGAGCATGAGCAGCGGGGTGAGGAGCCACGGCAGGAACTGACTGAGCAGCAGCGCGGCCGGGAGGATGAAGAGCAGCTTGTTGCGCAGCGAGCCCGTGGCGATGCGCCGGATGACGGGCAGCTCGCGCTTGGCGGCCAGGCCCTCGACGTACCGGGGGGTGACGGCCGTGTCGTCGATGACGACGCCGGTCGCCTTGGCGCTCGCGCGCCCGGCGGCGGCGCCGATGTCGTCGACCGACGCGGCGGCGAGCTTGGCGAACGCCGCGATGTCGTCGAGGAGGGCAGCGAGTCCGACGGCCATGAGGTCTCCACGCGGCTCGTGTCGCCGCCCACGAGCCCGCAGGTCGTGACGAGACGCGGCTGGAGCGCATCGTACGACCCCGCGGGGCCGCACGCGCGTGCCGTCCGCCCGCGACCGCGCGACCAGCCCGCACGCCGGCCGTGCGGCGCGCGAGGAGCACGCCGCACGGCCGGGTCGTCAGCGCCCCGGCGAGCGGGTGACGACGTTGACGAGGCGCGGCGCGCGCACGACGACGCGCGCGACCTCGCGCCCGTCGAGCGCCCGCCGCGCGCCCGGGACGGCGAGCGCCGCCTCGCGCAGGGTGGCCTCGTCGACGTCGGCGGGCACGGTGACGCGACCGCGGACCTTCCCGTCGACCTGCACGACCGCCTCGACCGTGTCGTCGACGAGCAGCGCCGGGTCGACGACGGGCCACCCGGCGTGCGCGACCGACGGCGCGTGCCCGAGCCGCTCCCACGCCTCCTCGGCCGTGTACGGCGCGAAGAGCCCGAGCAGCACGGCGACGACCTCGGCCGCCTCGCGGAGCGCGGCGCCGTGCGCGCCCGGGTCCTCGCCCGGCGCGGGGCCGTCCGCCGCCGCGCGCCGCGCCGCCGTGACGAGCTCCATGAGCCGCGCGACGACCACGTTGAACCGCGACCGCTCGAGGAGGTCCGCGGCGTCGTGCACGGTGCGGTGCGTCGCGCGGCGCAGCGCGTGCGCGCGCGTGCCGGGCGCCGCGAGGTCCGGGACCGCGAGGCCGGGTACCGCGGCGGCGGGCCGCCCGTCCGGGACGGCGCGCGCGACGTCGTCCATGAGCCGCAGCACGCGCTCGCAGAAGCGGCGCGTCGCGGCGGGGTCGACGTCGGCCCAGTCCACGTCGTCCTCGGGCGGTCCGGCGAACACGAGCGCGAGGCGCACCGCGTCGACGCCCCACCGGTCGAGCTGCCGGCCGAGCTCGACGCCGTTGCCCAGCGACTTGCTCATGGCGCGGCCGCCGTTCAGCACCTGGCCCTGGTTGAGCAGCGTCGCGAACGGCTCGACGACGTCGACCCACCCCAGGTCGTGCAGCACCTTGGTGACGAACCGGCTGTACAGCAGGTGCAGGATCGCGTGCTCGACGCCGCCCACGTACTGCGCGGCGGGCATCCAGCGCCGGGCGTCCTCGGGGCGGAACGGGACGTCGTCCGGCCCGCCCGCGGGCTCCGTCGAACCCGTCGGTCCCGTCGTGCTGCCGGTCGAGCAGTAGCGCAGGAAGTACCAGGACGAGTCGACGAACGTGTCGAGCGTGTCCGGGTCGCGCTCGGCGTCCTGCCCGCAGCGCGGGCACGGCACGCGGCGCCACGCGTCCGCCGCCGGGGACGCGAGCGGGGAGCGCTCACGCGGCAGCAGGTCGTCGCCCGCGAGGTCGGGCAGCCGCACGGGCAGGTCGGCGTCCGGGACGGGCACGACGCCGCACGCCCCGCAGTGCACGACCGGCACCGGCGCGCCCCAGTAGCGCTGCCGGGACACGAGCCAGTCGCGCAGCCGGTACGACGTCGCGCGCTCGCCGAGCCCGCCCGCCTCCAGCCGGGCGACGGCGTCGTCGACGGACAGCCACGTCGTGCCCGAGCCTGCCGGCAGTCCGTGCGCGGCGGCGAACCGCGCGTCGCGCTCGTCGTGCGCGGGCACTCCCATGACCGCGCCCGTGCCGTAGCCGGGCAGCACGTGGTCGGCCGCCCACACGGGCAGCGGCTCGCCCGAGACGGGGTGGCGCACGTGGGCGCCGAGGAAGAGCCCGGTCGGCGCGCGGTCGGCGCTCGACCGCGCGATCTCGCCCGCGGCGAGCGCTGCCGCGCGGTACGCCGCCAGGGCGTCCGCGTGCTCCGGCGCGCACAGCGCGGTCGCGAGCGCGCTCTCCGGCGCGACGGCGAGGAACGTGACCCCAGGCAGGGTGTCGGGGCGCGTCGTGAACGCCTCGACCTCGGCGGGACGTGCCTCAGTCCCCGCGGGCGACGGTTCGCGTGGCGGGTGAGGGGCGTCGGGCACGACCGCGAACCGCACGCGCGCGCCCTCGCTGCGCCCGATCCAGTGCCGCTGCATCGCGAGCACGCGCTCGGGCCACGCGCCCTCCAGCAGCGCCATGTCGTCGAGCAGCCGGTCCGCGTACGCGGTGACGCGCACGAACCACTGCGTGAGCTCGCGCTGCACGACGACCGTCCCGCAGCGCTCGCACCGCCCGCCCACGACCTGCTCGTTCGCGAGCACCGTGCCGTCGGCCGGGCACCAGTTCACGGGAGCCGTCGCGCGGTAGGCGAGGTCGTGCTCCAGCAGGCGCAGGAACAGCCACTGGGTCCAGCGGTGGTACTCGGGCCGGTGGGTCTCCAGGCGCCGCGACCAGTCGAACGAGACCCCGTACCGGCGCGCCGTCGCGGCCTGCGTCGCGATGTTCGCCTCGGTGAACACCGCCGGGTTCTCGCCGCGGCGGATCGCGGCGTTCTCGGCGGGCAGCCCGAACGAGTCCCAGCCGATCGGGTTGAGCACGTCGAAGCCGCGCAGGCGCCAGTACCGCGCGACGACGTCCTCGAGCGCGAACACCTCCGCGTGGCCCATGTGCAGGTCGCCCGACGGGTACGGGAACATCGTCAGCAGGTAGCGGCGGGGGAGGCTGTCGTCGTCGCGCGCGCGGAACGTGCCGTGCTCCTCCCAGTACCGCTGCCAGCGCTCCTCGACGGCGCGCGTCGTGCCGGCGGGCGCGCCCGTGCCGCCGAGCATGCGGTCGTCTCCCGATCTCGGCCGGGATCGGGCGACAGGCGCAGGGTCGTCGGGCGACAGGCGCAGGGTCGGCGCGCCGGGGTGCGGCGACGTCTGGACGGGGGAGGGTGTCGACGGGTGTGCGGCATCCACGGGGGGAGCTCCTCGGAGAAGGTGGGCTTCGTCGTCGGGCACTCGCCTGGTCCCGCGGGGACGCGCAGGCACCGCCGCGCTGAGCGTGCCCGCCCGGCGGGCTCAGCGCGGCCGGCGAAGGAGGAGCCGCAGGTGTCGCATCCCGGACATCGTCGCCCCGCCGGGAGCGCGCGGTCAAGGCCGGACGGCGCCCGGCCGGGACGCCCGGGTGTGGCGGACGTCGCGTGCGCGGGCCGCCCCGGGCCCCGCACGCGCCAGTAGGCTTGCGACCATGGCATCCCACTACGACGTCGTCGTCCTCGGTGCAGGCCCCGGTGGTTACGTGGCCGCGATCCGTGCAGCCCAGCTGGGCCTGCAGGTCGCGGTCGTGGAGGAGAAGTACTGGGGTGGGGTGTGCCTCAACGTGGGCTGCATCCCGTCCAAGGCGCTCCTGCGCAACGCCGAGCTCGCGCACATCTTCACGCACGACGCGAAGACCTTCGGCATGTCCGGCGAGGTGACCTTCGACTTCGGCGCGGCGTTCGACCGCTCGCGCCAGGTCGCGGAGGGCCGCGTCAAGGGCGTGCACTTCCTCATGAAGAAGAACAAGATCACCGAGTACGACGGCCGCGGCACGTTCCGCGACGCGCACACGCTCGACGTGGCGCTCGCCGACGGCTCGACCGACGTCGTCACGTTCGACAACGTCATCATCGCGACCGGCTCGAAGGTGCGCCTGCTCCCGGGCGTCGAGCTGTCCGAGAACGTCGTCACGTACGAGAAGCAGATCCTCACGCGCGAGCTGCCGAAGTCGATCGCCATCGTCGGCGCCGGCGCCATCGGCATGGAGTTCGGCTACGTCCTCAAGAACTACGGCGTGGACGTCACGATCATCGAGTTCCTCGACCGTGCGCTGCCCAACGAGGACGCGGACGTCTCCAAGGAGATCGCCAAGCAGTACAAGAAGCTCGGCGTGAACCTCCTCACGTCGACCGCCGTCCAGACGGTCACCGACAACGGGACCGACGGCGTGAAGGTCACCTTCAAGGGCGTCAAGGACGACAAGCCGGGCGAGCTCGTCGTCGACAAGGTGCTCATGGCCGTCGGGTTCGCCCCGAACGTCGAGGGCTTCGGCCTCGAGAACACGGGCGTGCAGCTCACCGAGCGCGGCGCCATCGCGATCGACGACGTCATGCGCACCAACGTCGAGCACGTCTACGCGATCGGCGACGTCACCGCGAAGCTCATGCTCGCGCACGTCGCGGAGGCGCAGGGCGTCGTCGCGGCCGAGACCATCGGCGGCGCCGAGACCCTCACGCTCGGCGACTACCGCATGATGCCGCGCGCGACGTTCTGCCAGCCGCAGGTCGCGAGCTTCGGCCTCACCGAGCAGCAGGCCAAGGACGAGGGCTACCAGGTCAAGGTCGCGACGTTCCCCTTCATGGCGAACGGCAAGGCCCACGGCCTCGGCGACCCGACCGGGTTCGTCAAGCTCATCTCCGACGAGACCTACGGCGAGCTGCTCGGCGGGCACCTCATCGGCCCCGACGTCTCCGAGATGCTGCCCGAGCTCACCCTCGCGCAGAAGTGGGACCTCACCGTCAACGAGGTCGCGCGCAACGTGCACACGCACCCCACGCTGTCCGAGGCCGTCCAGGAGTCGATCCACGGTCTTGCGGGGCACATGATCAACTTCTGACCGTCGGCCACGACGGTCGGGCGACATCGCCCGACGAGGCCCGGAGCGCGGATCACCGCGCTCCGGGCCTCGTCCGTTCCGGGCACCGCCGGACGGCGTCGAGCCGCCCGGCGGGCCTGCTACAGCGTCGCGGTGTCGATGACGAACCGGTAGCGCACGTCGCTGGAGAGCACGCGCTCGTAGGCGTCGTTGATCTGCTCGGCGGCGATGAGCTCGGTCTCGGGGGCGATGCCGTGCTCGGCGCAGAAGTCGAGCATCTCCTGCGTCTCGGCGATGGAGCCGATGCTGGACCCGGCGAACGACCGGCGGTTGCCGAACAGCGTGAACACCTGGATGGGCAGCGGCTCCGGCGGGGCGCCGACGTTGACCATCGTGCCGTCGAGGCGCAGCAGCCGCAGGTAGCGGTGCAGGTCGAGCGGCGCGCTGACGGTGTTGACGATGAGGTCGAAGCGGTTGGCGAGGGCCTCGAACGTGGCGTCGTCCTCGGTCGCGAAGTAGTGGGTCGCGCCGAACGCGAGGCCGTCGTCCTTCTTCGCGAGCGTGCGGGAGAGCACGGTGACCTCGGCGCCCATCGCTGCGGCGATCTTCACGGCGAGGTGGCCGAGGCCGCCCATGCCGACGACGGCGACGCGCTTGCCCGGGCCCGCGTTCCAGTGCGCGAGCGGCGAGTACGTGGTGATGCCCGCGCAGAGCAGGGGCGCGGCGGCCTCGTAGGGGATCGCGTCGGGGACGCGGAGGACGAAGTCCTCGTCGACGACGACGTGGGTCGAGTAGCCGCCCTGGGTGATGGTGCCGTCGACGTCGCGGCCCGCGTAGGTCTGGATGTTGCCCTCGAGGCAGTAGTTCTCCATGCCGGCGCGGCAGTTCTCGCACTCGCGGCACGAGTTGACCATGCAGCCGACGCCGACGCGGTCGCCCACGGCGTGCCGAGTGACGTCGGGGCCGACCTCGACGACCTCGCCGACGATCTCGTGGCCGACGACCTGCGGGTAGGTGATCGGGCCCCAGTCGCCGCGGACCGTGTGGATGTCGGAGTGGCAGACGCCGGCGTAGCGGATGGCGATGAGGACGTCCTTCGGGCCGACGTCGCGACGCTCGACGGTCGTGGGGACCAGCGGCTCGGTCGCGGACGGGGCGGCGTAGGCGTTGACGGTGCGCAAGAAGTTCTCCTTCGTCGGTGGTGCGACGTCTACGGTAGGCGCCGCCGGGCGCGGCCCGGGAGGCTCTCTCAGGACACCCCAGGCCGGGAATACCCCGCGGGGCGGCGATGCAGCGCCCACCACTGGAGCAGCATGATGGTCTTGCCGTCGACGATGCGTCCGTCCCCGACCATCGCGAGCGCCTCGTCGAGGCCGAGCTCGACGACCTCGATGTCCTCGCCCTCCGCGGCCACGCCCCCGCCCGTGCCGGTGCGGTCGAGCGGCGTGTACGGCGCGGCGTAGAAGTACAGCTTCTCCGTGACGGACCCAGGGCTCATGTACGCGGTGAAGACGGGCGTGACCGGCCCGACCGTGACGCCGAGCTCCTCCGCGACCTCGCGCCGGATCGCGGTGACGGGGTCGTCGTCGTCGAGGAGGCCCGCGGCCGTCTCGACGAGCATCCCGTCGGGGTGGTCGTTGACGTAGGCGGGGAAGCGGAACTGGCGCGTGAGCAGCACGGTGGAGCGCGCGTCGTCGTGCAGCAGGATCGTCGCGCCGTCCCCGCGGTCGTACGTCTCGCGCTGCACGGTGTGCCAGCTCCCGTCGCGCCGCCGCTGGTCGAGGGTCGTGCGGCGCAGCACGTGCCAGCCCTGGGACGTCAGCTCGACGTCGCGGACGACGACGTCGGGGTTGCGCCGCAGCGTCCGCCCGGCCTGGTCGAGGCCGGTCCGGCCGCGGTGGTCGGGGACGTCGACCCCGGGCCGGCCGGTCACCGGACGGCCTCCGCGAGCCGCGGCACGTCGGCGACGTCGTGGTAGACGGGCAGGCCGCGGCGTGTGGCGATCTCGACGTCCTGGTCGGCGCCCGCGGACTCGCCGGGCAGCCGGAGCACGGCGTCGCAGTGCTCGAGGAGCCGGCGTGCGGTGGGGTAGAGCACGTCGTCCGCGAGGTCGTCGTCCACCGTGGCACCGGCCGAGCGCAGGACGGGCAGCGCCACCCACTCGCCGACGACGGGGACGTGGCCCGCGGCGAAGATCGGCCAGGCGGCCTCCTCCAGACGCCGCAGGTTGGCCTCCATCGCGGCGGGGTCTCCGTCGGTGCCGGAGCGGTAGGGGCCGGCGATGAGGATGAGCAGGGGTCGTGTCATGGCTCTAGACTACGCCTGAACGTGCAGGACTACGAAGAAACGAGAAGAACCATGCTGGCCTCCGAGCGGCGCGACCACCTCCTCGAGACCCTCCGGCGCGACGGCAAGATCGTCGCGAAGACCGTCGCCGCCGAGCTCGGTCTCTCCGAGGACAGCATCCGGCGCGACCTGCGCGAGCTGGCCGCCGAGGGGCTGCTCCAGCGCGTCTACGGCGGCGCCCTGCCGGTCTCTCCCGCGACCGCGGACTACGGCACGCGGCAGCGCGTCGCGACGGCCGGCAAGCGGCTGGTCGCGGCGGCCGCCGTGCGCCTGGTCGCGCCCGGCAGCACCGTCATCCTCGACGGCGGCACGACGGCGCTCGCGGTCGCGACGGCCCTGCCCCCGACCCTGCGCTGCACCGTCGTCACGCACAGCCCGACCGTCGCGGCGGCGCTCGTCGAGCACCCGGCCGCCGAAGTCTTCGTGCTCGGCGGCCGGCTCTTCAAGCACTCCGCGGTCGCGAGCGGTGCCGCGACCGTCGAGGCGGCGCAGCGGATCACGGCGGACCTGTTCCTCCTCGGCGTCACCGGCATCCACCCCGACGCCGGCCTCACCACGGGAGACGGCGACGAGGCGGCCATGAAGCGCGTCCTGGCGGGTCGCGCGGCCGAGACCTACGTGCTCGGCTCGTCCGAGAAGGTCGGCGCGGCGTCCCCGTACGGCGTGCTCGGGTTCGACGAGGTCGCGGGCGTCGTCACCGACGCCGACCCGGGCTCCGACGTCGTGCGCCGGCTCGCCGAGCGGGTCCGGATCGTCGAGGCCCGGGCCTGACGGCGCGCCGGCGGGAGGTCCGCCGGCGCACCGTCGGGCGTCAGCCGCAGGCGACGCCGTTGAGCGCGAAGCCCGTCGGGGCCGGGTGGGACCCGGCCGTCGTGGTCGCGCCGTTGTAGCCGAACGTCACGGACGCTCCGGGGGCGATGCTCGTCTGCCACGCCGGGTGCGTGGCGGTCACCCTCGTGCCGTCCTGGTCGACCGTCGCGCTCCACCCGGGCTCCTGGATCGTCTGCCCTCCGGGGTAGGAGAACGCGAGGACCCAGCCCGGCACCGTCGTCGTGGACGTGTTCGTGACCCGCACCGACGCCGTGAAGCCGGCCGAGCTCCCGCCCCAGGACGACGGCGTGTAGTCGACCGTGCACGCGCCGGTGGGCGCGGGCGTGTCGTCGTCGAGGGTCGTGAACGTCACGCTGCGGGTCGCCGAGACGGCGCCCGTGTGGTCGTTGCGCGACCGGACGGTCACCGTGTGCTCGGTGTCGGGTTCGAGCCCGGTGAGGTCGACCATGGGGGACCCGCTCGTGCTGGCGATCACGTCGCCGTCGGGGTCGAGCACGTCGTACCCGGTGACGCACCCGGACTCCGCCGCGCCCCACATGACGTGCGCGCTCGTCGCCGTGACCGACATGGCCATGACCGCACCGGGGGTCCCGGGCGCCGCGTCGGGGCAGACCGGGTCGCTGGGGCCGCCGCCGCCCCCGTCGCCGACGCCCGTGACCTCGCCGTCGCCGCCGTCGAACGTCACGTCGGAGCAGCTGTAGAAGTTCTCGTTGCTGTCCGACCGGACCCAGTGCGTGAAGACGACGTGGTCCCCGGTGCGGTCGGCCGGCAGCGTGACGTCCCAGTAGTAGTAGTTCAGCGCGCCGGGACCGCCGGTGTCGGGCGGGTCGGTCACGGAGTCGACGAGCTCGAGGTCGGCCCACGCGATCGGACCGGACGGGTCCCAGCCCTCCTCGGTGACGTACACGTCGAAGCGCCCCGGGTGCTCGGCCCAGTTGTTGTGCTGGAACTGGTACGTCGCGCCCGCGGTGAGGTGCGTCCGCGGCCAGTCGTCGCGCACCGCGTTGAACCCCGAGAAGTCGTACGGGCCGCGACCTCCGCCGTCGCAGATCTGCCCGTCGGGGATGTAGCCCGCGGTCCGGCCCGCGCCGTTCGAGTCGAGGTTGCCGAACCAGTTGTAGAACGCCGAGGACCCGCTCACCGCGTACGCGTCCGCGCACGCCGGGTTCTTCGGGTCGACCTGACCGTTCGCCGTCTGGCCGTCGACCCAGCACAGGTACTGACGGCTCCCGGGGAACACCTCGGCGCCGTGCGCCTCGGCGGGGGTGGGTGGGGCGACCGCCACGAGGCCGGCCGCGCCGAGGACCGCTGCGGCGGCCCAGGCTGCAAAGCGTCGCATCTCTCCAGCTCCTTCGCTCTCGGATGTCGAACACGACGACCATGCCGCGGCGCCCGTCGTCCCGGCAGGCGCCTAATCGATTCGGCGGCCCCGGACCCGTGCCCGACGGCGGCCCGCGCCCCGCGCACCCGGGTGGGGCCCGGCCGTCGGGCAGGGGAGGATGGGTCCGGGGGACGACCCGACCCGAGAAGGAGACCCATGGCACTGCCCGCCACGCCCACGCGCGAGTTCATCACCGGCCTGCCGAAGGCCGAGCTGCACCTGCACCTCGAGGGGACGCTCGAGCCCGAGCTCAAGCTGCGCCTCGCGCAGAAGAACGGGATCGACATCGGCCAGACGACGGTCGAGGAGGTCCGCGCGACGTACGCGTTCGACTCGCTCGCGAGCTTCCTCGCCGTGTACTACCCGGCGATGGAGGTGCTGCAGACCGAGGACGACTTCCACGAGCTCGCCGACGCGTACCTCGCGCGCGCCGCGGCCGACGGCGTGAAGCACGTCGAGATGTTCTTCGACCCGCAGGCGCACACGTCGCGCGGCGTGCCGTTCGAGGCGGTCGTGACCGGCTACCACCGCGCCGCCGCCGAGGCGCCCGCGAAGCACGGCGTCGACGCGCACCTCATCCTGTGCTTCCTGCGCGACATGTCGGCCGAGAGCGCGGCCGAGACGCTCGAGGCGTCGGTGCCCTTCCGCGACCGGATCCTCGGCGTCGGGCTCGACTCCGACGAGCGCGGCAACCCGCCCGAGAAGTTCGCCGACGTGTTCGCGCGCGCCCGCGAGCTCGGCTACCGCCTGACGATGCACTGCGACATCGACCAGGAGGGCAGCATCGACAACATCCGCACCGTGCTCGACCGGATCGGCGTCGACCGCGTGGACCACGGCACGAACGTCGTGGAGGACCCGGCGCTCGTCGACGTCGTGCGCGAGCGCGGCCTCGGGCTCACGTGCTGCCCGGTCTCGAACTCGTTCGTCACCGACGACATGAAGGCGACGGAGATCGCGGGCCTGCTGCGCGACGGCGTGCGCGTCACCGTGAACTCCGACGACCCGGCGTACTTCGGCGGCTACGTCGCCGACAACTACGTCGCGCTCGCCGAGGCGGCCGGCCTCACGACCGCCGAGGTCGTCACCCTCGCGCGCAACTCGTTCGAGGCGTCGTGGCTCGGCGACGCGCAGCGCGCCGCCTACCTCGCCGCGATCGACGGCTACGTCGCGGCGTTCGAGGCGACGTCGGTCTGACGCCCGGCCTGGGGGGCAGTGGGCTCCGCGAGGGAGAGCCCTCGTTGCGCGAGGTAGAGCCCTGGTCGTCGACCAGGGCTCTACCTCGGTGGACCAGAGCTCTACGCCGGTGACTGGCCTGGGGTTCTCCCTCGGCGGACCGGGGCTCTACGTCGGTCTGCCGGGGTCCTCCCTCGGCGACGTCAGGAGACGTTGTCGGTGTAGTCGACGTCCTTCGTCTCCTTCGAGATGAGCAGGGCGACGAGGGTGATCACGGCCATCGAGCTGAGGTAGACGCCGACGAGGACGGTGGAGCCGCCGGCGGCGGTCCAGAGCGCGACGGCGATGAACGGCGCGACGGCGGCGCCGAGGATCGAGGAGACGTTGTAGGCGATCGCGGAGCCGGTGTAGCGGACGTTCGCCGGGAACAGCTCGGGCAGGATCGCGGCCATCGGCCCGAACGTGAGGCCCATGAGCGAGAACCCGACGATCAGCAGGGCCATGACGCCCACGGTCCCGCCGGAGAACAGGGGCACGAAGAGCAGGCCGAACACGACGATGCCGCTCGTCACCCACAGCAGGTGCTTGCGGCGGCCGAACCGCTCCGCCATCGGGCCGGACGCGAGGGTCAGGATGCCGAAGAACACGACGCCGACGATGAGCATGACGAGGAAGTCGGTGCGCTCGTAGCCGAGGCCGGCGGGCGTCGCGTCGGAGGCGGCGGTGCCGTAGGTGAGGGTGAACGTCGTCATGAGGTAGAACAGCACGTACGTCGCGAGCATGATGAACGTGCCGGAGACGATCTGGCGCCACGACGTGCGGAACACGCGCGCGACCGGAACCTTCGCGACGGCCTCGGCCTCGACGACCTTCTGGAACGCGGGGGTCTCGATGAGCTTGAGGCGCACCCACAGCCCGACGATGACGAGCACGGCGCTCGCGAGGAACGGCACGCGCCAGCCCCATGCGAGGAACTGCGCCTCGGAGAGGGTCTCGGCGAGCACGAGGAACACGGTGTTGGCGAGGATGAAGCCGATCGGGGCGCCGAGCTGGGGGAACGTGCCCCACACGGCGCGCTTGCCGGCCGGGGCGTTCTCCGTCGCGAGCAGCGCCGCGCCGCTCCACTCGCCGCCGAGGCCGAGGCCCTGGCAGAACCGCATGAGCACGAGGAGGGCGGGGGACAGGATCGCCCAGCCGGGCGTGCTCGACGGCGGGAGCACGCCGATGAGGAAGGTCGCGACGCCCATCGTGAGCAGGGACGCGACGAGCGTCCCCTTGCGCCCGACGCGGTCGCCGAAGTGGCCGAACAGCACCGAGCCGACGGGGCGCGCGACGAACGCGACGCCGAAGACGGCGAACGACTGCAGGAGCGCGTAGGTGGGGTCGTCGCTCGCGAAGAACACGGTCGGGAACACGAGGACCGCGGCGGTCGCGTAGACGTAGAAGTCGTAGAACTCGATCGACGTGCCGATGAGGCTCGCGAAGATCACGCGACCCTTGGAGTTGCCCGAGGCAACTGGCGTGGGGCGGGCGTCTGTCGTCGTGGGGTGCACGGGGATCTCCTGCGGGGGTGGGGCTGGTGGTCCAGGCGTACTCGTCGGTAACCTGCTCTGCACGGTACGTCGCGTTCTCGCATGCCGGTCACTCCGTCTCACGATGCAGTCAACGACGGCGCGCCGGGTGAGGGACCCGACAGCCGTGCGTCGCGCCCCGGACCTGCGACGACGCCGGTCCGCACCCCGGCCCGGTCGAACCTCCACGGGACCTCCACCCGGGTGGAGAACCGGGTGGCGCGAGGGGTGAATAATCACCGGGTGCTCCGCGTTGGGGCACCCGGGTCCGAGCGCGGGCCCATCCATACCCGCTGTCGAGAGGGCGACCAGAGCTGATGAACGACGTGCTGTACGTGAACGGGGGCACCCCCCTGAACGGGACCATCACCGTCCGTGGCGCGAAGAACTTCGTGTCCAAGGCGATGGTGGCCTCGCTGCTGGGGGAGTCGCCGAGCGTGCTGCGCAACGTGCCGCAGATCCGCGACGTCGGCGTCGTGACGGGTCTGCTCGAGCTGCACGGTGTCGCGGTGAAGTCCGACCCGGACGCGGGGATCCTCGACCTCGACCCGTCGAACGTCGAGTCCGCGCACGTCGCGGACATCGACGCCCACGCGGGCTCGAGCCGCATCCCGATCCTCTTCTGCGGCCCGCTGCTGCACCGCCTCGGCGAGGCCTTCATCCCCGACCTCGGCGGCTGCCGGATCGGCGACCGGCCGATCAACTACCACCTCGACATCCTGCGCCAGTTCGGCGCCGTCGTGGACAAGCGCGAGAACGGGATCCACATCCGTGCGCCGCGCCGCCTGCAGGGCACCAAGATCGCGCTGCCGTACCCGTCCGTGGGCGCGACCGAGCAGACGCTGCTCACCGCCGTGCGCGCCGAGGGCATCACCGAGCTCGCGAACGCGGCCATCGAGCCCGAGATCATGGACCTCATCGCCGTCCTGCAGAAGATGGGCGCGATCATCTCCGTCGACACCGACCGGGTCATCCGGATCGAGGGCGTCGACCGCCTCGACGGCTACACGCACACCGCGCTCGGCGACCGCATCGAGGCCGCCTCGTGGGCGTCCGCCGCGCTCGCCACGGGCGGCGACATCACCGTCAAGGGCGCGACGCAGCCCGAGATGATGACGTTCCTCAACACCTTCCGGAAGGTCGGCGGCCGGTTCGACGTCCAGGACGACGGCATCCGGTTCTGGCACCCCGGCGACGACCTGCGCCCGATCGTGCTCGAGACCGACGTGCACCCCGGCTTCATGACCGACTGGCAGCAGCCGCTCGTCGTCGCGCTCACGCAGGCCAAGGGCCTGTCGATCGTCCACGAGACGGTCTACGAGAACCGGTTCGGCTTCACCGACGCGCTGCGCGGCATGGGCGCGACGATCCAGGTCTACAAGGAGTGCCTCGGCGGGCGCGACTGCCGCTTCGGGCAGCGCAACTTCCACCACTCCGCCGTCGTCTCCGGCCCGACGCCGCTCTCGGCCGCCGACATCGAGGTCCCCGACCTGCGCGGCGGGTTCTCGCACCTCATCGCCGCGCTCGCAGCGAAGGGGACGTCCACGGTGCGCGGCATCAGCCTCATCGACCGCGGCTACGAGAACTTCCAGGAGAAGCTCACGGCGCTCGGAGCCGACGTCTCGCGCGACTGACCCCGCGGGCGCCCGGCAGCCCTCCGCACGACCGCACGGCCCGCACGTCATGACGCCTGTCACGACGTGCGGGCCGTCGGCCGTGACAGGGTTGTCCCGTGCCCAGCCGACCCCGGACCGTCCGCGACGTGTGGACCCGCCGCACCGCCCCCGAGCGGTTCGACGCCTACACCCGCTGGTCGCTCTACCTGCTGTCCGGCGCCGAGCCGCTCGCGGCCCTCGCGCTCGTGGGCCTCGACCCGGCGCCGTCCGCCGTCGCGGGCGCGTGGCTCGCGGTCGCGGTGCTGCACACGGCCGCGTGCGTCGCGGTGCTGCGCGCCGGGGTGACGCAGTTCCTCGGCGGCCGGCCCGCGCCCCGCCCGCTGCTCCTCGTGCTGGCGGTCCTGTCGGTCGCCGTGGCCGCCCTCGGCTTCTGGGCGTTCCGCGTGCACGGGCCCGACGACGTCGCGGGCAGCTCGCGGTACTACGCGCTGCTCCTCGGCCTCGGCTTCGGGCTCCTCGCGACGGTGCCCCTCCTGCGGTTCGGCCGGATCGTCGTCGTCGCTCTCGTCCTCGCGTGCGCCGTCGGGTGCTCCGTGTGGGTCGGGACCGGGCCCCTCACGGCGACGACCGTCGGGATGGCGGTCGGCCTCGGCGTCTCGACGGCGGTCATGCTCGTGGCGATCAGCGGCTCCTACCGCGTGTCCGTGTGGATGCTCGGCGCCGTGTGGGAGATCGACCGCTCGCGCGTGCTGCACGCACGCCTCGCCGTCGCGGAGGAGCGGCTGCGCTTCTCGCGCGACCTGCACGACGTCTTCGGCCGCACGCTGTCCGTCGTCGCCGTGAAGAGCGAGCTCGCGGCCGAGCTCGCCGCGCGCGGCCGGCCGGGGGCCGAGGAGCAGATGCTCGAGGTGCGCCGGATCGCGCAGGACGCGCTGCGCGAGGTGCGCGCCGTCGTCGCCGGCTACCGCACCGCCGACCTCGGGGCCGAGCTCGCCGGGGCGCGGTCCGTGCTGCGCTCGGCGGGCGTCGAGACCGTCGTCCACGGCGACGAGACGCCCGTCGGCGAGGCCGCGCAGGAGGCCCTGGCCTGGGCCGTGCGCGAGGGCGTGACGAACGTCGTGCGGCACTCGTCGGCCTCGACCTGCACGATCACGCTGCGCCGCGACGCCCACGTCGGCGTCCTGGAGATCGTCAACGACGGCGTCGCGCCGGGGCAGCGCGCCCGCGGCGGGTCGGGCCTCACGGGGCTCGGCGAGCGCCTCGCCCACGCGGGCGGCTCGCTCACGACGTGGAGCGAGGACGGCCGCTTCGGCCTCGTGGCGCAGGTGCCCGACGTCCGACCCGTGACCTCCCCCCTGGCCGCCCTGCGGCCCGCCCGCACCACCGAGAGGACCCCCGACGCGTGATCCGCATCCTGCTCGCCGACGACGAGACCCTGATCCGCGACGCCGTCGCGTCGCTCCTCGGCCTCGAGGACGACCTCGACGTCGTGGCCCAGGCGGCCTCGGGCCCCGAGGCGCTCGCCGCCGCGCTGCACCACGTGCCCGACGTCGCGGTGCTCGACCTGCAGATGCCCGGCCTCGACGGGGTCGAGGTCGCCGAGCGCCTCGGGACGCAGCTGCCCGGCTGCCGCGTCGTCGTCGTGACGAGCCACGGACGGCCCGGGTACCTCAAGCGCGCGCTCGAGGCGGGCGTGCGCGGGTTCCTGCCGAAGACGGTCTCGGCGCGCGTGCTCGCGGACGTCGTGCGCCAGGTGCACGGGGGCGGCCGCTACGTCGACCCCGAGCTCGCCGCCGAGGCGATCGCCGCGGGGGAGAGCCCGCTCACGCCGCGCGAGGCCGACGTGCTCGAGCTCGCCGCGGACGGCGCGCCCGTCGAGGAGATCGCGACGCGCGCCCACCTCGCTCCCGGGACCGTGCGCAACTACCTGTCGTCGGCGGCGGCGAAGCTCGGCGCGGCCAACCGGCACGAGGCCGTGCACGCCGCGCGCCGCCACGGGTGGATCTGAGCGCCGGCTGGGGGCGCCGCCCGCGCCGGCGGGTAGGCTCGGTCCTCGTGCCGAGCCTGCCACCCGTCCCGAAGACGTACCGCGTCGTCGCGTTCGTCCTGCGCCCGCTCCTCGCCGCGATCACGCGACGCGACTGGCAGGGGGCCGAGAACCTGCCCGACAGCGGCTTCATCGCCGCCGCGAACCACGTCACCGAGGTCGACCCGGTCACGCTCGCGCACTTCCTGTACAACCAGCGCCGGCCGCCGAAGATCACCGCGAAGGCCTCGCTGTGGAAGGTCCCGGTCGTCGGCGGGGTCCTCAGCCGGACGGGCATGATCCCCGTGCACCGCGGCACGTCGGGCGCGGCGCAGGCGCTCGTCGACTCGACCGAGCAGCTCGACCGCGGCGAGTGCGTCGTGTTCTTCCCCGAGGGCACGCTCACGCGCGACCCCGACGGCTGGCCCATGGCCGGCAAGACCGGCGTCGCGCGCCTCGCGCTGACGAGCCGCGCGCCCGTCGTGCCGATCGGCCAGTGGGGCGCCGAGCAGCTCCTCGCGCCCTACGGCAAGGTGTTCAAGCCGATCCCGCCCAAGCGGGTGTCGGTCCACGCCGGGCCTCCGGTCGACCTCTCCGACCTCTACGACCGCCCGCTCGACGCCGCGACGCTGCGCGAGGCGACCGACCGCATCATGGCGGCGATCACCGCCCAGGTCGAGCGGATCCGCGGCGAGAAGGCGCCCGCGGAGCGCTTCGACATGCGTAGGAACCCGGGCGCGGAGGGCCGCCGGTGACCGGCGCGCAGCCCGCCGCACCGTCCGCCGTCCCGCAGCCCGCCGCACCGCGCCCCGACGACGCCGGGCCGGTCGTCGCGGCCGTCCTCGGCTCCGGGAGCTGGGGCACGACGTTCGCCGCCGTGCTCGCCGACGCCGGGTGCGAGGTGCGCCTGTGGGGCCGCGACCCGGAGGTCGCCGAGCAGGTCAACACCTCGCGGCGCAACGAGAAGCGGCTGCCGGGCATCGACCTGCCGGCGGGCGTCGTCGCGACCACGGACGCGGCCGCGGCGCTCGCGGGCGCGGGCCTCGTCGTCGTCGCGATCCCGTCCCAGGTGGCGCGCGCCACGCTCGAGGACCTGCGCCCCCACGTCGAGCCGGGCGCCGTCGCGGTGTCGCTCATGAAGGGCGTCGAGCTGAGCACCGACCTGCGCATGAGCGAGGTCGTGGCGCAGGCGCTCGGCCTGCCCACCGAGCGCGTGGCCGTCGTCTCGGGCCCGAACCTGGCGCGCGAGATCGCGCACCGCCAGCCGACGGCGACCGTCGTGTCGTGCGTCGACGAGGACACCGCGCGCTACGTCGCGCGCGCGTGCTCGTCGTCGTACTTCCGCCCGTACACGAACGCGGACGTCGTGGGCGTCGAGCTGTGCGGCGCGGTGAAGAACGTCATCGCCCTCGCCGTCGGCATCGCCCAGGGCCGCGGGTTCGGCTACAACACGACCGCGACCGTCATCACGCGCGGCCTCGTCGAGATCACGCGGCTCGGCCTCGCGCTCGGGGCGAGCGCGGAGACGTTCCCGGGGCTCGCGGGCATGGGCGACCTCGTCGCGACGTGCTCGTCGCCGCTGTCGCGCAACCACACGCTCGGCAAGCACGTCGGTCAGGGCATGACGCTCGACGAGGCCGTCGCCGCGACCGGCGGCACCGCCGAGGGCGTGAAGTCGTGCCGGTCGGTGCTCGAGCTCGCGCAGAAGAACGGCGTCGAGATGCCGATCACCGCCGGGGTCGTGGCGGTGCTGCACGAAGGCCTGCCCGTCGACGAGATGGCCCGCGGGCTGCTCTCGCGCCCGCAGAAGTCCGAGGGGCTCTCCGCCGAGCGCTGACGCGCCTCAGCCGTCGTCGCGGACGTCCACGACGACGCGCACCGGGTCCTCGAGCGCGAAGACGCGGAACGGGCGGCGCTCGTCGTCCACCCCGACGAACGCCTGCGTGTACCCCTCGAAGACCCCGCGCAGCAGCACCTCCTCGACCACGCCGTCGTCCGCCTCGACCGGGTTCGGCCCGTCGTACTCCTCGACCCCGGTGTCCATCGGGTAGCCGGACCCCGAGACCATGACCTGCAGGAACGCGTCGCCGTCGACGTCCACCGGGTTGCCGCTGCCGTCGTCCTGCGGCGCGTCGACGTACTCGACGCGCCACCCCGGCGTCCCCGTGCCGCCCATCTCGAGCACGACCCGGTCGAAGCCCTCGTGGCGCGCGACGCGCACGTCCGTGACCGTGAGCAGCGCGTCCGCGGACGGGTCCGCGGTGTCGGGCTCGGTGTTCGCCGGGAACGGGACGGGCGCCTCGGTCCCGTCGTCGCCGGGCGTCGACGCGCCGTCGGTGGGCGACGTGGTGCCGGTGGGCGACGGGGTGTCGGTGGGCGACGGGGTGTCGGTGGGGGTCTCGCCCGTGCTCGTGGGCGACTCGCTCGTCGTCGTGCCCGACGGCGCGGGGTCGCCGTACGTGCTGCACGCCCCGAGGGCGAGGGCGAGCACGGCCGCTCCCGCGAGCGCGCGCGGCGCGGGTCGGCGCCCGCGTCCCGTCGTCGTGCCGGTCGGGTTCCCGGTCGTCGTGCGCCTCATGCCTCGATCCTAGGAACGGGCGGTCACGCCCGCGCGGCGGTCCGGCCACGGTCCGGCGGCGGTCCGGTCGCGATCCGGTCTCGGCACCGTCGACCGTCGGACGCCGGTGGCGCTAGCCTGGGCGCCATGCCGCTCGAGACCGGGTCGCTCGTGGGGGTGCTCGTCGCCCTCGCCGTCGTCGCGCTGCTCGTCCTGGGGATCGTGCGCTTCGCGTCGGGCGCGGAGGCGCGCGCACGACGCGCCGCGGAGCACGGCGAGAGCGCCGGCTCCGGGATGTTCGGCGAGCTCGTGGAGATCTTCCAGCCGAGCCGCACGCACGTGACGGCGGAGAAGGAGCGGGTGCGGCTCGACGTCGTGCAGCGCCCCGCGGAGGGGCTGCCCTTCGGCGTCGACCTCGACTCCGGCGTCGCCTACTTCCCTGGCCGCGACGGCGCGACCGACGCCGGGTCCGAGGGCGTGCCGACGCCGGGCGGACGCCCCTCGGGCGAAGGGCCGGTCGCGCCCGACCGATGAGTCGGGCGTGCCGGCCGGGTCTGCCTCCTCGACCGGGCACCGTGCCCGGGGAGGGGAGCGCCATGGCCAGGATCGTCGCAGGGGCGACGGTGTCGCTCGACGGGTACGTGCAGGACGCCGAGGGGAGCTCCGCGGCGCTCTACGCGGACTTCGACGAGCTGGTCGCCAGCGCGTACCTGCGGGAGCTGCAGGCCGCGACCGGTGCCGTGATCATGGGGCGGCGCACGTTCGACCTCGCCCCGGACCCCGACGGCTACGCCGCGGGCTACGAGTTCCAGGTGCCGATCTTCGTCGTCACGCACACCGCGCCGCCGGTCGAGCCGGCGCGCAACGAGCGGCTGTGGATCACGTTCGTCACCGACGGCGTCGAGTCGGCCGTGCGGCAGGCCCGCGAGGCCGCGGGGGAGCGGGACGTGACGTTCGTCGGCGGCGCCGACGTGTTCCGGCAGCTCCTCGCGGCGGGCCTCGTCGACGAGCTCGCCGTCGAGGTGATGCCCGTCCTGCTGGGCGGCGGCGTGCGCCTGTTCGACGACGGCGGCCCGGCGGCGACGCTCGAGAAGGTCGCCGTCGAGGAGGTCGGCGTGCGCACGGCGCTGCGCTACCGCGTCGTGCCTGCGACGGAGGCCGCGACCGGGAGCGCGACGACCGCGACCGTCTAGGCTCGCCCGGCGCCCCCGGCGCCCCCGGCGCCCCCGGCGCCCCCGGCGCGCACCTCGACCCGCGGCGACGGCGCCGCGCGCCGCTCGTCAGCCCGCGGCGCCGCGCAGGGCCTGGTCGAGGTCGCGCCAGAGGTCCTCGACGTCCTCGATGCCGACAGACAGCCGCAGCAGGTCCTCGGGCACCGTGAGCGACTCGGTGGCGAACCGGCGCCGGCGCTCGAGGCTGGACTCGACGCCGCCGAGGCTCGTCGCGGGGACCCAGAGCCGCACGGCCGCGACCACGGCGTCGGCCCCCGCCGCGCCGCCCCGCGGCCGCACGCCGAGGATCGCCCCGAACCCGTCCATGAGGCGCGCGGCGCGCTCGTGGCCCGGGTCGTCGGGCAGGCTCGGGTGCCGCACCTCGACGACGTCGGGGTGGTCGGCCAGGCGGCGCGCGAGCTCCGCGGCCGTGGCCTGGGCGCGCTCGACGCGCAGGGCGAGCGTGCGCAGGCCGCGCAGCGCGAGCCAGACCTCGAACGGCCCCGGGATCGCGCCGTGCAGCGTGCGGTGCGCGCGCACGCGCTGCGCGAGCTCGTCGGTGCTCGCGACGACCGCGCCCAGCACGACGTCCGAGTGCCCCGCGAGGTACTTCGTCACCGAGTGCACGACGAGGTCGGCACCGTGCGCGAGGGGCCGCTGCCCGAGCGGCGTCGCGAAGGTGTTGTCGACGGCGGTGAGCACGCCGCGCTCGCGCGCCGCGGCGAGCAGGGCCGGCAGGTCCGCGACCTCGAGCATCGGGTTCGTCGGGGACTCGAGGAGCAGGAGCGAGGCTCCGTCGAGCGCGGCGACGACCTGGTCGGTGTCGGCGACGTCGACCCGGACCACGCGCACGCCGGCGCGCGCCGCGAGGTCGTCGGCGAAGCCGAGCGTCACCTGGTACGCGTGGCGCGGCACGACGACCGTCCCGCCGGCGGGCACGAACGAGAAGACCGCGGCGATGGCCGCCATGCCGGAGGAGAACGCGACCGCGGGACGGTCGGCGCCCTCCAGCGCGCCCAGCGCCTCCTCGAACGGGTGCCACGTCTCGGTGTCGATGCGGGCGTACAACAGCTCTCCCGGCTGCTGTACGCCCTGGGAGACGTACGTCGACGAGAGCACCACGGGCGGGTTGACCGGCGCGCCCTGCGCGCGGTCGGGGCGCCCCGCCGCGACGACGACCGTCGACGGCGCGAGGCCCGCGTGCGCCGCAGCCGGCCCGGGGCGTGCGTCGGGCTCGGGGCGGGCGGCGTCGTCGGGCACGTGGGGCTCGGTCATGGCGGCAGGCTACGCCGTCGGACGGCACGCGTGCCCCGGGCGACCACCTCGCGACCGCGGGGCGGCGCGCCGCCGACCCTGCGGTCGTGGCACGCCGACCATGCGGTCGTGGCACGCCGACCATGCGGTCGTGGCACGCCGACCATGCGGTCGTGGCACGCCGACCATGCGGTCGTGGCACGCCGACCATGCGGTCGTGTCCCGTCCCGGGCCGCGGACGGGACACGACCGCATGCTCGGCGTCAGTCGAGGGGGCCGAGGAGGGACTGCGCGACCGTCGAGTGGGCGGACTCGTCGTCGGACGGGTGGAAGAGGCCCGCGAGCACGTCCCGGTACAGGCGGCCGAGCTCGTTCCCCGCGAAGTAGCTCGACCCGCCCGCGACGCGCACGGCCTGCTCGACGACCTGCTTGGCCGTCTCCGTCGCGCGCACCTTGAGCCCCGCCGTCGCGCGGAACCAGCCCGCGCCGCGGTCCGCGAGCGCGTCGAGCTCGCCCGCGACGGTGTCGATCTGCGGCCACACGCCGTCGAGCGCGAGCGCCGCGTCGGCCAGGCGCCACCGGACGTCCGGGTCCTGCGCGAGGGTCGCGCCGTCGTTCTTCATCGACGTGCGGCGCCGGGCCGCGGCGACCCCGAGCTCGAGCGCGCGGTCCGCGATGCCCGTGTACACCGCGGCGAGCAGCGTCTCGAACGTCGTGAAGATCCCCACGACGAGCGGGTCGAGCGTCGGGCCGGGCGTGATCCTCCGCACCACGCGGTCGGCGGGCGCGTGGGCGCCGTCGAGGACCGTCGAGCGCGACTGCGACGCGCGCATGCCCATCGTGTCCCAGTCGTCGAGGATCTCGACGCCGCCCCCGTCGCGCGTGACGAACGCGTGCACGAGGTGCGGGCCGTCGTCGGCGGAGTCGTCGAGGCCGAGCACGCCGAGGCGCGTCCAGCCGGGGGAGTTCGACGTGAAGATCTTGCGGCCGTGGAACGTGTAGCCGCCCGCGCCGTCCGGGCGTGCCTGCGTGCGCGACCCGAGCAGGACGAGGTCGTTGCCCGCCTCGCTGTAGCCGAAGCCGAACACCTCGCCGCGCGCGGCCTCCTCCAGCAGCCAGTCGAGCGAGGAGTCGCCTCGCTCGTGCAGGTACCGCGCGACGCCCGTCCACACGTGGTGCATGTTCACCGCGAGCGCGGTCGCGGGCGCCGCGCCCGCCAGGCGCGCCTGCTCGCGCGCCGTCTCGCGCAGCCCGAGCCCCGCGCCGCCGAACGAGGCGGGCACGAGGGCCCGCAGGTAGCCCGCGGCGTCCAGGTCGGCGAGGTCGTCGGCGAACCACGCGTTGTCGCGGTCGTAGCCCGCCGCGCGCGAGCGGACGGTCTCGAGGAGGTCGTCGTCGAGCAGGCGACGGGGCGGGGCGAAGGGGGCGTCGGGCATCGTGGTCCTCGGGTCGGCGGGAACGGCGGCGGGCGTGGCCGGTATCCCGGCCACGCCCACCGTACGTCCGTCGGGCCCGCGTCAGCCCTTCGCCGTGGGCGTCGGCTCCGCCGGGCGACCGCCGAGGTACAGCTCGGAGAGCTGCGGGTCGGCGAGGAGCTCCGGCGCCGGACCCGTGATGTGCACGCGACCGAGGTCGAGCACGCACCCGATGTCCGCGGTCTCGAGCGCGCGCCGGGCGTTCTGCTCGACGAGCAGCACGGCGACGCCCGCCTCGCGCATGCGCACGACCTGCTCGAACACCGTCGCCGTCGTCTTCGGGTCCAGGCCCATCGACGGCTCGTCGAGGAGCACGACGCGCGGGCTCACCATGAGCGAGCGCGCGAACTCGACCTGCTTCTGCTGCCCGCCGGACAGCAGGCCCGCGAGCTGCTTCCACCGCTCGCCGACGATCGGGAAGAGGTTCTGCACGAACTCGACCCGCTCGGCGACGCGCTCCTTGTCGCGCAGCGTGTACGCGCCGAGCAGCACGTTCTCGGCGACCGTCATCTCGCGGAACACGCTGTGCCCCTGGAGCACGTGCGCGAGCCCGGACGAGAGCATGTCCTGCGGGCCCTGGCCCGTGACGTCCCGTCCGCCCACGAGGATGCGGCCCGAGCGCGGCTTGAGCAGGCCGCTCGCGACCTTGAGGACGGTCGACTTGCCCGCCCCGTTCGGCCCGACGAGGCACACGACCGTCGAGGCCGGGACCTTGATCGTCAGCCCGCGCAGGACCATCGCCGCGCGGCCGTACCCCGCCTGGATGTCGTCCAGCTCGAGGAGGTACTCCTGCTGCGCCCCCGTGCCGGGGGTCGGGTCAGACACCAAGGTAGGCCTCCAGGACTCGCGGGTCGGACTGCACGACGGCGGGCGTGCCCTCGGCGATCGGCCGGCCCCGGTCGAACACGATGACGTGGTCGGACAGGCTCATGACCATGTCCATGTTGTGCTCGACGACGAGGAACGTGCGGCCCTCGGCGTTGAGCTCCTGCACGAGCGTCCCGATGCGCCCGATGAGCGCCGGGTTCACGCCGCCCGCGGGCTCGTCGAGCATGATCGTGTCCGGGTCGCCCATGAGCACCCCGGCGAGCTCGAGGAGCTTCTGCTGCCCGTAGGACAGGTTGCGCGCCTCGGCGTTCTCCAGGTGGTCGATGCCGACGCGCACGAGCAGCGCGCGCGCCTTGTCGATCTCCTCGGGGTTGCGCGCGCCCGCGAGGAGCTCGCGCACCCGCGTGCGGCGCACCGCGACGAGCATGTTCTCGAGCACCGTCATGCGGGGGAAGACCCGGCAGAGCTGGAAGCTGCGCCCGATCCCCGCGCGGGCGATCTTGTGCGGTGCCTTGCCCGTGATGTCGTCCCCGCGGAACGTCACCGTGCCGGCGTCCGGCTTGATCATGCCCGTGACGCAGTTGAAGAACGTCGTCTTGCCCGAGCCGTTCGGGCCGATGAGCGCGTTGATCTTGCCGTGGTGGAACGTGACCGTCGCGTCGCGCACGGCGTGCACGCCGCCGAAGGACTTCGTCAGCCCCACCGTCTCGAGGTTGCGGACGGTCTGTGCGGTCGTCGTCGTCGTCATCGGTCCTCCTCCGGGCCCGTCCGAGGACGTGGGGCCGCGTCTTCCATCCGCTCGCTCGTTCCTCGCGAGCTCCCGCCAGGCCCGCCACGACGCGGCCCCACGTCCTCTCCCGTGCCCTCGCCGGTCGGCGCACCGTCCGCGTGCCGCCCGTCCTGCCCGACGGCGGCGGGCTGAGCCGTCCCGTCGTCGGCCGGGGTGGTCGGGGATGCGGCGGCGCGGTTGCGCTCGAGGAGCTCGGCCGCGGTGATCTCGCGGATCGAGGAGTCCTGCGGGCCGAGGCGCTTGAGGAGCGACTGGACCGCGGGGATGATCCCGTCGGGCATGAAGAGCACGACGACGCCGAGGAGCAGCGCGGTGGCGACGAGGTGGAACTGCGTGTCGCCGAACTCGAGCTTGAAGTACTCCAGGCCGACGCCCACGACGAGCGCCCCGAGCAGCGGGCCGTAGAGGTGGCGCACGCCGCCGAAGAGGGCCATGAGCACCATGTACGAGCCGAGCATGATGGAGAACTGGAAGATCGGGTCGAGGTCGCCGAACCACAGCGCGTACATGCCGCCCGCGAGGCCCGTGAAGGTCGCCGAGACGACGTAGGCGACGAGCTTGTAGTTGCGGGTCGGCACGCCGAGCGCCTGCGCCTTGTCCTCGTCCTCGCGCACGGCCTTGAGGCCCGTGCCGAACCGCGAGCGGTCGATCGCCCACCACGTGACGAGCATGACCGCGAGCAGCGCGGCGAACAGGTAGAAGAACACCTGGTGGTGCTCGGGCCGCAGCAGGTCGGGGAACGGGCGCGGGACGACGAGGCCGTCGGACCCGCCCGTGAACGACCCCCACGCCTGGAACACGAGCAGGAGGATGAGCACGAACGAGATCGAGACGATGACGAACGACGCGCCGCGCACCCGCAGGGCCGCGATGCCGAGCGGGATCGTCACGAGCAGCACGAGCAGGCCCGCGAGCAGCCAGGCCACGAAGCTCGGCAGCCCGAGGTCGCGGATGAGGATGCCCGTGCCGTAGGCGCCGAGGCCGAAGAACGCGGCGTGGCCGAGCGAGACGTAGCCGGTGAAGCCGCCCATGAAGTTCCAGGCGGTCGCCGTGCACGCGTAGCTCGCGACGACGATGCCCGCCGAGAGGATGTACGCGTTGGGGGCGAGCGACGGGAAGGCCAGCACGAGCGCCACGGCCGCGAGGAGCGCGACCAGCCGGACGACGCGTCCGGTGCGGGCGCGGCGGGCGACGCCGCCCGAGGCCGCGGACGGGCCGGCGGCCGGAGCCGCGGGAGCCGCCGGGGCGGGGGCGTGACGGGTGTCAGAAGCGTTGGGCAAGGCGACCTCCGAAGAATCCCTGGGGGCGCAGCATCAGCGTCGCGAAGAGCGCGACGTAGAAGATGGTCTGCGCCCACGTCGTGCCGAGCGGCACCTGGAGCAGGCTCTGGCCGATGCCGAGGACCATCGCCGCGATCGCGGCTCCCGGGATCGACCCCAGGCCGCCGACGACGATGATCGCCATGAGCGGTCCGATCCAGTGCCAGTGGAGCGACGGGTAGATCGTCGCGTCGAGCGAGAGCGCGGTGCCGCCGATCGCCGCGGTCGCCAGCCCGAGCCCGAAGCCGTAGCCCGCGACCCGGTCGGTCTTGATCCCGACGAGCTGGGCCGCCTCCCGGTGCTGGATCGTGGCGCGCAGCGCCTGCCCGAACCGGCTGTGCTTCATGAGGAGGTACAGCAGCGCGAGCGAGAGCGCGGCGAGCCCGAACGCGACGAGCTTGACGACCGCGATGCGCGCGCCGAAGAACTCGACGCTCGCCCCGGAGTACGGGAGCTGGATGCGCCGCTGGGTGCCGCTCCAGACGAACCCGATCATGCCCTCGATGAAGAGCGCGACCGCGAACGTCAGGAGCACCGACATCATCGTGAGCGTCGCGGGCCGCAGGCGCGTGATGAGCAGTCGCTGCATGCCGACGCCGACGAGGAAGAACAGCGGCACCGTGATCGCGAGCGACAGGAGCGGGTCCATCCCGGTCTGCTGGTTGAAGAACCAGGCGAGGTACGCCGCGAGGATGAGGAACGCCGAGTGGGCGATCATCACGACGCGCATCACGCCGAAGTACAGGGTGAGGCCCGCCGCCAGGAGGGCGTAGAGCCCTCCCAGCAGCACGCCGAGCACGAGGCTCTGGAAGAGGAGCGTCCCGGTCACCGGATCACCACGCCGGCTTGGGGAAGACGAAGTCGGCCTCCTGCGCGTCGTCCGGCAGGACGATCTGGATCTCGCCGTCGACGTACTGCTGGATCAGGTGGGCGCCCTGGGGCTTGCCCGTCTCGTCCCACGTGAGCGGGCCGACGACGGTCTCCACCTCGTTCGTCCGCAGCCAGTCGACGAGCTCCTGCTGGCAGTCGCCCTGCTCGGCGCAGCCGACGGCCTCGACGGCTGCCGCGACGACCTGGCCGGTCGTGTAGGCGTTCGCCTCGTCCTCGCCGGGCGCGTTGCCGTGCAGCTCCGTGTACCGCTCGACGAAGTCGACGTTCGACGGCCACGAGGCGGTCTCGGTGTAGCCGGTGGGGGACAGGATGCCCTCGGTCTTCGCGCCGATCGCGGCGGAGAACTCGGGGTTGGTGGGCGCGGTGGAGAACGCGGCGAGGTCGGGCTGGTAGCCGAGCTGCTGGAGCGCCACGATGAGGTTGACCGCGTCCTGGTACTGCGTGCCGCCGATGACCATGTCGGCGCCCGAGTCGCTGATCTTCGCGGCGATCGACGAGAAGTCCGTCGTGTTCGGCGGGTAGACCTCGTCGACGACGACGTCGAGGCCCGCGTCGGCGAGCTTGTCGCGCAGGCCGTACGCGGTGCCCTGGGCGAACGGGTCGTCCATCGACGCGACGGCGACGGTCTGCGGCCGCTCGCCCTCGGGCATGGCGAGGATGTGGTCCGCGAGGTAGTTGTAGTGGTCGTCGGCGACGGCCGGCGCGGCGTAGAAGAGGTTCTCGAAGCCCTGCTCGAACACCTCGTTCGCGGCGCCCGCGGGCTCGACGAAGAGCATCCCGTACTCCTCGGCGACGCGGGCGCTCGGCACCACCAGGCGCGTGGAGAACGGGCCGAAGACGAGGTCGACCTCGTCCTGGGCGATGAGCGCCTCGTAGTCCTGCACGACGCGGTCGGCGTTGGACTGGTCGTCGAGGATCTTCAGCTCGACCTGGCGCCCGAGCAGGCCGCCGTCCTCGTTGACGAACTGGGCCCAGGCCTCGTACCCGCGCTGGACGCCCTTGCCGGGCTCCGAGAAGTCGCCCGTGAGGGGGAGCGAGATGCCGATGACGATCGGGTCGTCGGCCCCGTCCTCGCCGCCACCCTCGCCGCCGGCGCAGGCGGTGAGGACCAGGGCGGAGGCGGAGACCGAGGCGGCGACGGCCAGCGCGCGGCGACGGGCCGAGCGGGGGTTCGAGAATGGGGCCATGGGGAGACTCTCCCTACTTCGTCGTAGTGAAGACCTGTGCCGTACTGCGGTGTACGGAAGCGCTTTCGTAAGCGCTTTCGCTAGAGTACGCTGTCGGCAGCAGGTGTGGCAAGCGTCACGTGGCAGCGGGGTCGGGTCCGGCAGTGCGGCCGGTGCTCGGACGATCGGAGCGGGTGTGCGTCGAGAGGGTCGTGCGGTATCGGAGCGGAGCGCACCGCGGCTCCAGGACGTGGCGGAGAAGGCCGGGGTCTCCCTCGCCACGGCGTCGCGCTCGCTCTCGGGCAGCGTCGGGGTCTCGGAGGAGGTCGCCGCCCACGTGCGCACCGTCGCGGAGCAGCTCGGCTACATCGCGAACCTCCACGCGCGCACGCTCGCGGGCGGCAAGACGTCGGTCGCCGGGCTCGTCGTCTACGAGATCGGCGACCCGTACTTCGCGGAGATCGCGAGCGGCGTCGTGCGCGTCGCGGCCGAGCACGGGTGGAGCGTCCAGATCAGCCACACCGAGCGCGAGCCCGTCGCCGAGGCCGCGCAGATCCGCCTCCTGCGCGCCCACCGCGTCGGCGCGATCGTCATCGCGGGGTCCGGCTACGTCGACGCCGCGATGGAGCGCGAGTCCGGTCGCGAGGTCGCGGCGTTCGAGGAGTCGGGCGGGCGCGTCGTCGTCGTGGGCCGCCACCACCTGCGCTGCGACGCCGTCCTGCCGGACAACGAGGCCGCGGGCGAGTCGATCACGCAGCACCTGCTCGACCTCGGCCACCGCCGGCTCGCGGTCGCCGCCGGGCCCGCGCACCTCACGACGATCGTCGACCGCCTCGCGGGGATCCGCACCGCGGTCGCGCGCAGCGGCCTCGACCCCGACGCCCTGCCGGTCGTGCACGCGCCGTTCACGCGCGAGGGCGGGCGCGACGCCGCGCGCCGCCTGCTCGACGAGAACCCCGGGACCACGGCGGTGCTCGCGCTCAACGACGCGATGGCCACCGGGGTGCTCTCCATCCTGCGCGAGCGGGGGACCGCCGTGCCGCAGGAGGTGTCCGTGACGGGCTTCGACGACATCCAGGTCGCCCAGGACCTCGCGCCCGCCCTGACCACGGTGCGCCTGCCCATGAGCGAGATCGGCGCCGCGTCCCTCGAGATGGCGCTGCGCCCGGCCTCGGCGCGGCCGCGCCGCCGCGCGACCGGCCACGTGCTCGTCGTGCGCGACTCCACCGCCCCGCCGCCCGCCGGCTGACGCCCTCCGGGCCGCGGCGAGGGCGCGGAGGGCACGCGGAGCGGGCGGCCTCGGACGCGCCGAGGGGGTGCGCGATCGGACCGCGCACCCCCTCGTCGTCGGACGGGCCTACCCGCAGGTCAGGGCCGCGTGGTCCGCCGTCGTCGTGCTCGTCACCTCCCGGCCGTCGATCGTCGCCGTCGCCGTGACGGTGGCCGTCCCCGCGGGCAGCGTCGCCGCGCGCACCGGGAACGACTGGTACGCCGAGCGGCCCGGCGCGACGTCCTCGACCGTGCGCGAGCCGTACGCCGTCGACAGCGTCACGTCCGCGGGCACCGCCGACGCGTTCCTCGCGGAGACCGCGAGGTACGCCGTGCCGGCGAGGCACCGCGGCGTCGCGACGACGTCGAGCTCGACCTGCGCGGGCTCCTCGGCCGCCGTGACGGTGAGGCCGCGCAGGCGCCCGGTGTTGTCGAACGACCCGAAGCCGACGCGTCCCTCGGTGAAGGTCGTGTCGTTCGCCGTGAGGAGCGGGGTGGCGAGGCCGTCGAGGTAGACCGCGACGTCGCCGCTGTCCGCGCAGCGCACGACGCGCACGTCGTGCCACTCCTCGTCGGTGACGGCCGGCGGGGCGCCGACCTTCCCGTCCCACTGGTCGTCGATCCGCTCCCGGTCCTTCCCGTCGACCTTGAAGATCCCGTTGTGCGCGTAGATCGTGTTGTCCTGGGAGAGGTGGGCGTAGTAGTACTCCGTGTCCGACTGCCAGCCGAAGACGACGATCACGTCCCGGTTGTTCACCGAGGCGGGGGCGTCGAGGCGCACCTCGGCGTCGAGCGCGAACGAACCGAGCTCGGGCCCGTCGGTGAGGACGGCGTACTCGAACGGGCGACGGATGCCGTCGCCCGGGTCGGTCCCGGCCTGCGCGAGCACGACCTCCTCGCCCGGGAACTGCCACTTCGCCGGGGTGCGCGGGGCCCAGCTCCCGGCGCCCATGACGTCCGTGACCTGCTCGCCCGCCGGCTCGCACGACGGCGGTGCCGGCTCCTCGACCGGCTCGGCGCCGAACAGCGCGTACTGCGCGGCGACCTGCTCCGGCGTGGGCACGGTGTCGAGGAACATGAGGTCGTCGATGCGCCCGTGGAACGGGTTGGCCTCGCGCGTGTTCTGCGGGTAGCTCCCGCCGATCTTCAGGCCGGCGGGGTCGGTCGCCGAGGTCGACCCGGCGCCCCACGGGTTGGCGGCCGTGTACCGGCCCGCCAGCTCCTCGCCGTTCATGAAGAGCTTCATCTCGCCGCCGGCGAAGTCGAACGTCGCGGCGAGGTGGACCCACCGGTTCCGCTCGAGGATCTGGTCCCACGGCAGGTCGGCCGCGAAGGTCCACGAGCCGGCGCCGTCGACGCGGCGGCCGAGCGCGACGAGCTTCAGCTCGCCGTCGACCGTGATGACCTCGAGGAGCGCGCGCACCGCGTGGCCGTCCGACGTGCCCGTGAGCACCCCGGCGAGGCCGATCGCGTTGTACCGGTCGTCGGGGTTCGCCGTCCCGGAGTTGAGGGCCGGGTGCTCGCCCGTCGGCTTGAACCAGCCCATGACGGAGATCTCGTCGGCGCCCGCGAAGGCCCCGAGCGAGTCGACGCCGGCGGGGTCGTAGACCCCGGCCTTCCAGTCGTCGTTCGACGCCGTGCGCGGGTTCATCTGCTGCGTCTGCAGCGCCTCCCCGGCGCCGGGGTACGCGCGGTCCGCGACCCGCATCTCGACGCCGCCGTTGACGAGCTGGATGTCCGTGCCCGACCAGCCCTGGTCGGCCTCCCACGTCGCGGCGCCCGCGACCGGGTGGTCGAAGTCGTAGTGCGCGACGAGGTTCGGCGCGAGCTCCGGGAGCGCGACCGGCGACGAGGCGCCGGCGTACCGGGCCCCGGTCACCTTCCAGATCGTGCCGTTCGCCTTGGAGACCAGGTAGAGCTCGCCGGACGCGTCGGCGCCGAACCGCAGGTCCACGCGCGTGTCGCCCACGAGCTCCTGGAACGTCGTCTCCTGCCCGTCCTCGTACACGCGCAGGTGCTCGATCTCGGCGAGGTCGGCCGGGTCGCCGTCGCCGCGGACCATCTCGTCCTGCTCGGTCGACAGGACCCACCCGCGGACGAGGTCGGTGAACAGGTACCGGCCCTCGAGCTCGGGGATCGAGCCGCGGTAGACGAACCCGCCGTTGAGCGCGACGCCCGCGTCGCCGGTCTGGCCGGGGTCGCGGTTGTGGTCGTACGCGGCGACGGGGTAGGTGAACCCGTTCTGCGCGTCGTTCGCCGGCAGCGGGAAGATCTGCCGGTTGTCGGCGAGGAACGGGCCCTCGCGCACGGACCAGCCGAAGTTGTCGCCCGGCTCGACCGCGTAGACCGACTCGACCTGCCACTCGCCGATGTGGCCGAGGTACATCGTGTGGTCGCCCTCGGGGTCCCAGCTGATGCGGTGCGGGTCGCGCAGGCCGAGCGCGTAGATCTCGGGCAGCGCGCCCGGGGTGTCGAGGAACGGGTTGTCGTCGGGGATGCCGTACCGGCCGTTCGCGCTGTCGTCGCCGAGCGGGTCGATGCGGAAGACCTTGCCCTGGGGCGTCGCGAGGTCCTGCGGGTTGCCGTTGCCGACGCCGTTGCCGCCGTCACCGACGAGCACGTAGAGGTTCCCGTAGTCCGGGTCGCCCTCGGTCACGGTGGGGTTGAACGCGATCTGCTGCACCGTGTGCACGCGGCCGGCGAACGGCACGCGCAGCACCTCGCGGCTCGTGCCCTCGAACACCTCGGCCGAGGGGTCGGTCGCCTTCCACTCGGTGACGACGGAGTGGAACTGGGTGTTGCCGTACGCCGGGTAGTCCGGGGTGTCCTGCGTCAGCGCCGTGCCGCCCTCGGTGTGCACCGTGTAGAACAGGCCGTTCTCGGCGAAGTCGGGGTGGAACTCCGCGGAGCCGAGCCCCGTGCCCAGGCCCGCGCTGTTGTGGAAGTTGTCGAGGAACCGGTCGCGCACGTTGAGGTACGGCACGTGCTCGCCGGTGTCCTTGTCGACGAGGTAGAGGATCTCGTTGTTGTCCGGGACCATGAGACGGCCCGAGCCGTCCGGCACCTCGTCGAGGTGGGTGATGCGGTTGTGCCGCACGAGGCGCTGGTCCTGGGTCGCCGGCGTCGTCGTGGACTCCGGGAGCTGGGCGAGCTCGGTCACCTCGATGCCGAGGCGCGACGGCGTCGGGTCCGGCAGCGGGTTGAGCAGCGGCTGGGTCGGCGTGGTGCCGCCCGCCGCGCAGTCGCCCGGGTTCCCCGTCGGGATCGCGAGATTCTCGCCCGCGGTGTCGACCGCGACGTCGTCGAGCATGAGCCGCCCGGTGCTCGACGCGCCGTTGATCCAGAAGAAGCGGTCGAGGGCGCCGTTGACCGCCTGGCGGAAGCCGAACTGCTGCTCGGTGCCCTCGGGCAGGCGCGTGACCTCCTCGTACGGGCCGCCCTGGCTGTAGACCGCGACCTTGTCGGTCGCGTTGTCGGCGACGACCCACACGCACTGCCACGTGTCGCGCGACCACACGCCGGCGGGCTTGAACGCCCCGCCGTCGCGCACGAGCAGCACGTCGTTGTTCTGGTTGTTCACGTACGCGCGGCTGTGCGCGTAGTCGGACGGGGCGTCGTTGTCGGTGATGCCGAACGACGTGTCGACGCTGCCGTTGCGCAGGAAGCGGAAGAACAGCGTGCCCGTGTCGCCCTCGGCGATCCCGGGCACGGCCCGGTGGGCGCGCTGCGTGCCCCCGACCATCTCGAGGACCTGGTTGTTCGCGTTGAGCGGGTCGGCGACGACCCGGGCCGCGGCGGAGGACGTCCATCCGTCCTGCCCGTTCAGGGTGGTGCGCTGGTAGGACTCGAAGCTCAGGATCTCGGTGAACCCCTCGTCGGCGGCCTCTGCGGCGGCCGGTGGTACGAGGAGTGTCCCGCCCAGGACGGCCGCGAGGCCGACCGCGAGCGCGGTCCTGCCCCGTCGACCGGAACGCGTAGACGTCATCGTCTGCTCCACTTCGTCGGATGGTGCTGCCAGACCACTGGTCCGCCGGGGCGTCCTTGCCCCGGCACCGCACGGCGCCCGCGACGGTGCGAGGGCGCGCCCGTGCCGCCGTCCGGCGTGCCGTGGGGCGGCGGACGGCGGGGGACCGTGCGGATCGCGCGCACGGTCGTCGCGGCCCTGCGGCCGCCGGTCAGGTTTCTCCTGTCGTGTCGTGAGGCACGTCCCTGTGCGCGACTCCTGCAGGCTAGGGAAAGGGCTTTCCCGCTGTCAAGGGATCCCGCGCCCCGCGTGTCGCCCCGGACGCGCGAGGGCCCCCGGCAGCGGGTGCTGCCGGGGGCCCTCGGGTCGGGCGTGCGGGTGCGGTCGCGCGCGGCCGGAAGCCCGGCCGTGCGGTGCGGCGGTCAGCCGACCAGCGCCACCGCGGGCTCGTCCGGACGGGGGAGGATGCGGCGCAGCACGTCGGCGAGCGTCACGACGCCCACGAAGCGGTCGCCGTCCATGACGGTCGCGAGCTGCTCGCTCGACTCGCGCATGCGCGCGAGCGCGGCGTGCACCGTGGTCCCCGACTCCAGGACGAACGAGGGACGCGCGAGCTCGCGCGCCGGACGGTCGTCCGGCTCGAGCAGCGTGTCGCGCACGTGCACGACCTTCGGCACGACGCTCCCGTTCTCGACGAGGATGCGCAGGTGCCCCGAGCGCGCGGACGCCGCGCGCACGTCGGCCGCGGTCGCGTCGGCCGGGACCGACGTCGGCGGGCCCTGCTCGGGGACGAGCGCGTCCACCGTGAGGGTCTCGAGCTCGAGCGCGCCCGAGATCTGCACGCGGTACGACGCCTCGAGCGCCCCGACGTTCGCCGAGTGCTCCACGAGGTGGCGCAGCGTCGCCGGGTCCTGGCCACCGCCCTCGACGTTCTCGACGGGCTCGACGCCCACGGCGCGCACGCACCGGTTGGCGAGCTCGTTGAGCCAGCGCAGCAGCGGGCGGAACGCCCACATGAAGCCGCGCATGGGCAGGGCGAGGATCGTCGCCGAGCGCTCCGGGTGGGCGATCGCCCACGACTTCGGCGCCATCTCGCCGACGACGAGGTGCAGGAACGTCACGACGATCAGCGCGAGCACGAAGCCTGCGACGTCGGCCACCCACAGCGGGGCGCCCCACGTCTCGAAGACCGGCGTGAGCCAGTGGTGCACGGCCGGCTTCGTGATGGCGCCGAGCGCGAGCGTGCACGCCGTGATGCCGAGCTGGGCGCCCGCCATGAGGAGCGTGAGCTCGTTCGAGCTGCGCAGCGCGGCGCGCGCCGCACGGCTCGTCGGTGCGGCGTCCTCGAGACGGTGCCGCTTGGCGCCGAGGAGCGCGAACTCCACGGCGACGAAGAACGCGCTGAGCGCGATGATCGCGACGGTCGCCGTGACGACGACCCAGGGGTTGCTCATCGGGTCTCCTCCTCGGCGGTCGTGGCCGGGTCGTGCGGGGTCTCGGACTCCTCGCCGCGGTGCTCGTCGAGCCGCACGCGCACGAGGTGGGGCACGTGGCGCTCGACCGACAGGACGTCGACGACGAGCGAGCGCGTCACCGGCTCGTCGTGGACGAGGTCGGCGGGGTCGGGCGGGAGCGGGACCTCGATGGTCTCGCCCGCGCGGGGCAGGGCGCCGTGCTGCGCGATGAGCAGGCCCGAGACGGTCTCGTGGTCGCCGCGCGGCAGGTCGTGCCCGATGGCGCGCTCCGCCTCGTCGAGGTGGACGTCGCCGCCCATGACCCACACGTCGTCGTCCTCGGCGGTCACGGTGACCGGCTGCTCGGGGTCGTGCTCGTCGGTGATCTCGCCGACGAGCTCCTCGGCCATGTCCTCGAGCGTGAGCACGCCGGTGAACCCGCCGTACTCGTCGATGACGCACGCGAGCTGGTTGCGCGTGCTGGTCAGCTGCTCGAGGGCGTCGGGCAGCATCATGACCGTGGGCAGCACGACCGCCGGGCGCATGAGCTCGGTGACGGGGGCGTCGTCGGGCAGGGACGTGCCGAGCACGTCCGCGAGCTGCACGACGCCGAGGGGCTGGTCCGTCTCGTCGACGACGGGGTAGCGCGTGTGCGCGCGGGCCATGAGCTCGCGCACCTCCGCGATCGTCGCCTCGGGACGCACCGTGCCGACCCGCGAGCGCGGAATCATGGCGTGCTCGACGTCCTGCTGGGGGAAGTCGAGGATGCGGTCGAGCAGCACGGACAGCTCGTCGGGCAGGTCTCCGCTCTCGCGCGAGTCCGCGACGATGTGCTCGAGGTCGCGCGCGGTCGCCGTGTTGTCGACGTCGTGCACGGGCTCGATCTTCAGCAGGCGCAGGAGCGCGTTCGACGCCTTGTCGAACACCGCGATGAGCCAGCCGAACACCGTGAGGTAGGCGGTCGTCGAGCGCGCGAGCCCGCGGGCCAGGGGCTCGGGGCGCGCGATGGCGAGGTTCTTCGGGAACAGCTCGCCGAACAGCATCTGGATGATGGTCGACAGCACGAGGGCGAGCACCGTGCCCACCGCGACGCCGACGCCGGTCGGGACGCCGACCCCGCCGAGCATCGTCCCGAGGGACTCGCCGATGAGGGGCTCGGCGACGTAGCCGACGAGCAGGCCCGTCACCGTGATGCCGAGCTGGGCGCCGGACAGCACGAAGGACGTGCGCCGGGTGACGGCGAGCGCGCGGCGCGCGGACTCGTCGCCGGCGTCGGCCTTCGCGCCGAGGCGCGACCGGTCGACGGTCATGTAGGCGAACTCCTGGGCGACGAAGTACGCCGTCGCCGCCGTGATCGCGAGGACCACGAGGAGGCCGAGGAGAAGGGAGAGGAACGTCATCACCGGGCCCGCACCGCCCCTCGGTCGTCACGGACGCGGTGTCGCGTCCTGGTGATGCCGGGGCCGGTGCGGCCGGGACTATGGTCGGGGTCGTCGGCCGCGGGGGCCTCGAGAGTCATCTCTTCCACGGCACCCACAACGCCACGGGCGCGCGAATGGTTCCCGGATCGGCCGACGAGTTCTCGCGAGGTGCCCGACGGCGCGGCGACCGGGGTCCGGTAGGGTCGTCCGCGATGTCCAGCGAGCAGCCTCCCCAGCACCGTCCCGAGCCCGGCCAGGCCCCGGCGACGCCCCCGTCCGCGGCCCGCCGGCTGCGCGTCCTGATCCTCTTCGGCGGGCGCTCGGGCGAGCACGCCATCTCGGCCGCGACGGCCGCCGGCGTGCTGCGCGCGATCGACCGCACGCGGTACGACGTCGTCCCCGTCGGGATCACCCCGCAGGGCGAGTGGGTGCTCGCCGCCGACGACCCGGAGCGCTGGCAGATCGCGGACGGCCGCCTCCCGCAGGTCGAGCCGACGGGCGAGGAGGTCGTGCTGCCGCTCGCGACCGACCGGCGCGACGTGCGCGTGCTCGCCCCGGGCGAGGTCCCGCGCGAGCTCGGCGAGGTGGACGTCGTCTTCCCGCTGCTGCACGGGCCGTACGGCGAGGACGGCACCGTCCAGGGCCTGCTCGAGCTCGCGGACGTCCGGTACGTCGGCGCCGGGGTCCTCGCCTCGGCCGTCGGGATGGACAAGCACTACATGAAGCTCGTGCTCGCGGGCGAGGGCCTGCCCGTGGGCCCGTACACGGTCGTGCGGCCGGGGGAGTACGACCGCGACCCCGAGGCGGTGACCCGCCGGGTCGCCGAGCTCGGCCTGCCCGTGTTCGTCAAGCCCGCGCGCGCCGGGTCGAGCCTCGGCATCTCCAAGGTCGACGACCTCGCCGACCTCCCTGCGGCGGTCGCCGAGGCCCGGCGCCACGACCCCAAGGTCGTCGTCGAGGCCGGCATCGTGGGCCGGGAGATCGAGTGCGCGGTGCTCGGCGGGCGCGACGGCGCCCGGCCGCGCGCGTCGCTGCCGGGCGAGATCGTCGTCACGGGCGAGGACCACGCGTTCTACGACTTCGAGGCCAAGTACCTCGACGAGGCGGGCGTCGAGCTGTCCTGCCCGGCCGACCTGCCCGCGCACGTCGTCGCGGCGGTCCAGGACGTCGCGGTGCGCACGTTCGAGGCGGTCGGCGCGGAGGGCCTGTCGCGCGTCGACGTCTTCGTCACGCCCGACGAGCAGGTGGTCGTCAACGAGATCAACACGATGCCGGGGTTCACGCCGTTCTCGATGTACCCGCGCATGTGGGAGCGCTCGGGGCTGTCCTACCCCGAGCTCATCGACGAGCTCGTCGCGCTCGCGCTCGAGCGCCCGACCGGCCTGCGCTGACCGCGCCCGGGCGCCGCGGGGCTCAGCCCGCGAGGTCCTCGGCGCCCACGCACGCGCGCGTCTGCGGCACCTCGAGCACCGCGGGCGCGAGGTCGGCGACGAACGACGTCGAGCGGGCCTCCGTGACCGCGGGCGGCACGACGACCTGGACCGCGGGGTCGCGGCCGTAGGTCGTGAACGTCCACGTGCCCGCGCCGTCCTCGACGACGAGCCAGTCCACGGTGCCCGAGCCGGACTCGACGCTCTGGCACGCGGTCGTCGTCGGGCCCGGGACCTCGACGCCGCAGCGCAGCGTCACCGCCGCGCCGGGCTCTCCCCACGCGGCCGTCGCCTGGCTCGTCGTGCCGACCTTCGACAGGCCCTCGCCGAGCGAGTCGGGCACCGCGAGGACGACGTCCGCGCACAGGGGGTTCGCGGCGTCCTCGGCCACGGGCACCCCGATGCGGGGCGCGCACGCGCTCGCGACGAGGCCGACGCCGACCGCGAGCACCGTGCCGAGCGCGACCCGCGCGCGGGCTCGGGGCGTGCGACGCGCGGGGACGGGGGGAGCAGAGGTGGTTCCGGGCACGCGACCACGGTAGTCGCCAGGGCGGCCCCCGCGGGACGCGCCGCCGACTAGGGTGGCGGCGTGAGCGATGCGCCCCTGCTGGTCCGCGACGTGCCCGAGGAGGCGCTCCTCGCCCGGATCTTCCCCCTCCTGCCCGCCGCCCCGACGACCCTCGTCGGTCCCGGCGACGACTGCGCGGTCGTCGCCGCCCCCGACGGGCGCTACGTCGTGTCGACCGACGTGCTCGTCGAGGACCGGCACTTCCGCCGCCGCTGGTCCACCGGGTACGACGTCGGGTGGCGCGCCGCGGCGCAGAACCTCGCCGACGTCGCCTCGATGGGGGCGCGGCCCGCGGCGCTCGTCGTGTCGCTCGTCATGCCGGGGGACCTGCCCGTCGAGTGGGTCACGGGGCTCGCGCGCGGCCTCGCGGCGGCGTGCACGCCGCTCGGGGCGGCCGTCGTCGGCGGCGACCTCTCGGGCGGGGACCAGACCGTCGTCGCGGTGACCGTGCACGGCGACCTCGAGGGACGGGACCCGGTGCTGCGGTCCGGCGCCCGGGCCGGCGACGTCGTCGCGCTCGCGGGGACCGTGGGGCGCTCGGCCGCGGGCCTCGTCCTGCTCGAGGCCGGCCGGCCCGACCCGGACCTCACGGCCGCCTACCTGCGGCCCGACCCGCCGCTCGCGGCCGGTCCGCGCGCCGCGGACGCGGGCGCGACGGCCATGATGGACGTGTCCGACGGGCTCCTGCGCGACGCCGGGCGCATCGCCCGGTCGAGCGGCGTGCGGCTCGACCTGGCGGGCGCCGCGCTCGACCCGGACCGCGAGGAGCTGCGCGCCGCGGCGTCCGCCGTGGCCGAGGCCGGCGACGCGGGCGCCGGGCCCGACGCGTGGCGCGGGGTCGTCGACGGCTGGGTGCTCGCCGGGGGAGAGGACCACGCCCTGCTCGCGACGTTCCCGCGCGGAGTGGCGCTGCCCGCGCCCTTCCGGGCGATCGGGACGGTGCTCGACGGTGCCCCGGGCGTCACCGTCGACGGCGAGGCGCCCCGCAGCGCGACGGGGTGGGACCACTTCCGGTCCTGACGCCGGCCCGACGGTGCGTCGTGGTCGGGCCGGCCGGTCCGCTCAGCGGCGGCGGTAGCGCACCGCGGTGAGGTCCTTGCCGCCGATGTCGTCGCGGCGCTCGACCCCGTCGGGCACGAACCCGTGGCGGCGGTAGAAGCGGCGGGCGCGCTCGGCGTCGGCGAGGACCCACAGCGTCACGACGACGCCCGGGCGGACGTCGGCGAGCAGCGTGCGCATGAGGTCGCGCGCGACCCCGCGCCCCCACGACTCCGGGTCGAGGTAGATGGCGTAGATCTCGAGGTCGCCGACGTCGGCGTCCTCGTCGCGGCTCGGGCCGAGCGTCGCGAAGCCGATCGTGCGGCCGTCGGCGTCGGCGAGCCACGTGCGGGCGCCGGGGGTGGACAGGCTGTCGACCCAGTGCTTCTCGCGCCGGTCGACGTCGAGCGAGGCCAGGTACTCGTCCGGCACGATGCCGGCGTAGGCGCCCCGCCACGACGCGATGTGCACCGCCGCGATGGCGGTCGCGTCGGTGGGGCCGGCAGGGCGGATGGTTACCTCGCTCAGTTCCGTCACCATGGACAAAGCCTGCCACCGGCCCGCGCTTCCGCCAAACCGGTTTGTCCCGACCTCCAGAAGATCTCCGCAACCGTGCGGGTGCGGAGGTCGGGCGCGACGGCCCAGGTCCCGGGGACGACGAAGCGCCCGCCGGCAGGGCCGACGGGCGCTCCGAGCGAGGCGTGCGCGATCAGGCGGGGCGCTGGACCTTGCCGGCCTTGAGGCACGAGGTGCACACGTTCACGCGCTTGGGGGTGCCGCCCACCACGGCACGCACGCGCTGGATGTTCGGGTTCCAGCGGCGCTTCGTGCGGATGTGGGAGTGCGAGATGCTGTGCCCGAAGCCCGGGCCCTTGCCGCAGACGTCGCAGTTGGCAGCCACGGTTTCTCCTGATCGTCGTGCACGTCGCGCGCAGGCAGCGGCGACGTTTGAATGGTCTGTGGGTGTCTCGCCCGGTGGCTCGTGCGGCAACAGGGCGCGCGACGGGTCCGGGCAACCTGCTCAGGGTAGCCGATCGGGCGCCGTCTGCTCAAATGGGCCCGCGTGCCGCTCGTCGCGCCCGGTGCAGAGACTACGGTGTTGCCGACGACCGACCGGTCCCGGCGGCGATCCCGCCGCCCGCGCGGAGCCGTCCACCCCGTGAGCGAGGAGCCCGACCGACGTGAGCCGCAGCACCGCCGTGATGGACGCCGCCGCCGTCGTCGCGTGGGCGCGCGGCGGGGTCGAGGCCCTCGGCGCGGCGCGGTCGTCGCTCGACCGCGTCAACGTGTTTCCCGTGGCCGACGCGGACACCGGGACGAACATGTACCTCACGTTCCTCGACGCGGCGCGCTCCCTCGCCCCGGCGGCCGGGGACCCCGCGGCCGCGCCCGACGGGCAGGGGCGTGACGGGCAGCGTCCCGACGGGCAGGGTCCCGACGTGCCGGGTGCCGGGGAGCTGCTGGTCCGGCTCGCGCGCGGCGCGCTCGTCGGGGCGCGCGGGAACTCGGGCGTCATCCTCAGCGAGTACCTGCGCGGGCTCGCGCTCGCCCTCTCCGGGCACGACGTCGTCGCCGGTCCGGCGCTCGCCGAGGCGCTCGGCGCGGCCGCGCGGACCGCGCGCGGCGCCGTGGCGCGTCCCGCCCCGGGCACGATCCTCACGGCCGCCGACGCCGTCGCGACCGCGGCGCACGCCGCGACGGGCCGCGCGGGGAGGGGCGTCGCGCCCGGCGGCGCCGAGCCCGCCGAGGTCGCGGCCGCGGGGCGCGACGCCGCGCGCGCGGCGGTGCTGCGCAGCCGCGGCGAGCTCGACGTCCTCGAGCGGGCCCAGGTCCTCGACGCCGGCGCCCTCGGCCTGTACGTCCTGCTGGGCGCCCTGTGCGCGGCGCTCGAGCCCGCGGGCGAGGGCGTGCCGGACGTCGTGTCGGAGGTGCTGGCCATGATGTCCGGCATGGCGCCCGTGCGGCCGGCGGAGGGCGCCGGGGCGGCGGACGGGCCGCCGGGCGCGGACGAGGGAGGCGAGTTCGAGGTCATGTACGTCGTCGACGCGACCGCCGCGCCCTGCCGCGAGGACGGCGGCCGCGGGCCGTCGGACGTCGGCGCGGGCCTGCGCGCGGCGCTGTCCGCCGTCGGCGACTCGGTCGTCGTCGTGGGCGGCGGCGACGGCGCGGCCGGCGGCTCGCTGTGGCAGGCCCACGTGCACACCGACGACCCGGTCGCCGCGCTCGCCGCCGGGCGCGCCGCGCTCGCCGCGTTCCCCGACGGCGCCGCGGCGCTCCGCCAGGTCCGCGCGCGGCACCTGCGGGGGCACGACGGCGACCCCCACCACGCTCCCTCGGCCGGGGCGCGCACCGACGCGCCGGCCCCCGGCCGGGTCGGTCTCGTCGCCGTGACGACGGCACCGGGCCTCGTCGCCGACCTCGCCCGTGCGGGCGCGGTCGTGCTGCTGCACGCGCCCGGGACCCCGGTGGACGCCGCGGCCCTGCACCGCGTCGTGGTCGACGCCGGCGCACCGCACGTCGTGCTGCTGCCGGGCGCCGAGCACGGCGGGGACGTCGTCGCGGCGGTCCGCGCGGCCGTCCTCGCCGACGGCGTCGTCGCGCTCGACGTGCTCGACGCGCCGTCGGACCTGCACGTCGTCGTCGCGCTCGCCGCGACGCAGCTCGCGGGGCCCGGCCCCGCCGGCTCGCTCGTGGCCGCCGCGCGCGCGGCGGCGTCGGCGGTGCGCGTCGCGGCCGTCGTGGCCGACGGCCCCGCCGCACCCGGCGACCTGCCCGGCCCGCTCGAGGCGGCGGTCGCCGACGTGCTCGCGGGCCCGACCGAGGTCCTCACGGTGCTCGCCGACGACGGCGTCCCGCCGGCCGTGCTCGACGGGCTCGCCGCCCGGGCCGCGGCGCGCGGCGCGGAGGTCGTGGTGCTCGCCTCCGGGCGCGCGGGCGCGACGGTGGCCCTCGGCGCGGAGCCGCCGTCCGCCGCCGGCCACGACGCCGTCGGGGCGGGGACGGGAGGCGCGAGCCGATGACGGACCGGATGGCCGAGCCGCTCACGAAGGCGCTCGGGACGCGCAGCGCGGCCCCGCTCGCCAAGCTCGGCGTGCACACGGTCGGCGACCTGCTCGGCCACTACCCGCGACGGTACGGCGACCCGGGCACGCTCACCGACCTCGGCGGCCTCGCGCTCGGCGAGCACGTCACGATCGTCGCGCAGGTGCGCTCCGCGACGGTGCGGCGCATGCGCAACCGACCGGGCGCGATCCTCGAGGCCGTCGTCACCGACGGGCCGCGCCAGCTCTCGCTGACGTTCTTCGCCAAGGGGCCCGGCGCGCTGCGGTACCACGAGCAGCGCCTCGCGCCCGGCCGCCTCGGCCTCTTCACGGGCGTCGTGGGGGACTACCGCGGCACGCGCCAGCTCACGCACCCGGACTACCGGATCATCGGCATGGACGACGACGCCGAGGACACCGAGAGCGCCGTGCTCGAGGCGAGCCGGCCGATCCCCATCTACCCGGCGAGCGCGGCCATCCCCAGCTGGAAGATCCAGCCCGCCGTGCGCACGGTGCTCGACCCGCTGCGCGAGGAGGACGTGCCGGACCCGCTGCCGGCCGCGGTGCGCGAGCGGCACCGCCTCGGCACGCGCCTCGAGGCGCTGCGCGACGTGCACGAGCCGTACGACGAGGCGCAGTGGCAGCGCGGCCGCGACCGCCTGCGCTACGAAGAGGCGTTCGTCCTGCAGGCGGCGCTCGCGGAGCGCCGGGCGCGCGCCGAGGCGCAGCCCGCGACGGCCCGCCCGCCGCGCGCGCCGGGCGAGCCCGGCGTCCTCGCCGACTTCGACGCCGCGCTGCCGTTCACGCTCACCGACGGCCAGCGCGAGGTCGGCGAGCAGGTCGCCGCGGACCTCGCGCGCTCGCGCCCGATGCAGCGGCTCCTGCAGGGCGAGGTGGGCTCCGGCAAGACCGTCGTGGCGCTGCGCGCGATGCTCCAGGTGGTCGACGCCGGGGGGCAGGCCGCCCTCCTCGCGCCCACCGAGGTCCTCGCGGCGCAGCACGCCCGCACGCTGCGCGCGCTGCTCGGCCCGCTCGCCGAGGGCGGCTTCCTCGGCGGCGCGGAGCACGGCACGCGCGTCGCGCTCCTCACCGGGTCGCTCGGCGCCGCCGCGCGCAAGGAGGCCCTGCTCGACGCCGCGAGCGGCGCCGCCGGGATCGTCGTGGGGACGCACGCGCTGCTGTCCGAGAACGTCCAGTTCGCCGACCTCGGCCTCGTCGTCGTCGACGAGCAGCACCGGTTCGGCGTCGAGCAGCGCGACGCGCTGCGCGCCAAGGCCCGCACGAGCCCCCACCTGCTCGTCATGACGGCGACGCCCATCCCGCGCACCGTCGCCATGACCGTGTTCGGCGACCTCGAGACGTCGTCGCTCACGCAGGTGCCGGCCGGCCGCTCGGGCATCACGACGCACGTCGTGCCGGCCGACAACCCGGCCTGGCTCGAGCGGACGTGGGCCCGCGTGCGCGAGGAGGTCGACGCGGGGCACCGCGCCTACGTGGTGTGCGCGCGCATCCACCCCGACGAGCCGGACGCCGGCCGTGCGGCGGGCGAGGCGGCGAGCGGCGACTTCGACGAGGTCCCCGACTTCCTGCTGGAGGACCCGGCCGGGACCGGCGAGGAGCGCGCGCCGCTGCGCGCCGTGCTCGAGGTCGCGGACGAGCTGCGCGCGCACCCGCGGCTCGCCGGGGTCGCCGTCGGGGTCCTGCACGGGCAGATGCCGCCCGCGGAGAAGGACGCCGTGATGTCCCGGTTCGCGAGCGGGGAGGTCCCCGTGCTCGTCTCGACGACGGTCGTCGAGGTCGGCGTCGACGTGCCCGAGGCGACGGTCATGGTCGTGCACGACGCCGACCGGTTCGGCCTGTCCCAGCTCCACCAGCTCCGCGGCCGCGTGGGCCGAGGCTCCGCGCCGGGCCTGTGCCTGCTCGTGTCCACCGCGCAGCCGGGCACGCCCGCGGCGACCCGCGTCGACACGCTGGCCCGCACGAACGACGGGTTCGAGCTCGCGGCCGTCGACCTCGAGCTGCGCAGCGAGGGCGACGTGCTCGGCGCCGCGCAGTCGGGCCGCGCCAGCTCGCTGCGGCTCCTGCGCGTGGTCAAGGACGCGGACCTCATCGCGACCGCGCGCGCGGACGCGGCGGAGGTCGTCGCGGACGACCCGGGCCTCGACGCGCACCCCGCGCTGCGCGCGGCGATCGCCCAGCAGCTCGACCCCGAGCGCGAGGAGTACCTCGAGCGGGCGTGAGCACGCCCGCTCCTGGCTAGGCTGGGCGCGTGACGAGGATCGTGGCCGGGACCGTCGGCGGACGCACCATCCAGGTCCCGCCCCGGGGGACGCGGCCCACGAGCGACCGCGTGCGGGAGGCGATCTTCTCGCGGCTCGACCACTACGGCGTCGTCGACGACGCGCGCGTCCTCGACCTCTACGCGGGGTCGGGCGCGCTCGGGCTGGAGGCCGCGAGCCGTGGCGCGCGCGAGGTGACGCTCGTCGACTCGGCCCGGGTCGCGGTGGACGTCGCCCGGCGCAACGTCGCGGCCCTGGGGCTGCGCGACGTGCGGGTCGTCGCCCGGTCGGCCGAGGCCTTTGCGGCGGAGGGCGTGGCCGGCGGGTACCACCTCGTGTTCCTCGACCCCCCGTACGACCTCGCGGCCGACGCGCTCGACCGCGTGCTCGCCCACCTCGCGGCGCCCGGGGTGCTCGACCCGGCGGCCGTCGTCGTCGTGGAGCGCTCGACGCGCGGCGGCGCGCCGACGTGGCCCGCGGGCTGGGAGCTGCTCGCCCGCAAGGACTACGGCGAGACCGCGGTCTACTACGCCGGACCGGTCGCCGACGACGCGGCCGGTCACGCACCCGACGCCGCGGACGAGCGCGACCGCGCGGCCGACGGCGCGACGCCCCGCGCCTGAGCGCCGCGCCTCAGGCCGGGGCGCGCAGCTCGTCGTCGCGCAGGACGGCGACGGGGACCGCGGCGAGCGCGACCGGGTCCGCGGGGTCCACGAGCGCGACGCGCGCCCCCGAGGCCGCCGCCAACAGCTCCCGAGTCGGGCGGTCGCCGGTGACGCGCCCCTCGTGCTCGCGCAGGTTCTCCTCGAGGAACGCGCGCAGCGGCGGGCCGGGGGCGTCCGCCACGCTCGCGGAGCCCGGGAGCGGGAGGGCGACGAGGAGGAGCGCCGGCACGCGCTCGGCGCCCGGCGAGCCGCCCGGCTGGAAGTACGGCACGTCGAGGACGCGCGCGCCCAGCCGTGCGTAGAAGCGCAGCCGGGCCTCGGGGTCGCCGTAGGCGGCGCTCGCCGTGTGGTGGGCGGGGTGCTCGACCTCGCCGACGGCGAGGACCGGGTCCAGCGCCGCGGCCCACGCGTCGAGCGCCGCCGCGACGAGCCGCCCGCCGATGCCGCCGCCCCGCCGGCCGGGGGCGATCGCGAGGTACTCGACGAGCAGGACGCGCGTCGTGGGCGACCACGCGCCCACGACCCCGGCCGTGACGCGCCCGTCCTCGACGACGCCGAGGCTGCGCAGCCGCCCCGCGGCGTGGCCGGCGAGCAGCTCCTCCTCGGTCGTGCGCTCCGCGGGAGGGAAGGACGGCTCCAGCACGTCGCGGTGGAGGGAGCGCCAGAGCGCGGGGGAGTCGAGCGGCACGACCGTCGTGGCCGTGCCCGCCGTGCCCGTCGTGCCCGTCGTGCCCGTGCCCGGCGGCGCGCCCTGCGGCGGCCCGGATCCCCGCGGCGTCCCGGCTCCCCGCGGCGTGCCCGTCGTGTCGGTGCCCATGCGCCCATGGTTGCCCGGGCCGTGCTCCGGCGCAGGTCGGGCGCCCGGGGCGGCGCGCGGGCGCCCGGTGGGTCGCCCCGGGGTTCTCCGACCTCGTGGGTTACCGTGACGAGGTGACCGCAGCCGTCTGTCCCGGGTCCTTCGACCCGATCACCCTGGGCCACCTCGACATCGTGCGCCGGGCCCGCGGGCTCTTCGACGAGGTCGTGGTCGGCGTCGCCCGCAACGCGTCCAAGAGCGCCCTCCTCGGCACCGACGAGCGGGTCGCGCTCGCGCGTGCGGCCATCGAGCAGGCGGGCCTGGACGGCGTCCGGGTCGAGGTCGTGCCGGGCCTGCTCGTCGACTTCTGCCGGGAGATCGGCGCCGGGGCGGTCGTCAAGGGGCTGCGCGGAGGCGCCGACTTCGACGCCGAGCTGCCGATGGCCCTCATGAACCGGCACCTCGCCGAGGTGGAGACCGTGTTCGTCGCGGGCGACTCGTCGCTCATGCACGTCGCGTCCTCCCTCGTGAAGGACATCGCCCGGCACGGCGGCCCGGTGGACGACCTCGTGCCCCCGGGCGTCGGGGACGCGGTACGGCAGGCGCTGGCGCGGGAGCGGGCGAGCAGGTGAGCACGACGGAGAGGACCGGACGGATGAGCGAGCGCGACGCACCGCGGACGCGGGGCGACGGGTCGGACCAGGTGGCGGGCGACGAGGCGCCGGCGGGGCTGCACGCGATCCTCGACGACCTCGCGCACCTCGTGGAGACGGCGCGCGCGATGCCCATGTCGTCGTCGGTGCTCGTGCACAAGGGCGACGCGCTGGCGCTCGTCGACGAGCTGCGCGCGGCGCTGCCCGAGCAGCTCGCGCACGCGGACGAGGTGCTCGCCGAGGCGGACGCGGTGCTCGCGGACGCCCACCGCCAGGCGGAGGAGATCCTCACGACGGCGCGCGCCCGCGCGATCGAGCTCGTGCAGGCGGAGCAGGTCGTCGTGCAGGCCCGGTCGCGCGCGGAGGAGATCGTCGAGGAGGCCGAGCAGGCGGCGGCGACGCTGCGGCGCGACGCCGACGACTACTGCGACCAGCGCCTCGCGGACTTCGAGGTCGACCTCGGCAAGGTCCTCGCGCAGGTGCAGGCGGGCCGCGCGAAGCTGGCCGGCCGCCTCGACGGGACCGGGCCGGTCGCCGAGTCGTCGCCCTTCCCGAGCACCATGGCCCCGCGCACCGCGGAGCGGACCGCGCGCTAGCCGCGCCGCGCGCCGCCGCGCCGCGGGCACGCCAGGAGCCGCGGGCGCGTCAGCCGCTGCGGCGCCGGGCTCTCGCGCTCGGTGGCGTCGCACCCTCCCGGTGCCGTAAGATCGTCCTTTGGTTCGGTGCACTCGTCGTGCCGTCCGACGCCCGGTCCGCCGGGGTCGACGACCGCACGCCGCCCGCCGGCCGTCCCCGACCTCGTCCGTGACCTCTCCTGCCCTGCGGGAGCCGACCCTGGAGCGCGCCATCGCCACCGAGAAGACGTCGCCGCTCGTGCTCGACACGCACGAGCTCGGTCGGCGACCCGGCAGCATGCGCGAGGTCCGCCGGACGGTCGCGGCCCCGGCCGACCTCGGCACCGCCGTCATCGGGATCCCCGAGGGCAGCGAGCTCGAGCTCGACCTGCGCCTCGAGGCCGTCATGGAGGGCGTCCTGGTCTCCGGCCAGGTCACCGGCCGCGCGGTCGGCGAGTGCGTCCGGTGCCTCGACCAGGTCACGGAGCCCGTGGCCGTCGAGCTCACCGAGCTCTTCGCCTACCCCGAGCGGACGCAGGCCGCGCACGACGCGGGCGACGAGCTCGAGGACGCCGAGGACGTGTACGAGCTCGACGGCGACCTCGCCGACATCGAGCCCGCGCTACGGGATTCCGTGGTGACTGCACTACCATTCAGTCCGGTGTGCCGTCCGGACTGCCCGGGCCTGTGCTCCGAGTGCGGGGCCCGCCTGGCGGACGACCCCGGGCACACGCATGACCTTGCCGGCCCTCGCTGGTCGGCGCTGGAGAGCATGTTCGACACCTCGAACGTGTCCGACGAGACGAAAGAGAGCTAGCCGTGGCTGTTCCGAAGCGCAAGATGTCGCGCAGCAACACCCGTGCGCGTCGTTCGCAGTGGAAGACGACCGCCGCGAACCTCACCACCTGCCCGCAGTGCAAGGGCGACAAGCTGTCGCACGCCGCGTGCCCGACGTGCGGCACCTACAAGGGCCGCCAGTACGCCGAGGCGCTGCGCACCGAGCACGCAGGCTGAGGCGCGTGGCACCGGCTGCACCGGCAACCGGTCTGCTCGAGAAGCTCGGGGTCCAGCTGGATCCCGAGCTTCTCGTGCTTGCGCTCACGCACCGGTCGTTCGCGCACGAGAACGGCGGCATCCCGACGAACGAGCGCCTCGAGTTCCTCGGGGACACGGTGCTCGGCCTCGTGGTGACCGAGACGCTCTACCGGCGCCACCCCGACCTGTCCGAGGGCGAGCTCGCCAAGATGCGGGCCGCGACGGTGTCCCAGAAGTCGCTCGCGATCATCGCGCGCGCCCTCGACCTCGGTCGCTACGTGCTGCTCGGCAAGGGCGAGATCCGCACGCGCGGCAACGACAAGGACTCGATCCTGTCCGACACCGTCGAGGCGCTCATCGGCGCGGTCTACCTCAGCCACGGCCTCGAGCCGGCGCGCGCGCTCGTGCTGCGCCTCGTCGAGCCGCGGCTCGCCGCGGCGGCGGACCTCGGCGCGGGCCTCGACTGGAAGACGTCCCTCCAGGAGGCGGCCGCGGTCGCCGGGATGAGCCCGCCCGCGTACTCGAGCGACGCCGTCGGGCCGGACCACGCGCGCGTGTTCACGTCGTACGTGCACCTCGACGGCCGCCTCTACGGCACGGGGAGCGGGACCGCGAAGAAGTACGCCGAGCAGGAGGCGGCCGAGCGCGCCTACCAGGCGCTCGCCGTCGAGCGGGCCGCGGCCGCCGCGGCGGCTCCCGCCGAGGGCGCCGAGGGCGCGGGTGCCTGAGCTCCCCGAGGTCGAGACCGTCCGCGACGGGCTCGCGCGCCACGTGCTCGGCGCGGTCGTCACCGACGTCGAGGTGCTGCGCGACTACAGCGTGCGGCGCCACGACGGCGGCCCGGCGGGCTTCCGCGACCAGCTCCTCGGGCACCGGCTGGACGCCGCCGTGCGGCGCGGCAAGTTCCTCTGGCTCCCGCTCGGCGGCGGCGCCGACGAGGGCCACGACGGGGGTCCCGCGGCGGCGCTGCTGGCCCACCTCGGCATGTCCGGTCAGCTCCTCGTGCGCTCGGGACCGGGGCTCGCGGAGCGGTCGCCCCACCTGCGCGTGCGCCTCGTGCTGGAGCCCGAGGGGGCCGGCCCCGCGGGCGCGCTCGCGCTCGACTTCGTCGACCAGCGCACGTTCGGCCACCTCTCGGTCCAGGACCTCGTCCCGACGCCCGACGGCGCCCCGGGAGGCCTCGGGTCGGACCTCGCCGCCGTCCCGGCGCCGGTCGCGCACATCGGCCGCGACCTGCTCGACCCGTCGCTGCGTCGCGACGACGTCGTCGACGCGATCCGCCGCCGCCGGACGGGGGTCAAGCGCGCGCTGCTCGACCAGACGGTCGTGTCGGGCGTGGGCAACATCTACGCCGACGAGGCGCTGTGGCGTGCCCGGCTGCACTTCGCGCGCGCGACCGACACCCTGCGCCGCACCGAGGCGCACCGCCTGCTCGACGCGGCGGCCGAGGTCATGACCGAGGCGCTCGCGCAGGGCGGAACGAGCTTCGACGCGCTGTACGTCAACGTCAACGGGCAGTCGGGCTACTTCTCGCGGGCGCTCGCCGTGTACGGCCAGGAGGGCGAGCCGTGCCCGCGCTGCGGCACCCCGGTGCGGCGCGACGAGTTCATGAACCGCTCGTCGTACACGTGCCCGCGCTGCCAGCCGCGCCCCCGCAACGGCCGCTGGTAGACCGCCGCGCCGCTCAGCGGGCGACGACGTTGCGCGGCTCCCGGCCGGCGCGCAGCGCGGCGAGGTTCTCCTCGACGAGCGCGGACGCCCCCTGCGGGCGGTTCCCCGCGACGTGCGGCGTGAGCACCAGGCGCGGCGCGTCCCACAGGGGGGAGGCGGCGGGCAGCGGCTCGGTCTCGGTGACGTCGAGGGCCGCGCCCCCGAGCCGTCCCTCGCGCAGCGCCGCGACGAGCGCGTCCTCGTCCACCGTCGCGCCGCGGCCGACGTTGACGAAGAGCGCGTGGTCGGGCAGGAGGTCGATGCGCGCCGCGTCGAGCGCGTGCCGCGTGGCGGGCAGGGCGGGCAGGAGCGAGACCAGCACGTCCGCGGTCGGCAGCACCTCGTCGAGGTCGTCGTCGGTGACGACCTCGAACCCGTGCCGCTCGCCGCGGCTGCTCGCGACCCCGGTGACGCGGGCGCCGAGCCCGACGAGCAGGGGCGCGAGGCGCGCCGCGATCGAGCCGAACCCCCAGATCACGACGTGCGCGCCGTCGAGCGTGTACCGGCCCGCCGTCTCCGGGGCCGCCTGCGCCCCGTTCACCGCCGTGTCCCACCGGTGCTCGCGCTGGGCCGCGCCGAGCACGTCGAGCCGGCGCAGCGACGCGAGGACGAGCGCGAGCGCGTGCTCGGCGACCGGGCCGTCGTGCAGGGAGCGCCCCGACGTGATCGTCACCTGCGGACCGAACCCCGCCCCGAGCACGGCGTCGGGCCCGGCCGCGAGCGTCTGGACCCACCGCAGCGCGGTGAGGTGGCGGGCGGCGTCGGCGAGGTTCTCGGGCGTGTTCCCCCACACGACCAGCGCCTCCGCGTCGCGGGCCGGCGCGGGGAGCGGCGCCGTCGGGTCGTAGACCACGACCTCGTCCCCGGGGTCGACGCGGACGTCGAGGGGCAGGGTGTCGGGCAGGAGGATCTTCACCGTGGTCTCCAACGGTCCGGGGGTGCGGGTCTCGCGCCGGCGGCCGCGCGCGAGCCGTCCGGCGCCCTCGCGACCGTAGCAGCCGTCCGGGCGCCGCCCCTGGTCGCGGCGTCTTCCGGGAGCGCTCCCCGCGGTCCGGCGCTATGTTCCAGAGGGCGTCGTCACGGCGCGCCGTCCTGTCGGGCCCGTCACGGGCCGTCGAGCGCGGGGGTGAACGGTGAGTGAGTCGTCAGCAGCGCCGTCGGGCGGGCCGTCGTCGGGGGAGGGGCCGCCGCCCGGCGGGCCGGGCACCGCGGGGGCCCCGACGCGCGAGCAGGTGCGTGCCGCGATCGTCGCGCGCACGCCGCGGAACTACATCACGTGGATCACGCTCGCGTTCATGATCACGTCGTCGGTCGCGAGCCTGCGCGCCGCGCCGACGATGGCCGTCTACGGGCTCGCGGCCGTGTTCCTCTACGTCGTCCCGGCCATCGTGTTCCTGCTCCCGACGTCGCTCGTGTCGGCGGAGCTCGCGTCGGGCTGGTCGGGCGGCGTGTACCGCTGGGTCGCGGACGGCGTGTCCAAGCCGCTGGGCTTCCTCGCCGTGTGGTGCCAGTTCGCGATGACGATCTTCTACTACCCGAGCCTGCTCGGGTACGTGGCGAGCACGCTCGCGTACGTCATCAACCCCGCCCTCGCGAGCAACGGGCTCTACGTGGCGATCGTCATCGTCGTGCTGTTCTGGTCGGGCGTGTGGCTGTCGTCCCAGGGCACGAAGACCGTCGCCGGGCTGTCGAGCATGGGCCTGATCATCGGCACGCTCGTCCCCGCCGCGATCCTCGTGCTGCTCGGGATCGCGTTCCTCGCGCAGGGCAACCCGTCGGCCGCGCCGATGGACGCGCAGTCCCTCCTGCCGGCGTGGACCGGGCTCGCGTCGCTCGTGCTCATCGTCAACAACTTCCTGTCCTACGCGGGCATGGAGATGAACGCCGTGCACGTGACGAGCCTGCGCCGGCCGAGCCTCGAGTTCCCGCGGTCGATGTTCCTCGCGATCGGCCTCGTGCTCGTCATCTTCATCCTCCCCGCCGTCGCGATCAGCTGGGTCATCCCGGCCGACCAGCTGAGCCTCACGGCGGGCGTCATGCAGGCGTTCGACGCGTTCTTCGCCAACTTCGGCGTGAGCTGGCTGACGCCGGTCCTCGGGCTCATGCTCATCGCCGCGTCGCTCGGCGGCATGCTCACCTGGCTCGCCGGCCCGTCCAAGGGGCTGCTCACCGTCGCGCGCGAGGAGGGGTACCTCCCGCCGTTCCTGCAGCGCCTCAACAAGCACGGCGTGCAGCAGAACATCCTCGTGGCGCAGGGGCTCGTCACGACGGTCATCGCGCTCCTGTACGCGTTCATCCCCGACGTCTCCAGCGCGTACTGGATCCTGTCCGTCATCACGACGCAGGTGTACCTCGTCATGTACCTGCTGCTGTTCGTCGCGGCCGTGCGGCTGCGCCGGCTCCAGCCCGACCACCCGCGCGGGTACCGCGCGCCCGCCCTCAGGCTCCTGTGCGTCGTCGGCTTCTGCGCCTCCGTCGCGGCGATGGTCATCGGCTTCGTGCCGCCCGCCCAGTTCTCCAGCGGGAGCGTGGGGGTGTACGTGCTCGTCGTCGGGGGCGGGCTCGGGGTGATCGGGCTCCTCGTGCCCGCCCTGTTCTACCTGCTGCGCAAGCCCTCGTGGAAGAACCCCGAGAACGCGGCCGCGGCGGCCGACGACGAGGGCGACCTCCCGGACGCCGTGACCGCCGACGGGACGGAGGCCTGAGATGACGACCGCGACGGGGACCGCCCCGCACGTGCCGCGGCACGAGCCGGAGGAGCCGCACCGCCGCCGCTGGGTCCTCTACACCGCCGTCGGCCTGCTCCTGCTCGCGCTCGGCGCGGTCATGGTCGTGCAGTTCTCCACCCTGCGGGCCAACCAGGACGCGCGCGAGGCCGAGCAGAAGGCGGCCGAGCTCCACGAGCGGTTCGTCGCGATCGGCATCGTCGGCATCGACCAGGACACGATCGAGCAGGTGCTCGGCACCGACGGCGGGCCGTTCTGCACGGACCCGACCGCGCTCGTCGACGCCACCGCGAACCTCGGCGCCGCGAACGGCGCGGCCGGCCCGGGCGTGCGGCCGTCCGTGGTCGACGCGCGCCGGCTCGCGGGGGACCGCCTCGTCGTCGAGGTCTACTGCCCCGAGCAGCTCGACGCGTTCGACGCGTACGTCGACTCCCTCAACCTCGACCCCGGCAGCACGACGCAGGACGGCCAGGACGACCAGGACGCCGGAACCGGAACCCAGGAGGACTCGTGAGCGCAGGAACCGGACACGTCGAGGAGGTGCGGGCCGCCGTCGCGGGGCTCCTGCCGCGCGCGCTGGACGACCTGCGCACGCTCGTCGCCATCCCGTCGGTCGCCGACGAGCGGCTCTACCCGCGCGCCGAGTGCGAGCGCGCGGCCCGCTGGGTCGCGGACGCGTTCGCGGCCGAGGGGATCGACACCCGGCTCGAGACCACGCCCGACGGGTCCCAGGTGGTCCTCGGCCACCGGCCCGGCCCCGAGGGCTCGCCGACGGTCCTCCTCTACGCGCACTACGACGTCCAGCCGCCGCTCGACGACGCCGCCTGGACCAGCCCGCCCTTCGAGCTCACCGAGCGCGACGGCCGCCTGCACGGGCGCGGCGCGGCCGACTGCAAGGGGAACGTCGTCACGCACCTCACCGCGCTGCGCGCGCTGCGGGCGCTCGGCGGCGACGACTACCCCGTCGGGGTCCGGCTCGTCGTCGAGGGCTCCGAGGAGCGGGGGACCGGCGGCCTCGACCGGTGGGTCGAGGCGAACCCGGGGGCGCTCGCGGCCGACGCGATGCTCGTGCAGGACACGGGCAACGCCGAGCTCGGGCTGCCGACCCTCACCGTGTCGCTGCGCGGGGCGGCGAACGTCGTGGTGCACGTCGAGGCGCTCGGCGGCGAGATCCACTCGGGCATGTTCGGCGGGGCCGCCCCCGACGCGCTCGCGGCGCTCGTCGCGATCCTCGCGAGCCTGCGCGACGAGCGCGGCGACACGACGATCGACGGGCTGCCCGACGCGGTCGCGCGCGGCAGGTGGCCCGGCGTCGCGTACGACGCCGACCAGTTCCGCCGCGACGCGGGCGTGCTCGACGGCGTGTCCCTCGTGGGCAGCGGCAGCGTCGCCGACCAGCTCTGGGCCCGGCCGGTGGTCACGATCCTCGGGATCGACGCGCCGAGCGTCGTGGGGTCCGCGGCGGCGATCCAGCCGCGCGCCTCCGCGCGGCTCAACCTGCGCGTGCCCCCGGGGGCCGACGCCGTCGCGCTGCAGGACCTGCTCGTCGCGCACCTCGAGGCGCACGCGCCCTGGGGCGTGCGCGTGAGCGTCGAGCGCGACGCCGCCGGGCAGCCGTTCCAGGCGCGCACGAGCGGGCACGTGTTCGACACGCTCTCGGGCGCGCTCGCGGACGCGTACGGCCGGGAGACCGTGACGGCGGGCCAGGGCGGGTCCATCCCGCTGTGCAACGTGCTCGCCGGCCTGTACCCGGACGCGGAGATCGTGCTGCTCGGCGTCGAGGAGCCGGCGTGCCTCATCCACGCGCCGAACGAGTCCGTCGCGCCGAGCGAGATCGAGCACCTCGCCGTGGGCGAGGCCCTGTTCCTCGCGCGCCTCGGCGCGGGCTGACGCGCCGGGCCGGGCGATCCCCGGTCCCGCGCCGTCACGGGGCCGTCAGGGCGCCGCGACGGCCTCCTGGTCGAGCGCCCAGCGGTACTCCGGCAGCGCGAGGAGCTGCGCGTGGGTACCGCGCGCGACGACCCGCGCGGGCCCGTCGGCGTCGTCGTCCGGGCGCCCGAGGAGCAGCACCTCGTCGACCGACGCGAGCGCGCTGAGGCGGTGGGTCGCCACGACGAGGCCCCGCGGTGCGGGCCCGGCGGACGACGGCTCCGCGCCCGGCGAGTGCGCGGCGGGACCGCGCGTGGTCGCGACGAGCCGGCGGACGAGCGCGTCGGCCGTCGCCGGGTCGAGGTGCTCGGCGGGCTCGTCGACGAGCAGGAGCGGCGCCGGGGCGAGCAGCGCGCGCGCGACGAGGAGCCGCCGGCGCTCGCCGCCGGACACGTCGGTGGCGTCGGGGCCGAGCGTCGTGCCGACGCCGTCCGGCAGCGCGTCGAGCCACGGGCCGAGCCCCACGTCGCGCAGCACGGCCTCCGCCTCGCCGGGCGTGACGTCGCCGCGCGCGACCCGCAGGTTCTCGAGCACGGTCGTGTCGAAGACGTGGCCGTCCTCCGCGACGAGCACGACGGCGCCCGCCGCCTCCTCGCGGGGCAGGGCCGCGACGTCCGCGCCGTCGAGCGTCGCCCGCCCGCCGGCCGCCGGGAGCAGCCCCGCGGCCGTCGCGAGGAGCGTCGTCTTGCCGACGCCGGAGGGCCCGACGAGCGCGACCGCCCGGCCGGGACGCAGGGCGAGGTCGACCCCGTCGAGCACGGTGCGCGCCCGCGCGCCGTCGGTTCGCCACGCGCACGCGACGCCGTCGAGCACGAGGGACGGACCCTCGTCGTGCGCCGCGGCGGCGCGCGCCGGGCCGGCCACCGCGCGGGCTTCCCGGCGCCCGGGAGCGTCCTGCGGCCCGGCCCCGTCGAGCAGGGCCATGACGCGTCGGGCCGCCTGGCGCGAGCGGTGGAGCTGCACCGCCGCGGCCGGCAGCGCGTTCGCCGCCTCGAACACGGCGAGCGGCGTGAGCACGACGACGGAGAGCTCCTCGGGCGTGATCGTGCCCGCGACGACGGCGGGCACGCCGAGCACGAGGGCCGCGAGCACGGCGACCCCGACGGCCACCGCCGCGAGCCCGGCCGCCACCCCGGCGGTGCGGGCGCCGTCGTCGGTCGCGCGCGCGAGGTCGCGGTCGGCCGCGCGCAGGTCGTCGAGGCGGCCCGCGAGGCGGCCCGAGACCGCGAGCGGACCGGACTCCTCGAGCACCTCGAGCGCGGACGCCGTCATCGCCGCGCGCGCGGCGGCCCCGCGGACCTCGACCTCGCGCGCGGACCGCGCCGAGAGCCACGGCGCGACCACGGCGGCGAGCACGAGGCACAGCGCGAGCGCGACGCCCGCCGCGGGCAGGAACGCCCCGACGAGCACGACGGAGCCGACGGACACCCCGAGCGCGACGCCCGCCGGGACGAGCGCGCGCACCACGACGTCGCCGACGTCGTCGACGTCGGCCCCGACGCGGGCGAGCAGGTCGCCACGGCGCACGCGCACGAGCGCGGCGGGCGACCCGGCGGCGAGCGCGGCGTAGACGTTGGCGCGCAGCGCGGCCATGCCGCGCAGCGCGACGTCGTGCGAGGCGAGCCGCTCGAGGTAGCGGAACACGCCCCGCGAGATCCCGAACGCGCGCACCGCGACGACAGCCACGGACAGCGTGAGGACCGGCGGCATCTGCGACGCGCGAGCGATGAGCCACGCGGCGGCGGCGGCGAGCGCGACGGAGCTGCCGAGCGCGAGCGTGCCGAGCGTGACGGCCCAGAGCACGCGGCGCGCGCGGACGTCGAGCAGGCGCACCGCGCGCCACAGCGGGTCCGCGTGGAGGCGGGCCCGCAGCCCGCGGGGGACGTCGTCGCGGGCTGCGTCGTCGCGGAGGGCCTCGTCGAGGGGGACGTCGGCGCGGGTCATGCGGTCACCTCCTCGGGGACGGGTGCGAGCGGGGCCGCCGTCACCTCGACGACCTCGTCCGCGGCGCGCACGAGCGACGCGCGGTGGGCCACGACGAGGACCGTGCGGCCCTGGTCGCGCCACGTGCGCACCGCGTCGAGCACGACCTGCTCGCCGCGCGCGTCGAGGTGGGCCGTCGGCTCGTCGAGGACGACGAGCGGCGTGGCGGCGGGGTCGCCCAGCAGCGCCGCGGCGAGCGCGGCGCGCTGCCGCTGCCCGACGCTCAGGCCCGTCCCGCCCCGCCCGACGGGCGTGTCCCAGCCGTCGGGCAGGCCCGCGACGACGTCGTCCAGCCCGGCGGTGCGGGCCGCGCGCGCGAGCGCCACGTCGTCGACGTCGAGCCCGTCGGTCACGGCCTCGCGCAGCGTGCCGGGCGCGAGGGCGGGCCGCTGGGGGAGCCACGCGACCTGTGCCCAGTACGTGGCGAGGTCGAGGTCGGCGAGGGGGACCCGCTCGCCGTCGGGCGTCGTCCAGTCGACCTCGCCGCGGTCGGGCCGGACGAGGCCGAGGAGGGCGTGCACGGCGGTGGTCTTGCCGGCGCCGCTCGCGCCCGTGAGCGCGACGACCCGGCCGCCGCGGCCGACCGGCAGGACGAGGTCGAGGCCCGCCGGGGCGAGCACCCCGCGGTCGCCCGCGCGCACCCCCGCGCCGCGCAGCGCGAGCGTCGAGCCCGCGAGGCGCGGGGCCGGGCGCCGGCCCTGCTCGGGTGCGGGCTCGTCGAGGATCTCGAACGCCTGCTGCGCGGCCGCGATGCCGTCCGTCGAGGCGTGGAAGTGCATGCCGACCTGGCGCAGGGGCAGGTACACCTCGGGCGCGAGCACGAGCACCGCGATCGCGGGCTCGAGGTCCATGCCGCCGTGCACGAGGCGCAGGCCCACCCCGACGGCGACGATCGCGACCGAGAGGGTCGTGAGGAGCTCGAGCACCATGCCCGAGAGGAACGCGATGCGCAGCGTGCCCGTCGTCGCGCGGCGGTTGGCGTCGCCGAGCGCGCGCACCCGCCGCTCGGGCCCGCGGGCGCGGCCGAACGCGAGGAGGGTCGGCAGGCCGGCGAGCAGGTCGAGCACCTGCGCGCCGAGGCGCTGCATGACGACGAGCCGACGCTCGGAGGTCCCCGCCGTGAGCTGGCCCACGAGGACCATGAAGAGCGGGACGAGCGGGATCGTCACGGCGATGACGAGCGCCGAGACCCAGTCGAGCCCGAGCACCACGGCGAGCGCGGCGGGCGTGACGGTCGCGGCGAGGAGGAGCTGGGGGAGGTAGCGCACGAGGTACGGCTCGAGCGCGTCGAGGCCGCGGGTCGCGAGGGTCGCGACGGCAGGGCCGCGCCCGCTCGCGAGCCAGCGCGGGCCGAGCGCCGCGGCGTGCGCGACGACCTGCTCGCGCAGCTCGGCGACGGTCCGGGTCGCGGCCCGCAGGGCGAACCGCTCCTGCGCCCACGAGACGAGCGCCCGCGCGGCGACCACCCCGGCCAGGAGGCCGAGGCGGTCGCCGAGCTCGGGCAGCGTGGCGTCGCCCTGGATCGCCGGCGCGAGGATCGCGCCGAGCAGGACGGCCTGCGCGACGACGAGGCCGGCCGTGACGAAGCCCAGCACCGCCGTGAGGACGACGTAGCCCCGCGCGGCGCGCGCCTGCCGCAGGAGCCGCGGGTCGAGCGGCTTCACGCGCGGGGCCCCCCGGAGCCGGCGTCGTCGGAGGTCAGCCCGCGACCGGCCGCGCCGCCGGACGACGCCCCGCCGAAGGCCGCCTCGCGGACCTTCTTCAGGGACAGGCCGGCCGGCGCAGGGATGTCGCGCGTGGACAGGCGGCGGCGGAACACCCAGTACGTCCACGCCTGGTAGGCGACGACGAGCGGCGTGAGGACCAGCGCGACCCACGTCATGACGGTGAGGGTGTAGTCGGTGGACGACGCGTTGTGGACCGTGAGCGAGTTCGCCGGGTCGGTCGCGGGCATGACGTCGGGGAACATCGACCCGAAGATCAGCACGACCGCGGCGACGATCGTCACGGCCGAGGCGGTGAACGCCCAGCCCTCGCGACCCCTCGCATTGGCGACGAGCGTCGCGACGAGGCCCGCGGCGGCGAGCACGACGGCCGCCCACGTCCACGGCACGGAGTACGCGACCTGCGCCCACACGGCCCAGCCGCCCGCGAGCACGAGCGCCGCGACGCCGACGCCCCCGGCGAACCGGCGTGCGCGGTGACGGATCTCGCCGTCGGTCTTCAGGGCGACGAACACGGCGCCGTGCAGGAGGAACAGGCTCAGGGTGACGAGCCCGCCGAGCAGCGCGAACGGCGACAGGAGCGAGAAGAACCCGCCGGTGAACTGGTGGTCGGCGTCGAGCTGGACGCCGCGCACGAGGTTGGCGAACGCCACGCCCCACAGGAGCGCGGGGACCCACGAGCCGACCTGGATCGCGACGTCGCAGCGGCGTGCCCACCGTGCGTCCGCGATCTTGCCGCGGTACTCGAACGCGACGCCGCGCACGATGAGCGCGACGAGGATGAGCAGGAGCGGGAGGTAGAACCCCGAGAAGAGCGTCGCGTACCACTCGGGGAAGGCGGCGAACGTCGCGCCGCCGGCGGTCAGGAGCCACACCTCGTTCCCGTCCCAGACGGGCCCGATGGTGTTGATGAGGACGCGGCGCTCCTTCTCACGGTGCTCCTTGCCCCCGCGGGGCAGCAACGAGACGAGCATGCCCACCCCGAAGTCGAAGCCTTCGAGGACGAGGTAGCCGGTCCACAGGACGGCGATGAGGACGAACCAGACGACGGCGAGATCCACGGTGGGTTTCTCCTACGGAGTCGGCTGCGTGTCAGCAGGTCGGTGGGTGCGTGGACGACGTCAGTACGCGAAGGACAGGGGGCGGTCGGCGGAGTCGCCGGACTCGGCGTCCGGGGGCTCCTGCGCCTCGGGCGACTCGTCGCGCACGGACAGCGGGACCCCCTCGACCGCGTAGCGCCGCATGAGGACGAACCACACGACCGCGAGCACGCCGTAGACGAGCGTGAAGACGATCATCGACGTGAGCACCATGCCCGGGCTGACCACCGTCGAGACGCCGCGCTCCGTGAGCAGGCGGATCTGGTCGATGCCCGTCGGGTTGGGCGCGACGACCCACGGCTGGCGGCCCATCTCGGTGAAGATCCAGCCGAACGAGTTCGCGAGGAACGGCATGGGGATCGCGACGAGGCCGACGCGCGCGAACCACACGTTGTCCGTGACGCGGCCCCGGCGCGTGAGCCACAGCGCCATGAGCGCGAGGGCGACGGACCCGGCGGCCATGCCGATCATGAGGCGGAACGACCAGTAGGTCATCGCGAGGTTCGGCGTGTAGGTCACGGGGTCGCCCGCGGCCGTGAGGTCGCCGAACCGCTCGGTCATCTGCTCCTGGACGTCCTCGACGCCGGGCAGGTAGCTCTCCGGCCCGGAGAAGTGGCCCGTGCCGAGGTACGACGCGAGGCCCGGGATCTCGAGAATGTGCGTGACGTTCTCGCACGAGTTCGACAGGTCGCCGATGGTGAGGATGGAGAACGCGGCGCCCTCCTGGCCCTGGCACAGCGCCTCGGCCGACGACATCTTGCCGGGCTGCTGCTCGTACATGATCTTGCCCTGGATGTCCCCGGAGACGGCGACGCCGAGACCGCCGACGAGCATCGCGACGACGCCGAGCGTCACGGCCGGCCGGTACACGTCCCGCGCGAGCTCGACGTTCTCGGGCTTGCGGGTGCGCACGAGCCGGACCATCCACCACGCGGCGACGCCCGTGACGAACGTGCCCGCGGTGAGCATCGTCGCGGTGATCTGGTGCGGGAAGGCCGCGAGCAGCGTGTTGTTCGTGAGGACGGCCCAGATGTCGTTCATCTCGGCGCGCCCCGTCTCGGGGTTGTAGACCGCGCCCACCGGGTGCTGCATCCACGAGTTCGCCGCGAGGATGAAGAACGCGGAGAGGTTGACCGCGATCGCGACGGCCCAGATGCACGCGAGGTGCACCTTCTTGTTGAGCCGGTCCCAGCCGAAGATCCACAGGCCGAGGAACGTCGACTCGACGAAGAACGCGGCGAGCGCCTCCATCGCGAGCGGTGCCCCGAAGACGTCGCCCACGAAGCGGGAGTACTCGCTCCAGTTCATGCCGAACTGGAACTCCTGCACGATGCCCGTCACGACGCCGAGCGCGAAGTTGATGAGCAGGAGCTTGCCGAAGAACTTCGTGAGGCGCAGCCAGCGTTCGTTGCCGGTGCGCACCCACGCGGTCTGCATGATCGCGACGAGCGGGGCGAGCCCGATCGTCAGCGGGACGAAGATGAAGTGGTACACGGTCGTGATGGCGAACTGCCACCGCGCGAGCTCTAGGGCATCCACGTGCGCTCCTCGGGGGGCCGACGGGGGGGTCGGGACGACGACACCGGAGTCGGGACGCGCGGCGGCGTCCCTCGTCCGAAGGTAGGCCCAATCTGCACCATCGGCAGGGCACGAGATGACGAGAAGTGCTGAAAACGCGCCGCTTGTGACTATGTTCACAAGCCATCCGGGACCTTGGTCCTCGGACGTCGCGACGATGGGCCCGGGCCGGGGCGCGTGTCGGCGGGGCAGGCCGTGCCCCCTGTGCGATACTGGGCGGGCCGGGAGGGCACCGCATCGTCCCCTGGCGCACACGTGCTCGCAGCCCCGCCACGGCGGCCCGCGGAGCGCCGCCCCGGGGCGAAGGGCCCGGACCGGCAGGCGCCCGCGCCGCCTCGCGTGCCGCGACCGTGACCGACGACTTCCGTCGCGGGGGAGACGCGCTCCGGTGCGCTCTCCCCGAGCGACGACCGACCGCCCGAGGGGCCGCGTGATGCGGGGCGGGACCTCGGGCAAGCAGGAGCACGACGCGTGACGCTCGACAGCACCTCTGACAGCACCTCGGACGACGCCGCCACGACGGGCACGTCCACCGGTACCCCCGCCGCGACCGGCGGCACGACGCGCAGGACGGGTCGCCGCCGCGCGACGCGCAGCGCGGCCCCGCCCGTCGCGGACGAGACGCCCCAGGGCGCGCCCGCCACGGTCGCGGCCCCGGCCGACGCCCCGGCGCCCGCCGCCGCGACCCGCGAGACGGCGCCCCAGGGCGCGGTGCCCCAGGACGCGGCGCCCCAGGACGCCGCCCCCGCGGAGGCCCCGAAGGCGGCGCGCCGTCCGCGCCGCGCGACCCGCGGCACGACCGCCGCGACCACGACCGCCGCGACCACGACCGCGCCCACCGAGGCCGCGCCGGCGGCGCCCACGGAGGCCCCGCCGGCCGCCGCGACCGTGACGGCGGCGGAGACCGAGGCCGGCACGCTGCACGAGCAGCCCGCCGAGGCCGCGCCCCGCGCGCGCCGCGCGAAGAGCACGGCGAAGGCCACGACCGGCGCGAAGAGCGGCGCGAAGGGTTCCCGGCGCGCGACGAAGGCCGCCGAGCCGGCGGCCGAGGCCGCGCCCGCGGCGGAGGAGACCGGCGCCCCGGTGCTCGACGTCCTCTCCGCGTTCGGCCTCACCGCCGCCCCCGCCGACGCCGCGACCCCGGTCGCCGAGCCCGACGCGGACGCGCTGCTCGGCGCGCCCCAGGAGCCCCGTCGCGCCGCGAAGGGCCGCCGTGCGAAGTCCGGCCCGAAGGCCGCGACGGGCGAGGAGCAGGCAGCACCGGAGTCCGCGACCCCGGCCGAGGCGCCCGCCGACGCCCCCGCCGAGCCGGCCGAGAAGAAGCCCGCGCGCCGTGCGCGCCGCGCCACGACCGCGAAGACGGCGCAGGCCGCCCCGGCCGTCGCGGAGACGACCGAGGCCACCGTCGCGGAGGCGACCGAGGTCGCGCCCGCCGACGCCACCGGCGCTCCCGCCGAGCCGAAGACCCGCGCGCGCCGCTCGCGTCGTGCCACGGCCGCCGCCGGCGCCCCCGAGACGACGCCGGCGGCGCAGCCCGCCGGCGCCACCGAGGCCGACCGCTCGGCCGGCACGGCGGCGGACCGCGCCGCGTCTCCCGCCGCGACGACCGGTGCCGGCGCGCCGCGCCTGGCGACGACCGCGCTGCTCTTCCAGGCGCCCGACCCCGCGGCCGCGCCGCGCCGTCCGCGCCGCGCGCAGAGCCCTGCGGGCCCGCCGCGCCACCACGACGTGCCGGCCGAGGCCGCAGCTCCCGCCCAGGACGCCGCCGCGGAGACCGCCGCGCAGGGCACCGTCGCGCAGGAGCCCGTCGCACCCGCGGTCGCGCCCCCGGCCGAGCAGGCCGAGGTCGTCGCCGAGGTCGTGCTCACGGGCGAGGACCGCGCCGCGGTCGAGGAGGTCGAGCTCATCGAGTCCGAGCTCGTCGCGGAGGGCGTCGAGCTCCCCGAGGACGTGTTCGGTCCCGAGGACTTCGCGGAGACGGACGAGCCCGACGAGGCCGAGGCGGCGACGCCCGACGCCGCGGACGAGGGCGCACCGCGCCGTCGCCGCCGGCGCGGGGGCCGCGGGCGTCGCGGCCGCAGCGAGACCGCGCGCGAGGACGGCGGCGACGAGAGCGCCGACGAGGACGAGGCCGAGGCGCCCGCGGAGGACGCCCCCGCCGCCACGGAGGAGCCCGCCGACGCCGAGGCCGAGGGCGACGAGGAGGGCGGCTCCAGCCGCCGTCGTCGCCGTCGCCGCCGCGGCGGGCGCGGGGAGAACGGCGAGGGCACGTCGACCCGCACGCGCCCGCGCGAGCGCAGCCTGGCCGACGAGGTCACGGCGCTCAAGGGCTCCACGCGTCTCGAGGCGAAGCGCCAGCGCCGCCGCGAGGGCCGCGACGCCGGGCGCCGCCGCCAGATCATCACCGAGGCCGAGTTCCTCGCGCGCCGCGAGTCCGTCGAGCGCTCGATGGTCGTGCGCGAGACGAACGGGCGCACGCAGATCGCCGTGCTCGAGGACGGCGTGCTCGTGGAGCACTACGTCTCGCAGCAGTCGCAGACGTCGATGGCCGGCAACGTGTACCTCGGCCGCGTGCAGAACGTGCTGCCGAGCATGGAGGCCGCGTTCATCGACGTCGGCAAGGGCCGCAACGCCGTGCTCTACGCGGGCGAGGTGAACTGGGACGCCGCGGGGCTCGAGGGCCAGCCGCGTCGGATCGAGCAGGCGCTGAAGTCCGGCGACACCGTGCTCGTCCAGGTCACGAAGGACCCGATCGGCCACAAGGGCGCGCGTCTCACGTCGCAGATCACGCTCGCGGGGCGCTACCTCGTGTTCGTGCCCGGCGGCGGCATGACCGGCATCAGCCGCAAGCTGCCGGACACCGAGCGCAACCGCCTCAAGAAGATCCTCAAGGAGGTCGTGCCCGACGGCGCGGGCGTCATCGTGCGCACCGCGGCCGAGGGCGCGAGCGAGGACGAGCTGCGCGCCGACGTCGAGCGCCTGCGCGGCCAGTGGGAGGCCATCACCGAGAAGGCCGCGAGGTCCTCGAAGTCCGCGCCGGTGCTGCTCCAGGGCGAGCCCGACCTGTCGATCCGCGTGGTGCGCGACATCTTCAACGACGACTTCAGCTCGCTCGTCGTCCAGGGCGAGGGCGCGTGGACCGAGATCTCCTCGTACGTCGAGGAGCTCGCACCCGACCTGCGCGAGCGCGTGTCGAAGTGGACCGGGACGCAGGACGTCTTCACGGTGCACCGCGTCGACGAGCAGCTCGCCAAGGGGATGGACCGCAAGGTCTGGCTCCCGTCGGGCGGGTCGCTCGTCATCGACCGCACGGAGGCGATGACCGTCGTCGACGTGAACACGGGCAAGTTCACGGGCTCGGGCGGCACGCTCGAGGAGACCGTGACGCGCAACAACCTCGAGGCCGCGGAGGAGATCGTCCGCCAGCTCCGGCTGCGCGACATCGGCGGCATCATCGTCATCGACTTCATCGACATGGTGCTCGAGTCGAACCGCGACCTCGTGCTGCGCCGCCTCGTCGAGTGCCTCGGCCGCGACCGGACGAAGCACCAGGTCGCCGAGGTGACGTCGCTCGGCCTCGTCCAGATGACGCGCAAGCGCGTCGGCCAGGGCCTCGTCGAGGCGTTCAGCGAGACGTGCGAGCACTGCCACGGCCGCGGCTTCATCGTGCACACCGACCCGATCGAGAAGTCGGGCGGCGGCAACGGCCAGGGCGGCGGGCACGCGCCCGCCGAGGACGCCGGCGAGGGCAAGTCCCGCTCGCGCCGCAAGCGCGGCGGGTCCGGCGGCGGGTCGACCGCCGCGGCGGCCGCGCCGGCCGGCGCGAAGGACGCGGGCATCCAGCTGCCGCACGCGGCGGTCCCCGTGCTCCCCGAGGTCTCCTCACAGGCGCGCGAGGCCGTCAAGGCGACGCTCGCGACGATCGCCGCCGCGGCGGCGCACGCGCACGAGCACGGCCACGACGGTCACCCGCACGAGGGCGCGCCCGCCGAGGACGCGCACGAGCCCGGTGGCACCGAGCCCGCTCCGGCGGACGGCCCCGAGGCGGGCGAGGACCAGGCGTGAGCCTCCCGGTCCCGACGTACGGCGTCGGGCCGGGGGTGCGCCTGCGCGGGTGGACCGCGCCGGACCTCGCCGCGTTCCGCGAGTGGATGCGCCCGCACCACGAGTGGCACCGGTGGGACGGTCCGTACTACCCCGTGCCCGACGACGCGGCCTCCGACGCCCTGGTCGCGCGCCTGGCGGACTCCGCGTCCGCCGCGGTGCGCGACCCGCGCGGGCTCGGCGCCGACGGGCTGCCCCCGCACCGCGTGGTCGTCGCCGACGCCGACGACCGGCTCGTCGGGACCTGCTCCTGGTACTGGGAGTCGGCCGAGACGCAGTGGGCCCGCATGGGCGTGACGGTCTTCGACCCGGCGACCCGCGGCCGGGGGATCGGGCGCGAGGCCCTGCGCGCGTGGACCTCCTACCTGTTCTCGGTCACGGACTGGGTGCGGCTCGACGTCGCGACGTGGTCGGGCAACGCGGCCATGCTCGGCGTCGCGCGCTCGCTCGGGCTCGTCGAGGAGGGCCGGTTCCGCCGGGCGCGCGTCGTCGAGGGCGTCCGGTACGACGCGGTCGTCCTGGGCGTGCTGCGCGAGGAGTGGGCCGCGACCTCGGCCGACGTTCCCCGGGAGCGTCCCGGCCTGGCATAGTGCGCCCATGGGTTACGACCTCACGGGCCGCCTCGTCGTCGGCGTCGCCTCGTCCGCACTGTTCGACCTCACCGACTCCGACCGGGTGTTCCGCACCGAGGGCGAGGCCGCGTACCGCGCCTTCCAGGAGAAGCACCTCGACGACCCGCTGCGGCCGGGGACGGCCTTCGGGTTCGTGCGGCGCCTCCTGGGGCTCAACGACCTCGCGCCGTCCGAGGACGACCCGCTCGTCGAGGTCATCGTCATGTCGCGCAACTCCCCGGAGACGGGCCTGCGGGTCATGCGCTCGATCCGCCACCACGAGCTGCCGATCACGCGCGCGGTGTTCCGCCAGGGCCACACGCCGTACGAGTTCATCCGCCCGCTGCACATGGACCTGTTCCTCTCCGCGGACGAGGCGTCGGTCCGCGAGGCCGTGGCGCGCGACCTGCCCGCCGGCTACGTGCTCGACCCGACGTTCGCCGACGAGCCCGGCGACGAGCTGCGCATCGCCTTCGACTTCGACGGCGTCCTCGCCGACGACTCCTCGGAGCAGCGGTTCCGCGACGGCGACCTCGCGGACTACCGGCGCCACGAGGAGGAGCTCGCGGGCGTGCCGCTGGGCGGCGGGCCCCTGCGCTCGCTCCTCGTGGGGATCCACCGCGTCCAGGAGGTCGAGCAGGAGCGGCGCCGCAGCGACCCGTCGTACGTGCCGCGCGTGCACGTCGCGCTCGTGACCGCGCGCTCCGCGCCCGCGCACGAGCGTGCGGTCGCCACGCTCAAGTCCTGGGGGGTCACGGTCGACGACGCCTTCTTCCTCGGCGGGATCGACAAGGCGGGCGTGCTCGAGGTCCTGCGGCCCCACATCTTCTTCGACGACCAGCGCGCCCAGGTGGAGTCCGCGCGCCAGGCGGCGCCGAGCGTGCACGTGCCGTACGGCGCGCTCAACCGCACCGTGGCCGCGCCGTCCCCCTCCCCGTCCCCGTCCCCGTCCCCGGCCGCGCCGCCGGCGTCCGACCGGCCGGCTGGTCGCGCGCGGGACGACGCCGCGGGCGACGGCCCCGCGGCCGCGCCGTCCGCCGCCCCTCCGGCCGCGCCGGCGCCTCTCGCGGTGCCGGGCGTCGCGCGGATCTCCACGGTCGTGCCGCCGCCGGCCGCCCCGCGCCCGGAGGTGCCCCCGTCCGACGGCGACGGGCCGCGCCCCGCTGCCCAGGCGCCCGTGCAGACCGGCACGAAGGAGCTGCCCGTCGTCACGCGCGTGCCCGAGCTCACCGTGCTGGGTGGCTCGCGCGACGACGACGCGCCCGCGCACGACGAGGAGGCCGCGTCGTCGTCCGGCGAGGGGCTGCCCGCGCCCAAGCCGCTCCCGGTCCGCCAGTCCTCGGGCCTCGCGCGGCACCGGTAGGCGGTCGTGGCCCCCGCCGTCCCGTCCGTGCCGAGCGCGTCGGCGGGACCTGCCCGGCCCGGCCGGCTCGAGGTCGTCGCCGGACCGATGTTCGCCGGCAAGACCGAGGAGCTGCTGCGCCGCGTGCGCCGCGCCCAGGTGGCCGGGCGGCGGGTGCTGCTCGTCGACCACGTGCTCGACACGCGCCGGGGGAGCGGGACCGTGAGCTCGCACTCGGGGCTGTCGCTCGCGTCGCGCACCGTGCGCGACGCGAGCGAGCTCGAGGCCGTCGCGACGCGGGAGGGGCCGTGGGACCTCGTCGCCGTGGACGAGGCGCAGTTCTTCGGGCCCGGCCTGGCGGACGTCGTGCAGCGCCTCGCGGACGCGGGCGCGGTCGTCGTGGTCGCCGGCCTGGACGTGACGTACGACGCGCGGCCGTTCGAGCCGCTGCCTGCGCTCGCGGCGCGCGCCGAGCGCGTCGACCGGCTCACCGCGGTGTGCGCGGTGTGCGGGGAGGACGCCGCGTTCCACGTGCGGACGACGTCGGCCGGGGACGCCGGGGACGCGCTCGCCGCGGACGCTGCCCACGTCGGGGGAGCCGAGCGCTACGAGGCGCGCTGCCGGGCGCACCTGCCGCGCGCCCCCTGGCGCACGTCCGCGGCCCCGGGCGCTCAGTCGAGCCCGTCCCACGGCTCCTCGACGAGCGGCACGAACGAGTAGGAGCCGTGCTCGGTCGTGCGCACGCCCTCGGCGCCGCGCTCGACGAGCGTCATCGTGTGCCGCACGGGCACGACCATGCGCCCGCGGGCCGCGAGCTGGTCGACGAGCGCGGCGGGCAGGGCCGTGGCGGCGGCCGAGACGAGGATCCGGTCGTAGGTCTCGCCCGGCCGGCCGAGGACGCCGCGCCGCGCGGTCTCGAGCGACGCCCAGGGCATGCGCGCCCGGGCCAGGTTCTCCGCGCCCCACACCGCGATCCCCGGGTCGCGCTCGACCCCGACGACGCGCCCGTCGGGGCCCACGAGCCGCGCGAGGAGCGCGGTCGTCCACCCGGACCCCGCCCCGACGTCGAGCACGCAGGCGCCCACGGGCACGCGCAGGAGCCGGAGCATCGCGGCCACGGTCGAGGGCTGCGAGCTCGTCTGGCCGCGACCGATCGAGAGCGGGCGGTCCTGGTCGGCCCAGGGCCGCTGCGCCCGGGGGAGGAACCCGCGGCGGTCGACCGCGTCCATCGCGGCGTCGACACGGTCCCGGGGCGGGGGCTCGCGGCTGCGCATGCGATCACCTCCCGTCCAGGCTGGCACGCGGAGGGCAGGCTCGCCGTCCGGAGGGAGGGGCGACGTCGTGGGGCGGGGCGGGTGGACGGGGCGTCCGGTGGCGGGCGGCCGCGCACGGCGGGATGCTCGACGGGTGCGCGGGCGCGCCCGGCGCCCGCCCGGTGCGAGGGAGCACGGTCATGAGCGGCACGGTGGCACGGATCACGCACATCAGCGCACGGTCGGACACGAGCTTCGAGGACGCGGTGCGCGTGGGCGTCGAGCGCGCGAGCGCGACGCTGCGCAACGTCTCGGGGGCGTGGGTCAAGGAGCAGAAGGTCGACATCGAGGGCGGCTCGATCGTCGCGTGGCAGGTCGTGCTCGAGATCACCTTCGTCCTCGACTGACCGCAGGGCCCGGCGGCCCCACGGCATTTGACCTGTCGACCCCGGTTCCGTAGTCTTGAACGTCGGCGCGCCCAGGCGCGCCGGTCCCGTGTGCCCACGGACGGTTCGCACTCGCACGCTGCGGCGTGGCCCGAGTCCACAAGACGTCCCGACGTGACGAGCACGCCAAGACTAAGAGAGATGAGCAGCAACGTGGTGTACGCGATCGTCAAGGCCGGTGGCCGTCAGGAGAAGGTTTCCGTCGGCGACATCGTCGTGGTGGACCGGGTGTCCGCCGGTGTCGGTGACTCCGTGGAGCTGCCCGCTCTCCTGCTGGTGGACGGGGAGAAGGTGACCACCGACGCCGCGAAGCTCGCGAAGGTCAAGGTCACCGCCGAGGTCGTGCGGGACGAGAAGGGTCCGAAGATCACGATCCTGCGGTACAAGAACAAGACCGGTTACCGCCGTCGCCAGGGTCACCGTCAGCAGCTGACCCGCCTCAAGGTCACCGGCATCAAGTGATCTCCCGCGGCGTGAGGTAGCGGGCCACGACGGCCCCGCCGACCGCCGCCCGGCACCCTCCCCCTCGCACGAAAGCAGGTTCGTCATGGCACACAAGAAGGGCGCGAGCTCCTCGCGCAACGGTCGCGACTCGAACGCCCAGCGCCTCGGCGTCAAGCGCTTCGGCGGTCAGGTCGTCAAGTCGGGCGAGATCATCGTCCGTCAGCGCGGCACGCACTTCCACCCGGGCGACAACGTCGGCCGCGGTGGCGACGACACGCTGTTCGCCCTGACCGCGGGCGCGGTCCAGTTCGGCACGCGCCGTGGCCGCAAGGTCATCGACGTCGTCGCCGTCGAGGGCTGACGACCGGTCGAGCCGACACCGGCAGACTTTCCCGCAGGAGGGGCGCACCGTCGCGGTGCGCCCCTCCTGCCGTTCCGTCCCGGCGCCAGTCCTGGCGCCGTCCTGCACGGGCCCGCCGCCCCCGACGTGGCCGCGGCCCGCGCACCTGCGAGAGGATCACCCCATGGCCACCTTCGTCGATCGCGTCGTGCTCCACGTCTCCGGCGGCAACGGAGGCAACGGCTGCGCGTCGGTGCGCCGTGAGAAGTTCAAGCCGCTCGCCGGCCCCGACGGCGGCAACGGCGGCGACGGCGGGACGGTGCGTCTCGTCGTCGACCCCCAGACCACGACGCTCCTGGAGTACCACCACTCCCCGCACCGCCACGCGACGTCGGGCACCCAGGGCATGGGCGACGACCGCGACGGCGCGAACGGCGAGGACCTCGTGCTGCGCGTCCCGGACGGCACGGTCGTCAAGGACACCGACGGCACGGTGCTCGCCGACCTCGTCGGCACCGGCGCGGAGTACGTGCTCGCCGAGGGCGGTCGCGGCGGGCTCGGCAACGCGGCGCTGTCCTCCCCGCGCCGCAAGGCGCCGGGCTTCGCGCTGCTCGGCGAGCCGGGCGACGAGCGCGACGTCGTGCTCGAGCTCAAGACGATCGCCGACGTCGCGCTCGTGGGGTACCCGAGCGCCGGCAAGTCCTCGCTCGTCGCGGCGATCTCCGCGGCCAAGCCGAAGATCGCCGACTACCCGTTCACGACGCTCGTGCCGAACCTCGGCGTCGTGCAGGCCGGCGGCGCGCGCTACACCGTCGCGGACGTCCCGGGCCTCATCCCGGGCGCGAGCGAGGGCAAGGGCCTGGGCCTGGAGTTCCTGCGGCACATCGAGCGCACGGCCGTCATCGTGCACGTGCTCGACTGCGCGACGCTCGAGCCCGGCCGGGACCCGGTGAGCGACCTCGACGTGCTCGAGGCCGAGCTCGCCGCGTACGCGGGCGACCTCGAGATCGAGGGCGGTCGCGTGCCGCTCATGGAGCGCCCGCGCATCGTCGTGCTCAACAAGATCGACGTGCCCGAGGCGCGCGAGCTCGCCGACCTGGTCAAGCCCGACCTCGAGGCGCGCGGCCTGCGCGTCTTCGAGATCTCCACGGCGAGCCACGAGGGCCTGCGCCCGCTCACGTACGCGCTCGCGGAGCTCGTCGAGAAGGCGCGCGCCGAGGCGCCCGCGCCCGAGCCGACGCGCGTCGTCCTGCGCCCGCGGGCCGTGGACGAGGCGGGCTTCACCGTCACGCGCAAGGGCGGGGCCACCGACTACTGGTTCCAGGTGCGCGGCGCGAAGCCCGAGCGCTGGGTGCGCCAGACGGACTTCTCGAACGACGAGGCCGTGGGGTACCTCGCCGACCGCCTCGCGCGGATCGGCGTCGAGGAGAAGCTCTTCGCCGCGGGCGCCGTCGCGGGCGACGAGGTGCGCATCGGCACCGACGTCAACGCCGTCGTCTTCGACTGGGAGCCCACGCTCATGACGGGCGCCGAGCTGCTCGGCGGTCCCCGCGGCTCCGACAACCGCCTCGACGAGCGCCTGCGCCCGACGCGCTCGGAGAAGCGCCGCGAGCACCACGAGCGCATGGACGCCAAGGCCGAGGCGCGCCGCGAGCTGTGGACCGAGCGCGAGGCCGGCACGTGGACGGACCCCGACGCCGACTGACCGCGGTCGCGCACGACGTCGCCCGGGCCCGGCTCCCCGCGAGGGAGCCGGGCCCGTCTCGTGCCCGCGGCGCGGCGGTGCGCGTCCTGCCACGTGAAATCGGCAGCGCCGCGCCGGGGCGGGCGGCGATGATGGGTCGGTGAACGCCCTGTCCTCCCGGTCGCAGATCGCCACCGCCCACCGCGTCGTCGTGAAGATCGGCTCGTCGTCCCTCACCGGCCCCGACGGCCACCTCGACCTCGGCGCCCTGCGCGCGCTCGTCGACGTCCTCGCCGCCCGGCGCGCCGCGGGCGGCCAGGTCGTCCTCGTCACGTCGGGCGCGATCGCCGCCGGCATCGGCCCGCTCGGGCTCTCGGCGCGACCCCGCGACCTCGCGACGGCCCAGGCCGCGGCGTCGGTCGGGCAGGGCATGCTCGTGGCCCGCTACGCCGAGGCCTTCACGACGCACGGCCTGCGCGTCGGGCAGGTGCTGCTCACCGCCGAGGACACGGTGCGGCGCGGCCACTACCGCAACGCGCAGCGCTCGCTCGAGCGGCTGCTCGACCTCGGGGTCGTGCCCGTCGTCAACGAGAACGACGCGGTCGCGACCGACGAGATCCGGTTCGGCGACAACGACCGCCTCGCCGCGCTCGTCTCGCACCTCGTGCGCGCGGACGCGATGGTCCTCCTCACGGACGTCGACGGCCTCTACGACGGCCCGCCGTCGCGGCCCGGGACGCGCCGCATCCCCGAGGTGCGCTCGGCCGCCGACATCGAGGGCGTCGAGGTCTCCTCGCGGGGGAGCGCCGTGGGGACGGGCGGCATGGTCACCAAGCTGGAGTCGGTGTCCATCGCGACGGGCACCGGCATCCCCGTCGTGCTCACGAAGGCGCAGCACGCGGCGGCCGCCCTCGCGGGCGAGCCGGTGGGGACGTGGTTCGCGGCGACGGGCCGCCGCACGAGCAGGCGCCGCCTGTGGCTCGCGCACGCGGCGCGCACGCGCGGTCGTCTCGTGCTCGACGACGGCGCCGTCCGCGCGGTGCTGGGCGGCCGGGCCTCGCTGCTCCCGGCGGGCGTGACCGCCGTCGAGGGCGAGTTCGAGGCCGGCGACCCGGTCGAGCTCGTCGGGCCCGACGGGCGCGTGGTCGCCCGCGGGCTCGTCGCGTTCGAGTCGCGCGACATCCCGGGCCTGCTCGGGCGCACGACGGCCGACCTGCGCGAGGAGCTGGGGGAGGGGTACGACCGCGAGGTCGTGCACCGCGACGACCTCGTCCTCGTGCGTCGGCGCGCGCGCTGACCGACGCCGCCACCGGACGGGAGCGGGCGTCCGGGAGCCGGGACGCGCCGGACGGGACGCGGCGCCCGTCGTAGGCTCGGGGGATGACCACCACCGAGGACGCGCCCGTCGTCACGGGCTCCGCCGCGCCCGCGAGCACGGACGTCGCGGCCGCCGTCGAGGACGTCGCGCGCCGCGCCAAGACCGCGTCGCGCGCGCTCGCGACCGCGACCCGCGCGACGAAGGACGCGGCGCTGCACGCGCTCGCCGACGCGCTCGTCGCGGCGACGGACGAGATCGTCGACGCCAACGCGCTCGACCTCGAGCGCGGCCGCGCGCAGGGCATGGCCGACGGGCTGCTCGACCGGCTCGCGCTCACGCCCGAGCGCGTCGCCGCGATCGCCGACGCGCTGCGCGAGCTCGCGGGCCTGCCCGACCCGGTGGGCGAGGTCGTGCGCGGCTCGACGCTCCCCAACGGCCTGCGGCTGCGCCAGCTGCGCGTGCCGATGGGCGTCGTCGGCATGATCTACGAGGCCCGCCCGAACGTCACGGTCGACGCCGCCGGGCTCGCCCTCAAGAGCGGCAACGCCGTGATCCTGCGCGGCGGCTCGGCGGCGGCGAGCTCCAACGAGGTGATCGTCGCGGTGCTCGCGCGCGCGCTCGAGGCGCAGGGGCTGCCGGGCGACCTCGTCCAGTCCATCGACGCGCACGGCCGCCCGGGCGCGGTCGCGCTCATGCACGCGCGCGGGCTCGTCGACGTCCTCGTGCCCCGCGGCGGCGCCGACCTCATCCGCACCGTGGTGCGCGAGTCCACGGTGCCCGTCATCGAGACGGGCGTCGGCAACGTGCACGTCTACGTCGACGCGAGCGCCGACCGCACGATGGCGCTCGAGATCCTGCTCAACGCCAAGACGCAGCGCGTCGGGGTGTGCAACGCCGCGGAGACCCTGCTCGTCCACGCCGACGCCGCCGCGGAGTTCCTCCCGACGGCGCTCGCCGCCCTCGCCGCGGCGGGGGTCGTCGTGCACGGCGACGAGCGGACGGCGGCGCTCGCACCCGACGGGCTCGACGTGCTGCCCGCGACCGACGAGGACTGGGCGACGGAGTACCTCGCCCTGGAGATCGCCGTGCGCGTGGTCGACGACCTCGACGCCGCGATCGAGCACGTGCGCACGTGGACGTCGGGGCACACCGAGGCGATCGTCACGCGCGACCTGCGCTCGTCCGAGCGGTTCGTGGCCGAGCTCGACTCCGCGGCGATCATGGTCAACGCCTCGACCCGGTTCACGGACGGCGGCCAGCTCGGCCTGGGCGCCGAGATCGGCATCTCGACCCAGAAGCTGCACGCCCGCGGGCCGATGGGCCTCGCGGAGCTGACGACGACGAAATGGGTCGTGCACGGCGACGGTCACGTTCGCCCCTGACGTCCGCTGCGCCCGAAAGTACCCGGTACCGTCAGGACCGGGCCCTGCCGGGGCCGTGAGACACTGGTCGGCGACCGGCGCCCGCCCGGTCGCCCGCAAGCACGCACCGCTCCGCCCGGACGTCCCGGGCGGGACCCCGCCCGGGGACGACTCTCGAGGAGGACGTCGTGATCTCAGCCGTCGTGAAGGCTGCCGAGGAAGGCGCCGAGGCCGCCACGCACCTGCCCATCCCGCCCATCGCCTACGGGCTCCTCGCGTTCGGCGGGCTCGTCGCGCTCCTCGCGGTGACCTACGCGTTCCGCAGCGTGGGCACGCGCCACTGACGGAAGCACCGGAACCCGTGCAGCGACCGATGACCGTCCGATGACCTCGCGCAGGCCCCGGCTGGGGGTGATGGGCGGGACGTTCGACCCGATCCACCACGGCCACCTGGTCGCCGCGAGCGAGGCCGCCGCCCGGTTCGACCTCGACGAGGTCGTCTTCGTCCCCACGGGCAACCCGTCGTTCAAGCAGCACCAGCACGTCAGCCCGGCCGAGCACCGCTACCTCATGACGGTGATCGCGACCGCGTCCAACCCCCGGTTCACGGTGAGCCGCGTCGACGTCGACCGTCCGGGCCTGACCTTCACGGTGGACACCCTCCGCGACCTGCGCGAGACGCGTCCGGACGCCGAGCTCTTCTTCATCACCGGCGCGGACGCCATCGAGCAGATCCTGACCTGGAAGGATGCCGACGAGCTGTGGAAGATGGCACACTTCGTGGCTGTCTCGCGCCCCGGCCACCAGCTGAGCGTCGACGGGCTGCCTCCCGGCGTCGTCTCGACGCTCGAGGTCCCGGCCCTCGCGATCTCGTCGACGGACTGCCGTCGGCGCGCGGAGGCGGGCCAGCCGGTGTGGTACCTGGTGCCGGACGGCGTGGTCCAGTACATCGCCAAGCACGGTTTGTATCGAGGTCAGCACGATGAGTGACAACGGCAGCAACATGCAGCCCGTCCGCCCCCTCACGCGGCGCGAGATGCGCGAGCGCGAGCAGGCGGCCGCTGCGGAGCGCGCGGCGCAGCAGCCGGGCGGCCCGCCCGCGCCCGACGCGCCGTCGGGTGCGTCGTGGGCGCCCGCCCAGCCGGCGCGCCCCGCGCCGCAGCCGGCACCGCCCCCGTCGCGCCGCACCCTGCGCGAGACCGCGCCCGCGCCGGACTTCTCCGCGCCCCCGTCGGTCGTGCGCCCGCCCGCGGCGTCGGGCGGCATGCGCGGCCTCGACGAGACCGGTCGCCTCACGCCCGTCCAGGAGACGGCCGAGCGCGTCACGATCCGTCCGCCGGCGCCCACGACCGCGGTGCCGACGCGCACGAGCTCGCGTCCGCCGGCCGGCGTCCAGCGGCCCGGCGCGAGCGGACCCGTGCGCCCTGCGACGCCCGCGGGCGGCTCGTTCCCGTCGGGCTCCGGCCGCACCCCCGCGCCCGCGCCCGCCGCTCCCACGCCGCCTCCGGCGACGCCGCCGTTCGGCGCGTCGGGGCAGCCGCAGCGCATGTCCGCGTTCGCCGGGTCGTCCGGGTCGACGACCGCGCCGAGCCCGGCCGAGGCGTCGCCGTCGCCGTGGGGAGCGACCCAGGTCCAGCCCGCCGCGCAGGTCCCGCCCGTGGCGCCCGCGCGACCGGCAGCGCCCGAGCCCGCCCCGGCGGAGCCCTCCGCCTCCCTCCCGTGGTCCGCGATCACCTCCGGCGACGCGCCGGAGCCCGCGCGCCCCGCGCCGTCCCCGTTCGGCACGACGGCGGCCGCCGCCGTGCCGGCCGCGGCCGAGGGCGACCTCTTCCCGCGCACGCAGGCGCGCGGTGCCGAGGAGCACGAGGAGGACGACGCCCACGAGGAGGCCCGCGGGCCGTCGTACACGTGGCTGCACTACCTCATCCTCGTCGCCGTCGCCTTCGTGCTCGGCCTGCTCGTGTGGGAGCTCATCTCGCGCGACTCGTCGGCCCCGTCCACCGACGCCGCCGCCACGGTCGTGACCGTGGACGGGCCGGCGTCCGCGTGGGGCGCCGGCGGACCCCTCGACAGCGGCCGCTGACCGGCCGCCGCCACCCAAGGAGACTCGTGACTGCAACAGACCGGGCCGTCGAGCTCGCCATCACCGCGGCGCGCGCGGCGTCCGACCGCAAGGCCGAGGAGATCATCGCCCTCGACGTGAGCGAGCAGCTCGTGCTCACGGACGTCTTCCTCATCGCGTCCGGGTCGAGCGAGCGCCAGGTCTCGGCGATCGTCGACGCCGTCGAGGAGGCGATGTTCAAGGCCGGCGCGAAGCCCATCCGCCGTGAGGGCAAGCAGGAGGCCCGCTGGGTGCTCATCGACTTCGGCGACGTCGTCGTGCACGTGCAGCACGCGGAGGACCGCGTGTACTACGCGCTCGAGCGCCTCTGGAAGGACTGCCCGGTCATCGACCTGCCGGAGGACGCGCGCGGCGGCGACGGGACCGTCGACGACGCCGAGGACACCACCGAGGACGACGGCGCCATCCGCCTGTCGGGGGAGCCGCTCGCGTGAGTGCGGGCACGCTCGTCCTCCTGCGCCACGGCCGCACGGCGTTCAACGCCGCGATGCGCCTGCAGGGTCAGTCCGACGTGCCGCTCGACGACGTCGGGCGGTGGCAGGCCGAGCACGGCGCGAAGGCGCTCGCGAGCGCGCACCGGGCCACGCGCGTCGTCACGTCCGACCTCGGCCGCGCCGCGGACACCGCGCGCGCGTACGCCGCGGCCGTCGGCGTCGAGCCCGTCCTCGACGCGCGCCTGCGCGAGCGGAGCTTCGGCGAGTGGGAAGGCCTGACGGGCGAGGAGATCGCCGAGCGCTGGCCCGAGCAGCACGCCGCGTGGCGGCGCGGCGTCGAGCCGACGCGCGCCGGCGCCGAGGCGAAGGTCGACGTCGCCGCGCGCATGGTCGCGGCCGTCACGGAGCATGCCGACGCCCTCGGGCGCGAGGACACCCTCGTCGTGGTGTCCCACGGCGCGGCGATCACCCTCGCGGTCACCGCGCTGCTCGGTCTCGACCCGGCGGGATGGCGCGGCCTCTCCGGCCTGCACAACGTCCACTGGTCGCACCTGCACCGCTCCGCGCCCGCCGCGACCCCCGCGTGGCGCCTCGTCGCGCACAACGTCGGGGCCGGGTTCCCGCTCGACGAGTGGAACGCGGGACCGGATTGGAACTTGGAGCCCGTTTCTGCGTAGACTAGCGACGCTCCGCAGGACGGGAAACCGGCCCGGGGAGTGTCTTACCTGGACCTTCGGGTCCACGGGGCTGTGGCGCAGCTGGTAGCGCACCTGCATGGCATGCAGGGGGTCAGGGGTTCGAGTCCCCTCAGCTCCACCGAGAGGAAGCGGGTCATCGCACAGCGATGGCCCGCTTCGTCGTTCCCACGTCGAACCACCGTCTCTGAGCGCCGGGACGCGCCGGGGACGACGAAGGGCCCGGCCGTCCTGGCCGGGCCCTTCGTCGTCCGCACGCGACTACGACGTGCTGACGTGCACGTGGTCGAAGTGGTTGGCGGTGACGCCGCCGCGGTCCTCCATGGCGGACCAGGCGCTCGCGGGGTCGCCCGCCATCCAGATCCGCTGCTGGTAGATGACGTACGTGACGCCGAGGGCGCCGGCGTTGGCCTGCACGTAGCGCGCGATGTCCCAGCCGGCGTCGCCGGTGATCATGATGTCGACGGCGCGGCCGCTGCCGTGGTCGCCGCTGTCGCCGGGGCGCACGCCGCCGTAGGCGGAGACGCCCGGGAACGCGGCGCACACGGACCGGTAGACGGCGATCGCGTTGCTCTGCAGCCCCGACTCGATCTCGGGGTTCACGGAGCAGGCGGCGCTCGACGTGCCGCTGCTCGCCGTCTTCTCCTCCTCCGGCTCGGACTCGGAGAGGAAGCTCGAGCTCACCCACGCCACGGCGCCGTCCCAGACGACCTGGCTGAACCCGTCCTGCGTCTCGCCGGTCACGTCGACCTCGGTCGCGAACGCCGCGGTGGTGATCTGCTCGGCGTCGACGGAGGGGCCGGTGCGGACGTTCACGGCGTCGGTGGTCCACAGGTGGCCCGTCACCGCGGGCACCTTCTCGGCCTCGGGCTCCTTCTCCGGCTCCTCGGTCTTCTTCGGCGCCGGCACGACCGTGGGGGTCGGCTCGGGCTCGGCCGTCGGGGTCGAGGCGGGCGCGGGGGCCTCCTGGCGGGTGCCGAGCGCGCTGCGCTCGGAGGACCGGCTCGCGGCGTCGGCGGTGCGCTCCGCCACCGGGTCGGCGCTCAGGGGGGCGGTGCCGGTGGAGCCGTCGGCGGGCTGCGGGCCGGAGCCGAGCACGCCGACGCCGAGCAGCGTCACCAGCGCGAGCGCCGGGAGTCGCCAGGACCGCGCGGGGGCGGCTGGGGCTGCGCTGTGGCGGCCACGGGACATGGTGCGCTCCGGTTCTCGATGAGCAAGGACGCGCCAATGTAACCAAACCGTTATCTGGAAAGTCCAGCCGGGCGACGTGCCCGGAGCGGCGTCGCGCCGCCCAGATCGCCTCCGGAAGGGGAGGTGACCTGGACGGTCGTCCGTGCGGCGGTGCGCAGGATCAGCCGACGGCCGAGCGCACGAGACGCGCGATCTCCTGCGCGTTCGCGTCGGTCATCTGCGTGAGCGCGAATGCGGTGGGCCACATCGTGCCGTCGTCGAGGCGCGCGTCGTCGTTGAAGCCGAGCGTCGCGTACCGGGTGCCGAACTTGTCCGCGGGCTGGAAGAAGCAGACGATCGGGCCGGGCTTGCGCCCGGTCCCGGGCAGCCCGTAGGCGGGCTGGCCGTACCAGGTGCGCGGCACGAGGTGCGGCGCCTCGGCCCGCACGATCGCGTGGACGCGCTCCGCGAGCGCCCGGTCGGCGTCCGACATCTCGGCGATCTTCTCGAGGACCGCCGTCTCGCCGTCGTCCACGGCCTTGAGCTCCTTGGCGCGCTCCTTCATCGCGGCGCGCTCCTCGGCGGTGAAGCCGTCGTAGGACCTGCCCTGCTCGGCCTTCTGCGTGTCCGGCATCGGACGCTCCTTCCCGGAGGTTCGGTTCGATGACCCGATGCTAGGAAGCGGCGCCCGCCGGGCGCTTCTCGAAAACTGACCGATGCGCGGACGGCGCTCAGCCGGGCGCGCCGTCGAGCCACCGCGCGACCGGGCCGACCGTGAGCAGCCCGCTCCCGGCGCCCGCGACCTCGTGCCGCGCGGGCTCGAGCGCCGCGCGGGCGCGCGCGAGGGCGGCGTCGTGCCCGGTCTCGAGAGCCGCCTGCGCGACGACGCACCACAGGGCCTCGACCAGCAGCCCCGGCGGCGGGTCGGGGAGCCGGTCGAGCGCGTCCCGTGCGCCCGTGCGGTCGCCGGAGCGGGCGCGCACGAGCGGGTGCGTCCACGCGAGGTACGGGCCCCACCCGTCCTCGGGGAGCCGCCCGGTCTCCTCGCGCACCAGGCCGAGGCCGAGCAGCGCGACGGGGAGCAGCCCCTCCGCGACGCCCGGCATGCCCCCGTCGTCCAGGGCGTGCACCGCGCGGCGCAGGCGGTCGGCGGCGTCGGGCGCGCCCGACTGCACGGCGCGCATCGCGCGGTACCCGGCGACGAGCAGCGGCGCGCGCGGGCGTTCGTGGCGGGCGGAGACCGCCTCGACCTCGTCCGCGAGAGCGTCACCGTCCCCGGCGCGGCCGAGCGCGCCCGACGCCTGCAGGCGCAGGAGGAGCCCCTGCACCTCGGCGGACGGCAGGTCGTGGCGGCGCGCGAGCGCGACGATCTCGGTGCCGGTCCGGTCGCGCTCGGCCGCGAGCCCCGGGCGCTCGCACGTCTGGACCGCGAGGGCGCCGAGCGCGGAGCACAGGAGCGCGGGGTCGTGCAGCGCGCGGGCCGTCCGCACGGCCTGCTCCGCGTGCGCGCGCCCGACGGGGCCGGGCAGGCCGCGCGTCTCGACGCCGACGAGCACGTGCAGCCGTGCGCGGGCGGCCGGTGCCGCGTCGTCGGGCAGCGCGTCGAGCGTGCGCACGGCGAGCGCGGCGAGCCGGCGCGAGCGCTCGGGGTCGTCGCTGCGCGGCCACACGGTCGGCACGTCGAAGCCGCCGAGGACCCGGGCCGTGAGCGCGGGGTCGCCGAGCGTCTCGGCCGCGAGCGCCGCCGCGAGGAGGTCCTCGTGCGGGGCCGGCGGCGCGGGCGCCGACACGGCGAGCCGCCCGAGCATGCTCACGGTCGACTCGAGCCGCGCGCGCGACCCCGGCCCGAGCGCCCGCAGCGAGTCGTCGGCGACGCGGCGGAACACGTCGTCGGGCGCCTGCACGCGCGGGTCGTGGCGCAGGAGGTCGGCCTCGAGGGCGGTGAGCGAGGGCGCGGGGTCGAGGCCGAGGTCGTCGTGCAGCACCGTCCGCGCGCGGCGCAGCGCGTCGAGCGCCTCGACCTGGCGGCCCGCGCGGTACAGGGACAGCGCCAGCAGCCGCCACCCCTCCTCGCGCCACGGGTGGGACGCCGTGTGCGGGGCGGCGAGCGCGACGGCCTGCTCGACCCGGCCGGTGTCCGCGAGCGCGCCGACGAGCCGTTCGACGGCGGTCGCGCGCAGGCCGGCCAGCCGTGCCCGCACGGGTCCCGCCCACGGGCGGTCGGCCTGGTCCGGGTACGACTCGGCGGGCCAGTTCGGAACGAGCGGGCCGAGCGTGCGGACGACCTGCTCGGCCGTCGCACCCGCGCTGCCCGTGACGGCGGCCTCGGCCCGCCACGCGTCGACGTGGGTCTCCGGCAGGTCGAGCCGGTACCCGCTGCCCACGGTCACGAGGACGCGCGCCGGGCTCCGGGGTGCGCGGCCCGGCTCGAGCGCCGCCCGCAGGTCGGCGACGAACGTCCGCACGGTGCCCACGGCGCGCGGGGGCGGGGACCCGTCCCAGAGGTCCTCGACGAGCGCCGCCACGGTGACGACGCGGCCGCGGGCCGCCACGAGGCGGGCCAGGAGCTCGCGGTGCCGCGGGCCCCGCAGGTCGAGGGGCGCGCCGTCGGCGCCCCGGGCGGCCGTGGGACCGAGCACCCGGACCCGGGGCGGTCCCGCCGCGTCCGCGCCGGGCCGCCCCTCCTCGTCGTGCTCCTCGACCCGGCCGCGCCCTCCCACCCGGTCAGCGTAGGCCGCGCACTGATCCGCTGCTGATCCGTGCCGTCGAGGCTGGTGCCGTACCCCTCCACGGAAGGAAGAACCGATGACCCTCACGATCCCCGGCTTCGAGACGCGGCGCGTGCCCGTCGCAGACGGCGTCGCGCTCCACGCGGCGGTCGGCGGGCAGGGCGACCCGCTCGTCCTGCTCCACGGCTTCCCGCAGACCCACCTCATGTGGCGCCACGTCGCCGCCGACCTCGCGCGCGAGCGCACGGTGATCTGCCCGGACCTGCGCGGCTACGGCGCGAGCGACAAGCCCGCGGAGGCCGACGCGACGACCTACTCCAAGCGCACGATGGGCGAGGACGTGGTGGCGCTCGTCCGTGCCCTCGGCTTCGAGCGGTTCGCGCTCGCGGGGCACGACCGCGGCGCGCTCGTCGCGTTCCGCACGGCGCTCGACCACCCGGAGGCCGTGACGCACCTCGCGTCGCTCGACGTGCTCCCGACCCTCGACATGTGGAACGTCCTGCACGGCGTCGACGCGCGGGTCGCGTGGCACCTGTACCTCATGGCGCAGCCCGCAGGGGTGCCCGAGCCGATGATCGCGGCGACGGCGGACACGTTCTTCGCCGCCTTCCTCGACGGCTGGACGGGGACCCCGGACGCCATCGGGCCGGACGAGCGCGCCGAGTACCTGCGGGCGTCGCGCGAGGCCGTGCCGTCGATCGTCGCGGACTACCGCGCGTCGGCGGGGATCGACGTCGAGCACGACCGCGCCGACCGCGACGCGGGCCGGACCCTCGCGATGCCGACCCTCGTCGTCCAGCAGGACTGGGGCGCGCGCCTCGGGTACGACGCGGCCACGCTGTGGGGCGCGTGGGCGGACGACCTCGTGCACCGCACGCTCGCGGTCGGGCACTTCATGGCCGAGGAGTCGCCGCGGACCGTCGCGGCCGAGCTGCGCGCGCTCCTCGCCCGCTAGGTGCCGCACGGGCGGGTGTGCGTCACGGGACGACGTGCACCCGCCCGCCAGCGCCCTTCTCGGCGTCGCTCATCACGTGCGTGACGAACGGGTACGTCCCGGCCTCCGGGAACGTCAGCTCGACGAAGCCGCCCTGGGCGGGCTGGAGGCCGAGCGCCTGCGCGCCGCCCGTCCCGGTGCTGCCGCCGTCGCGCAGCGCGTACTCGCCCTCGACGAACACCGTGTCGAACTGGCCACCCACGACGTGGAACGAGCCCGGGCGGTTCGGCCCGGCGTCGAGCACCCAGAACCGCACGGTCTCGCCGACCCGGGCCTCGAGCGGCGCGAACCGGTACTGCTCGGCGTACCCGTTGAAGACCACGAGGTCGGGGTCCTGCGTCGCGACGCGCTCCGGGTCCGCGGGCTCGCCCTGCGGGCCGAGGTACAGGTCCGACTGGACCATCACGTACTCGCGGTCGACGGGCGCCAGGTCCGGGGGGTCGACGACGACCGCGCCGAACATCCCGTTGGCGATGTGCAGGCTCATGGGCATCGTCGAGCAGTGGTACATCCAGATGCCGCTGCGCTCCGCGCGGAACGTGTACGTCAGCTCCTCGCCGGGCGCGATGGTCCGCATCGGCTCGTCGGGGGCCAGGGCCCCTGCGTGGAAGTCGATCGAGTGGCCGATCGTGCCGTCGTTGACGAGCGTGATCTCGAACGTGTCGCCCACCTCGCCGCGCAGCGTCGGGCCCGGCGCCGTGCCGTCGAACGTCCACAGCCGCTGCACGACGCCGGGCGACACCTCGACGTCCGCCTCGCCGACCGTGAGGGTCACGCGGTGGAGCGTGCCGGTGCCGTCGGGGTCCGGGAGCGTCTCGTCGTCCGGCCCCGCCGCGGAGCCCGCCGGGGGCAGGGTCGCGTCGCGCGCCACGAAGCCCGCGGGGGAGTCCCCGCCCAGGTCGAGGTCGTCCGCGGCCGACGGCGCGCCGCCCGCCGCGTCGTGGTCGTGGCCCTCGGCGGGAGCCGTGGTCCCGCTCGCGTCCGTCCCTGCGGCGAGGTCCGGCGCGCCGGTCGCGACCACGGTGAGCGTCATGCCCATGAGGCGGTGCCCCGCGACGGAGCACCAGCCGTCGAGGTCGCCCGTCACGACGCCGACGTCGACGCTCGCGCTCTCGCCCGGCGCGAGGCGGCCCGAGCTCGTGCCGTCCTCGAGGACCAGGTCGTGCACCTGGTCGTCGGCGTTGACGAGCTCGATCACGAGCGCCGCGCCCGCGGGGACCTCCACGACGTCCGGCGAGAAGCGCATGCCCGTCATCGACACCGTCACGGCGACGCGCTCGCCCGACGCGCCCGACGCCGCGGAGGTCGCGGAGGACGCGACGGCGGGCACGGTCGTCACGCCGGCGGCGGCCGGGTCGACCACGACGCCGCCGACGACCGCGAGCGCGACGAGCGCCGCGCCCACGCCCACGCCCGCGAGCGGCGCGCACCCGTGCGCGGCGGCGTCGACGGCGAGCGTGCGGCGTCCGGCACCGCGCTGCACGAGGACGACGCGGACCGCGAGCACGAGGAACGTCACGAGCACCGCGAGGCCGAGCAGCGAGACCGTGACCGCGACCCAGCTCGGCAGGGGGAGCGCGAAGAGCACGACGCACGCGTTGAGCACCACGACGCGCGCCGCGCCGCCGCGGGAGACCTCCGCGACGGACCACCGCACGGCCCCCGGGCCGCCGCCGAGCACGACGGGCAGCAGGTAGCTCATCGACCCGACCATGACCTGCGCGACGAAGCCCGCCGCGAACGGGACGACGAGGCTGCCGAGCGCCGAGGGCACCGCCGTCCACGACGGTGCCGCGACCACCGCGACGCCGGACCACAGGACGCACACCACGGACCACGCGAGGGCCGCGGCGAGCGACCAGGCCGCGAACCCGCCGCCGGACCGACCGGTGCCCGCCACCGCGCGCGCCTGGCGGACGACGTGGACGCCGAGGAGCACCGCCCCGGCGGCGACCACGGCGGCGCCCGCGAGCGCGAGCACGCGCAGGCCGGTCGCGGGCGCCGCGACCCAGGCCGCGACACCGCCGCCGAGGACCCACAGCGCCCGGCGACCGGCGCGGTCGGCGGGCTCGTCGATCCGGGTGTGCAGCACCGTGGGCCACAGCAGCACGACGGTCCCGGCGACCGTGAGCCCGACCCAGCCGAGCAGCGTGACGACGACGTGCGCGAGGTAGACGCGCCCCGTCGCCGCGGGCGTGAGCGGGACGCGCGCGAGGACGACGCCGAGCGCGACGCCGAGCGGCAGGAGCGACGTCGCGACGAGGTAGTAGCGCACGAGGTGCGCGTACCGGTTCCCGAACGTCCGCGCCCGACCCGACCCCTGGACGGCGAGCACGACGACGTGCGCCACCGCGACGACGCCGCAGACGACGGCCCCGGCCGGCACGAGGGAGCCGGCGTCCGTCGCCATCCCCGCGACGACGGTCGCGGCGCCCGCCGACCAGCCCAGGAGGCGCGCCCAGAGCCCACGCCGGCCGCCGGGCACCGGGCTGCGCAGGAGCGTCTCGGCGAAGTGCTGGCTCCACAGGAGGATCGCCGTGCTCACCCCGCCCAGGAGCAGCAGGTGCACCATGAGCCACCCCGCGACCGGCACGAACCGGTGCGCCACGGCGACGCCCGCGGCCGCGACGAACCAGCTGAGCACGAGGAGGTTAGCGGGCACGTGCAGCGCGACCCGCGGCCGGGCGGGAGGTCGCGGGCCCGGGGTCGGCGCGCCGGACGGCGGGCCCACCGGGAGGCTCATGCGACCACACGCCCGACCCCGGCCGCCCGCGCCGCCCGGGACGTGCGGACGCCGGGTCGCGGGCCGGCGACGACGCCCGCCGCGGCGAGGGCGACGAAGGCGAGGAGCGCCACGACGTTGAGCACCCCGCCCACGAGCACGGCCTCGGGGACGCCCCACGCGTCCCCGACGAGCACGCGCACGACCAGGCTCGCGTGCAGGAGCACGAGCGGGCCGTAGAACGCAGGCCGGTAGGGCAGCGGCCGCCGCACGACCGCGGGGAGGATCACCGGGGCGTGCGCCATGACCATCGAGAGGACGAAGCCGAGGAACACCGCGTGCAGCACGGCGTCGTACGCGGGCCCCTGCCAGGCCGGGCCCGCGACGAGCCAGACGCCGCCCGCGACGAGCAGCCACGCGTACCCCGCGAGCATCGCGACCGCCATGAACCGGGTCTGCCCGGACGCGCGGACGGTGCGGCGCGCGACGTCGTCCCGCGCGACCGTCGCGACGAGCGCGAGGAGGACCGCGCCGAGGACGACGTACCCGGGGCCAGGGACGGCGAGCGCGGCGCTCGCGGCCACGACGTACGCGGCGGCGAGGACGGTCGCGAGCCGGTCCGTGCCGACGCCGCCCGGTCCGGCGACCGCGCGGCCGACGGCGCCGAGCTCGAGGCGCTCGCCGAGCACCGTGAGCACGAGGAACCCCACGAGCCACGGGGCGAGGAAGGGGACGGCGGCGTCCGCGACCCACAGCGCGGCGGCCATCGTGCCGCACACGGCACCGAGCTGCTGGACCGCGAGGGGCAGCGCGGCCGCACGCCGCCACAGACCGGCGGAGACGCCGAGCAGGGCGAGCGTGCCGGCGAGCAGCGCGACGCGGCCCACCGCCGGGGCCGCGGGGGACAGGAGCAGGAGCCCGCCCGCGCCGAGGAGCGCCGGGGACGAGTAGCCCCAGCGGCTGCGCAGCGCGACGGCCCGCTCCAGGGCCACGACCGTGCCGACGAACGCGAGCACCATGAGCGGGCCGTGCACGGCGGCCCACCGCTCGGCGACGTGCGGGCCGCCGAGGCCGAGCAGGTGCAGCGCGGCGGCCGTCCCGGCGAGCATCGACAGGCCGGCCGGGAGCAGGAGGAGCGCGCGGGGGTGCGCGGCGGGAGAGGCCACGAGACCGAGGCTAGGAGCCCGCACCGCCCGCGGTCTCGGGTCGTTGGTCCCGAGGCGTCGCCCGGGTCGGGCCGGCAGGGGCCCGACCCGGACGGCGCGCGCCGGTCAGGGCACCGTGTAGCCCGCGGCCCGGAAGAGCTCGTACCACTCGGCGCGTGTGAGCGGCACGTCCGAGCCGAGCGCCGCGCCGGCGACGCGCTCCGGGCTCGTCGTGCCGAGCACGACCTGCATCCGCGCCGGGTGGCGCGTGATCCACGCGGTCGCGATCGCGATCGGCGGGACGTCGTAGGCCGCCGCGAGCCGGTCGATCACGGCGTTGAGCTCGGGGTACTCGGGCGACCCGAGGAACACCCCCGTGAAGAAGCCCGCCTGGAACGGCGACCACGCCTGGACGGTGATGTCGTGCAGGCGGCAGTAGTCGAGCGTTCCGACGTCGCGCACGACGGACTGGTCGAGCGCGGCCATGTTCGCGGCGACGCCCTGGGCGACGAGCGGCGCGTGCGTGATCGAGAGCTGGAGCTGGTTCGCGACGATCGGCTGGTCGACGTACCGGCGCAGGAGCTCGATCTGCCCCGGCGTGTGGTTCGAGACGCCGAACGCGCGGACCTTGCCCGCGGCGTGCAGGTCGGAGAACGCGCGCGCGACCTCCTCGGGCTCGACGAGCGCGTCCGGCCGGTGCAGCAGCAGGACGTCGAGCCGGTCGGTGCCCAGGGCCTCGAGCGAGCCGTGGACGGACTCCACGAGGTGGTCGTAGGAGAAGTCGAAGTACGGCCCGTCGCGCACGATGCCGGCCTTGGACTGGATGACCCACTCGTCGCGCTCGGCGGGGGAGAGGGCGGTCGCCTCGGCCCACCGGCGCTCGCAGCCGTGCAGGTCGTCGCCGTAGACGTCGGCGTGGTCGAGGAACGTGATGCCCGCGTCGCGGGCCGTGCGCACGAGCGTGCGCACCTCGTCGTCGGTCTTGTCCTGGATGCGCATGAGCCCGAGCACGACGTTCGGGACCTCGATGTCCGTGCCGGGCAGGGTGAAGGTCTTCACCGGTTCCTCCTCGGGGTGGGTGCCCGACGCGCGGGCGGGGGCCGGGGCGGCGGGTGCCGCCCCGGCGGGGTCAGGCGGCCGACAGGCGCGCGACCTCGTCGGCGGTGAGGACGAGGTCGGCGGCGCCGGCGGAGTCCCGGACGCTCTCGGGGCGCGAGGCGCCGGGGATGGGGACGACGACGGGCGCGAGCGCGAGCTCCCACGCGAGCGTCACCTGGTACACGCTCACGCCGTGGGCGTCGGCGACCTCCTGGAACGCCGCGTGCGTCGCGCCGAGGCCCGCGGCGTTCGCGATGCCGCCGAGCGGGCTCCACGGCAGGAACGCGACGCCGAGCGCGGCGCAGTGCTCGAGCTCGCCCAGGCTCGACCGGAAGCGCGGCGAGAACTGGTTCTGCACCGAGGCGAGACGGCCGCCGAGCACCTCCTGGGCGACGTCGATCTGCGCGACGTCGGCGTTGGAGACGCCCGCCATCGCGATGACCCCCTCGTCGAGGAGCTCGGCGAGCGCGCCGACGGAGTCCGCGTAGGGGACGGCCGGGTCCGGGCGGTGGAACTGGTAGAGGCCGATCGCGTCGACGCCGAGCCGGCGCGCCGACTCCTTCGCGGCCTGCTTGAGGTAGGACGGGTCGCCGTTGCGCGTCCACGTGCCGTCGCCGGGGCGCAGGTGGCCGCCCTTGGTCGCGACGAGCACGTCGGACGTGTCGCCGCCGTAGGACCGTAGCGCGCGGGCGACCAGCTCCTCGTTGTGGCCGACCTCGTCGGCGTGCAGGTGGTAGGCGTCGGCGGTGTCGACGAGCGTGACGCCGGCGTCGAGCGCGGCGTGGACCGTCGCGACGGAGCGGGCCTCGTCGGGGCGGCCCTCGATCGACATCGGCATGCCGCCGAGGCCGATCGCCGAGACCGTCCGGGCTCCGATCGTGCGCTGCTGCATGGGCACTTCCTCACGGGTCGGGGGTGGTCGGGGCGGGCGCGACGTGTCGGCCGTCACGCCCGCCCGGTGCTCGTCGAGACTAGGGACCGGATAACCTAGAAGTCCAACAACTGTCGATCGTCAATTCCAGAAGTGCGAGTGGTCAATGGATCTGCGGCAGATGGAGTACCTCGTGGCGCTCGCGGACGAGCGCCAGTTCACGCGCGCCGCGGCGCTCACGGGCGTGTCCCAGTCCGGCCTCTCGGCCGCGATCCGCAGCCTCGAGGACGAGCTGGGGTCGAGCCTGTTCACGCGCACGACGCGCCGCGTCGAGCCCACCGAGGCCGGGCTCGCGCTGCTGCCGCACGCGCGCTCCATGCTCGCCCAGGCCGCCGCCGCTCGCGACGCGGTCGTCCGGGCGACGCGCGCGCTCTCGGGCTCGCTGCGCGTCGGGTCGGAGCAGTGCCTCGGCATCGTCGACGTCGCGGCGCTCCTCGAGCGCTTCCACCGGCGGTACCCGCTCGTCGAGATCCACTTCGTCCAGGCGGGCTCGCACGACCTGGTCGCGCGCGTGCGCGAGGGCGAGCTCGACGTCGCGTTCGTCGCGACCACCGAGCACCTCGGACCGCTCGCGCACACGACGCTCGGCAGCGAGCCGCTCGTGCTCGTGTGCCCGCCCGACCACCCGCTCGCCCCGCGCGGCCGCGTGGACTGGTCCGACCTCGTCGGCCAGGACTTCGTCGACTTCGACCCGTCGTGGGCCGCCCGGCCCGTGAACGACGCGGTGTGCGCCGAGCACGGCGCGCACCGCCGCGTGCGCTTCTCGGTCAACGACGTCCACACGCTGCTCGAGCTCGTCGACCGCGGGCTGGGGATCGCGATGGTCCCGCGCCACGTCGCCGCCAAGCCGCAGGCTGCCCGTCTCGCGACGGTCCTCCTGCCCGAGACCGACGCGCCGAGCTGGGTCGTCTCCGCGGTCTCGGGGCACCACGGTGCGTCCGCGGCGCCGCAGCTGCTCGAGCTGCTCGCCGACGCGCCCGCGTGCCGCGGGGCCGACGCGCCGGCCGCCGAGGCCGCGGAAGGCGCCGCGTGACGCGCGCGCCGGCCGCGGACGGCCGCACCGACGCCCCGCTCTTCCCGTTCCGCAGCGTCGTGCTCGGCGCGTTCGTGCCGACGCTCGTCCTGGAGATCGGCGTCGGGGCGATGCTGCCCGTCGTCGCCGTCACCGCGACGGGCCGCGGCGCGAGCCTCACCGTCGCCGGCCTCGTCACGGCCCTCCTGCCGCTCGGCAAGATCCTCTTCGACCTGCCCGCGGGCTCGCTCGCGACGCGGCTCGGCGACCGCGTGGCCATGCTCCTCGCGGGCGCCGTCGCCGTCGTCGCGTTCACGACGATCGCCCTGACGGACGCGCTGTGGGGCCTGGCCGCGGGCGTGCTCGCGCTCGGCGCGTCGACGGCGGTCTTCAACCTCGCGCGGCAGTCCTACCTCACCGAGATCACGCCGCCGCTGCGCCGCGCGCGCGTGCTCTCGACGCTCGCGGGGGTGCACCGCATCGGCCTGTTCATCGGGCCGTTCGCGGGCGCGGCGGTCATCGCCGCGTCGTCGGTGCGCGGCGCGTTCTGGCTCGGCGCGGTCGCGGCGCTCGTCGCGGTGGCCGTCGTCGCCGTGGTGCCGACCGAGCGGGCCGCGGGCGACGGCGCCGGGGCGCGCCCCGCCCGCCCCCGGGCGAGCATCGGGCAGGTCGCGCGCGAGCACCGCCGCCTCTTCGGCACGCTCGGCGTCGCGATCCTGCTGGTCGCCGCCGTCCGCGGCGCGCGCCAGACGGTGATCCCGCTGTGGGGCGAGCACCTCGGCCTCGACGCCGAGGTGACGTCGGTGATCTTCGGGATCTCCGGCGCGCTCGACATGCTGCTGTTCTACCCGGCGGGCAAGGTCATGGACCGGTTCGGCCGGCTCTGGGTCGCGGTCCCGTCCATGCTCACGATGGCGCTCGCGCTCGCGCTCCTGCCGTTCGCGCACACGGTCCCGGCGGTCGCGCTCGTCGCGGCGCTCCTCGGCGTCGGCAACGGCATGGGGTCGGGGATCATCATGACGCTCGGGGCCGACGTCGCCCCGGCCGACGTGCGTCCGACGTTCCTCAGCGTGTGGCGCCTCTTCCAGGACACGGGGGACGCCCTCGGGCCGCTCGTGCTCTCCGCGGGCGCCGCGCTGGGCTCGCTCGCGGCGGGGGTCTGGGCCGCCGCAGCGCTCGGCGGCGTCTCGACGGCCGCCCTGCGGCGCTGGGTGCCGCGCTACTCGCCCCTCGCGGACCTCACGTCCCGCCGGCGCGGCGGCCGCGGCGGCCCCGGTGCGGGCGGCGACGGCGGCGAGCGTCCGACCGGCGCGGGCGGGCCGGAGCCCCGGGACCCGGCGGGAAAGGACGTGCGCCCGACCGCGCGGCCCGCCTAGCGTCGGTCGCGTGCCCGACGCCTTCCCCGACCCGTTCGACCACCACGTGACCCAGGACGGGCTCGTGCGGGTCGTGCGCGGCGGGCGCGTCGTCGCGACGGTCGCGGGCGGCGCCGCGCGGCGGCTCGTCGACGCGATCGACCGGGCGCAGGCGCGCGGCGACGAGCACGGTGTCCAGGTGCTCCTTGCCCGGGTGACCGGGAACTACCGGCGCGGCACCGAGCGCGGCGACCACCGCCCGTGAGCGCCGGGCTGCGCCGGGCGTGCGCGCGGTGCGTCAGACGAGCGTGAGGACGCCCAGGACCCCGACGGCCACGCCGAGCGCCAGCGAGACGCCGATGAGCACGGCGTGGACGGTGAGGAAGCGCGTGGGCCGGCCCTGCGCGTCGCGCGAGCGCGGGTCCTTCGCGATGCGCTGCCAGAAGCGCGGCCAGATGACGACGTTCCAGACGCCCGTCACGACGAGGACCAGGGACCAGACGAGGGGGAGCTCCACGCTCCGAGCATGCCAGGTCGTGACGGCCTCTCCGGCCGGCGGCCGGTGCCGCGGGGTCGGTCGCGCTGTGGCGTCGAGCACATCGACGCGGGCACCGGACTGAGGTTAGGCTCGCCTACGGTCGCCGAGGGTGACCGTCCGGCCGGCTCCGCGGTCGTGACCCGAGCACGTCCCGAGGAGCCGACGGTGGCGAACTTCCAGACGGTCAGGCCCGCCGACGCGCACGTCCTGACGCTCGACGTCGTGGGCACCAAGCGCGTCAGCCCGAACGTCGTGCGCGTGACGCTCGGCGGCGAGGGCATGGACCACTTCACGCCGATGGGCTACGACCAGTGGTTCCGCCTGTTCCTCTCGCGCCCGGACCAGGACGTCCTGCGCCTGCCGACGCGCTCGTCGGGCCTGTGGTACGTCCAGTACCTCGCGACGCCGCGCGCGAAGCGCCCGTACGTGCGCAACTACACCGTGCGGGCGGTACGGGCCGACCTGCGCGAGCTCGACGTCGACTTCGTCGTGCACGGCGACGAGGGGCCGGCGTCGCGCTTCGCCCTCACCGCCGAGCCGGGGGAGCGCGTCGGGCTGCTCGACCAGGGCGTCGGGTACAACCCGCGCGTCGAGCACGACTGGACGCTCGTCGTCGCCGACGAGACGGGGCTGCCCGCCGTGGCGGGCATCTGCGAGTCCCTGCCCGACGACGCGCGCGGCCTCGCGGTCGTCGAGATCCCCGACGGGGGCGACGTCCAGGACTTCCGCGTCCCCGACGGCGTCGAGCTGCGCTGGGTGGTCCGCGGGGACGACGCCGCGGCCGGCGGCGCCGACGCGGACCACCACGCCCTGCCGGGACGGCTCGCGCTCGACACCGTGCTCGGCGCCGACCTGCCGGCCGGTCCCGTCTACGCGTACGCGGTGGGCGAGTCGTCGCTCGCGACGGGCGTGCGGCGCCACCTCGTCAACGACCGCGGGGTGCCCAAGGCGAACGTCGACTTCGTCGGCTACTGGCGCCACGGGCACGCCGCGTCGTCCTGACGCGGCGCCCGCCGCGCCGTCAGACGCGGCGCAGCTGGCGGAACATCGGGCAGTCGAACGGGTCGCGCGCGGACAGCCCGACCCGGTTGAGGTAGCGGACCACGATGGCGTACGACCGGACGAGGCTCGTCTCGGTGTACGGCAGGCCGAGGGTCGCGCAGTGCTCGCGCACGATCTCGCGCGCCCGGGCGAGGTGCGGTCGGGGCATGCTCGGGAACAGGTGGTGCTCGATCTGCAGGTTGAGCCCGCCCATGAGCACGTCCATGAACCGGCCGCCGCGGATGTTGCGCGACGTGAGGACCTGCTTGGAGAGGAAGTCGAGCGACGTGTCCTCGGGGATGACCGCCATGCCCTTGTGGTTCGGGGCGAACGACGCCCCCATGTAGACGCCGAACACGGCGAGCTGGACGCCGAGGAAGGCGAACGCCATGCCCAGGGGGAGGGCCCAGAAGAGGACGGCGACGTAGGTGCCCAGGCGCACGGTGATGATCGCGAGCTCGGTGAGCCGCGTGCGCAGGTCGCCGCGGACGGCGTTCCCGGTGAGGAGGCTGCGGAACGCTGTGACGTGCAGGTTCAGGCCCTCCAGCGTCAGGAGGGGGAAGAAGAGGTACCCCTGGTAGCGGTTGATGAGGCCCTTGAACCCCTTCGCCGTGGCGGCGTCCTCCTCGAGGAACACGACGACGTCGGGCGCGATGTCGGGGTCCTTGCCGCGGCGGTTGGGGTTCGCGTGGTGGCGCGTGTGCTTGGTCATCCACCACGAGTAGCTGATCCCCACGACGGCGTTGGCGAGGATCCTCCCGACGCGGTCGTTGACCGGCCCCGAGGCGAAGACCTGCCGGTGCGACGCCTCGTGCGCGACGAACGCGAACTGGGTGAGGACGATCCCGAGCGCGCCCGCCAGGAGGAGCTGGAACCACGAGTCGCCGAGGAGCACGAAGCCGGCGGCGATCCCGCCGAGCGCGAGCGTGAGGAGGCCGAGCGTCCACAGGTAGTAGCCCTGCGCCCGCTCCAGGAGGCCGGCGTCGCGCACGGTGCGCGACAGGGCGCTGTAGGTGCTGGTGACGGTCGTGCCGTCCTCGGCACGGGGGCGGGTGGCCCGGAATCCCGGGCGTACGGCAGCAGAGGTCACGAGGGTCCTCGCAGGGTCGGGTCGACTTCCCAGCCGTGGAGGTGAGCGGGTGCTCGTCGTGAGGATGGCCCCGATCCTACGGGACCGTAGGTTGCTCGCGCGGTCGAGGGTGTGAAGAACCGGCGGAGGCCCCGCACCCGGCGCCCGGGGCCGCGTCCGGCGGCCGTGCCGCCGGGCCGGTCAGGCCGCCGCGTGGCAGAAGGTGGTCCGGTACTCCGTCGGCGTGACGCCGACGGACCGGCGGAAGTGGTGGCGCAGGAGCGCCGCGGAGCCGAACCCGCACCGCCGCGCGAGGTCCTCGAGGTCGAGCCGGGTCTCCTCGAGGAGGGTCTGCGCGTGCGCGACGCGCTGCGCCGTGAGCCAGGCGAGCGGCGTCGTGCCCGTCTGGGCGACGAACGTGCGCGCGAACGTGCGCTCGGAGGTGTGCGCGCGCCGCGCGAGGTCGCGCACGGTCAGGGGCTCCTCGAGGTGCTCGGTCATCCAGTCGAGCAGCTCGGCGAACGAGTCCTCCTCCGCGGCCGGGACCGGGCGCTGGACGAACTGGCGCTGCCCGCCCTCGCGCTGCGGCGGCACGACCATGCGGCGCGCGATGACGTTCGCGACCCTCGACCCGAGCTCGCGGCGCACGAGGTGCAGGCACGCGTCGATCCCCGCGGCCGTCCCGGCGCTCGTGACGAGGTCGCCGTCGTCGACGAACAGGACGTCGGGGTCGATGTCGAGGCTCGGGTGGCGGCGTCGGAGCTCGTCCGCGTGCATCCAGTGCGTCGTCACGCGGCGACCGTCGATGACACCGGCCGCGGCGAGCACGAACACGCCCGAGCAGACGCTGAGCATCGTCGCCCCGCGCGCCGACGCGCGGCGCAGAGCGTCGAGCAGCTCCTCCGGGTAGTGCGTGCCGATCCGGATCGCGGGGACGACCACGAGGTCGGCGTCGTCCACGGCGTCGAGACCGTGCTCCGGGACGATCTGCGCGCCCACGGACGTGCGCACCGCGACCCCCGCCTCCGGGCCGCAGACGCGGAAGTCGAACGTGGGGACGCCCTGGTCGCTGCGGTCCAGGCCGAACACCTCGCACACGACGCCGAACTCGAACGGGGCGAGACCGTGGCTCACGACGGCCGCGACGGTACGGATCATGGTCCGACCGTACGCCCGTGGCGGGATCTTGTCGACAGGCGTCTCTCCTGCCACTCGTGGCGGTCCGGCGCGGCGACGATGCTCGAGGGCATGGACATCCTCTGGGGACTGATCGCCCTCCTCGTCGTCGTCGGCGCGACGGTCGTCGCCCTCGCGGTGCGCCGCGAGGACCCGTCGCACCCCTGGTTCCCCGCCGGGTCGGACCGGCCCTGGGGGTACGAGGACCTCGACGCGCGCTGAGCGCGTCGTCGGGGGAGAGTCGTCAGGCGCGCGAGACGGTGCCGAGGTCGGCGCCGCCGGCGAGCCGGTCGAGCTCCTCGGCCTCCCACGGGGCCTGGCCGAGGCTCGGCATCATCGACGCGAGCGCGGGGCGCCACGTCGTGAAGCGGTCCGGGAAGCAGCGCTCGAGGAGGTCGATCATCGCCGGCACCGCCGTCGAGGCGCCCGGCGAGGCGCCGAGCAGGCCCGCGATCGAGCCGTCCGCCGCGGCGATGACCTCGGTGCCGAACTCGAGGACGCCCTTGCCGTCCTTGTCCTTCTTGATCACCTGGACGCGCTGGCCCGCGGTGATGGTCTCCCAGTCCTTGGGGTGCGCGGTGGGCATGAAGCCCTGGAGCGCCGTGAACTTCGTCTCGGGGCTCGCGAGCAGCTGGCCCACGAGGTACTGCGTGAGGTCGAGGTTCTTGAGGCCCGCGCCGACCATCGACCCGAGGTTGTGCAGGCGCAGCGAGGTGAACAGGCCCAGGTACCGGCCCTTCTTGAGGTACTTGGGGCTGAACCCGGCGTAGGGGCCGAACATGAGGTAGCTCTTGCCGTCCACGACGCGCGTGTCCAGGTGCGGCACGGACATCGGCGGCGAGCCGACGTCGGCCTTGCCGTACACCTTGGCCTGGTGCTGCGCGACGAGCTCGGGGTTGCTCGTGCGCAGGAACTCGCCGCTGATGGGGAAGCCGCCGTAGCCCTTGGCCTCGGGGATCCCCGCCTTCTGCAGGAGGGGGAGCGCGCCGCCGCCGGCGCCGACGAACACGAAGCGGGCCTCGACGGTCGAGCGGCGCACGGGGGCGTTCCACGAGCGGTCCTTGACCGTCAGGCGCCAGCGGCCGTCCTTCGTGCGGCGCAGGTTCTTCACCTCGTGCTCGAGGTAGAGCTGCGTGCCGTTCGCCACGAGGTGGTCGACGAGCTGCTCGGTGAGGGCGCCGAAGTCGACGTCGGTGCCGCTCGTGGCGCGCGTCGCGGCGACGGGCTCGTCGCCGTCGCGCTCCGCGACGAGCAGCGGAGCCCACTCGGCGACGACCGCCGGGTCGTCGGAGAACTCGAGCTCGGCGAACAGCGGGTGCCGGCGCAGGGTCTCGAACCGGCGGCGCAGGTAGTCGACGTTCTCCGCGCCGCGCACGAACGTCATGTGCGGGGTGCGCGAGATGAAGCTCGCGGGCTGGGGGAGCGCGCCGGTCGTGAGCAGGTGGTGCCAGAACTCGCGCGACACCTCGAACTGCTCGTTGATCTTCACCGCCTTGGTGATGTCGATCGAGCCGTCCGGCTTCTCGGGCGTGTAGTTGAGCTCGCACAGGGCGGCGTGGCCGGTCCCGGCGTTGTTCCAGGGGTTCGAGGACTCCTGCGCCACGGCGTCCAGGCGCTCGTAGACGCGGACCGTCCAGGTGGGCTCCAGGACGTTGATGAGGGCGCCCAGCGTGGCGCTCATGATGCCGCCACCGATGAGGGCTACGTCGATCTGGTCCGCGGTGCTCGTGGTGTTGCTCGCTCGACTCGACACATCGCGATTCTACGCTTGTGACGGAGTGCACAAAGTGTGCCGTGCGTCACGGGCGTGCGTCACAGTTTCGCGGGACGAAGGTCCCGACGTCGCCGGGCCGGCGGGCCCGAGACGGGCGTCGTGCCTGGTCAGGGCCACAGGAGCGCGCGCGACCAGCCCGCTCCGCCCGCCGCGGGGACGTAGCGCAGCCGCACCTGGCCGGCGCCCGCGGTCGACGCCCAGAACTCGACGCTCACGGAGTCGAGCGCGTACGCGGTCCACGCGTCGAGCACCAGGCCGGGCTCCGCGCGCACCCGCTCGAGCGCCGCGTCCCACGCCTCGCGGTACGCGGCGCGCGACGCGAGCGGGGCGCTCTGCGGGCCCGCGAGCGCCGTCGCGCGCGACTGCTCGGACCGCGCGAGGAAGTCCGCGGCGGACGCCTCGGGGCCGAGCCGCACGACCGGGCCGCGCACCCGGACCTGACGCCCGCGCTCGCGCCACAGGAACGTCAGCGCGGCGTGCGGGTTCTCCGCGAGGGCCACGCCCTTGGGCGAGTCCGACCGCGTCGCGAACGACCAGCCGTCCGGGCCGACGTCCTGGAGGATCAGCGTGCGCGCGTCGACGAGGCCGCCCGCGTCGGCGGTCGAGAGGGTCGCGGCGTGCGGGGCGGGCAGCCCGGCGTCGATCGCGTCCTCGAGCCACGCGACGAAAAGGTCGACGGGGTCGTCGGGCGCGGCGTCCGGGTCGAGACCGGGCAGGTCGGTGCCGAGCACCGGCAGCGCGCGCAGCCGCTCGCGCAGCCCGGGGCGGGTCTCCTCGGTCATGCCGGTCCTCCGGTCGCTCGCCGACCCTGCGGTCGTGTCCGGTCCTGCTGTCCTGGCACGAGACAACCACACGGTCGGCGGGAGGAGGGCGCATGGTCGTACCGTGAGCGGGTGACGGTGCCGCAGCGGGTGCTCGTGGTCGCGATCCTCGCCTCGTTCGTGTCGTTCCTCGACGGGTCCGTGGTGAACGTCGCGCTGCCCGCGATCTCCGACGAGCTGGCCACCGGCCCCGTCACCGGCCTCGCGCTCCAGCAGTGGGTCGTCGACGCGTACATGATCACGCTGGGCGCGCTCATCCTCCTCGCCGGCTCGCTGTCCGACGTCCACGGCCGCCGCCGGATCATGGCGATCGGCCTCGTCGGGTTCGCCGCGACGTCGGTGGCGTGCGCCCTCGCGCCCGACGGGCTCGTCCTCGTCGTCGCGCGCGCCCTGCAGGGGGTCGCCGGCGCGCTCCTCGTGCCGAGCTCGCTCGCGATGATCATCTCGACGTTCGACGACGAGCGGCAGTCCCGCGCGATCGGCTCGTGGACCGCGTGGACGAGCACCGCGTCGATCGTCGGGCCCCTGCTCGGCGGCGTCCTCGTCGACGCGTTCTCGTGGCGCTGGGTGTTCTGGATCAACGTGGTCCCCGTCGCCGTGACGCTCTGGCTCCTGCGCGGCATCCCCCGGGCGGCGGCGGAGGAGGAGGGCGCGGCGGCGGGGCGGCGGATCGACGTCCTCGGCGCGACGCTCGCGGCGGTCGGGCTCGCGGGCACGGTGTTCGCGCTCATCGAGCAGGGGCGCTTCGGCTGGGCGAGCCCGCTGGTGTGGGGCCCGGCCGTCGTCGGGACCGCGTGCCTCGTGGCGTTCGTGCTCTGGGAGCGCCGGGCGCCCGACCCGATGCTGCCCCCGCGCCTGTTCACGGTGCGCAACTTCGCCTGGGGCAACCTCGCGACGGCCGCGATCTACGGCGCCCTGTACTTCGGCGGGTTCGTCGTCACGCTCTTCCTGCAGCAGGTCGGCGGGTACAGCGCGACGGCGGCCGGGCTCGCCCAGGTCCCGATCACGCTGCTCCTGCTGGCCCTGTCGACCCGGTTCGGGGCGCTCGCGGGCCGCTACGGCCCGCGCCTGTTCATGACGGTGGGGCCGCTCGTCGGCGGCGCCGGCTACCTCCTGCTCCTGCTGACCACCGACGACGCCGTCTACGTCACGCAGGTGCTGCCCGGGCTGCTCGTCTTCGGGCTCGGTCTCGCGATGACCGTGGCGCCCCTGACGTCGGCGATCCTCGGGTCCATCCCGCCGTCGGACGCGGGGATCGGCTCGGCGGTGAACAACGCGGTCGCCCGCGTCGCCGGGCTCGTCGTCATCGCGACGGCGGGCGTCGTCGTGGGCGGCGCGCTCGACCTCGACGGCTTCCACCGCTCGCTCCTCGTCACGGCGGCGCTCCTCGTGCTCGGCGGCGTCCTCAGCTGGGTGGGCATCCGCAACGACCGGGTGCGGGCCGCGTCGGCCTGACGCCCGCCGTCAGCCCACGACCTGCAGGTCGTGCGTCGACACGTTGAGGCGGCGCGCGCCGTCGGGGGCGTCCGGCGGGAAGGCCACGACGATGTCCTCGATCCGCACGCCGAACCGTCCCGGCAGGTACACGCCCGGCTCGACGGAGAAGCACATGCCCGGCTCGATCGGCCGCTCCTCGCCCTCGACCATGTACGGGGGCTCGTGCGTCGTCGTGCCGATGCCGTGGCCCGTGCGGTGCACGAACTGCTCGCCGTACCCGGCGTCGACGATGACCGCGCGGGCCGCGCGGTCCACGTCCTGGCACGTCGCGCCCGGGCGCACCGCGTCGACGCCGGCCTGGTGGGCCCGGCGCACCACGTCGTAGACCTCGCGCTGCTGGGCGAGGAGGGCCTCGTCCGCGCCGCCGTCGACGAGGACGGTACGGCTCGTGTCCGACCCGTACCCCGCGCGCAGCCCGCCGAAGTCGAGCACGACGAGGTCGCCGGGCGCGATGACCCGGTCGTCGGCCTCGTGGTGCGGGTCGGCGCCGTTCGGGCCCGAGCACACGAGCGCGAAGTCGACCTGCTCGTGGCCGTGGTCGCGCAGGAAGCGATCGAGGTCCGCGGCGACCTCCGTCTCGCGGCGGCCCGCGAACGGCACCGCCAGCACGTCGGCGAACGCCGCGTCGGCCGCCGCCCCCGCGGCGGCGAGGCGCTCGACCTCGGCCGCGTCCTTGACGGCCCGCAGCATCGGCAGCGCGTCGGTGAACGCGACGAGGTGCGCGGCGGGCAGGGTGCGCTGCAGGCCGAGGACGTGCAGCGCCCACGTGGAGTCCGACACCGCGTACGTCCCGGCGGGGTCGAGGAGCCGGCACGCGGTCGCGTGCTCGTCCTCGCCGTCGCGCCACGGCACGACGGACAGGCCCTGCACCCCGGCGCCGCGGAGCAGGTCGCCCTGCTCGAGCAGCGGCACGACGACCGACGACGTGCCGCCCTCCGGCAGCGTCGCCGGGATCGCGAGCAGCGTGAGGCGCTCGGTCACGGCGGTCGGGGTGTAGCCCGTGAAGAAGGCGAGGTCGGGGCCGGGAGCGACGAGGAGGCCCGCGAGCCCCGCGGCGCGCGCCTGCTCGGCGGCACGCACGCGCCGTGCCGCGTAGACCTCGGGCCCGAAGGCGGCGGGGTGCTCGGACGTCGTCGTCTGGCTGCTCATGACGCCAGCCTGGCACCGCTCGCCGAGGACCTCGACCCGAGCGCCGGGGACGCGTCCGGCGGGACGGTCCCACGGCGCCCGGGCCGACGTCGCGACGGGGCGGGCGCGGCGTCGCACGCCCGGCGCGGCGGCGTCAGACGCGGACGACGACCTTGCCGCGCACGTGGCCGGACGCGCTGAGCTCGTGCGCCTTCGCGGCGTCGGCGAGGTCGAAGACCTCGGCGACCTCGGGGCGCAGCTCGCCCGCGTCGCCCAGGCGGGCGAGCTCGGCGAGGTCCGCGGAGTCCGGGCGCACCCACACGTAGTGGCCGCCGAGCTCGTCGCGCGCCCGCGCGTCCGTGATGGACGCGACGGTGCCGCCCGGGCGCAGGACGTCCGGGACCGAGTCGAGCGCGTCGCCGCCGACGTAGTCGAGCACCACGTCGACGCCCTCGGGCGCGAGCGCGCGCACGCGCTGCGCGAGGCCCTCGCCGTACGTCACGGGCTCCGCGCCGAGCGTGCGCAGGTACTCGTGGTTGCGCTCGGACGCGGTCCCGATCACGCGCGCGCCGAGCGAGCGCGCGACCTGCACCGCGAACGACCCCACGCCGCCCGCCGCGGCGTGCACGAGGACCGTCTGGCCCGCGGCCACGCCCGTCCGACGGATCGTCTGGTAGGCGGTGAGGCCGGCCAGCGGCACCGCCGCGGCCTCCTCGAACGACCACGCGGCGGGCTTGCGCGCGAGCGTCCGCACGGGCGCCGCGACGAGCTCGGCGAACGTGCCGCCCGCGACCTCGCCCCCGACGACGTCCTTGCGGACGTAGCCGTAGACCTCGTCGCCCACCTGCAGCTCGGGCGTGTCGAGGCCGACACGCTCGACCACGCCCGCGACGTCCCAGCCCGGGACCACGGGTAAGACCGCGTCCATGAGGGGGTCGAGGTAGCCCTCGCGGACCTTCCAGTCGACCGGGTTGACGCTCGCGGCGCGCACGCGCACGAGCACGGCGTCGGGGCCGACCTTGGGGGTGGGGAGCTCGGTGAGCTCGAGGACGTCGGGGCCGCCGTAGCGGGAGTAGGTGATGGCACGCATACGGGCGGCAACGACGCGCGCCCGCCGCCGATTCCCGTCCGGGCTGTGACCCCGGCGTCAGTCCTCGACGCCGCTGGGGTCCATGTAGAGGACCTCCCACTGGTGGCCGTCGGGGTCCGCGAAGCTGCGCGAGTACATGAAGCCCTCGTCCTGCGGCTCCTTGACGCGCGAGCCCCCGGCCCGGAGCGCGACGTCGGCGAGCCGGTCGACGGCCTCGCGCGACTCGGCGCTCAGCGCGTTGATCACCTCGGTGGTCGTCGTCGCGTCCGCGACCGCCTTGTTCGTGAACCGGGCCGCGAACGCCTCGGTGAGGAGCATGACGTAGATCGTGTCGCTCACGACGACGCACGACGCGTTCTCGTCGGTGAACTGCTCGTTGACCGAGTACCCCAGGGCCTCGTAGAACGCCTTGGACGCGTCGAGGTCCTTGACGGGCAGGTTGACGAAGATCTGGGTGCTCATGGGTCTCTCCTCCGGGGAGCGGCGGTGGTCTCGTGGGGGTAGACGCCGGCCGCCCGGGGAACTCATCGCCGCAGGTCGCGGTCGTACGGGGGTGTCGCGCGGGGGCGCGGCTCGCTACGCTCCCGACAGGACCGGGAGAGCGTCGGTGCTCCGGACGGAAGGGCTCGCCGCCATGCCAGAGGACCTGCTCGGACGCGCCGACGAGCTGCACCGCGTCTCGACCCTCGTGCGCGACGCGCGCAACGGCATCGCGGGCGCGCTGGTCGTCCGGGGCGAGGCGGGCATCGGCAAGTCCACTCTCCTCGCGGCGTCGTCCGACCGGCTCGACGGGGTGCACGTCGTGCGCGTCGACGGGTACGAGGCGGAGTCCGGGATCGCCTACGCCGGTCTCCAGCGGCTGGTCGGTCCGTGGCGCGACCTCGTCGAGGGCCTGGCCCCGCCGTACCGCAGGGCGCTGCTGGCGGTGCTCGGAGGGAGCGACGGGTCCGCACCGGACCGCTTCCTCGTCGGGCTCGGCGTGCTCGAGCTCCTCTCGGCCGCCGCGCGCGAGCGCCCGGTCCTGTGCGTGGTCGACGACGTGCACTGGCTCGACGCCGAGACGGTCGCCGTGCTCGCGTTCGTCGCGCGCCGGCTCGGGGCGGAGGCCGTCGCGCTGCTCATGGCCTGCCGCGACGACGAGCGTCTCGACGAGGTGCTCGCCGGCGTGCCGGTGCTGGCGCTGCCGGGTCTCGATCCCGCGTCGGGTGCGCGGCTCCTCGACGCGAGCCTCGCGGAGGGCCTCGACCCGCTCGTCGTCGCGCGCGTCGTCCGGGCGACGGGCGGGAACCCGCTCGCCCTCGTCGACCTCGCGCGCGAGCTCACGGCGGCGGAGCTGAGCGACCGGGCCGTCGGCGAGGAGCCCGTCCCGGTCGGCCGGCACCTCGAGGCCCACTACCTCGAGAGGGTCCGTCGCACCGCACCGGCCGTGCAGGAGTGGCTCCTCGTCGCCGCGGCCGAGGCGACGGGCACCGTGGAGCTGGTGGCGCTGGCGTGCGACGCGCTCGGCGTCGACGCGCGGGCCGCCGACGAGGCGGAGGAGCACGGGCTGGTCGCGCTCGGGACGACGGTACGGTTCCGCCACCCGCTCGTGCGGGCCGCGGCCTACGGGGCGGCGTCCGGCCCGGACCGGCGCCGCGCCCATCGGGCGCTCTCGGCGGCGGCCGACGCGTGCGACCTGCCGGAGCTCGCGGCGTGGCACGCCTCGCGGGCGACGGTGGGCGTCGACGTCGACGTCGCCGACCGGCTCGAGGCCGTCGCCGACGCGGCCGGTGCGCGGGGCGGCTTCGTCTCCCGCGCGCGGGTGCTCCGGCGCGCCGCCGAGCTGACGCCGCCCGGCGCCGCGCGCGACCGCCGGGTCGTCGCGGCCGCCGAGGCGGCCGTCGCCGCCGGGGCGGCGCAGGTCGGCGCGACCCTGCTCGACGAGCTGGAGGCGGACCGCCTCGCTCCGGTCGAGCGCGCGCGGGTCACCGCCGTCCGGGTGTCGTCGGGCCTGTTCGCGGGAGACCCGACGGTCCTCGCGCACGCCACGGCAGATCTCCTCACCGCCGCGGACCGGCTCCGGGACCACGACCCGGAGCGCGCGCAGCAGGCCCTCGTCCAGGCGTTCGAGCACGCCCTGGTCGCCGAGCGCTCCCGGCGCGGCGTGACCCTGCGCGAGCTCGGCCGGCGGCTGCGCGACGGCGCGGGGTCGCGCGACGACGCGGGGGCCCGGGTGCTGCGCGCGCTCGGCGCGCTCGTGCTGCAGGAGCCCGACGACGCGGCCCCCACGGTGCGGCGCGGGCTGGACGCGCTGCGCGCGCTCGACGGTCCGGCGGTCCTGTCGTACTGCTCCGCGGGCGTGGCGCTCGCGACCGCCCTGTGGGACCTCGGGGCCCGCAGGACGTGGCTCGAGCAGGTGACCGAGGCGGCGCGGGACGCCGGGTCGCTCCAGATGGTCGACACGGGGCTGTGGGTGTCCTCGCTCGCCGAGCTGTCGGGCGGCACGCCGCGGCGCGCCGGGCAGTTCGTCGAGCAGGTGCGCGAGCTGCGGCGCGCCATCGGGTACGACGGCGAGCACGTGGTGAACGTCGCCTACCTCGCGTGGACCGGTGCGCCGCGGGAGCAGGTCGAGGCCGTCGCCGAGGCGGCGGGCCGGGGCGGTTACGGCGGCGTCGAGTCGAGCGGGCGGGCGGCGCTCGCGGTGCGCGACCTCGCCCAGGGGCACTACCGCGACGCGTACGTCGTGCTGCGGCCGCTCGTGGAGGTACCGTTCCTGCACGTCACGCCCCTGCAGCTCCCGGACTTCGTCGAGGCGGCGGTCCGCAGCGGCCACGAGGACGTCGCGGAGCGCCACGTCTCGCGCGTCGAACGCATCGCGCACGCGACGGGGTCGCCGTGGGCCCGGGGCGTCGCGCTGCGGTGCCGGGCGCTGGTGAGCCCCGGGAACGCAGCGGCGGGCCTCCTCGAGGAGTCGGCGGTGGCGCTCGACGAGGCGGGGGCGGTCGTCGAGGCGGCGCGCTCGCGGCTCCTGCTCGGGGAGAGCCTGCGCCGTGCCCGACGACGCGCCGAGGCCCGCACGAGCCTGGCAGCCGCCCTCGAGGCCTTCGAGGCCGCCGAGGCCACCGCGTTCGCCGAGCGGGCGCGGGTCGAGCTGGTCGCGACGGGGGAGGCGCGGGGTCGGGCCAGGACGGCGCCGCCGTCGCTGCTCACGCCCCGCGAGGAGACGATCGCCCGGCTCGCCGCGCGCGGGGAGACCAACGCGGAAATCGGGGCGACCCTGTTCATCAGCGCGAACACCGTGGACTACCACCTGCGCAAGGTGTTCCAGAAGCTCGGCGTCTCGTCCCGGCGGCAGCTGCGGGAGCGCTTCCCCCACGGGCCGTCCGCCTGAGGCGGCGAGCCCCCGCGGACTACGTGCCGCACGTGGTTCGCGTCGGACGCCGCGGCACCAGGCTCGGGGTGATCGGATCCCACCCCGAGGAGGCACCATGCCGTACGTCACCACCGAGGACGGAGCACGGATCTTCTACAAGGACTGGGGGGACGGCGGCGGCTCCCCGGTCGTCCTCAGCCACGGGTGGCCGCTCGACGCGGACGCCTGGGACGCCGCGGCGCTGTTCCTCGCCGGGCACGGGCACCGCGTGATCGCCCACGACCGACGTGGGCACGGGCGGTCGGAGCAGACCTGGCACGGGAACGAGATGGACACCTACGCCGACGACCTCGCCACCCTGGTCGAGACGCTCGACCTGCGCGACGTCACGCTCGTCGGCCACTCGACGGGCGGCGGCGAGATCGTCCGGTACATCGGGCGGCACGGCACGGGGCGGGTCGCCCGGCTCGTGCTGGTCTCCGCCGTGCCGCCGTTCATGCTCCGCACCGACGACAACCCCGACGGGCTGCCCGTCGAGGTGTTCGACCAGATCCGCGCGGGCGAGCGCGCCGACCGGGCCCAGCTCTACCGCGACCTCGCCGACGGCCCGTTCTTCGGCCACAACCGCAACAACGACGTCGACCAGGGCTTCCGCGACGCGTTCTGGCTGCAGGGCATGACGACCGGCCACCGAGGTGCGTACGAGTGCATCGCGGCGTTCTCCGCCACGGACTTCCGCGCCGACCTCGCCGCGGTCGACGTCCCGACGCTCGTGATCCACGGCGACGACGACCAGATCGTGCCCTTCGCGGTCGGCGGGAAGCGGTCTGCCGCGCTCGTCGACGGTGCCCGCCTCCTCGTGTACGAGGGCAGCCCGCACGCGTTGCCCGACACGGACCGCGACCGCCTGCACGCCGACCTGCTCGACTTCATCGACTCGTGAGGAGAAGGACCATGACCGAGAGCACCGCATCAGACGTCGTCCCCGAGAGCGCCCCGGCCCGACCGAGCACCGTCGTCCTCGTCCACGGACTGTGGATGACCCCGCGCAGCTGGGAGGGCTGGGTCGAGCACTACGAGGCGAAGGGGATGCGCGTCGTCACCCCGGGCTACCCGGGCTTCGAGATCGAGGTCGAGGCGCTGCGCGAGAACCCGCAGGTCATCGCCGAGCTCACCGTCCCCGAGACCGTCGACCACCTCGCGGGCGTCATCGAGGCGCTCGACGCGCCGCCGATCATCATGGGGCACTCGTTCGGCGGGACGCTCACCCAGCTCCTGCTCGGCCGGGGCCTCGGCGCCGCGGGGGTCGTCATCGACTCCGCGCCGACCGAAGGGGTGCGCGTCACGCCGCCGTCGCAGGCGCGCTCCCTGTTCCCGGCCCTGCGCAACCCCGCGAACAGGCGCCGCGCCGTCGGCTTCACGCCCGAGGAGTTCCACTACGCGTTCACCAACACGCTCTCGGCGGAGGAGTCCCTCGCGGTGTGGGAGCGGTACGCCATCCCGGCACCGGGGGCGTGGGTGTGGGACTACGGCCTCATCGCGAACTTCAAGCCGGGCCACCAGGAGACGTGGGTCGACTTCTCGGTCGACCGCGCGCCCCTGCTCTTCATCGCGGGCGAGAAGGACCACATCATGCCGCCCTCGGTGAACCGGTCGAACGCCAAGCACTGGGAGAAGTCCCCGGCGGTCACCGAGTACTACGAGTTCGCCGGTCGCGACCACTGGACGTGCGCCGCCCCGGGGTGGGAGGCCGTCGCCGACCACGCGCTCGACTGGGCGCTCGAGCACGCCCGCACGACGGCCGCGCCGGCCTGACGCGTGCCGGGCGGCGGCACGACCGCCGCCCGGCACCGGCTCAGACGAGCACGTCGCCGTCGCGCGCGACGACGCGCCCGCCCGCGACGACGAGCGCGCGCCGCGGCGCGCGGACGACCGCGTCGGGGACGTTCTCGGCGTCGACGAGCACGACGTCGGCGGGCGCGCCCACGACGAGGTCGTGCACGTCACGGCCCACGAACCGGGCCGCGTCGGCGGTCGCGACGCGCGCCGCGGTGACGAGCTCGTCGTCGTGGCGCAGGCGCGAGAGCCGCGCGAGCTGGGTGGTGAGCGCGAGCAGGTCGCCCGTGCCGTACGGCGACCACAGGTCGCGGATTCCGTCCGTCCCGAGCCCGACGCCCACCCCCGCGGCGCGCAGCGCGAGCAGCGGCAGGGGAGCGGCGCCGATCGGCGCGACCGTCGTCAGGGTGATGCCCGCCTCCGCCATCGCGGCGACGAGGTCGGCCTGGCGCGCCGCGGGGAGCTGGCCCACCGCGAAGCCGTGCGCCACGTTGACCTTGCCCTGGAGCCCCGCGCGCAGCGTGCGGTCGACCATGAGCTCGATCTGGAACGCGCCGAGATCGCCGCCGTCGTGCAGGTGCACGTCGATGCCGACGCCCCGGCGCTCGGCGATCGCGAAGAGCCCGTCGAGCTGGCCCACGGGGTCGCGGTCGATCGACGCGGGGTCGAGCCCGCCCACGTGCTCCGCGCCGGCGGCGGCCGCCGCGTCGAGCAGGTCGAGCACGCCGGGGCGGCGCAGCACGCCGTCCTGGGGGAACGCGACGATCTCGGCGTGCACCGCGCCGTCGAGCGCCGCGAGCGCCTCGCGCACGACCTCGATGCCGCGCAGCCCCAGCCCGAGGTCGACGTCGACGTGGGTGCGCACGGCCGTCGTGCCGTGGCGCAGGAACTCGCGCAGGACGGCGAGCGTGACGTCGACGCCCGGGATCCCCAGCTCGTCGCGGTGCGCGCGCTCGTGCGCGATGCGGCCCTGCGTCGTCGCCTCGCCGCCGTAGCTCACCCACGGCTTGCCCCACCAGCTCTTGTCGACGTGCGCGTGCGCGTTGACGAGCCCGGGCAGCGCGAGCAGGCCCTTCCCGTCCACCACGCCGGCGGGCGCGCCCGCCGGGCCGTCCGACGGCGCGGGCGCGGCGGGGTCGTGCGGCGTCACCGCGGCGACGCGCCCGTCGGCGACGTGGAGGTCGACGCGGTCGCCGCCCCACGGCCGGACGTCGCGCAGCAGGGTCACGTGCTCCGCGCCGCGCGCGGCGTCGGGGGACGGGGTGGGTGCGGTGCTCATCGGTCGGTTCCTTCCGGCAGCGGGACGACCACCTGGGGTCGTCCGGGGATCTGGATCTCGTGCGTGGCGAGGGTCGTGAGGTCGACGACGGTCGCCCCGTCCCACGCCTCGGCCTGGGTGTAGCCGCCGGCGAGGACGGCCTGGAGGCGGCCGGTCGCGGGGTCGGTCCACGTCGTCACGGTCTCGTGCCGGCGCGCGAGCGGGGCCACGCGCTCCTCGCCGGTCGCGGGGTCGAGCACCGCGACGTTCGGGCCGCCCGCGGCGTTGCCGAACGGCCCGTTGCCGACCACGACGACGCGCCCGTCGGGCGTGCGCGCGACGCCGTGCTGGTGGCTGTCGGCGCCGGACGCGACGGTCGTCGTGCGCCCCGTGGCCGGGTCGAGGCGCACGAGCACGCGGCCCTGGTAGGGCAGGAGGAGGGTGCCGTCGTCGTCGAGCACGGCGTAGTGCGGCTTCTCGAACGACGCGAGGCCGTCCTCGGTCCCGAACGGCGCGACCTCGATCCGGCGCGCCTCGAACGTCGTGGCGTCGACGACGTGCACGGAGAACTCGTCGTGGTCGACCGTGTAGACCTCGCTCCCGTCCGCCGCGACGAGCACGTCGAACGGCCGGAGCCCCACGGGCGTGCTCGCCACGACCTCGCCCGTCGCGACGTCGATCGTCTCGAGCGTCGAGTCGTCGCCGCGGTGCACCGCGACGTGCACGCGCGTCCCGTCGGGGGAGACCGCGATGCCCATGCCGCCCCGGCGGTACTCGCCGTAGCCGACGCGCGACGGCGCGTCGCGGTAGGGCAGCAGGGCGGTGCGCTCGCGCGCGTCGAGGTCGACGACGGCGACGCCCCGCGCGGTCGCGACGTAGGCCGTGCCGCCGTGCGTCGCCACGCCCCAGGGCGCCGGGCCGACGACCACGCGGTCGACCACCGCGCTGCCCTCGCGGACGGTCGGGTCGACGACCGCGAGCCCGTCGGACTCCGCCTCCGTCGCGAGCAGGTAGCGCGGCTCCGGCGGGTCCGTCGCCTCCGCCGCGTCCTCGGCCGGGGGTGCGGGCTCGGGCTCTTCGGTGGGTTCGTCGGTGGGTTCGTCGGGCGTGCTCGTCGACGGGGAGGTGGAGGCTGCGGGGGTCGGGCCGGGGTCCCCGGTCGTGCCGCCGGGCGAGCAGGCGGCGAGCACCGCGAGCGCGGCGGCGACGAGGAACGCGCCGAGCGGCGTACCGAGGGCGGGCCGCCCGGTGGTGCGGGGTGCGGGAGGACCGGGGAGTGGCATCCTCAAACGGTATACCATTTGGCCGAGCGGCTGCCCGGACGCCGCGAGAGATCGTCCCGACGCCACCGGACGGCACCGGACGGATCTCGGGGAGGATGGGACCCATGACCGCCGAGAGCACCGCGACGCCCCGACCCGGCGAGACCGGTGCGACGCCGGACGGTCCGTTCGAGCCGGAGGCGCGACGCGTCGCGCGCGTGCTGCGCGACCAGATCGTCGACGGCGCACGCGCTCCCGGCAGCCGCCTCGTCGAGCGCGACCTCGCCGCCGGGCTCGGCGTCAGCCGCGTCCCGGTCCGCGAGGCGCTGCGGGCCCTCGTCGCCGAAGGGCTCGTGACGCCCCGGCCGCGCACGTGGGCCGTCGTGCGCACCTTCACCGACGCCGACGTCGAGCACCTCCTCGAGGTCCGGTCCGCGCTCGAACAGCTCGCCGCGCGTCGCGCGGCCGAGCGGCACGACGCCGCGGCGCTGTCCGCCCTCGACGACGCCCTCGCCCGCCAGGCCGACGCCGCCTCCCGCGGCGACGCGACGGGCGCCCGCCGGGCCGCGGCCGACCTCCACGAGGCGCTGCTCGCGGCGGCGGGCAACCCCATGCTCGACGAGATCGCCGCCGTCACCGCGAGCCGCGTGCGCTGGCTCCTCGGCCGGCACGAGGACCTCGCCGAGATGGTCGAGGAGCACCGCACCCTGGTCGCCGCGGTCCGGGCGGGCGACGCCGACGAGGCCCAGCGCCAGGTGCGCGCGCACCTGGAGACCTCCCGACGGGCGCTCGACGACTACCGCTGAGACGTCGTCGGCGCTCCCGCACGCGGCTCCAGCACGACGACGGCGGTCTCGGTCGGGCGGCGTGCCGCGTACCCGTCGAGCTTCTCGTCGAGCGTGCGCCACCGCGCCCACAGTCGGTCCCGCTCCGCGCCCTGCGCCGCGCGCGCGTGCACGGACTGCGTCGCGCCCTGCAGGACGACCGTCGTGTCGGGGCGCGCCTGGAGGTTGAGCCACCACGCGGGCTCGGGCGCCGCCCACCCGTTCATCGCCAGCGTGACGAGGTTCGGGCCGTCCTCGAGGTAGCCGACGATCACGTCGTGCTCGCGCCCCGACCGGCGCCCGACCGTGCGCAGCAGGAGCGTGCCCCAGCGCGCGGGCCGTGGGCGCCACAGCCCGCGCCGGCCCCCGGTCACGCGGTAGTACGCGCGGTGCACGACCCACGCCGCGCGGACGAACCAGCGCGGGGGCAGGCGCGGCGGGCGTGCGTCGTCGGGGGCCGGGCTCGCGGACATGGGCGCGCTCCTGCGTGGTCGTGGGGGACCGCGGACGGGACCACGCTCCCGCGCCGCGGGCCCGCGCGTCAACGGGTCGCGGGCGGCTGCTCGACGACGACGTCGGACGGGGACTTGTCGCGCCGCCAGCCCTTCCACACGGGGTGGCGCAGCTTGCCGAACGGCGTGTCCTGCGGGTCGCCGCCCTCGCCCGCCGACTCGCCCGTCCACTCCCCGTACACGACCTCGCCGACGCGGCGCGGCGACACCCACCGCGCGTCCGCGGCGTCCTCGCGCGGCACGCCGACCGCAGGGGGCGACGTCCGCGCCAGCCGGTCCAGCTCGCCCACGAGGTCGCGCCGCTCGGAGTCCGTGAAGCCCGAGCCGACGCGCCCCACGTAGACGAGCCGGTCGCCGTCGGGCACCGCGAGCAGGAGCGAGCCCACGAGGTGCCCGCGGTCCCCGTGCCCCGGCCGCCAGCCGACCACGACGACCTCCTGCGAGCGCGCGTGCTTGAGCTTGAGCCACTGCTGCGAGCGCCGCCCGACGACATACGTGCCGTCCCGCCGCTTCGCGACGACGCCCTCCAGCCCGAGCTCCTTCGACGTGGACATCGCGGCGTCGAGGTCGCCGTCGAACACCGGTGGCACGTGGACCGGCGCGGAAGCGCCGCCCAGCAGGTCCTCCAGGACGGCACGGCGCTCGTCGTACGGGCGACGCGCGAGCGAGCGGCCGGCCGTCTCGAGCACGTCGAACACCATGAGGTCGACCGTGACGCGCCGCCGCGCGACCGCGACGTCGCCCGGCTTCGCGATGTTCGCGCGGTGCTGCAGCCGCCGGAAGCTCGGGCGGCCCTTCGCGTCGAGGGCGACGATCTCGCCGTCCACCACGAGCGGCAGCGCGTCCTCGGGCACCTGCTCGGCCAGCGCCTGCAGCTCCGGGTACGTCACCGTCATGTCCTTGCCCGACCGGCTGACCAGCCGCACCGACCCCGCCGACACCTCCGCGAGCGCGCGGAAGCCGTCCCACTTCATCTCGAACGCCCACGCGTCGCCGCCGCCCGCGAAGTCCGACGGCCGGCCGGGCGACGCCAGCATCGGCCGCCAGTCCGTGCGGGCTCGGGACGGTTCCGGGGCGCCGGGGCCGGATCGGGTGTCGTGGTCGGGTGGGGTGGCGGGTGGGCGGCGCGCGCCGGGTCTACCATCCGCGGCTCGTTCCTCGCCGCTCCCGCCAGACCCGCCACGACCCGGCGCGCGCCGCCCACCCGCCTTCTCCGTGTCGCCCTGGTCCCGTGGTCCGGCGCCCGACGTCGGACCGTCGGTCCGGTTCCGTGCCTCGCCTCCGGTCTTCGCACCGGCGTTCTTGGGGGCCATGAGGTGGATCAGCCAGTTGTTCTCCTCGCCGGAGCCACCGCGGCCGCGCGTGTGGATGAGGGCGAGGCGCCGCGTGCCGTGCTTCTCGCCGTGGAGCGTGACGATGACCTCCTCGTCGTCGCGCCACTTCTCGAGCTCGTACGTGCCCGCGTCCCAGATGGTCACCTCGCCCGCGCCGTACTCGCCCTTCGGGATCGAGCCCTCGAACGCGCCGTACGCGAGGGGGTGGTCCTCCGTCTGGACGGCGAGGTGGTTCTTCGTCGGGTCGGTCGGCTCGCCGCGCGGCAGCGCCCAGCTCACGAGGACGCCGTCGTGCTCGAGCCGGAAGTCCCAGTGGAGGCGCCGCGCGTGGTGCTCCTGGATGACGAAGCTCATGCCCTCGCTGGGCGGGGGAGCGTCGTCGGGGACGGGCTCGGGGGTCTTCGCGGCGTCGCGCATCGACCGGTACGTCGCGAGCCGGTCCGCGCGCGCGGGACCGGCGTGCCCGTCGGCCTGCCCGTCGGACGCCGCGGTCCCGGCGCGCTCGAACGTCGCCATGCGCTCGGGGGTCGGCTCGAGCGCCGCGAGGTGGCCCGCGGTGAGGGCGGCGAGCGGGTCGCCGATCGTGCGCACGCGCTCGACGACCTCGTCGGCGTCGAGGTGGCGCAGGTCCGGGTCGTCGAGCTCGTCCCACGTGCGCGGCGCGGCGACGGTGGGGCGCTCGCGGCCGCGCAGCGAGTACGGCGCGATGGTCGTCTTGTTCCCGTTGTTCTGGCTCCAGTCGACGAGCACCTTGCCGCCGCGCAGGGACTTCTTCATGTCGCTGACCACGAGGTCCGGGTGCTCCGCCTCGAGGTAGCGCGCGAGCTCGTGCGCGACCGCGGACACCGCGTCCGCGTCCTGCCGGCCGTCGAGCGCCGCGTACAGGTGGATGCCCTTGGATCCGCTCGTCACGGGCAGGGGGTCCAGGCCCATGCCCTGCAGGATGCGCCGGGCGACGCGCGCGACCTCGGCGCACTCGGGCAGACCGGCGCCCGGCCCCGGGTCGAGGTCGAGCACGAGGCGGTCGGGGTCGAGGTGCACGCCCGTGCGACCGAACTGCCACTGCGGCACGTGCAGCTCGAGCGACGCGGTCTGCCCGAGCCACGTGAGCGTCGCGATGTCGTTGACGATGACGTAGTCGTTCGCGCTGTGCTTGTGCTCGATGCGGCGCGTGCGCACCCACGACGGCACGCCCTGGCCCGCGTTCTTCTGGAAGAACACCTGGCCGTCCACGCCGTCGGGCCAGCGCTTGCGCGTCGCGGGGCGGTTCGCGCAGTGGGGCAGCATGACGTCCGCGACCGCCGCGAGGTACGCGAGCACGTCGGCCTTCGTCGTGCCCGTCGCGGGGTAGAGCACCTTGTCGAGGTTGGTGAGCCGGAGGCGCTGACCGCCGACGCTCACGGTCTGGCCGGACGCCGTCGCAGGGGTCATGCTCCATGGTGGGTCAGCCGCGGGCCTCCCGCGAGCCGCGTGCGGGCGCGGAGACGGCGGGCGCGGAGACGGCGGGCGCGGAGCGGAGGGCGCGGGGAGCGCGAGGCGCGGCACGGCGCGCGCGGTCGTGTGACCAGGGCGACGGGTGAAGAGGGCGGGTCCGGGAACGCACGAGGGGTCCGGGACGTCCAGACTGAGGGAGGGACGAGATGCCCCCGAGACCGCTGAGAGGAACGACGTGACGCACGAGACGGCCGACCGGCCCCTGCCCGCGGAGCTGGCGCCCCGCGTGCGGGAGTTCCGGCGGCTCATGATGACGTACAAGTTCGGCATCGACGAGGTGATGACGAAGATCACCGTCCTGCGCGACGAGTTCCGCCACATCCACGACTACAACCCCATCGAGCACGTCGGGTCGCGCCTGAAGTCCATCGACTCGATCTTCGCGAAGGCGCAGCGCAAGGGCATCGCGCTCACGCCCGAGGGTGTGCGCGAGAGCATGTTCGACATCGCGGGCGTGCGGGTGACGTGCAGCTTCGTCTCCGACATCTACCGCGTGCGCGACATGCTCGTCGGCCAGCGCGACCTCACCGTGCTGGAGGAGCGCGACTACATCGCGCACCCGAAGGGCAACGGGTACAAGAGCCTGCACCTCATCGTCCAGGTGCCGGTGTTCCTCTCGGACCGCGTCGAGGACGTCGTCGTCGAGATCCAGCTGCGGACCATCGCCATGGACTTCTGGGCGAGCCTCGAGCACAAGATTTATTACAAGTACCAGCGCGACGTCCCGAAGCACCTCACGGACGCCCTCAAGCTCGCGGCCGACGTCGCCTCCACGCTCGACACGACGATGGAGCGGATCCACGACGAGGTGCGCGGTCTCGACGGGGTCCCCGAGCCGACCGAGGCGACCGACGACCTCGTCTCCCCGCGCGAGATGATCGAGACGTTCATGCGCACGGCCCAGGTCGCCGACGAGGCGTTCCACGAGCGTCGTCACGACGGCTGACCGGACCGCTCAGCCGTGCGACCCGTGCCCGGCCGCCCCGGGCACGACGCGCGGCCCGGTCCCCGGCGTCACGGTCCCCGGCGTCACGGCGCCCGGCGCCGCGTCGTGGTCGTGCCGGTCGCCGGGCCCGGTCCGCGGCACCTGCCCCGCCGTCCCGCCCGGCTCCACGACGACGAGCTGGCCCATCATGCCCTCGTCCTCGTGGCGCAGCATGTGGCAGTGGTACATGTACGGCACGTCGGGGTCGGTGTAGTCGTCGAAGCGCAGCAGCAGCCGGTAGGTCCGGCCCGGTTCGAGGTACACGGTGTCCTTGCGGCCGGAGAGCTGCGGGGGAGGCGGCTCGCCGTCGACGTCGAGCACGCGGAACTGGACGTCGTGCACGTGGAAGCTGTGCGGCACCGGGTGGGTGCTGCGCACGGTCCAGACCTCGGTCTCGCCCACGGTCACCGTCTCGTCGATCCGGGCCAGGTCCATCCGGCGGCCGTCGATCTCGCGGTCCGCGAGCTCGAACGTGCGCTCGACCGTCGCGTCCTCGGCGAGCAGCGCGTCGCCTGCCGCGTGCGACGACGGCTCCCACGCCGGTGCGGGGGAGGGCGCGAGCTCGCCCGCCGCGCGCAGCTCGAGCACGTCGAACGCCTCCTTGCCGCCCATCGCGAACGACGCCGCGACGCCGCCCAGGTCCGCGGCGAACGAGTGCAGCCGCGTCGTCTCGCCCGGTGACACCTCGACCACGACCTCGGCACGCTCGCCCGGGGAGAGCCGTACCCGACCGGTGCGCACCGGGGCGTCGAGGAGCCCGCCGTCGGTCGCGACGAGGTCCATCTCGCGGTCCTGGAAGCCGAGCGCGTAGGTCCGCGCGGTCGACCCGTTGAGCAGGCGCAGCCGCACGCGCTCGGTCGTCACCGCGTGGTACGCCCCGACGGTCCCGTTGGTCAGGACGACGTCGCCGAGGAACCCGGGCTCGCCGCCGTCGTCGGGCAGCTCGAGCCCGCCGTCGTCGTCGAAGGACTTGTCCTGCACCACCACCGGCACGTCGTCGACGCCGTACCCCGACGGCAGGTCCGCGGCGGCGGACGCGTCGTCGTCGAGGAGGAAGAGGCCGGCGAGGCCGCGGTAGACGTGCTCCTCCGTGGCCCCGTGCGGGTGCGGGTGGTACCAGAGCGTCGCGGCGGGCTGGTCGACCTCCCACGTCGGACGCCACGTCGCGCCGGGCGCGACCTCCTGGTGCGGCCCGCCGTCCATCGCGGCCGGCAGGTGCATCCCGTGCCAGTGCACGCTCGTGGGCTCGTCGAGGTCGTTCGTCACCTCGACGGCGACGCGTTCGCCGCGCGACGCGCGGAGCGTCGGCCCGAGGTACGCGCCGTCGAACCCCCACGTCGGGGTCTCGACGCCGGGCAGGAACCGGCTCGTGCCCTCCTGCGCGGTGAGCGAGAAGACGCGCGTCCCGTCGACGACGCGCGACGGCGCGAGCGGAGGGATCGCGAGCGGCGCCGTGAACTCCTGCTGCTGGACGGGGTGCACCGAGGGCGCGAGCGCGCACCCCGCCGGCAGCAGCGCGCCGAGCGCGCCGGCGACGACGACCGCCGCGGCGGCACGTCCCCACCGACCGCGCGGCGCCCTCATCGGTCGGCGCCCCGTCGCGCGCGCTGCACCGCGGCGGCGAGGGTCCCGGCCACGAAGCCCCAGAACGTGTCGAGGGCGAGCGCGGGCACGAGGGTCCAGGCGGCGCGGCCCCCGTCGACGCCCACGAGCGCCGAGACGACGACCGCGACGACGCCGAAGGTCAGGCCGGCCAGGGTGAGGGTCAGGACGGGACGCGCGACGCGACCGAGGCCGACGACGCCGACCCAGACGAGGGCCGTGAGGCCGAGGACGGCGAGCGCGCGCGGCGCGCCGTCGCCGCCGAGACCGGTGAGGGCGGTGAGCGGCCAGAGCAGCGCCATCGCGCCGAGACCGAGGACGGTCGGCCACGAGAGGCGGTCGGTCGAGGGACGGGGCGGGGCCGGCGAGCCGGGGGCGTGGGGATTCATGCCTCCGACGATGCCGAGGCGGCGTCGGGCGCCGCATCGGCCCCCGGTCGTCGGTCGCCGTCGCAGGTCGGCGACCGGCGGTGTCGCCCGGGGGCGACACCACCCCGAGACCTGCGGCCGATGCCTCGGGGTGCGCGGCTCCGTACGCTGGCCGCATGTCAGCGCACGACCGCCCGGGAGACCCCGGCTCGCCGGGGTCCGCGGAGACCCGGGGGAGCGCCGGGGTCGACCCGCGCGTCGTGGACGGGCTGCTCGCGCTCGCGATGACGCTCGCGGTCTCCGTCGTCGTGGCCGCGGGCTTCGACGGCCCGGGCTCCTCGGGGCCGGTCGCGTACCTCTTCGCGCTCGGCTTCGGCGGCCTCGTCGCGATCCGCCGCCGCGCCCCGCGGACGATGCTCGTGCTCACGGTGCTGGGCATCTTCGGCTACTACGCGCTCGGGCTGCCGGTGATCGGCATGGCGCTGCCCGCGGTCGCCGCGCTGTACTCCGCGGCGGAGCTGGGCCGCACGTGGTGGGCGGTGGGCGCGGGCGTCGTGCTCGTCGCGGTCTCCGCGTACTTCCGGGTCACGGAGGGGCAGCCGGTCGCCTACCTGTACGGGTACGAGCTCGTGACGAACGTCGCGCTCGTGGCCGCCGCGATCGCGCTCGGCGTCGCGGTCCGTCTCGCGCGCGCGGCGCGCGCCCACGCCGAGCGCGTGCGCGAGCTGACCGCCGCCGAGCAGGCCCAGGAGGCAGACCGGCGCCTGGCCGCCGAGCGCGTGCGCATCGCGCGCGACCTGCACGACGTCGTGGGGCACCACCTGTCGGTCGTCGCGCTGCACGCGCACGTCGCGACCGAGGCCGTGGGCGGCGACGACGCCGCGGCCCGCGCCGCGCTCGGCCAGGTGGGCGACGCGACGTCGGCCGCGCTGCGCGAGCTGCGCACGACGGTCAAGGTGCTGCGCGGCCCGGTGTCCGCCGAGCCGCGCGGTGCCACCTCGCTCGCGGGCGTCGACGCGCTCGTGCGCCCCGCGCGGGCGGCAGGTCTCGACGTGCGGCTCGACGTGCGGGTCGCCCCGGGCGCGCTCGACGGGGCGATCGACGCGGCGGCCTACCGGATCGTCCAGGAGTCGTTGACGAACGTGCTGCGCCACGCGTCGGCGCACCGCGTGGACGTGGCCGCGCACGTCGAGGACGGCACGCTGCACGTGCGCGTCGCGGACGACGGGACAGGGTCGCGCCCGGGCGACGACCCGGGGCGCGGCCGGGGGATCGCCGGGATGGCGGAGCGGGCCGCGCTCCTCGGCGGGCGGCTCGACGCGCACGACGGACCCGACGGCGGCTTCGTCGTCGCCGCGGAGCTGCCGGCGAGGCTCGCGTGATCCGCGTCGTGATCGTCGACGACCAGGAGCTCGTGCGGGCCGGCCTGCGCGCCCTCGCCGTGCACGAGGGCGACGTCGAGGTCGTCGCCGAGGCCGGGACCGGGCGCGACGGCGTGGAGCGCGTGCGCGAGCACCGGCCCGACGTCGTGCTCATGGACGTGCGCATGCCCGGGACCGACGGCATCGAGGCGACGCGGGTCATCACCGCCGACCCCGCGCTCGGTGCCGTGCGCGTGCTCGTGCTCACGACGTTCGACGAGGACGAGCACGTCGTCGAGGCGATCCGCGCCGGTGCCGCCGGGTACCTGCTCAAGGACGTCTCGCCCGCGGACCTGCGCTCCGCGATCCGCGTCGTCGCGCAGGGCGGCTCGTTGCTGTCGCCGACGGTGACGGCGTCCGTCATGCGCGTCGCGGCGGGGGCGTCCCCCGTCGGGCTCGACGAGAGCCGCCTCGCGGGCCTCACGCCGCGCGAGCGCGAGGTGCTCGAGCAGGTCGGCCGCGGCCTGACGAACGACGAGATCGCGCGCGCGCTCTTCCTCAGCCCCGCGACCGCGCGGACCTACGTGAGCCGGCTCCTCGCCCGCCTCGGCGCGCGCGACCGCGCGGCGCTCGTGGTGCTCGCCTACGAGACGGGCCTCGTGCGCCCGGGCGGCTGACGCACGGGCGCACGAGCTCTCGGTACGGGCGAGGCACGGGCGGGGCACGGTGGGTGCCGGGGTCACGTCCAGCGGAAGAACCGCGCGGCGACGAGCGAGCAGACGACGACCGTCGCGCCGAGCGCGACGAGGTGCGCGGCCTCCACCGGGGCTCCCGCCCACGCGTCGCCGAGCGCCTGCACCGACGCGCCGAACGGCAGCGCCTCGCCGAGGCGGGCCACCGGCTCGGGCAGGTTCGACACGTCGCCGAACATCCCGCCCGTCGCGCCGAGCCCGAAGAACACGACGAGCCCGATCGCCACGGACGCGTTCGGTGTCGGCGCGACGGCGGCCACGAGCATCCCCACGGCGTACATCGCGGCGGCGGACAGCGCGAGCACCCCGAGCGCGACGCCCGGGGAGGCCGGGAGCCGGGCGCCGAAGACGGTCGTCGCGACGAGGAGCGCGAGCGCGACGCCGAGCGCGGTCTGGACGGCGCTCACGACCACCTGCGCGACGAGCACCATCGCGGGGGAGGCGGGCGTCACGGACAGGCGCTTGAGGACGCCGGAGCGCCGGTAGTAGGCGAGGAAGCTCGGCATGTTCACGACGCCGACCGTCCCGACGACGATCGCGATGACGACGGGCACCACGAACAGGTCGAGGACCGTGCGGCCACCCGTCCCGGGGACCACGACGGTGTTGACGTCGCTGATGCCGTACATGACGAGGATGAGCAGCGGGAGGCCCAGCGGCACGACGAGGCCCGCGGTGTCGCGCACGACCATCTTCCCCTCGGCGACGACGAGGGCCGCCCAGGCGCGGGGGCCGGGCCGGAGCCCGTGGCGGGCGGGAGCGGGCAGGGGCAGGTCGGTGGTCGTCATCGGACGGTCGCCTTCTCGGCGGTCGTCCCGGCCGCCAGCGGCCGGCCGGTGAGGGCGAGGAACGCGTCGTCGAGCGTCGCGCGCTCGAGGCGGGTCTCCGTCGCGACGACGCCCGCGCGCACGAGCGCCGTGCTCACGCCCTGGAGCAGGTCGCCGCCGCCGGTCACGACCACCTGGTCCCCGCGCACCTCGACGCCGTCGACGCCGGGGACGGCGTCGAGGACGCCGGGCGGCAGGGGCGCGGCCGTGCGGAAGCGCACGCGCTGGTCGAGGCCCGTGCCGGCCACGAGGCCCGCCGGGGTGTCGTGCGCGACGACGCGTCCGGCGTCGAGCAGCGTGACGCGGTCGCACAGCCGCTCGACCTCCTCCATGAGGTGGGAGACGAGCAGGACCGTGACGCCGCGGTCGCGCAGCTCCTCGACGACCCCCCACACCTGGCGGCGGGCCTGCGGGTCGAGGCCCGTGGTGAGCTCGTCGAGCACGACGACGCGCGGGTCGCCGACGAGCGCGAGCACGATCGCGACCCGCTGCTGCTGGCCGCCCGACAGCCGCTCGTAGCGCACGTCGCGCTGCTCCTCGAGCCCGAGCAGCTCGACGAGCGCGTCGGGGTCGCGCCCCGTCGCGTAGAACGTGCGGTACAGCCGGGCCAGCTCGCGCACGGTGAGCGCACCGTGGAGGTATCCCGACTGGAGCTGCACGCCCAGCACCCGGCGCACCACCGCGCGGTCGGCGAAGGGGTCCAGCCCCGCGACCCGCACCGTGCCCTCGTCCGGGCGGCGCACCCCGGCGACCATCTCGACGGTCGTCGTCTTGCCGGCCCCGTTCGGGCCGAGGATCCCCAGGATCTCGCCCTCGGCGGCGGCGAGGCTCACGTGGTCCACGGCGACCTTCACCGCCCCGCCCCGGCGGCGGTAGCGCTTGGTGAGGTCCCGTGCGTCGACGGCGTCCATGGCGTCCTCCCGATCGTCGTCCGTGCCGGCCCTGCCGGCCCTCCCCGCTCCGGGTGGCGTGGCCGTCCCGGGGCGGTCCCTCGACGCTAGGGAACGCCGTGCCCGCGCCGCGCGTGCCGGTCGTCACCGGTGCGGACCATGACTTCCGGCACGTCGCGCCGGACGTCGTGGTCCGTAGGGTGGGGGGATGCGCAGGGACCCGGAGATCTGGGCGGGGATCGCGATGCTCGTCGTGATCCTCGGCATCGGAGCGCTCGTCCCCGTCGCCGCCGCGGGCACGATGACGGTGCCCGTCGGGGTGTGGACGGGGCTCTTCGCTGCGTTCGTCCTCGTCACGGTGCGCCTCGTGCTCGGGGCCGGGCCGCCGACGGCGCGCGCGTACGTGCTCCTCGGCACGCAGGTCGCGCTCGTCGCGGCGCTCGTGCTCACGGCCCCCGGGGCGGGCTGGCTCCCTATCCTCCTCGTCGTCGTCGCGGCCCTGAGCGTGTACTACGTGCCGGTCCGCGCGACGGCGGCCGTGGTCGTCGTCAACGTCGTCGTCGTGGGCGTCGCGTCCGCGCAGAGCGGGTCCGTCACGGACGCCGTGCTCTCCGGCGCGATCTACCTGCTACTCCAGGTCGCGAGCGTCGGCTCGACGCTCGCGCTCCAGCGCGAGCGGCGCATGCGCGAGCAGCTCGCCGTCGCGCACGTCGAGCTGCGCGCCGCCGCCGTCCTGCGCGACGAGACCACGCGCTCCGACGAGCGGCTGCGGATCGCGCGCGAGCTGCACGACGTCCTCGGCCACCAGCTCACCGTGCTCGCCCTCGAGCTCGAGACCGCGAGCCACCTCCAGGACGACGCGCGGGCACGCGAGCACGTGCTGCGCGCGAAGGGCGTCGCGCGCGAGCTGCTCGGCGACGTGCGGACCACCGTGGGCGAGCTGCGCCGCCGGGCCCCCAGCCTGCAGGAGTCGCTCGGCTCGCTCGTCGGGCGCGTGCGGGTGCCGCGCGTGCGCGTCGCCGTGGACGACGGCGTCACGGTCGACGAGGAGCAGACGGTCGTGCTCGTGCGCGTGGTGCAGGAGGCCCTGACGAACGCGATCCGGCACTCCGAGGCCGCCGCGCTCGACGTCGCCGTCACCGCCGACGACGGGCGCGTGCGGCTCGTCGCCCAGGACGACGGGCGCGGCGCGGCGCGCGTGGAGCCGGGCAACGGGTTGCGCGGGCTCGAGGAGAGGGTGCGCGCGGCCGGCGGCACCGTCCGCCTCGACGGGCGCTCGGGGTTCCGCGTCGAGGTCGAGCTGCCGGGCGTGCTCGAGGCCGCCGCGCCGCGCGGGGGAGCGCGGTGATCCGCGTCCTGCTCGTCGACGACCAGACGCTCGTGCGGCAGGGCATCCGCAGCCTGCTGGGGCTCGCCGAGGACGTCGAGGTCGTCGCCGAGGCCGAGGACGGGATGACGGCGCTCGCGGCCGTGCGCGAGCACGCCCCGGACGTCGTGCTGCTCGACCTGCGCATGCCCCGTCACGACGGGATCTGGGCGCTCGAGGCGCTGCGCGAGAGCGGGGACGCCACCCCGGTGCTCGTCCTGACGACCTTCGACGACGACGAGCTCGTGCTGCGCGCGCTGCGGGCCGGCGCGCGCGGCTACCTCCTCAAGGACGTGACGCTCGACCAGCTCACCGGGGCCGTGCGGGTGCTCGCCGGGGGCGGCACGCTCGTCCAGCCGTCGATCACGGACCAGCTCCTGCGCGCTGTGCGCTCCGGGGTCGCGGACCCGGCGGACGGCGACGGCGCGCCGCCCCAGGAGCTCACCGACCGCGAGCTCGAGGTGCTGCGCCTCGTCGCGGCCGGGTACTCCAACCGGGAGATCGCGCACGCGCTGTTCCTCGCCGAGGGCACCGTGAAGAACCACGTCTCGACCGTGCTGCTCAAGCTCGGCACGCGGGACCGCACGCGTGCGGTGCTGCGCGCGCTGCACCTCGGCGTGCTCGGCTGAGCGGGCAGGGCCGCGCGGGTAGGGCCGCGCGGGCCCCGGCGCGTCAGGCCAGCGTCTCGATGCCGATGCGCACGACGTCGCCCACGTCGACCTGCTCGGCGCGGCGGACCGCCGCCTTGACCGGCACCACGTACGTCCTGCGCCCCGCGTCGGGGAAGATCGACGTCGACCAGCGCGACCCGCCGAGCGTGACCTCGACCTTGACCGAGCCGAACCCGGCGGGCGGCAGCGGGAGGTCGGCGATCTCGTCGCTCACGTGCTCGGGCAGCGCGGCGAAGACCCAGCTGTCGGTGCGCGCCTCCCAGCGCCACAGCTCGGCCTGGAACTCGAAGCGCGTGCCCGCGCCCGGCCGGTCCTGCGTCCTCGGATCCCCCGTCGTCCCCACCCCGCCATCATCCCGCGGGCCACCCACAGCGCACCGCGCCGCATCCGGGCGCGAGCGACGCACTCCCGCCCGAGAGACGCACCCCTGCGTGCATCGTTCGGACGGCGGTGCATCGCTCGGCGCGTCGCGAGGGCTCGCGGACGGGCGTGACGCACGCCACCATGGACGGATGAGGGCCATCTGGAAGGGCGCCATCACGTTCGGTCTCGTCAACGTCCCGGTCAAGGTGTACTCCGCGACCGAGGACCACGACGTGCCGCTGCACCAGGTCCACGACGAGGACGGGGGCCGCATCCGCTACCGGCGCGTGTGCGAGATCGACGGCGAGGTCGTGCCCTACGAGCACATCGCCAAGGCGTACACCGACGGCGAGCAGACCGTCGTGCTCACCGACGAGGACTTCGACGCGCTGCCGGCCGAGCGCAGCCGCGAGATCGAGGTCGTCGAGTTCGTGCCGAGCGACCAGATCGACCCGCTCCTGCTCGACCGCAGCTACTACCTGGAGCCCGACTCGAAGTCCAACAAGGCGTACGTGCTCATGCGACGCACGCTCGAGGAGACCGACCGCACCGCGATCGTGAAGTTCGCGCTGCGCCAGCGCACGCGGCTCGCGGCGCTGCGGGTGCGCGACGACGTGCTCGTCGTGCAGACGCTCCTGTGGGCCGACGAGGTGCGCGACGCCGCGTTCCCGTCGCTCGACGAGCCGGCGAAGGTCACCGAGAAGGAGCTCGCGATGTCCTCGCAGCTCGTCGCGAGCTTCGAGGCCGACTTCACGCCCGAGGAGTACGAGGACGACTACCAGGCGCAGCTGCGCCTCCTCATCGACGCCAAGCTCGAGCAGGGCGACGCGCTCGACACCACCGAGACCTTCGGCGAGCAGCCCGAGGCGGAGGAGGGGGCCGAGGTCATCGACCTCATGGAGGCGCTGCGCAAGTCCGTCGCGTCGTCGAAGGGGGCGTCGGGGTCGTCGCGCTCGTCGGCCGGGTCGGGCACGACGAGCGGCTCCGGGAAGAGCGCCTCGGCGAAGACCGGCTCGACGACGAAGGCCGGGTCGTCGAAGAGCGGGTCGTCCAGGAGCGGGTCGTCGAAGGGCGGGTCGTCGACGAGCGGCTCCGCGAAGAGCGGGACGTCCGGCTCGTCGGGGTCCTCCCGGTCGTCGGGGTCGTCACGGTCGACGGGTGGCCGGTCGAAGGCCGCGGCGAAGGACGCCGGGTCCGGCTCGTCGTCGCGGTCGGGGTCGAAGGCCGCGTCGGGCGCGAAGAAGACGTCGACGTCCCCCCACAAGAAGGCGTCCGCCTGACGTCGGACGGCGTCCCGCCCGCGGCGCCCGCCGCAGCCCCTCGCGACGCCGGGCTCCGGGCCGCCCCCGACGCGGGCCGCCCCCGACGCGGGCCGCCCCTCGACGCGGGCCGTCCCTCGACGCGGGCCGTCCCTCGACGCGGGCCGGCCCCCGGGCCGCCCCCGGGCGGAGCCGATGAGTCCGCGGGCCGGGCGCCGTCCTACCTCCTGACGGCCCGTGCGGGCCGCGACCGACGAGGAGGCATCATGCGAGCGATCGTCCCGAGCCTGTGGTTCGACGGGAACCTCGAGGAGGCCGTCGCGTTCTACACGGACGTCTTCCCGGACGCGACGGTGGGCGACGTGTTCCGCCAGCCCGACGGCACCGCGGTGTCCGCCGACTTCGAGCTCGCCGGGCAGCGGTTCGCGGCCATCAACGGCGGTCCCCAGTTCGCGTTCACCGAGGCCGTGTCCTTCGTCGTCGAGTGCGAGTCGCAGGACGAGGTGGACCGGTACTGGTCCGTGCTCACCGCCGACGGCGGCCAGGAGTCGCAGTGCGGTTGGCTCAAGGACCGGTTCGGCCTGTCCTGGCAGGTCGTGCCCGTCGAGTTCCTGCGGATGCTGCAGGACCCCGACCCGAGCCGCGTCCAGCGCGTCGTCGACGTCATGATGACGCAGGCGAAGCTCGACCTCGGCCCGCTGCGCGCGGCCTACGAGGGCTGAGCGCCCGGCGGGCGCCGCAGCGCGACGACCTCGGCGACGAGCGCGAGCAGGTCGTCGACGTCGTCGCCCGGGCGGGGCGCGCGGAACGTCACGCCGTCGCCGTCGTCCGCCGCGGCCGCGCCCGGCGCGGGCGGCCCGCCCGCGGGCCCGCCCGACGGCCCGCCCGCCGACGTGGACGCCGGCGGCGTCGACCCGCCGGCGAGGACGCCGCCGTCGAACGCTGCGTGCGCGTAGAGGCCGTCGCTGATGAGTACGATCGCGCGCGCGACGACGGGGTCGCCGACCTCGTCGAGCACCGTGCGCGTCCAGGCGTCGTGCGCGCCGTCGAGCGCGACGCGGGCGCGCGGGTAGGCGCCCTGGGCGAGCCGGGACACGGCGAGGTAGACGAGCTCGAACTCGCTGTCCACGACGGTCGAGGTGCGCAGGAGGTAGTCGACCGGACCGGCGGGCGCGGCGCGCATCGCGGCGACGTCGGCGTCGGTGAGCTCGCGCAGGTGGTCGACGAGCCCGTCGACGAGCGCGTCCTTGGACCCGAAGTGGTACAGCAGCCCGCCCTTGGAGACGCCGGCCCGCTCGGCGACCGCCTCGATCGTCGCGGAGCGCTCCCCGTGCTCGACGAGGAGGGCGGCGAACGCGCGCAGGACCTTGGCGCGGGCGGCGGGTGGTGGCGGCATGCCGTCGAGGGTAGTGCCGCCGGGGGAGCGGCGTGCGCGGTGGGCGGCGTCACAGCGCGGACGGGATGACCACGTGGTCACTCCTCGTTACTATACCGTCTGGACGGTTTGGAAGGTCGGCGCCACCGCGTCGCCCCGACCGTCCGTTCTCGTGGAAGGACCCGTCGTGACGGCGACCCAGCTCTCGCACCCCGCGAGCGTCCCCGGCGCAGCCGCCGCAGCCCCTCGGCCCGGCGCGGCGCGCCGCTGGCTCGCGCTCGCGGTGCTCATGCTCCCCGTGCTGCTCGTGTCGATCGACAACACGGTGCTCAGTTTCGCGCTGCCCCAGATCTCCGAGGCGCTGCGCCCCTCCGGGACGCAGCTGCTGTGGATCATCGACATCTACCCGCTCGTGCTCGCCGGCCTGCTCGTGCCGATGGGCTCGTTCGCCGACCGCGTCGGCCGGCGCCGACTGCTCCTCGCGGGCGCGGTCGGGTTCGCGGCCGTGTCCGTCGTGGCGGCCTACGCCCCGACCGCGGAGGCGCTCGTCGCGACGCGCGCCGGGCTCGGCTTCTTCGGCGCGATGCTCATGCCCTCGACCCTGTCGCTCCTGCGCAACGTCTTCACCGACCGCGAGGAGCGCCGGCTCGCGATCGCGATCTGGGCCGCCGGCTTCGCGGCCGGCTCCGCCCTCGGGCCGATCGTCGGCGGGTTCCTCCTCGAGCACTTCTGGTGGGGCTCGGTCTTCCTCCTCGCGGTGCCCGTGCTCGTGCTGCTGCTCGTGCTCGCCCCGTTCTTCGTGCCCGAGTCGCGCGACCCCGCGCCCGGGCGGGTCGACGTCTGGTCGATCCTGCTCGTCATGGCCGCGATGACCCCCGTGGTCTACGGCATCAAGACGCTCGCCAAGTCCGGGCCGAGCGCGCTCGCGCTCGGGAGCGTCGCCCTCGGGCTCCTCGCCGGCGCGCTGTTCGTGCGCCGTCAGCTGCGCCGCCCCGACCCCATGCTCGACGTGCGGCTCTTCGCGCGCGGGACGTTCAGCGGCGCGGTGCTCGTCAACCTGCTCTCGGTGTTCTCGCTCGTCGGGTTCCTGTTCTTCGTGTCGCAGGACGTCCAGCTCGTGCTGGGCCTCTCGCCGATGCAGGCGGGCGTCGCCCTGCTGCCGGGGCTCGTCGTCATGGTCGTCGCGGGCCTGGGCGTCGTGAAGGTCGTGCGGCGCGTGCGGCCGGCCCGCGTGGTCGCCGTCGCGCTGCTCTTCTCGGCCGCCGGGTACGCGGTCGTCGCCGCCGGCGCGGGGGAGAGCACGCTCGCGCTGCTCGTCGTCGCGTTCGTGGTCCTGTCGTTCGGGGTCGGCGCGGCGGAGACCGTCTCGAACGACCTCATCGTGTCCTCCGTGCCGGCCGAGAAGGCGGGGGCGGCGTCGGCCATCTCGGAGACCGCGTACGAGGTCGGCGCCGTGCTCGGCACGGCGGTGCTCGGCAGCATCCTCACGGCGTCCTACCACGCGAACGTCGTCGTCCCCGCGGGCGTGCCCGCGGCGGACGCCGTCGCCGCCGCCGAGACGCTCGGCGGTGCCACGCAGGTGGCCGGGACGCTGCCCGCCGGGCAGGCGCAGGCGCTGCTCGACTCGGCGCACGCCGCGTTCGGCAGCGGGGTGGGTGTCACGTCCCTCATCGGGGTCGTGCTCATGCTCGTCGCCGCCGGTGTGGCGCTCGTCACGTTGCGCGACGCGCGGGCCTAGGACCCCCGGTGCGGGTTGGCGGGGCGGGCGCTGATCCGGGAGGCTTGTCCGTGATGAGCAGCCCGCACCGCACCCCGCCCCGCTGGGTCCGCTGGACCCTGGGCGTCGTCGCCCTCGTCGTGCCCTGCGTCGTGTGGGGGCTCACGACCGCGACGGCGGAACGCAGCCTCGGCCCGCACGAGGCGACGTACGAGGTGACGACGGACGGTCTCGTCGTCGTCGACCTCGGGCCGCTCGGGACGCTCCAGATCGACTCGCCCCTGCCGCTCGGGCTCGGGGTGGACGTCACCGTCCAGGAGATCCCCTCCGACCTCACCGCGGTCGGCCAGGCCGAGACGCTCGAGGGGCTGTCCCAGGACCTCGAGGACTACCTGCGGTTCTTCGGCGGCCCCCAGGAGACGATCAGCTCGGTCGCGCGTGCCCTCGTCGTCGACGCCCTGCGGCGCACCGGGCTCGCCCTTCTCGTCGTCGCGGCGGCAGGGGCGGGGGTCTACCTGCTGCTCGGTGCCGCCCGACGGCGCGAGCTCACGGGCGTCCTCGCCCCGCGCACGTTCGAGATCACCGCGAGCGTCGTGCTCGTCGGCCTGCTCGCCGCCTCGCTCTCGTCGAGCGACCCCGCGGCGCCGCGCAGCGACGGCAGGCCCGCGTCCGCGGTGTTCGCCGGGACCGCGCTCGAGGGCGCGCGCATCACCGGCCGGCTCTCCGGCGTCGTCGACACGTACGGCTCGCTCGTCCTCGACTTCTACCGCGAGAACGAGGTCTTCTACGCCGAGGCGAACGACAACCTCGTCACGGCGTGGGACCGCCGCCAGACGATCGAGCGGCTCAACGCCGCCACCGCCGAGCGGCACGCCGAGGCGCCCGGCGAGAGCGCGACCGACGGCGCGACCGACGGCGCGACGGACGGCGCGTCGGACGCCGCGGGGGAGGCGTCCGACGACGCGTCCCCGGACGGCGCCTCCGCCGACGAGACGACCGACGCCGTCGAGACGACCGACGCCGGCGACGAGCCGGCCGGCGAGGGGACGGACGGCGACGAGGGCGCCGCGGACGAGGGCACCGCGAACGAGGACGCCGAGGCCGCGCAGGACGTGGCGGCCGAGGACCTCGTCACGCTCGTCGTCATCTCCGACCTGCACTGCAACGTCGGCATGGCCGACCTCGTCCGGACCGTCGTCGAGGGGTCGGGCGCAAGCGTCGTGCTCAACGCGGGCGACACGACGATGAACGGGACCGCGGTCGAGTCGTTCTGCGTCGACTCGTTCGCGTCGGCGATCCCGGGCGGCGTGACGACGGTCGTGGCCGACGGCAACCACGACAGCGTCGAGACCTCGGCCACGGAGCGCTCGCACGGCCAGGTCGTGCTCGACGGCGAGACGGTGGAGGTCGAGGGCATCCGCATCCTCGGCGACCGCGACCCGCTCGAGACGCGGCTCGCGGCGGCCGCGCAGCCGGAGCGCGAGGAGACGCCCGAGGAGTACGCCGCGCGCCTCGCCGAGACGGCGTGCGCCGAGCAGGAGTCCGGCGACGGCATCGACCTGCTCATGATCCACACGCCGCGCATGGGCAACGACGCCATCGAGTCGGGCTGCGTGCCCAACCAGATCTCCGGCCACATGCACACGCGCTCCGGGCCGGAGCGCGTGGGCGGCGGCGTCCGGTACGTCAGCGGCAGCACCGCGGGGGCCGTCAAGGACAAGCTCCGCATCGGGCCGCTCAACGGGACCGCCGAGATGACCGTGCTGCGCTTCGACCGCGAGCAGCGCCGGTTCGTCGACTGGCAGCTCGTGCAGATCGGCACCGACGCGTCGGCGACCGTCTGGCCGCGCCTCGCGTGGCCGCGGCCCGTCGCCGCCGACGCGGGCACCACGCCGTCGGGCGAGGAGGGGGCGACCACCCCCGACGACGGCGCCCCGACCGACGACGCCACCCCGGCCGACGACCCCGCGGGCGAGGAGGGGTGACCGGGCGGCGCGAGCGCGCCGGTGCCGTCGGGCGCCCGGGGTGCACGGCAGGATGGGGCCCATGAGCAGGTCCACGCGCTGGGTCGTCGTCGCGGTCGCCCTCGCGCTCGTCGTCGCGCTGCTCGGGCCCTTCGTGTACAGCGAGCTCACCGAGGGCCGGACGCCGCCCCCGCTCGGGCTGCAGACCCCGGGCGAGACGACGCCGCCCGTCGAGTCCCCCTCGCCCGGGCCGTTCGAGGTGGACGGGCGGTGGGACGTCGCGGACGGCTCCGAGGCCGGCTTCCGCGCCGAGCAGCTCGACGTGCCCGAGGACGAGGCGACGGTCGTGGGCAGCACCGCCGACGTGTCCGGCACCGTGGACGTGCTGGGGGGCGAGGCGACCGCGGCGACGGTCGACGTCGCGACCGCGACCCTGACGACGGGGAGCGCGCTCCGCGACCACTACCTGCGCCAGGAGCTGGAGTCGGACGTCTTCCCGACGGCGACGTTCACGCTCACGGAGCCGCTCGACGTGTCGGAGGTCGAGCGCACGACCGGGGCCGTGCCGCTCGAGGCGCACGGGACGCTCACCCTGCGCGACGTCACGGCGCCCGTGACCGTCGCGCTCGAGGTGCAGCGGACGGGCGACGGCGTCCAGGTGAACGGGGCCATCGCGGTCCGCTTCTCGGAGTACGGCCTGACGCTCCCGGAGGACGCGCGCGTGCAGGTGCGCGACGAGGGCACGGTCGAGGTGCGGCTGCTGCTCGCGCGGTCCGCGGGCTGAGCCCGGGCGGCCCCGCGCGGGGGTCGTGGCCTAGGGTGGTCGCGTGGACCGCCCCGACGACCTCACGCCCGTGGCCCAGGACTACCTCAAGGTCGTCTGGTCCGCGCAGGAGTGGTCGGACGAGCGCGTGACGACCAAGCTCCTCGCCGAGCGCATGGGCGTCGGCGCGTCCACCGTCTCCGAGACGGTGCGTCGCCTCAGCGCCCAGGGGATGCTCGAGCACGCGCCGTACGGGGCGATCGCCCTCACCGACCGGGGGCGCTCCCTCGCGCTCGCGATGGTCCGCCGGCACCGGCTCCTGGAGACGTACCTCGTGTCCGAGCTCGGCTACGGCTGGGACGAGGTCCACGACGAGGCCGAGGTGCTCGAGCACGCGGTCTCCGACCTCATGATCGAGCGGATCGACGCCCGCCTGGGGCACCCGGTGCGCGACCCGCACGGCGACCCGATCCCGGGCGCGGACGGCGTCGTGGTGCGCCCGCCCGCGGTGCCGCTCGCCGAGCTCCGTGCGGGCGACCGGGGGACCGTCGCCCGGATCTCGGACGCCGACCCGGACGTGCTGCGCTACCTCGCCGAGCTCGGGGTCGGGCTCGACACGCGCGTCGAGGTCACCGAGCGGCGCGAGTACGCGGGCACGCTGACCCTCGCGTGGTCGGGGGCCGGCGCGGAGGCGGGTGGCGGCGCGCCGTCCCAGCTCGGCCTGCGCGCGGCCGGTCACGTGTGGGTCGTGCGCGACGACGCCGGCACCGCCTAGACTGGCGGCCTTCACCGCGTTCTCGTCGCCGACGTCGCCGACAGCGGATCGAATCGATTCGAGCACGATCGCACGACACGACGACACCAGGGAGCACCATGACCGCACCGCGGCCCGGACCGGCGTTGCTCGCCCTCGCCATGGGCGGCTTCACCATCGGCACGACGGAGTTCGCGACGATGGGCCTGCTCTCCGACGTCGCGGCCGACCTCGGGGTCTCCATCCCGACCGCCGGGCACGCCATCACGGCGTACGCCGTGGGCGTCGTCGTCGGCGCGCCCGTCCTCACCGTGCTCGCGGCGCGCCTGCCCCGCAAGGCGCTCCTGCTCGCCCTCATGGGCTTCTACGCGCTCGCGAACGTGCTCTCGGCGACGGCCGGGAGCATCGAGGCGCTCGTCGCGGGCCGGTTCCTCGCCGGGCTCCCGCACGGCGCGTTCTTCGGGGTCGGCGCGGCCGTGGGCGCGGCCGTCGTGGGCCCGGGCCGGCGCGGCCACGCGGTCGCGATGATGATGACGGGCCTGACCGTCGCCAACGTCGTCGGCGTGCCCCTGTCCACGTTCGTCGGCCAGCAGCTCGGGTGGCGCGCGGCGTTCGTCCTCGTCGGCGGGCTCGGCCTCCTCACGCTCGCCGCGCTGTGGTGGCTCGTCCCGGCCGACGCCGGCCACGAGGCCTCGAGCGTGCGCCGCGAGCTCGGCGCGCTGCGCAACGGGCCGCTGTGGATCGGCTTCGTCGCCGCGTCCGTCGGCTTCGGCGGGATGTTCGCTGTGTACTCCTACGTCGAGCCCACGATCACGCGGGTGACGGGCCTGGCGACCGCGGCCGTCCCCGTCGTGCTCGCGGTCTTCGGCGTCGGGATGACGGTGGGCACGCTGCTCGGCGGCCGGCTCGCCGACCGCTCCGTGATGCGGACGGTCTACCTCGGCTTCGCGTCGACCGCCGCGTCGCTCGTGCTCTTCGCGCTCACGGGCCAGCACCCCGTCCCGGCCGTGCTCGCGCTCTTCCTGCTCGGCGTGACGTCGCAGGTGCTCGGGCTCTCGCTCCAGACGCGCCTCATGGACCTGTCCCCGTCGGCCCCGTCGCTCGGCGCCGCGCTGTGCCACTCCGCGCTCAACGTCGGCAACGCCAACGGCGCGTTCCTCGGCGGCCTCGTCATCGCCGCGGGGTGGGGATACCTCGCGCCGGCGTGGACCGGCGTCGCGCTCACCGTCGCGGGGCTCGTCCTCGTGCTGCTCGTCGGCCGCACCCCGGCCGGCGTCGCCGTCGCCACCCTGCCCGACGCGACGGCCTCCGCGGTGACGACCCCCGACGCCGCCCGCCCGGCCGACGCCGCCGCCTCGCGGTAGGACCCCGGCCGGCCGAGGGGGAGCCCGGGTCCGCCAGGGAGAACGCCGGTCGGACGGCGCGCGGCCGCGCGGCGCTCACAGCCGGGTCCCAGCGGGTCACGGTAGGTTGGGCGCACCGCGCACCCGTGCGCGACCACGACGGTCCGGCGCGAGCCGGTGACCCACGAGGAGCGTCCCCGTGAGCAAGAGCGCCCCTGCCGGAGCGACGAGCGAGATCGACGACCAGGCCCTCGCGGCCGACGGCCCCCGCCCCCTCACCGCGCGCACGCTCGGCTGGCTCCTCGTCGTGCTCGGCGCGGTCGGCTTCGCCGGGTCCGCGGCGCTCTCGATCGAGCGCTACCTCACGCTCGTCGACCCGGGTCACGTGCTCTCGTGCAGCCTCAACGTGTTCATCGACTGCGGCGCCGCGATGGGGTCGTGGCAGGGCTCGCTGCTCGGGTTCCCGAACCCGTTCCTCGGCGTCGCGGCGTTCCCGGTCGTCATCACGACCGGGGTCGTCGTGCTCACCGGCGCCCGGCTGCCGCGCTGGTACTGGCTCGCGCTGCTCGCCACGACCACGGTGGCGCTCGGGCTCATCGTCTTCCTCGTGTGGACGAGCCTCTACGCGCTCGTCGCGCTGTGCCCGTACTGCATGGTCGTGTGGGCCGCGATGCTCCCGCTGTTCTGGTACCAGGTCGTGCACGCGGTGCAGGAGGGGTACCTCCCGGCCGGCGAGGGCCTGCGGCGCACGGTCGTCGGCAACCGGCACCTGTTCCTCGCGATCGGCTACGTGCTGCTCGTCGCGTGGGTCTTCCTCGTCATGGGCCCGCACATCCTCGCGAGCCTCTGACCGCCGCCGGGGCGCCGGCCGCCGGGCGGCGTCCGGGTGCCGTCAGCGCCAGGCCGGCTGGTCCGGGGGAGCGTCCTGCGGTGCGCCCGCGGGCGGGTACGCGGGCGCCGACGACGCCTGGTGCGCCGACTGCGACGTCGCGCCCGGCTGCCCGGCCGGGATCGGCGAGACGACGACCGCCGTCCCGTACGCGCACACCTCGGAGAACGACTGCGCGATCTCGCCCGTGTCGAACCGCATGCCCACGACGGCGTTCCCGCCGCGGCGGCGCGCCTCCTCGACCATGCGGTGCATGACCTCCTGGCGCGACTCGTAGACGAGCTGCGTGTACTCCTTGACCTCCCCGCCGCCCATCGCGCGGAACCCCGCGACGAAGTTCGCGCCGATGTTCGCGCTGCGCACGGTCATGCCCATGACCTCGCCGAGCACGGCGTCGATGCGGTACCCCGGGACCTCGTTGGTCGTCACCACGATCACGCGCACATCCTGCCACGGCGCACCCGGGCGCAGGGCCGCCGTCGGGCCCCTGCGCGGTCGGTAGAATCGGCCGGGTGACCACCCCTGACGCCACCGAGATCACGCACGCCCCCGCCCAGCCCGCCTTCCGGTACACGCCGGCGCTCGCGGAGCAGATCGAGCTCAAGTGGCAGGAGCTGTGGGAGCAGCGCGGCACGTTCTTCGCCGCGAACCCCACGGGGGAGCTCACGGACGGCGAGGGCAACGGGCCGCAGGGCGCGAGCCCGTACTTCATCATGGACATGTTCCCGTACCCGTCGGGCGCGGGCCTGCACGTCGGGCACCCGCTCGGGTACATCGCGACCGACGTCGTCGGACGCTTCCGGCGCATGTGCGGCGAGAACGTGCTCCACGCGCTCGGGTACGACGCGTTCGGCCTCCCGGCGGAGCAGTACGCCGTGCAGACGGGCCAGCACCCGCGCACGACGACCGAGGCGAACATCGCGAACATGCGCCGCCAGCTGCGCCGGCTCGGTCTCGCGCACGACTCGCGCCGCACCTTCGCGACGATCGACCCGGACTACGTGCGCTGGACGCAGTGGATCTTCCTGCAGATCTTCGACTCCTGGTACGACGCCGACGCCGAGCGTCCCGACGGCGGCCGGGGCCGTGCGCGGCGCATCGCCGAGCTCGAGGCCGAGCACGCGGCCGGCTCGCGCCCCGTGCCCGCGGGGGTCGACGGGGTCGAGGAGGGGGCCGACTGGGCGTCGCTCACGCCCGCGCAGCGGCGCGCCGTCCTCGACGCGCAGCGCCTCGCGTACGTCGACGAGTCGCCCGTGAACTGGGCACCGGGCCTCGGGACCGTCCTCGCGAACGAGGAGGTCACGGCCGACGGCCGGTCCGAGCGCGGCAACTTCCCCGTCTTCCAGCGCAGCCTGCGCCAGTGGAAGATGCGCATCACCGCCTACGCGGACCGCCTCGCGGACGACCTCGACCTCATCGACTGGCCCGAGAAGGTCACGGCGATGCAGCGCAACTGGATCGGCCGCAGCGAGGGCGCGCTCGTGCGCTTCGCGGTCCTCGGCACGTCCGACGGCGCGAACGACGCCGCGGCGGAGTCCGGCGGGCGGCTCGAGGTCTTCACGACGCGCCCCGACACGCTGTTCGGCGCGACGTTCATGGTCGTCGCGCCCGAGCACCCGCTGCTCGACGAGGTGCCCGCGCACTGGCCCGACGGCACGTCGTCGGCGTGGACGGGCGGGCACCGCTCGCCGGTCGAGGCCGTGGCCGCCTACCGGCGCGAGGCCGCCGCGAAGACCGCCGTCGAGCGACAGGCCGACGCGGGCAAGAAGACCGGCGTCTTCACGGGCCACCTCGCCGTCAACCCGGTGAACGGCGCGACGATCCCGGTGTTCACCGCGGACTACGTGCTCCTGGGCTACGGCACCGGCGCGATCATGGCCGTCCCCGGCGGCGACGAGCGCGACTTCGCGTTCGCCGAGGCGTTCGGGCTGCCGGTCGTGCGCACGGTCGAGCCCGCGGGCGGCCTGCCCGAGGACTTCGCCGGCCCGTACACGGGCGAGGGCGTCGCGGTCGGCTCCGCGAACGACGAGGTCTCGCTCGACGGCCTGGGCGTCGCCGACGCCAAGCGGACGATCACCGAGTGGCTCGTCGCGAAGGGCCTAGGCGAGGGCACGACGACGTACCGCCTGCGCGACTGGCTGTTCAGCCGTCAGCGGTACTGGGGCGAGCCGTTCCCCATCGTGTGGGACGCGAACGACCAGCCGGTCGCGATCCCCGACGCGCTGCTGCCCGTCGACCTGCCCGACGTGCCGGACTACGCGCCGCGCACGTTCGACCCCGACGACGCGTCGTCCTCCCCGGAGGCGCCGCTCGGGCGCAACGACGAGTGGGTGAACGTCACCCTCGACCTCGGCGACGGCCCGCAGCAGTACCGCCGCGACACGAACACGATGCCCAACTGGGCGGGGTCGTGCTGGTACTACCTGCGCTACCTCGACCCGCGCTGGGACGGCGGCCCGACGGACACCGTCGTCGACCCGGAGCTCGAGCGGTACTGGACCGGGCCGGAGCACAACGCGACCGCGGGCCGCGCGGGCGGCGTCGACCTGTACGTCGGCGGCGTCGAGCACGCCGTGCTGCACCTGCTGTACGCGCGCTTCTGGCACAAGGTCCTCTACGACCTGGGCCACGTGACGAGCATCGAGCCGTTCCACAAGCTCTTCAACCAGGGCTACGTCCAGGCGTACGCGTTCACCGACGCGCGCGGGCAGTACGTGCCGGCGGCCGAGGTCGTCGAGGAGCCCGCGTCCGACGGCTCGGGCGAGGTCGTGCACCGCTGGAACGGCGAGGTCGTTCACCGCGAGTACGGCAAGATGGGCAAGTCGCTGAAGAACGTCGTGACGCCCGACGAGATGTACGCCGAGTACGGGGCCGACACGTTCCGCGTCTACGAGATGTCGATGGGTCCGCTCGACCTGTCGCGCCCGTGGGAGACGCGCGCCGTCGTCGGGTCGCAGCGGTTCCTGCAGCGCCTGTGGCGCAACGTCGTGAGCGAGGAGACGGGCGAGGTCACGGTCTCCGACGAGCCCGCCGACGCCGCGACCCTGCGGGCCGTGCACCGCGCGATCGCGGACGTGCGCGTCGAGATGGAGCACATGCGGCCCAACACGGCGATCGCGAAGCTCATCACGCTCAACAACCACCTCACGTCCCTCGACCGCGTGCCGCGCGAGGCCGTGGAGCCGCTCGTGCTCATGACGGCGCCCGTCGCGCCGCACCTCGCGGAGGAGCTGTGGGAGCGGCTCGGCCACGACCGCTCGCTCGCGCACGAGCCCTTCCCGACGGCCGACCCGCAGCACCTCGTCGAGGACACCGTGACGTGCGTCGTGCAGGTCAAGGGCAAGGTCCGCGGCCGGCTCGAGGTCGCGCCGTCGATCTCCGAGGAGGACCTCACGGCCGCGGCGCTCGCCGAGCCGAACGTCGTGCGCGCGATCGACGGCGCCGTCGTCCGCAAGGTCGTCGTCCGCGCCCCGAAGCTCGTGAACATCGTCGTCTGACGGCACCGGCGAGCACCCGGAGGAGTCGTGCCCGACGCGGTCGGGCGCGGCTCCTCCGTGCGTCTCGGCCCCGGAGACCGGAGGGTCAGCGGCGCCGCGTGCCGAAGATCGTCCGGGTGAGCTCGCGGCCGAGCTGGGTGCCGGCGGAGCGCAGGAACGAGTCCAGCGGGCTCGACCCGCGCGACCCGGAGCGCGACCCGGAGGCGGTGCGCGTGCGGGCCGTCGACGCGTCCCGCTCGAGCTTCGCGCGCATCTTCTCGAGCTCGGCCTGCTCCTTCTTCGCGGCCCGCTCGGCGTCCTTCGCCGCCTCCTTGGCGGCCTTCTCCTGGGCGGCCGCCTCCGCCTCGGCGGCCTCGGCGGCGGCGCGCGCGGCGGCCTGCTCCTGCACGCGCACCTGGAGCAGCTCGAACGCCGACTCGTTGTCGACGGGCGTGCCGTAGCGCGCGCTCGACGGCGACGCCGCGGCGAGCGCCTCGAGCGCCGCGGGCGGCCCGGGGTCCATCGACGACTGCGGTGCGCGCACGCGCGTCCACGCGACCGGCGTCGGCGCGCCCTTCTCCGTGAGCACCGTGACGACGGCCTCGCCCGTGCCGAGCGACTGGAGCAGCCGTTCGAGGTCGTAGGGGGAGTGCGGGAAGGTGCGGACCGCGGCGCGCAGCGCGGCGGCGTCGTCGGGCGTGAACGCGCGCAGCGCGTGCTGGACGCGGTTGCCGAGCTGGGCGAGCACGTCGGCGGGCACGTCCTTCGGGCTCTGCGTCACGAAGAACACGCCGACGCCCTTCGAGCGGACGAGGCGCACCGTCTGCACGACCTGCTGCAGGAACTCCTTCGAGGCGCCCGTGAAGAGCAGGTGCGCCTCGTCGAAGAAGAACACGAGCCGCGGCTTGTCGGCGTCGCCCACCTCGGGCAGCTCCTGGAAGAGGTCGGCCAGCAGCCACATGAGGAACGTCGAGAAGAGCGCCGGCCGGTCCTGCACCGCGGGCAGCTCGAGCGCGGAGACGACCCCGCGCCCGTCGGGCGCGGTGCGCAGCAGGTCCGACGTCGCGAACGCCGGCTCGCCGAAGAACACGTCCGCGCCCTGCGCCTGGAGCGCGACGATCTCGCGCAGGATCACGCCCGCCGTCGCGGCCGAGACGCCGCCGATGGCCTTCAGCTCGGGCTTGCCCTCGTCGGACGTGAGGTAGGAGATCGTGGACTGCAGGTCCTTGAGGTCGAGCAGCGCGAGCCCCTGCTGGTCGGCCCAGTGGAACACGAGCCCGAGGCTCGACTCCTGCGTCTCGTTGAGGCCGAGCACCTTCGACAGCAGGAGCGGGCCGAAGTCGCTCACGGTGGTGCGGACCGGGACGCCGGTCCCGAGCCCGCCGAGCGTGTAGAGCTCGACGGGGAACGCCGTCGGTGTCCAGTCCTGCCCGATCGAGCGCGACCGCTCGACGATCTTGTCGTTCGAGGCGCCCGGCTGCGTGAGCCCGGACAGGTCGCCCTTGACGTCCGCGAGGAACACGGGGACCCCGGCCGCGGACAGCCCCTCGGCCATGCCCTGCAGCGTCTTCGTCTTGCCCGTGCCCGTCGCCCCGGCGACGAGCCCGTGCCGGTTGAGCATCCCGAGCGCGAACCCGACCTGCACGTCCGCGCGCGGGACGGGGTCGCCGCCGGGCTCGCCCTCGAGCAGCGCCCCGAGCGGCAGCGTGCCGCCCGCGGCGGCGTAGCCCGCGGCGACCTCGGCGGCGTAGCCGTCGAGGGGCGGGTCCGTCGCCGCCGCGTCCGGGGCCCCGTCGGGTGCGGAGCCCGCCGCGCCGTCCGCCGGTCCGGCGGCGTCCGTGCTCGCGGGCTCCTCGGGGGTGGCGGCGGCCGCCTCGGCCGCCTCGAGCGCGGCCTGCGCCGCGCGGGCCCTGGCCTCCGCGGCCTCGGCGGCGGCCTGCGCCGCGGCGGCGCGCAGGGCGGCGAGCTCGGGGGTCTGCGCGTCGTCGCTCATGCCTCGGATCCTAGGTCGGCCCGCACGCAGGCGCCCGCGCGCCCGGCCCCGTCGTGGCACGCCCGCGGGCGCGCGAGGGCAGGTCCCTGGCCGGGCGGAGATGCAGGCGCGGGCCCGCGCGCCGTATGGTGGCGCGGCCATGACCCACGACCACCACGTCCACGTCGTCACGGACTCGACCGCCTCGCTCCCGCCCGAGGGGTCGCCGCGGCTGAGCGCCGTGCCGCTGCACGTCGTCGTCGGCGACGAGTCGTTCCTCGAGGGCGTGGGGATCACCGCGGACGACGTCGCGGCGCACCTCGCGGCCGGACGTCGCCTCACGACGTCCCAGCCGTCGCCGCGGGCCTTCGCGGCCGCGTACGCCGCGGCGGCGGAGGCGGGAGCGCGGGAGGTCGTCTCGGTGCACCTGTCCGGCGAGCTGTCCGGCACGGTGCACGCCGCCGCGCTCGCGGCCGTCGACGCCCCGGTGCCGGTGCGGGTCGTGGACTCGCGCACCGTGGCCATGGGCCTGGGGTTCGCGGCGCGCGCGGGGGCGCAGGCGGCGCTCGACGGCGCGGACGTCGACGCCGTGGCGCGCCGCGTCCTCGCGGTCGCGGACACGAGCCGGGCGGTGTTCCTCGTCGACTCGCTCGACCACCTGCGCCGCGGCGGACGGCTCGGTGCCGCCGCGGCCGCGCTCGGCACGGTCCTCGGCGTGCGGCCCCTGCTCGCCGTGCGCGACGGGCGCATCGAGGTCGTGCAGAAGGTGCGCACCAAGGCCGCGGCGGTCGAGCGGCTCACGAGCGTCGCGGTCGACTCGGCCGGCCGTCGCCGGGCCCCCGTCCTCGCCGTCCACCACGTCGGCGACGAGGAGGGCGCGCGGCGGCTCGCCGACGACCTGGGTGCGCGGACCGGGCTCGACGTCACCGTGACCACCGTGAGCGCCGTCCTCGGCGCGCACGTGGGCCCGGGCGTCCTCGCGGTCGTGGTCGCCGACCTCGCGCCGTAGGGCAGCGCCGGCTGGCCGTGCACAGGCCCGACGCCGCCGGGTGCCGTCCACAGCGCGCGAACGGCCCTGCTCGCAGGCGGCCGGGCGCCTCCTAGCGTGCGGCCATGTCCTCGCCACGGGACGAGCCGCACGTCCCGTCCGTCCGCCCCGCGGCCGAGCCCCGGCGCAGCGACGCCGTCGTGCGGCAGCGCCTGCGCGCCGTCGGCGCCCGTCGTCCGGGGCCGGCCGACGGCGGCCCGCCGGTCACGGCCGGAGGCCGGCCGGCGCTCGCGTGGCAGCCCGAGACGGGCGCCCTGCCGTCGGTCGCGGGCGGTCCGCGCGACGTCTCGCGGCACGGCTGGCTGCCCGAGCGGCCCGCGCCCCGGGACCCGGGCGCCGCGTCGCGGGCCGATCTCGGGCTCGACGACGACGGGCGGTACGGCGACCGCGGGGACGGCAGCGACCTGGCGCTCGGCGACGGTCCCTGGCGCGACGAGGACCCCTGGCGCGACGAGGACCCCGGGCGCGGCGAGGACCCCGGGCGCGGCGAGGACCCCGGGCGCGGCGAGACCACCGACCGTCTCAGGCCCGCCGACCCTCTCGCGCCCGGCGCGGACGCCGCGTCCGAGGTCCTCGGGCTCCGTGCCCGGCGGCGGACCGCGAGCGTCGCGCACGCGTACGCCGCGGTGCACGGCCACCCGACGACGCACTCGGGGTTCGCGGGGCTCGACGACGACGCCGGCGGTCCTCGCGGCACCGGGCCGGAGCGCCGCGTCGGCGTGCGCGGGCGCGTCGCGGTCGGGGCCGCGCTGGTCGTGCTCGTCCTCGGCGGCGCGACGGCGGCCCTGACGCTGCGGTCCCCGGACGTGGCGGCGCTCGCCCCGGTCGCCGCGGACGACGGCGCGCCCGCCACCGCGGAGGACGCCGGGACCGGAGACGGCTCTGGCCCCGACGCCGCGCCGGGTGGCACGGGCTCCGCCGACGCGCCCGCCGGTGCGGACGCGGGCGCGGACGCGGGCGGGGCGGCGGGTGCCCCGGACGCCCCCGGGACGCCGGGCGTCGTCGTGCACGTCGTGGGCGAGGTCGCCGAGCCCGGGCTCGTGCAGGTGCCCGTAGGGGCGCGCGTGGCCGACGCGCTGACGGCCGCGGGCGGTGCGGGCGACGAGGCCGACCTCGCGTCCCTCAACCTCGCGCGGACCGTCGTCGACGGGGAGCAGATCGTCGTGCCGCGCCCCGGCGACCCCGTCGTCGCCGCACCCGGGCCCGTGACGGGCAGCACCGGGGGGAGCGGCACGACGGCGGCGGGCGCGGTCGTGGACCTCAACGCGGCGGACGCCGCGGCGCTCGACGCCCTGCCGGGCATCGGCCCGGTGCTCGCCGAGCGCATCGTGGCGTGGCGGGCCGACAACGGCCGGTTCACGTCCGTGGACGAGCTCGGCGAGGTGAGCGGCATCGGCCCGACGATCCTCGCGGACCTGCGGGACCTGGTCCGCGTGTGAGCGACCTCCGCCTCGTCCCCGCAGCCCTCGCGGCGTGGTGCGCGGCCGTCGTCGCGGTCGGTGCGGGACCGGGTCCGGTGCTCGCTGCGTCCGGGTGCGGCGCCGTCGTGCTCGGCGTCGTGCTCCTGGCGCACGCGCTCGTCCGGTCCCCGCCCCCGTCCGTCCCGCGCCGCACGTCGAGCCTCCCGCGGGCGTCCGGCCCGCCGCGCCCGGACCGCGCGCGCCGCGCGGGTGGAGGGTCCGCGTGGCGCGGAGCGGTCGACGGGTGGACCGGGCAGGTCGTCCTCGTCCTCGCGTGCGTGACGGCGGTGCTCCTGTCGTGCGGCGCGCACCTCGCCGACCGGGCGGGCTCGGGGCTCGACGCGCTCGCGGACGACGGGGCCGCGGCCCGCGTCACCGCGACGGTCCGCTCCGCGGTCGAGCCGCGGACCAACCCCTGGACCGGGGCGGCGGACCGGTACGAGGTCCGCGTCGAGGCGGAGGTCGTCACGGCGCGGGGCGTCACGTCGCGCACGTCCGGGCCGCTCGTCGTCGCGGGGCCGGGGGAGTGGGAGGCGGTCGCCTACGGGGCCCGGGTCGAGGCGGCGGGCACGCTCTCGGCCGACGGCGACCGCACGTTCCTGCGGGTCGACGACGCGCCGCGCGTGCTCGCGCCGCCCCCGGCGCCCCTGCGGGTCGTGCACGCGATGCGGACCGGTCTCCTCGCCGCGACCGACGGGCTCTCGCCCCAGGCGCGCGGGCTCGTGCCGGGCGTGGCCGTGGGCGACACGTCGCGGCTCGACCCCGACCTCGACGACGCGCTGCGCACGACCTCGCTCACGCACGTCACGGCGGTCTCCGGCGGGCACTTCGCGATCGTCGTCGCGTGCGTCGCCGCCCTGTGCGTCGCGCTGCGTGCCCCGCGCGGCGTGCGGGTCGCCGTGACGGGCGTCGCCATGGTCGGCTTCGTGCTCCTCGTGCACCCCGAGCCGAGCGTGCTGCGGGCCGCGGCGATGGGCGCGCTCGGGCTCGTCGGGGCGCTGCTCGGCCGGCCCTCGCGCGCGGTCGCGGCGCTCGGGGCCGGGGTCGTCGTGCTCCTCGTGCTCGACCCGTCCCTCGCACGGTCCTACGGGTTCGTCCTGTCGGTCGCGGCGACGGCCGGCCTGGCGCTCGGGACGGCGCCGCTGGCCCGCGTGCTCGCGCCGTGGTGCGGCCGGACGGCGGCCCACGTCGTCGCGGTGCCGGTCGCGGCCCAGGTCGCGTGCGCGCCCGTCGTCGTGCTGCTCGACCCGGGCGTGAGCGCGTACGCGGTCCCGGCGAACCTCGTCGCCGCGCCCGCGCTCGGGCCCGCGACGGTGCTCGGCGTCGTCGCGACGCTCGTCGCGCCGGCCTCGCCCGCGGCGGCGACGGCGCTCGGCTGGGCGGCCGGGGTGTTCACCGGGTGGATCGCCCTCGTCGCGCGGGTCTTCGCCGGCCTGCCGGGCGCGACGCTGCCGTGGCCGGGCGGCGTCGGCGGGCTGCTGCTGCTCGCGGCGGCGAGCGCGGTCGTGCTCGCCGCCGTGCTGCGGTCGCGCGCGCTGCGCCGGCTCGGCGAGGAGCACGAGCTGCGGCGCTCCGCGGGCGAGCCGTGGCGGCGCCGCCTGCGCCGGACCTGGCGTGCGGTGCGCGCCCGGCCCAGGCCGGTCGCGGCGACGCTCGCCGTGCTCGTCGGCGTGGTCGTGCTCGTCGTCCTGGCACGGCCGTCCGCGTCCTGGCGCGGGGGCGTGCCCGACGACTGGGTGGTCGTGGCGTGCGACGTGGGGCAGGGGGACGCGCTCGTGCTGCGCTCGGGCCCGGACGCCGCGGTGGTCGTCGACGTGGGGCCGTCCGGCCCGGCCGCGGACCGGTGCCTCGACGACCTGGGCGTCGCCCGGGTCGACCTGCTCGTGCTGAGCCACTTCCACGCCGACCACGTCGGCGGTCTCGAGGACGTGCTGCGGGGGCGCACGGTCGTGCGCGCCCTCGTCACGGGCACGCAGGACCCGCCCGCGCAGGCGGAGCGGACCCTCGGGCTGCTGGCGGAGGCCGGGGTCACGGCGGACGTCGCGCGCGCGGGCGACGTCCGGACGGCGGGCGAGGAGCCGCACGTCGTGCGCTGGGAGGTGCTGCAGGCCGGCCTCGGCGTGACCGGGCCCCGGGGTGCCGTCGGCGCGGGCGACGGGGAGGGCGGCGGCGCGAACGACGCGAGCATCGCGCTGCGCGCGCACGTCGCCGGGCTGGACGTGGTCGCGCTCGGCGACCTCGAGGACGCCGGGCAGGAGGCGCTCGCGCGCGTGCTCGCGGAGCAGGACGCGGGGGAGGTCGACATCGTGAAGATGGCGCACCACGGCTCGCGCACCCAGTCCGACCGGCTCGCCGCGCTGCTCTCGCCGACGGTCGCGCTCGTCAGCTCCGGGGAGAACACCTACGGCCACCCGACCGACCACGCGATGGACCTCTACCGGGGCACCGGGGCGGCGGTGCTGCGGACCGACGCGTGCGGCACGTTCGCGCTCGTCGTGCGCGACGGCGTGCTCGCGGTGGCGGGGTGCGGCTGACGGGGCGGTGACGACCGCCACCGCCCGGGCCCGCGACCCCGTGGGCGGGTCGTGGCAGGCTTGGCGCATGCCCGCGCCGTCCCGGTCCTCCGCCCGCCCTGCCGCCGCGACCGCGTGGGACGACGTGCGGCTCGCGCCCGTGGTGCTCGTGCAGGGGCCGGAGTCGCTGCTCGCGGAGCGCGCCGTCGACGCGCTCGTCGACCTCGCGCGCGAGCGCGACCCCGAGGTCGAGAAGGTCGAGCTCGAGGCCGCGACCTACCAGCCGGGCATGCTCACGGTCGCCGCGAGCCCGTCGCTCTTCGGCGAGGCGAAGGTCGTCGTGGTGAGCGGGGCGGAGGCCGCCACGGACGCGCTCGTCGCGGACGTGGTCGACTACGTGCCCGTCGCCGACCCGGCGACGACGGTCGTCGTCGTCCACGGCGGCGGGGTGCGGGGCAAGCGCATGCTCGACGCGATCCGCACGAGCGGTGCGCCCGTCGTCGTGGTCGAGGCGATCAAGAAGGACGCGGACAAGGCGACGTTCGTCACGGCCGAGTTCCGTCGTGCCCGCCGCCGCGTCGACGGCACGGGCGTCCGGGCCCTCGTCGAGGCGGTCGGCAACGACCTGCGCGAGCTCGCGGCGGCGTGCGCCCAGCTCGTCACGGACACCGACGGCACGGTGACGGAGCAGGTCGTCGACCGCTACTACGGCGGACGCGTCGAGGCGACGGGGTTCCGCGTGGCCGACGCCGCCGTCGCGGGGAACGCCGGCGAGGCGGTGGCGATGCTGCGGCACGCGCTCGCGACGGGCGCCGACCCGGTGCCGCTCGTCGCGGCGCTCGCGATGAAGCTGCGCGCGCTCGCGAAGGTCGGGGCCATGCGCGGGCGGGGCGGCGTCTCGGCGAAGGACCTGGGCATGGCGCCGTGGCAGGTCGACCGTGCCCGGCGCGAGCTCTCGGGCTGGACGCCGGAGGGCCTCGCCACGGCGATCAGCGCCGTCGCGCAGGCCGACGCGGAGGTCAAGGGCGCCGGGCGCGACCCCGTGTTCGCCGTCGAGCGCGCCGTCCTGACGATCGCCAGGTCGCACGGCCGCTGAGCCCGCCCCGTCCGGGCGCGCGCCCGGGCCGCCCGCCAGGCCGCCCGCGAGGTCGCGCGCGAGCACCCGCGCCGGCCCGGGACGCACGAGGGGCGCCGACCCGTGCGGGTCGGCGCCCCTCGTGGAGAGCCGGGGGTCGCCTCAGGGGCGACGCGTCGCTCAGAGCGCGTTGACCGTCTTCGCGATGGCCGACTTGCGGTTCGCGGCCTGGTTCGCGTGGATGACGCCCTTCGAGACGGCCTTGTCGAGCTTGCGCGAGGCAGCCTGGAGCGCGGTGGTCGCCGCGTCCTTGTCGCCGGCGGCGACGGCCTCGCGCACGCGGCGCACGTACGTCTTGAGCTCGGACTTGACCGCCTTGTTGCGCAGGCGAGCCTTCTCGTTCGTGCGGATGCGCTTGATCTGGGACTTGATGTTGGCCACGTGTGAGCTTTCTGGTGTGTTCGCCGAAGCGAGCGGATAGGTCGTAGAGGGCGGCTCCAGCTCCGGGACTGGGGTGGGGAACCCGTGGAGAGGTGCTGGAGCGGTGCCCGCCGACCTGGGCGGACACGCGACCAACGAGAATACCAGCCGGGACCCCGCTCGATCCAGTCGGCCCGCGCCGGCGACCGGCCGTCAGCGGTGGGCCGCGATCCCGCCGACCACCCGGTCGAACACCGACCGTCCGACGACCGCGCCCTCGCGCCGCACGGCGGCCGGGTCCACGCGGACCACGCGGTCGAGACGCACCTCGCTGTCCCGGCCGCGGGCGTCCCACAGACCGGAGCCGATGTCGAGCCAGTGGCGTCCCCACCGCGCCTCGTCGGCGGCGTCGCGCGAGTGGTCCTTGCTCGTGAGCATGACGCCGAGCAGCCAGGGCCCGTCGGTCCCGACGAGCAGCACCGGCCGGTCCTTGCCCTGCGCGTGGTCCTCCTCGAACGGGACCCACGTCCACACGATCTCGCCCGGGTCCGGGTCGCCGTCGAGCCGGGGCGAGTACTGCGCGCGCACCGGGCCCGCGTAGTCGCCGGGGTAGGCGCCGCCGGGGCGGGGCACGTCCCGCGGGGTGGTGCCGCGTCCGCCCGCGGGCCGCGGGGGAGCGGGCCGCGGCGCAGGGGCCCTCGACGGCGCGGGTGCGCTCGACGGCGAGGAGCCGCGCGCCGTCGTCGCCCCCCGCGAGGTCGTCGACCCGCGCGAGGACGACGCGGTCCCGGACCGCCCGGACGAGCGCGTGAGCTCGCGCGCCACCGCGCGCGCCGCGTCGGTGAGGAGCCCCAGCCATCGGTTGCGTGCCACGCGCGCACCCTACACGCGCGGTCCCTGCCCGCTCCGGCGACGTCCCGCAACACCGGGCCGGGTGGCGTTACCGCGGCGACACACGGGCGTGACACGTCCGCATCCCCGGCCGCCTAGCGTGCCGCCATGGCAGACCTGTTCGACGACTACCCGGTGTCGCGGGCCTGGGACGAGATGCTCGACCACGACGGCGTCCTGCGACCGCGCTACGAGCGCGTGCACGCGACGATGACGCGCCTCACCGCCGGGGAGGTCGCCTCGCGCGCCGACGCCCTCGCGCGCGCCTACCTGGCCCAGGGCGTGACGTTCGACTTCGCGGGCGAGGAGCGCCCGTTCCCGCTGGACGTCGTGCCGCGCGTCGTCGAGCCGGACGAGTGGGACGTCGTGACGCGCGGCGTCGCGCAGCGCGTGCGGGCCCTCGAGGCGTTCCTCGCGGACGTGTACGGGCCGCAGCGGGCGGTGGCCGACGGCGTCGTGCCGCAGCGTCTCATCCTCTCGTCGTCGGAGTTCCACCGGGAGGCGTGGGGGATCGAGCCGCCGAACGGGGTGCGCGTGCACGTCGCGGGCGTCGACCTCATCCGCGACGAGGCGGGCGGCTTCCGCGTCCTGGAGGACAACGTGCGCGTGCCGAGCGGGGTGAGCTACGTCATCTCGAACCGGCGGGCGATGGTCCGCACGTTCCCGGAGCTGTTCTCGAGCCTGCGCGTGCGGCCCGTCGTCGACTATCCGCAGCGCCTGCTCACGGCGCTGCTCGCGGCCGCGCCGGACGGCGTGCCCGACCCGACGGTCGTCGTGCTCACGCCGGGCGTGTACAACTCCGCGTACTTCGAGCACTCGCTCCTCGCGCGGCTCATGGGCGTCGAGCTCGTCGAGGGGCGCGACCTGTTCTGCGCCGGCGGCCGCGTGTACATGCGCACGACCGAGGGACGCCGCCGCGTCGACGTGATCTACCGGCGCGTGGACGACGAGTTCCTCGACCCCGTGCAGTTCCGCGCCGACTCGGTGCTGGGCGTGCCGGGCCTGCTCACGTGCGCGCGGCTCGGCAACGTCACCATCGCCAACGCCGTGGGCAACGGCGTCGCGGACGACAAGCTCGTCTACACGTACGTGCCCGACCTCGTGCGCTACTACCTCGGCGAGGAGCCCGTGCTCGCGAACGTCGACACGTGGCGCCTGCAGGAGCCGGAGGCGCTCGCGGAGGTGCTCGACCGGCTCGACGAGCTCGTGGTGAAGCCCGTGGACGGCTCGGGCGGCAAGGGCATCGTCGTCGGGCCCGCGGCGAGCCGCGCCGAGCTCGACGTGCTGCGCTCGCGCCTCCAGGCCGACCCGCGCGGGTGGATCGCGCAGCCCGTGGTCCAGCTCTCGACGGCCCCGACGTTCGTCGACGGCGCGTTCCGGCCCCGGCACGTCGACCTGCGGCCGTTCGCCGTGCACGACGGGCGCGACGTCTGGGTCCTGCCCGGCGGGCTGACGCGCGTCGCGCTGCCCGAGGGCCAGCTCGTCGTCAACAGCTCCCAGGGCGGCGGGTCGAAGGACACGTGGGTCCTCGCGCGCGAGGACCGCAGACCCGAGCCGGCGGGCGACCCGGGCGCGCTGCCCCCCGAGGGCGCCGCGCCGGACGCCGGCGGCCCGGCCGCACCGGGCGTCCCGCTCGTCACGAACCCGGCCGACGACCCCGCGCGCACGGCGCAGCAGCAACAGCAACAGCAGCAACAGCAGCAACAGCAGCAACAGCAGCAACAGCAGCAGCGGCGGCACGAGCCGCTGCCGCCCGGCGCCGCCCGACCGGGGCGGCCGGGTGCGACCGACGGGCCGGAGGTGGGCACGTGCTGAGCCGGATCGCGGAGTCGCTCTTCTGGATCGGGCGGTACGTCGAGCGCGCGGACGACACGGCGCGGATCCTCGACGTGCACGTCCAGCTCCTCTCCGAGGACCCGTGGGCCGAGGAGGACCTCGCGTGCCGGTCCCTCCTCGCGGTCATGGACCACCCGGTCCCGGCGGACGGCACGCTCGTCGACCGCGGCCACGTGCTGCGGCTGCTCGCGCACGACCAGCTCGACCCGTCGTCGATCGCGGGCTCGCTCGTCGCGGCGCGCGAGAACGCGCGGCGGGCGCGCGAGATCGTCTCGACGGAGCTGTGGGAGTGCCTGAACACGACGCGCAACCAGGTGTTCGGCGCGATCCGCACCGCGCCGCCCCACGAGTACTTCTCCTGGGTGCGCGAGCGCGCCGCGATCGTGGCGGGTCTCATGGACTCCGCGACGAGCCGCGACGCGACGTGGCACTTCATGATCCTCGGGCGGTCGATCGAGCGCGCCGACATGACCGCGCGGCTCGTCACGACGCAGGCGCGGCTCGGCGAGGCGGGGCCGGGCTGGACGACGCTCCTGCGCTCGTGCGGAGCGCACGAGTCCTACCTGCGCGCGAACCGCGGGCTCGCGTCCGACGAGCGCGCGGCCGGCTTCCTGCTCCTCGACCGCCTCTTCCCCCGGTCGATCGTGCACGCGCTGGAGACCGCGGAGGCGTGCCTGCGCGAGCTCGGCCCGCTCGAGGGGCGTCACGGCGTCGCGGACGAGGCGCGCCGCGAGCTCGGCCTCGTCCGCACCAGCCTCGAGTACGCGCGCCTGGCGGACCTGCTGACGTCGCTGCCGGACGCGATGGAACGGGTCCAGCGGGCGTGCTCGCGCGCGTCCGACGCGGTGCGGGCGCGCTACTTCCCGTCCGGGGCCGTGACGACCTGGGTGGGTGAGGCCCTGTGAGCAGCGTCCTGCGCGTCGTGCACACGACCGCGTTCGAGTACCCCGAGCCGGTGACGGCGTCCTACAACGAGGCGCGCATGACGCCCGTGTCGGGCGGCCGCCAGGTCGTGACGGCCGCGGCCGTGCGCGTGCACCCCACGACCTGGGCGCACGACTACACCGACTACTGGGGCACGACCGTCACCGCGTTCGAGGTCCTCGAGCCCCACACGCGTCTCGTGCTCCGCGCGCTGAGCACGGTCGAGGTCGACGAGCAGGCGCCGCCCGGGCGGTCGGCGACGTGGACCGAGCTCGGCGGCGACCGCGTGCTCGACGCGTACGCGGCGTTCCTCGCGGACACCCCCACGACCACGGTGCCCGACGACGTGGCGGCGCTCGCGCTGGACGTCTCGGCGGGGCTCGCCCCGCACGACGCCGCGCAGGCCGTGTGCCTCGCGGTGCGCGACCGGCTCGAGTACGTGCCGGGCGTCACGACGGCGCACACCCCGGCGCGCGAGGCGTGGGAGGCGAGGCAGGGCGTGTGCCAGGACATGGCGCACCTGTGCGCGGGCGCGCTGCGCAGCGTGGGCATCCCGACGCGGTACGTCTCGGGCTACCTGCACCCGCGCCCGGACGCGGCCGCGGGGGAAGCCGTCGAGGGCGAGTCGCACGCCTGGGTCGAGTGGTGGGCGGGCGGCTGGTACGGGTTCGACCCGACGAACCGGCGTCCGGCGGGCCGCGACCACGTCGTGCTCGGCCGCGGCCGGGAGTACCGCGACGTCGCACCGCTCACGGGGGTGTACGCGGGCGCGGGCGGCAGCGAGCTCGACGTCACGGTCGAGATCACGCGCGTCCGCTGAGCACGGCGGGCGGCCGGGCGGCGGCTCAGGGCGTGATGCGCGCCGCGAGCGCGGCGCCGAGGGCCGCGCGGTCACCGTCGACGGCCAGCCCCGGGACGGTCCCCGGGTCCGGTGCGAGGCGGCCCCAGAGCACGAGGGCGAGCTCGCGCGCCGGGGCGGCGACCCGGGCCGCGGACGTGGCGCCCTGCCCGAGCCGCCACGTCCGCGCGGCGTCCGTCGCCACGAGCTCCACGCCGGGGTCGAGCGGTGCCGCGCGCCCGAGGCGGACCTGCCGCGGCTGCATCACGGCGACCACCTCCTCGACGGTGTCCGCCCAGACGTCCGGCGCGACGTCGTCCACCGCGCGCCCGGTCGCGGCGCGCAGGTCGTGCAGGTGCACGAGCGTCTCGTGCACCTGGCGCCGGTGCCAGAAGCGGACGGTCGACCCGGGGTCGTCGGTCTCGAGCAGCGTCCACGCGCGCGCGTCGGGGTCGAGCCCGGCGAGCGTCCCGCGCAGCTCGGCGGCCTGCTCGGCGTAGAACGGGGCGAGGTCGAACGGGCCCCGGCCCAGCGGCGTCTCCTGCCGCCGCCGGGCCTGGGCGGCCGCCCAGTGGTGGATGCGCCCGAGGTGCTCCACGAGGTTCCGCACGCGCCACCGCCCGCACGCCGGGACGGGCGCCCGCGGGTCGGCGTCCGGGACGTCGGCGAGGAACGCGCCCTGGAGGCGGGCCAGCAGCGCCAGGCGGTCGTCCATGCCCGCAGCGTGCACCCCGCCACCGACACGGCGCGAGCGTCAGGCGGCGAGCACCGCGTCGACCTCGCGCAGGAACGCGTCGAGGTCGTCCGGGGTGCGCGACGTCACGAGCGTGTACCCCTCGTCGTCGCGCACCACGGGCCGGTCGACCCAGGCGCCGCCGGCGTTGAGCACGTCGGTCTCGAGCGACGGGTAGCTCGTGAGGGTCTTGCCCTCGACGGCGGCCGTCTCGACGAGCGCCCACGGGCCGTGGCAGATCGCGGCGACGGGGCGCCCGGTCGTGGTGAACGACCGCACGATCTCCATCGCGGCGTCCTCGAGACGCAGCGCGTCCGCGTTGAGGGTCCCGCCGGGCACGAGCAGCAGGTCGTACGACGACGGGTCCGCGTCGCCGAGCGTCAGCGTCGGCGTGACCGTGCGGCCCGGGTCCTTGTCGTCGACCAGGGTCTGCACGTCGTCGTCGGAGACGGCGGCGACGTCGACGCGCGCGCCGGCGTCGCGCAGGTGCTCGAGCGGCACGACGAGCTCGTCCTGCTCGACGCCGTAGTTCGTGACGATCGCCAGCACGCGGCGTCCGGTGAGGTCCGTGGCGGGCACGAGGTTCTCCTCTCGTCGGGACCCGGCGAGCGGTCGCCCGTCCGGGCCCTCCACGCTAGGACGACGGGTCCGCGCCCGCAGCATGGGACAATGGACGTCCGTGTCCTGCCGACGGCGGGCGCGACCGGTCACCTCGACGTGACCGACGACCGACAGACCTCGCCCCAGCCCACGTCACAGGAGCGCACCCGCGTTGTCCCCGATCCCCAGCGCCGAGCTGAGCACGAGGATCCAGCCGGCGGCGACGCCGCCCGAGCTGATCCGCAACTTCTGCATCATCGCGCACATCGACCACGGCAAGTCCACGCTCGCGGACCGCATGCTGCAGCTCACGGGCGTCGTCGAGCCGCGCGCGATGCGGGCGCAGTACCTCGACCGCATGGACATCGAGCGCGAGCGCGGCATCACCATCAAGTCGCAGGCCGTGCGCATGCCGTGGCAGGTGGGGGAGACGGCCCACGCGCTCAACATGATCGACACGCCCGGGCACGTCGACTTCACGTACGAGGTCTCGCGCTCGCTCGCGGCGTGCGAGGGCGCGGTGCTGCTCGTCGACGCGGCGCAGGGCATCGAGGCGCAGACCCTCGCGAACCTGTACCTCGCGATGGAGAACGAGCTCGAGATCATCCCCGTGCTCAACAAGATCGACCTCCCGGCGGCGCAGCCCGAGAAGTACGCGGAGGAGATCGCCGGGCTCGTCGGCGGAGACCCGCAGGACGTCCTCAGGGTCTCCGGCAAGACGGGCGAGGGTGTCGAGGTGCTGCTCGACCGCATCGTCGAGCGTGTCCCGGCCCCCGTCGGCGACGCGTCGGCGCCCGCGCGCGCCATGATCTTCGACTCGGTCTACGACACCTACCGCGGCGTCGTGACGTACGTGCGCGTCGTCGACGGCAACCTCAACCCGCGCGAGCGCATCGCCATGATGTCGACGCGCGCGACGCACGAGCTGCTCGAGATCGGCGTCATCTCGCCGGAGCCGATCCCCACGAAGGGGCTCGGCGTCGGCGAGGTCGGCTACCTCATCACGGGCGTGAAGGACGTGCGCCAGTCCAAGGTCGGCGACACGGTGACGAACTCGGCCAAGCCGGCCGAGCAGGCGCTCGGCGGGTACTCCGACCCGAAGCCGATGGTCTTCTCGGGCCTGTACCCGATCGACGGCACCGACTACCCGGTGCTGCGCGACGCGCTCGACAAGCTCAAGCTCAACGACGCCGCGCTCAACTACGAGCCCGAGACGTCGGTCGCGCTCGGCTTCGGCTTCCGCGTGGGCTTCCTCGGCCTGCTGCACCTCGAGATCGTCCGTGAGCGCCTCGAGCGCGAGTTCGACCTCGACCTCATCTCGACCGCGCCGAACGTCGTCTACGACGTGACGCTCGAGGACCGGACCGTCGTCAAGGTGACGAACCCGTCGGAGTTCCCGGGCGGCAAGATCAAGGAGGTCCGCGAGCCCGTCGTGCGCGCGACCATCCTCGCGCCGAGCGAGTTCGTGGGCACCGTCATGGGCCTGTGCAACGACCGGCGCGGCCAGATGCTCGGCATGGACTACCTGTCCGAGGACCGCGTCGAGCTGCGCTTCACGCTCCCGCTCGCCGAGATCGTCTTCGACTTCTTCGACCACCTGAAGTCGCGCACGCGCGGCTACGCGTCGCTCGACTACGAGCCGTCGGGCGACCAGGTGGCCGACCTGGTCAAGGTCGACATCCTGCTCCAGGGCGACCAGGTGGACGCGTTCAGCGCCATCGTGCACAAGGACAAGGCGTACGACTACGGCGTGATGATGACCGCCAAGCTCAAGGAGATCATCCCGCGCCAGCAGTTCGAGGTGCCGATCCAGGCCGCCGTCGGCGCCCGGGTCATCGCGCGCGAGACCGTGCGGGCCATGCGCAAGGACGTCCTCGCGAAGTGCTACGGCGGCGACATCAGCCGCAAGCGCAAGCTGCTCGAGAAGCAGAAGGAGGGCAAGAAGCGCATGAAGAACATCGGGTCCGTCGAGGTCCCGAAGGACGCCTTCATCGCCGCGCTCTCGTCCGACTCGGCGGGCCCCAAGGACGCCAAGGACAAGTCGAAGAAGTGACGCGGTGAGCCCGGCCCTGCCCGACGGCGAGCCCGTGCCCGACGACGGGTCCCTGCCCGCGTGGGTCGGGGGCCCGGGCGGGACGGACCGCGCGTTCGGCGTCTACCTGCACGTGCCGTTCTGCTCGGTGCGCTGCGGGTACTGCGACTTCAACACGTACACCGCGTCCGAGCTCGGGGGCGGGGCGAGCCAGGCGTCGTACGCGACGACCGCCCTGCGCGAGGTCGAGCTCGCGGCGCGCGTCCTGGACGACGCCGGCGTGCCCGCGCGGCCGGTGTCGACGGTCTTCGTCGGCGGCGGCACGCCGACGCTCCTGCCGCCGGGCGACCTCGCGCGCCTCGTCGACGGCGTCCGGTCGGCTTGGGGCCTGGCGCCCGGCGCGGAGGTCACGACCGAGGCGAACCCGGACTCCGTGACGCCCGCGTCGCTCGCCGAGCTGGCCGCCGCCGGCTTCACGCGCGTCTCGTTCGGCATGCAGTCCGCCGTGCCGCACGTGCTCGCGACCCTGGAGCGCACGCACGACCCGCGCCGGATCCCCGACGTCGTGCGCTGGGCGGGCGACGCGGGCCTCAAGGTCTCGCTCGACCTCATCTACGGCACGCCGGGGGAGAGCGTCGAGGACTGGCGCGCGAGCGTCGAGACGGCCCTCGCGACGGGCGTCGACCACGTGTCGGCGTACGCGCTCGTCGTCGAGCCCGGCACGCGGATGGCGGCCCAGGTGCGCCGCGGCGAGCTCGCGCTGCCGAGCGAGGACGACCAGGCGACCAAGTACGAGCTCGCGGACGAGCTCCTCACGGCCGCGGGTCTCGGCTGGTACGAGGTGAGCAACTGGGCGCGCACCGACGACGACCGCTGCCGCCACAACCTCGCCTACTGGCGCGGCGACGACTGGTGGGGGATCGGCCCGGGCGCGCACTCGTACGTCGCGGCGGCGCACCCGTCCACCGACGTGCCGGCCACCGGCGCGCCGTCCACCGACGTCCCGGCCACCGGTGCGCCGTCCACCGACGTGCCGGCGCCCGGCGGCGCGGCGGACGGGCGGTCGGGCGTGCGCTGGTGGAACGTCAAGCACCCGCGGCGGTACGCGGCGCGCCTCGAGGAGGGGGCGAGCCCGGCCGCGGGACGCGAGCTCCTCACGCGCGGCGAGGCGCGTCTCGAGCGGGTCATGCTCGGCGTGCGGCTGCGCGAGGGCCTCGACCTCGCGGTGCTCGCGGCGCCCGGACGGCGCGCGGTCGCCGGGCTCGTCGCGAGCGGGCTCCTCGACGGCCGGGCGGCGGTCGCAGGCCGCGCGGTACTCACGCTGCGCGGGCGGCTGCTCGCGGACACGGTCGTCCGCTCGCTCACCGACGAGTGAGGACGATCCGGACGACCGGGTGATTCCGCTCTCTGTCCGGCGGTTCCCCTGGCGCGTCGGCCCGATCCTCGACAGGGTGGGACCGACCGCGAAATGTGCGAATGGCACGAGTCCTCCACACGCGCCGAGCGGCGCGGGACGCCGCGCACCGCGGTCCGAGACGATCGAGGAGACGCGATGAGCGACACGAGCGCCGGCGGCCCGCCGCGCGACACGGGCGACGAGGGCGCACCGCAGGGTGCCCCGGGCGCCGACCAGGGTGCGGAGCAGGGCGGGGGAGCGCCGGCCGACGCCGGGCAGAGCCCCTACGGCACGCAGCCGCCGTCCGCCGGCAGCGTCCCGCCGCCCGCCGAGCAGCCCGGCCAGGCGCAGGGCGGGCCGTACGGCCCGCAGCCGGGTCAGCCGTGGGGCCAGCAGCCGCCCGCCGGTCAGCCGTACGGCCAGCAGCCGCCTGCTGGTCAGCCCTACGGGCAGCAGCCGGGCCAGCCGTACGGTCAGCAGCCGCCTGCTGGTCAGCCCTACGGTCAGCAGCCTCCGTACGGCCAGCCGGGCTACCCGCCGCCCGGGCAGCCGTACGGGCAGCCCGGCTACCCGCCGCCGAACCCGTACGGACAGGTGGGCCAGCCGGTCCAGATCGGCGACGCGTTCACCTACGGCTGGAACCGGTTCACGCAGAACGCCGGCGTGATCATCGGCGGCGTCCTGACGTACGTCGCGGGGCTCGCGCTGCTGAGCATCCTCTTCTACGTCCTGCTCATCGGGACGGCCGTCACGACGCTCGACCCCGAGACCGGCACGGTGAGCACGGCCGGCGGCTTCGCGTTCGGGATCGGCACGTTCGTGTTCGTGGCGATCATCGCGGTGCTGGGCTTCCTCGTGCAGGCGGTCGTCGTCAACGTGTCGCTGCTCGTGACGCGCGGCAAGAAGCTCGAGTTCGCGGACTTCTTCCGCTTCCCGAACCTCGGCAACGTGCTGCTCGCCGCGCTGCTCATCGGCCTCGCCGTGGGCATCCTGTCGATCACGTTCGTCGGCGGGATCGTCTTCGCGTTCTTCGCCCAGTTCACGCTGTACTACGTCATCGACAAGAACCTCGGCGTCCTCGACGCGTTCAAGGCGAGCTTCACGGTCGTGAGCCGGAACCTCGGCACGGTGGTGCTGCTGTTCCTGGGCGTCTACGCGGCCCAGATCGTCGGCACCCTGCTGTGCTACGTCGGTCTCCTGGTCGCCCTGCCGGTCGCGCAGATCGCGACGGCGTACGTCTACCGGCGCCTCAACCAGGAGCAGCCGGTCTGACCCCCCGACGGCGGGCGGGCCCGACGCCGCCGGCGCGTCCCGCCCGCCGTCGACCCTCCCGGGCCGTCCCGCGCCGCGTGGCGCCGTGCGGTCGGCGCCGGGAGCCGCCATCGTAGGAGCCGAGCACGCCCTCCCAGACGAAGGACGAGGTGGACCATGACGCAGGACCCCGCCAACCCGAGCGGTGCGCCGGACGAGGGCTCGCAGGACGCGTCCGTCCCGCAGCAGCCGCCGGCCGACGCCGCTCCCGCGGAGCCCCCGGCGTCCGTGCAGACGCCCGGCGGCGACGCCCCGGCGTCCCCGTACGGGCCGCCCGCGGGCAGCGTGCCGCCCCCGGCCGCACCGCCGCCCGCCGCCGGGTACCCGCCGCCCGGCGGCTACGTGCCGCCCGCGGGCGGTGCACCCGGCTACCCGCCGCAGGCCGACTCGCCGGGCTTCCCGCCCCAGGGCGGAGCGCCGGGCTACCCGCCGCAGGGCGGCGCGCCGGGCGCACCCGGCTACCCGCCGCCCGGTACGCCCTACCCGGCTCCGCCCGGGTACCCGTCGGGCGGGCCGGGGGGGTACGTCGGCCCGCCGTTCGCCGTCGGGGAGGCGGTCTCCTACGGCTGGCGCAAGGTCACGTCGAACCTCGGGCCGTGGATCCTCGTCGCGCTGATCTTCATCGCCGTGAACGTCGCGTGGAACCTCGTGACCGGCGGGTTCGACCAGTTCACCGACGCCTACGACTTCGGCGACACGAACCTCGCGGCGGTCACGGGGATCACGTTCACGAGCGTGCTGCTCTCGGTCGTCGGGACGGTCATCAGCTACCTCGTCACGGCGTTCTTCACGCGCGGCGCGCTCGACGAGTCGACGGGCCGGCGGCCCGACGTCGCCGCGTTCTTCCGCATCGGCAACGTCGTCAACGTGCTGCTCGCGGCGCTCATCGTCGGCGTCCTCACGAGCATCGGCCTCGTGCTGTGCATCCTGCCGGGCATCGCCGTGGCGATCTTCTCCGCGTTCGTCTACTACTTCACGCTCGACCAGGGCCAGGACGCGATCACGGCGGTCCGGTCGAGCTGGTCGCTCGTCGCGAAGAACTTCGGCTCGGTGTTCCTGCTGCTCCTCGCGCTGCTCGGGATCAACATCCTCGGGGCGATCCCGTTCGGCCTCGGCCTGTTCGTGACGATCCCGCTGAGCTACGTCGCGGTCGCGTTCGCGTACCGGCGCCTCGTGGGCCAGCAGCCCGCCTGACGTCCGCCGCCCCCGGCGGCCGTGCACGACGGCGGCCCGCCTCCCCGGGGAGGCGGGCCGCCGTCGTGCGTCGGTGCCGGGCGATCAGCCCTGCGGGGCGGTGACGAAGTCGATGAGCTCCTCCACGCGGCCCAGGAGCGTCGGCTCGAGGTCGGCGTACGTCCGCACGGTCCCGAGGATGCGCTGCCACGCGCGCGCGACGTCGGCCTGCGTCGCCGCGGGCCAGCCGAGCTCGCGCAGGATGCCCCGCTTCCACTCGGTGCCGCGCTCGATCACGGGCCACGCGCCCAGCCCGACGCGCGCGGGCTTCACCGCCTGCCAGACGTCGACGTAGGGGTGGCCGAGGACGAGGACCGTCCCGGCGGGCACGCCGCGCAGCGCGGCGTCGGCGAGGCGGCGCTCCTTGCTGCCCGGCACGAGGTGGTCGACGAGGACCCCGACGCGCCGCTGCGGCGTCGGGGCGAACTCCGCGAGCGCGTCCACGAGGTTGTCGACGCCGTCGAGCAGCTCGACGACGACCCCCTCGACGCGCAGGTCGTCGCCCCAGACCTTCTCGACGAGCTCGGCGTCGTGCTTGCCCTCGACCCAGATGCGGCTCCCGCGCGCGACCCGGGCGCGCTGCCCGGCCACCGCGCGCGAGCCCGACGCGGTGCGCGCGGGCGCGGCGGGGGCGCGGGACGTGACGGGCGCGGTGAGCTCGACCGGCGCGCCGTCCACCCAGAATCCCGGCCCGAGCGGGAAGGAGCGCGTGCGCCCGGCACGGTCCTCGAGCACGACCACGTGCATGCCGCCCGACTTCTCCACGCGCACGACGGCGCCGACCCAGCCGGTCTGCACCTCCTCGACGACGAGGCCGTGCTCGGCGGGGTGCGGGCGCGAGACGGGGCGCGCGCGGTGGTGGGGCGTGGCGGGGCCACCGAGGACGTCGGAGCCGTAGCGGTCGGAAGGCACGGGGACACCCTAGGTTCGCGCCGGCCCGGTGGCGGGCGAGCGACACGCGCCGCGCCCGCGACCGCGCGCGCGGGCCCGCGGCCGGTGGTACGACGGACCGGTGACCGAGACCCCGGAGCCCGACCGGCAGCGCTGGCGCGTCCTGGCCGTGTGCCTCGCCGTGGGGTTCGTCTCGACGCTCGACGTCTCCATCGTCAACGTGGCCCTGCCGTCCATCGAGTCCTCGCTCGACGCGGGCCCGAGCCAGCTCCAGCTCGTGGTCGCGGGCTACACGCTCGCGTTCGGCCTCACGCTCGTCCCCGCGGGGCGCCTCGGGGACGCCGGGGCGCGGCGCACGCTGTTCATCGTCGGTCTCGTCGGGTTCGCGCTCTTCAGCCTCGCGTCGGGCCTCGCGCCCACCGACGACCTCCTCGGCCTCGCGCGCCTGCTCCAGGGCGCGAGCGCCGGCCTGCTCAACCCGCAGGTCGTCGGCCTCATCCAGCAGCTCTTCGCGGGCCCCGAGCGCGGCCGGGCCTTCGGGCTGTTCGGCGCGACGATCGGCGTCTCGACGGCGCTCGGGCCGCTCCTGGGCGGTCTCATCCTCGCGATCGTGGGGTCCGCGGACGGCTGGCGCTGGGTCTTCCTCGTGAACATCCCCGTCATCGCGGTCCTCCTGCCGTTCGCGTGGCGCCTCGTCCCGCCGCCCCCGTCGCGGCGCGGCACCGGCGCACGCCACCTCGACCTGGTCGGCCTCGCGCTCCTGGCCGTCGTGACGGTCGCCGTCATGCTGCCGTTCGTCACGACGACCGGGCGCGGCGACGACCCCGCCCGGTGGTGGTGGCTCGCGCTCGGCGCCGCGGTGGCCGTCGTCGCGGTCGCGTGGGAGCGGCGCTACCAGCGCCGCACCGGGGCCGCGGTCCTCGACCCGGGCGTCCTCGGGCTCTCGTCGTTCCGCAACGGCGCGCTCCTGGGGATGGCGTACTTCGCCGGGTTCACGGGCATCTTCCTCGTCGCGACCCTCTTCCTGCAGGACGAGGTCGGGTACACGCCGCTGCAGTCCGGCCTCGTCGCCATGCCGTTCGCCGTGACCTCGGGCGTCTCGGCGTGGTTCTCGGGACGCGCCGTCGCGCGGCAGGGCCGCCGCCTCGTCGTGGTCGGCCTCCTGCTCGTCCTGGCCGGCATGACCGCCGCCGACGTCGTCGTGCGCACCCTCGGCGACGAGCCCGAGGTCGTCGGGTGGGCGCTCGCGGGCGCGCTGCTCGTCGCGGGGACGGGCAGCGGCATGGTCATCGCGCCGAACCAGACGCTCGCGCTCGCGCAGGTGCCCGTGGCCAGCGCCGGCGTGGCGGGCAGCATGCTCCAGGTCGGGCAGCGCGTCGGCGCCGCGGTGGGCATCTCGGTGATCCTCTCCGTCTACTACGGCGGCCTCGCGAGCGGCGTGGACGCCTCGCGCGCGACCGGACGCGCGATGCTCGTGACGATCGGCCTCGTCGCGGTCGCGCTCGGCGTCGGCCTGCTCGACCTGCGTTCGCGACGAGCGCAGCGACGGCCGGGCGTCGCCGCGGACGCGTAGGATTAGCACTCGAAGGTCGAGAGTGCCGACGTCGCCCCCGCGCACGCGGGCGGGCGGCGCGCGCCGAACGCGGGAGGTGCAGGTGAGCGAGGAACGCCGGCTGGAGGTCCTGCGGGCGATCGTCGAGGACTACGTCCTGACGCGCGAGCCCGTGGGGTCGCGCGTGCTCACCGAGCGCCACGGCCTCGGCGTGTCCCCGGCGACCATCCGCAACGACATGGCGGCCCTCGAGGACGCCGGGTACATCGCCCAGCCGCACACGTCCGCCGGACGCGTGCCCACGGACAAGGGCTACCGGCTGTTCGTCGACCGGCTCTCCGGCGTCAAGCCGCTGTCCGCGCCCGAGAAGCGCGCGATCGAGACCTTCCTGTCCGAGGGCGTGGACCTCGACGACGTCATCGCGCGCGCCGGGCGCCTGCTCGCCCAGCTCACGGGCCAGGTCGCCGTCGTGCAGTACCCGTCGCTGCGGCGCTCCGGGCTGCGCCACCTCGAGCTCGTACCCGTCTCGGAGGGGCGCCTGCTCGTCGTCATCATCACCGACACGGGCCGCGTCGAGCAGCGCACGCTCGAGGTCGTCGGCGTGCCCGACGAGGCGACCCTCGTCGAGGTCCGCGCGCGGCTCAACGCCGCCGCGGCGGGCAAGCGCCTCGCCGAGCTCGGCCCGGGGCTCGCCCGGGTCGCCGACACGTTCCACCCCGACGACGCCCCGCTCGTGCGCGCGGTCGGCGAGCTCGTCGCCCAGACGCTCGCGGAGGAGAGCGAGGAGCGCCTCGTCCTCGCGGGCACCGCGAACCTCGCGCGCGCCGGGATGCGGTTCGAGCACGCGCTGCGGCCCGTGCTCGAGGCGCTCGAGGAGCAGGTCGTGCTCCTCGGCCTCCTCACGGAGATGGCCGCGGAGTCCGGCGTCAGCGTCCGCATCGGCCACGAGAACCGGCTCGAGGGGCTCGTGGAGACGTCCGTCGTGACGACGGGCTACGGTAACGACGGGGACACGGTCGCCCTGGTCGGGTCCATCGGCCCCACGCGCATGGACTACCCCGGGACCATCGCCGCGGTCCGCGCGGTCGCCCGGTACCTGTCACGGGCGCTCGGCACGTGAGCGCCGGCCCCGCGTCCGGCGGACGGCACGCCCGTCCGCCGCACCGCACCGCGAGCAGTCCCACGACCGAACCGGCCGGGCCCGTGACCCGGCGACCGGCACCAGCAGAGAGTGACGTGTGAGCGACTACTACGAGATCCTCGGCGTGCCCCGCGACGCCACGCAGGACCAGATCAAGAAGGCGTACCGCCGGCTCGCGCGCGAGCTCCACCCGGACGTCGCGGGCGAGGAGGCGGGCGACCGCTTCAAGGACGTCGCGCGCGCCTACGAGGTGCTCTCCCACCCCGAGAAGCGCCAGCAGTACGACCTCGGCGTCGACCCGACCGCGCCCGGCGGCGGCGCGGGCGGCCCCATGGGCGGCGGGTTCGGCTTCCAGGACATCTTCGAGACGTTCTTCGGCGGCGGCCAGGCCCAGCAGGGCCCGATCCCGCGCTCCCGGCGGGGGCAGGACGCGCTCGTGCGCCTCGACATCGACCTCGCGGAGGCGACGTTCGGCGCCCAGCGCGAGCTCCAGGTCGACACCGCCGTGGTGTGCGGCACGTGCGGCGGCACGTGCTGTCGCCCGGGGACGTCGCCGCGCACGTGCGACGTGTGCCACGGCCGCGGCACCGTGCAGCGCGTCGCGCGCTCGTTCCTCGGCCAGGTCATGACGAGCGCCCCGTGCGCCGCGTGCCAGGGCTTCGGCACGGTCATCCCCGAGCCGTGCGCGGAGTGCTCCGGCGAGGGCCGGGTCCGCAGCCGCCGCACGATCACGGTCAACGTCCCCGCGGGCGTCGACACCGGGACGCGCATCAAGCTCACGTCGCAGGGCGAGGTCGGGCCGGCCGGGGGTCCGGCGGGCGACCTCTACGTCGAGATCCGCGAGCGCAACCACGACACGTTCGTGCGCCGCGGCGACGACCTGCACTGCACGCTCCAGGTGCCCATGACGGCGGCCGCGCTCGGCACCGTCCTCGAGCTCGAGACGCTCGACGGCCTGCAGGAGATCGACCTGCGCCCGGGCACGCAGCCGGGCCAGATCGTCACGCTGAAGAACCTCGGCGTCGGCCACCTGCACGGCAGCGGCCGCGGCGACCTCAACGTGCACATCGAGGTCCAGGTCCCGACGACGCTCGACGAGGAGCAGGAGCAGCTCCTGCGCTCGCTCGCCGCGCTGCGCGGGGAGGAGCGGCCCGAGCCGCGCCTGTCCGCCGCGCACCCGGGCGTCTTCTCGCGCCTGCGCGACAAGCTCTCCGGGCGGTGAGGCGGCCCGTGGCCGACGTCTCGGGGCACCGCCGGTGAGCGCGCCCGTCTTCCTCGCCGAGACCGGCCTGGACCGCGTCGCGCCCGGCGACCGCTACGTCCTCGACGGCGCCGAGGGGCGCCACGCGGGCGTCGTGCAGCGCAAGGCCCCCGGGGAGCGCGTGGACGTCGTCGACGGCGACGGCCTGCGCCTGCGCTGCGTGGTCGAGGACGCCGAGGCGGGCCGGGTGACCCTGCTCGTCCAGGAGGCGGGCCGCGAGCCCGCGCCCGACGTCGTCGTGACGCTCGTGCAGGCGCTCGCCAAGGGCGACCGCGACGAGATGGCGATCGAGGCGGCGACCGAGGTCGGCGCCGACGCCGTCGTGCCGTGGCAGGCCGAGCGGTCGGTCGTCGTGTGGCGCGGGGAGCGCGCGGCGAAGTCGCGCGCCCGGTGGCTCGCGACGGTGCGCACCGCGACGAAGCAGGCGCGGCGCGCGCGCCTGCCGCAGGTCGCGCTCCCGCTCGACTCGCGCGGCCTGGCCGCGCGCGCGGCCGAGGTCGTCGCCGCGGGCGGTCGCGTCGTCGTCCTGCACGAGGAGGCCACGACGGCGCTCGCGGACGTCCCGCTGCCCGCCCCCGCGGGCGACGGCGGGCCGGCCCCCGAGGTGCTCGTCGTCGTCGGGCCCGAGGGCGGGATCTCGGACCGCGAGCTCGAGGCGTTCAGGGCGGCGGGCGCGGTCGCGGCGCGGCTCGGTCCGCACGTGCTGCGCACGTCGACCGCTGGTCCGGTGGCGATCGCGCTGCTCGCGCAGCGGCTCGGGCGCTGGGGCGTCGACGGCGCCTGACGGCGGCCGGCCGCCGCGGGCGGGGCCCGCGACCCTGGACTACCCTCGGGCGCATGACGAGCACGGACGCCTCCACGGACTGCCTCTTCTGCCGGATCGTCGCGGGGGAGCTCCCCGCCGACGTCGTCGCGACGAGCGAGCGCTCGATCGCGTTCCGCGACATCGACCCGCAGGCGCCGGTCCACGTCCTCGTCGTCCCGCGCGACCACCACGGCGACATCGCCCAGCTCGCGGCGGCGGACCCGGAGCTGCTGAGCGACGTCGTCGCGCTCGCGGACGAGGTCGCGGGCGACCTCGCCGACGGCCAGTTCCGGCTCATCTTCAACTCGGGCCCGCGGGCGGGGCAGAGCGTGTTCCACGTGCACGGGCACGTCATCGCCGGGACCGAGCTCGGGTGGACCCCGGCCTGACCCCTGCGCCCGGGCCGGCGGCGCCCGGGCAGGCTGCGCCCTGTGCGAAAGCGCGTGTGCGCGTCGCGTGCGCTCGGTACGATGGTGGCGTGCCTCGCGGCACGCATCCCACGGCCTGAACGAAGGAGCGCAGCGGCGCAAGCCGGCTCATGACATCCCTGCCACGAGACACCGCACCCGACCCGGCGCGCCCGGACGCACCGTCCGAGCACCGGGTCGAGCACCGCATCGTCATCCCGGGTCACGTGCCGATGGTCGCGCTCCTCGGCAGCGGCGACTCCGTGCTCCGCGCCGTCGAGGACGGGTTCCCGGCCGTGGACGTCCACGTGCGCGGCAACGAGATCGCCGTCTCCGGCCCGCCCGGCGACGTCGCGCTCGCCTCGCGCCTGCTCGACGAGCTCGTCGAGGTCGTCGAGGCGGGGACGCAGCTCACGGCGGACGTCGTGCGGCGCTCGATCCGGATGCTCACCGCGGCCACGGCGTCGCGGCCGGCCGAGGTGCTCACGCTCAACATCCTCTCGAGCCGCGGGCGCACGATCCGCCCCAAGACGGTCGGCCAGAAGCACTACGTCGACGCGATCGACGCGAACACCATCACGTTCGGGATCGGCCCGGCCGGCACCGGCAAGACGTACCTCGCGATGGCCAAGGCCGTGCAGGCGCTGCAGTCCAAGCAGGTCAACCGGATCATCCTCACGCGCCCGGCGGTCGAGGCGGGGGAGCGCCTCGGGTTCCTCCCGGGCACGCTCACGGAGAAGATCGACCCGTACCTGCGCCCGCTGTACGACGCGCTGCACGACATGATCGACCCCGACTCGATCCCCAAGCTCATCGAGGCGGGGACGATCGAGGTGGCCCCGCTCGCCTTCATGCGCGGGCGCTCGCTCAACGACTCGTTCATCATCCTCGACGAGGCGCAGAACACGACGTCCGAGCAGATGAAGATGTTCCTCACGCGGCTCGGCTTCGGCTCGCGCATGGTCATCACGGGCGACGCGACGCAGGTCGACCTCCCCGGCGGCACGGCCTCCGGGCTGCGCGTCATCGAGGACGTCCTCACGGGCGTGGACGACGTCGAGTTCTGCCGCCTCACCTCCTCGGACGTGGTGCGGCACCGGCTCGTGAGCGACATCATCGACGCGTACGCGCGCTGGGACGTCGCGACGGCCGGGCGCGAGCGCTCCGGGCCCCGGCGCGACGACCGCGGGGGCCGCGCGCGCTCCGGCGCGGGCGGCGGCCGCGCGCGGCGCGAGGACCACCACACGGACGAGCAGGCGGGCGAGCGATGAGCATCGAGGTCAACAACGAGACCGAGGCAGAGGTCGACGAGGCGGAGTTCGCCGCGCTCGGCCGGTACGTGCTCGACGCGATGCGCGTGCACCCCCAGAGCGAGCTGTCGATCCTCTTCGTCGACACCGACGTCATGACCGAGCTGCACGTGCGATGGATGGACGAGCCGGGCCCCACCGACGTGCTCTCCTTCCCCATGGACGAGCTGCGCCCCGGGCGCGACGGCGAGGTCTCGGGGCCGGGCCAGCTCGGCGACGTCGTGCTGTGCCCGGAGGTCGCGGCCCAGCAGGCCCGCGCGGCCGGTCACTCCACCGCCGAGGAGATGCTGCTGCTCACGACGCACGGCATCCTCCACCTCCTCGGCTACGACCACGTGGAGCCCGAGGAGGAGAAGGAGATGTTCGCGCTCCAGCGCCAGCTGCTCCTCACCTTCCTCGCCGGCCGGTGAGCGGCGACCCCGTCGCGCTGCTCGCGGCGCTGACGGTCGTCGCCGTCCTCCTCGCGGCCGCGCTGAGCGCGGGTGAGGCCGCGGTGCTGCGCGTGACGCGCGCCTCGGTCGCGGGCGCCACGGCGGAGGGCGACGCGCAGAGCCCGCGCGTGCGCCGCGCGCTCGCGCTGCTCGCCGACCCCGCCGCGACGGCGCGCTCGGTCGGGTTCGCGCGCGTCGTCGCCGAGATGGTCGCCATCACGTGCCTCACGCTCCTCGTCGCGGCGTGGCTCGAGCCGTGGTGGCAGATCCTGCTCGTCGCGCTCGTGCTGAGCGTCCTCGTGGGCCTCGTCGTGGTGCGCGTCAGCCCGCGCTCGCTCGGCCGGCGCCACGCCGTGCGCGTGCTGCTCGCGCTGTCGGGGCTGCTCTCGGGCGTCGCGACGACCTCGCGCTGGCTCACGCGGCTGGCCCCGGCGCCCGACGCGGGCGCGCACGAGCGCGAGCTCCAGGACATGGTCGACCGGGTGAACGAGTCCGCGGTCATCGAGGAGGAGGAGCGCGAGCTCATCCGCTCCGTCTTCGAGCTCGGGCGCACCCTCACGCGCGAGGTCATGGTCCCGCGCACCGACATGGTCACGACGTCGCGCGACACCTCGCTCGGCAAGGCGCTCTCGCTCTTCCTGCGCTCCGGCTTCTCGCGCGTCCCGGTGACGGGGGACTCCGCCGACGACCTCGTCGGCGTCGTGTACTTCAAGGACGTCGTGCGCGTCCTGCACGCCGCGCCCGGCGAGGCGGGGCGCACCGTCGGGGACGTGGCCCGCCCGGCGATCTTCGTGCCCGAGTCCAAGCCCGCCGACGACCTGCTGCGCGAGATGCAGGCGTCCGCGTCGCACATGGCGATGGTGGTCGACGAGTACGGCGGCATCGCGGGGCTCGTGACGATCGAGGACGCCCTCGAGGAGATCGTCGGCGAGCTCACGGACGAGCACGACCGCCCCGAGCCGGAGGTCGAGGACCTCGGCGAGGGCCGGCTGCGCGTGCCGGCGCGCCTCGGCGTGGAGGAGCTCGGCGAGCTCTTCGGCCTCGACCTCGACGACGACGACGTCGACACCGCGGGCGGCCTGCTCGCCAAGGCGCTCGGCAAGGTGCCGCTGCCCGGCTCGTCCGCGGACGTGCACGGCCTGCACCTCGAGGCCGACCGCGTGCAGGGACGCCGCAAGCAGCTCGCGACGCTCATCGCCTCCCGCGTCCCCGCGGACGACGACGCGCCGCGCGCCGCCCGGCCGACCGGCCGCACCCCCTCCTCCGACCCCGCACTCCCGACCGTGAAGGACACCCCATGAGCACCACCCCGCCCGAGCACCGTTCCGGGTTCGCCTGCCTCGTGGGACGGCCCAACGCGGGCAAGTCGACGCTGACGAACGCGCTCGTCGGCCAGAAGGTCGCCATCACGTCCGGGCGTCCCCAGACGACGCGCCACACGATCCGCGGCATCGTGCACCGCGCCGACGCCCAGCTCGTGCTCGTGGACACCCCCGGCCTGCACCGCCCGCGCACGCTGCTCGGGGAGCGGCTCAACGACCTCGTGCGCGAGACGCTCACCGAGGTCGACGTCATCGCGTTCTGCCTGCCCGCCGACCAGAAGATCGGCCCCGGCGACCGGTTCATCGCGAACGAGCTCGCCGAGGTCCGTCGCGGTCGCCACCGCACGCCCGTCGTCGCGGTCGTCACGAAGGCCGACCTCGTCGACCGCGGCACGCTCGCGGCGCACCTGCTCGCGGTCGACCGCCTCGGGGAGCAGGCGGGCGGCTGGGCGGACATCGTGCCGGTCTCCGCGCAGGACGGCTACCAGGTCGACGTCCTCACCGACGTGCTCGTCTCGCACCTGCCCGAGGGCCCCGAGCTCTACCCGGGCGGCGAGCTCACGGACGAGCCGGAGGCCGTCATGGTCGCCGAGCTCGTGCGAGAGGCCGCGCTCGAGGGGGTGCGCGACGAGCTGCCGCACTCGCTCGCGGTGCAGGTCGAGGAGATCGTGCCGCGCGAGGGCTCCGGCGACGAGGCGTCGGGCCGCCCGCCGCTGCTCGACGTGCGCGTCAACCTGTTCGTCGAGCGCGACAGCCAGAAGGCGATCGTCATCGGCCGGGGCGGGTCGCGCCTGCGCGACGTCGGCACGCGCGCGCGCCGGGGCATCGAGGCGCTGCTCGGCACGCGCGTCTACCTCGACCTGCACGTCAAGGTCGCCAAGGACTGGCAGCGCGACCCCAAGCAGCTGCACCGGCTCGGCTTCTGAGCGCGCCGCGCGACGGGGGGAGAGCCCCCGCGCGCGGTCGGGCCCGCACCAGGGCCCCCGGCGCGGCGCGCGGCGTACGATTCCCCGGTGATCTTCCGGACCGCGGCGACGACGGCAGCCCTCGCGATCGTGCTCGCGGTCCTCGGCGCGGTCACCGGCCCGCAGTGGGACCCGGTGCCGGTGGCCGAGCACCTCGAGCCGGAGACGTCGGACACGACGATCGGCGGGCAGCCTCCCGGCGGCACGGCCGCGGTCGGCACGTACGACGTGCGCGAGACCGACGTCACCGTGCGCCTCGACGGCGCGACGGTCGGCGGCATCCTCCGCGAGCCCGTCGGGGCGCCCGAGGACCGTCCGGGGGTCGTCTTCGTCCACGGCGCCGGCACGGGCCTCGCCACGGAGGCGTTCGTCGACGTCGCGACCGACCTCGCGAGCGCGGGCGTCGTCACGCTCGTGCCGGACAAGCGCCTCGACACGTACACGACGCGCCACCGGGACTACGAGGCGATGGCGCGCGACTACGCGCACTCCGTCGAGCTGCTGCGCGCGCGACCGGGCGTGGACCCCGACGCCGTGGGGCTGTACGGGGAGTCCGAGGGCACGTGGATCGTCCCGGTCCTCGCGGTCGAGGACCCGCGCATCGCCTTCAGCGTGCTCGTCTCGGCGCCGGTCGTGCCGCCGCGCCAGCAGGCCGCGTTCGCCGTCGACAGCTACCTGCGCAACACCGACGTGCCGCACGGCGTGTTCCGGGCCATCCCGCGCGCCGTCGGCATGGCGATCCCGGGCGGCGGGTTCGAGTACGCCGACTTCGACGTCGAGCCGTTCCTCGAACGGCTCACGCAGCCCGTGCTCGTCGTGTACGGGACCGCCGACCCCTCGATGCCCGTCGAGCAGGGCGCGCGGCAGGTCCTCGACGCGACGGCCGACCAGCCGGGGGCCGGGACCACCGTGCGGTTCTACGAGGACGCGAACCACGGCATCAAGGTCGACGAGGTCCTCGTGCCCGAGTTCCCGCGCGACGTGGCGGCGTGGGTCGAGTCCCTGCCGGCCAGCGCGGACGCCGCGCCGCAGGTCGCGGGGGCGCAGCCGAACCAGCAGTTCCTCGCCGGACCGGTCCCGACGCCCCGCTGGCTCGGCAACGGCGACCTGCTCGTCGGCGTCGTGCTGGTCGGTGCCGGCCTGCTCGTCCTCGGCCCGCTCGTGCGCCTCACGGGGATCGTCGTGTCCCGGGCCCGCCGGGCGACCGGCCGCGCGGTGCGTCCCGCCGGGCTCGCGCCGCGCGTGCGCCTGCCGCTCGCGGGCCTCGGCGCCGGCGCCGTCGCGACGACCGTCTCCCTCGTCGTCTACCTCGTCGCGGTCGCGCGCCTCGCGCTGGACTACGAGAAGGACGCCTGGGTCGTCCAGGGCGGGTGGGTCGCGGTCCGACTCGTCGGGCTCGCGACGCTCGTCGCCGCGGCGCTGCTCGTCAACCGCTGGGCGGAGCTGCGCGCCGCACGCACCGCGCCCGCCGAGCGCCACGGCGCCCACGCCGACCGGGACACGGGCGTCGTCGTGGCCCGCGGCGTCACCGCGCAGGTGCTGCTGTGGTGCGTCGTCGCCGGGGCGACGATCCTCCTGGTCATCCTCGCGTACTGGGGCGTCTACCAGCTCGGCATCTGAGTCGCCCCGGGCATCTTCCGGGCAGGGCGACGCGCCGGTACCTAGAGTGGACGGGTGAGGCGTCGCCGGCTCGCACGCGACGGCGACCGCGTCCGGGACCGGGCGGTCGGGTCGCGCGACGGTCGCGCGGGCGCGCCGCACGACGCGGTGCGGGTCGAGCTGCTCCTCGTGGACGTGCTCGACGACGAGGACGACGCCGCGCCCCCCGCCCGCCCGCCCGCCCCAGGCCGTGAGCGGCCGCCCCGGCGCCGCCACCCGGTGCTGTGGGCCGCGGTCGTCGCCGTGCTCGCGCTCGCCGGGTCCGCCGTCGCGACGCGCGTGCTCGAGTCCCGGACGGTCGACGTCTCCGCGATCGAGGGCGGGCTCCTGCCCGTCGACGCGCCGCCGGCCGAGCGGTGGTCGGTGCCCGTCGAGCGCGGGGGCGGCGTCGTCGTCGGCCCGGGCGTCGTCGTCACGCTGGGCGACGGCCTCACCGGGTACGCGGTCGACGACGGGACCCTGCTGTGGCGCTCGGACGCGGTCGCGGACGTCGCGACGTGCCTGCCGCACGCCAACGCGCGGGCGCACGACGTCATCGCGTGCCTGGTCCCGGTCGACGGTCCGGGCCGCGTCCGGCTCGTCGTCGTGGACCCCGCGACGGGCGAGGTCGTCGGGTCGCGCGTCGTCGAGGCCTCCGGTCGTGCGGTGATGCCGGTCGGTCCGGCCGACGTCGTGCGCGCGGTGCTCGACGAGGGCGACGTCGTCGTCGTGCGCGAGGACGCCGTGACCGGCGACGTGCGGTGGGAGCACCGGCTCGTGAGCGACCGGTCGCGCGGCGCGGGCGTCGACGACGGCACGGCCGGGACCCGTGTCGTGCTCGACGTCGACCGCGGCGTCGTGTCGGTCCTGGCCCCGGGCGTGGCGGCCACCCTCACCGAGGACGGCGTGGTCCTCGCGGAGGGCGCCGTGTGGAACGTCGTGCGTCTGCCGGACGGGCGGTACGCGGGCAACGAGTACGGCAAGGGCACCGCGACGGTCTTCTCCGCATCGGGGGAGCGCGAGTTCGACATGAAGGGCCGGGCGCTCGTCGCGCCGCTGAGCGACGCGTCGGTCCCCGGGGTGCTCGTCGTCAACACGTTCGGCGGGGTCGCGGGCGTCGACTCCGCGACGGGCTCGACGACGTGGGTGCTCGACGGCGGCGGCGCGCGGGCCGTGCTGCGCGTGGACGGCCTGCTCGTGCTGCGCACGGAGGCGACGCTGCGCGCCGTCGACGTGACGTCCGGGGCCCCGGCCTGGGACCTCGGCATCCCGGACGGCGGCGCCTGGACCGCGCTCACGGACGGTCGCTCGCTCGTCGTCACGGAGGCGGTGCGCGGCCGCCCGCGCGCGCTGCGCGCGATCGTGCTCGACGACGGCTCGGTCCTGTGGCGGCGCGCCCTGCCCGAGGGCACCTACCAGGTGTTCGCCGCCGAGGGCCGGCTGTTCGCGCTCGGTCCCGAGCGGCTCACCGCCCTGTCCTGACGTCCGCGTGGTCGCTTGATGCGACACGTGATGAACCGGTAGAAACGGTCGGGGCCTCTCCGGCCCGGCGCGCGTGCGACCCGCACCGTGCGACAGCGAGGGAGAGCACGATGACCAACGAGACCGGAGCGGTCGGCGAGCCGCAGGCCCAGGGCGAGGCGCCCGCGACCGAGGAGACGCCGACCGCGTCCGCGGGCGCGACGACCGCCCCGGGCGAGACGGGGGACGTCGGCGCCGGCGACCCGGGCGAGGCGCCCGAGCAGGGGGCCGGCACGCTCTCGCCCTTCGCGGGCATCCCCGTGAGCGACTTCGTGCGCGACGGCGTGGCCGCCGTCCTGCTGCTCGTGTCGTTCGCCCTGCCGTGGGACTTCTCGCACCGCGCGTCCGACAAGATCGAGGTCGTCCTCCTGACGATCCTGTCGCTCCTGTCGCTCGCGCTGCCGTACCTCGCGCGCACGGGCGTGCTCCCGGCGACCTGGACCGTGCACACGACGCGCCAGGTCCGGCTCGCCGCGAACGCGCCCTACGTGCTGCTCGTCGCGGTCTACCTGGTCGTCGACGTCGTGGGCGGCGGCGACCTGTCCGACGGGTGGGGCGGCATCGGCTCCGCCGCCGCGCTCGGCCTCGCGGGCGCGCTGCTCGCGGCCCAGCCGCGCCAGAGCGAGCTCGGCCCCGAGGACCTCGACCGCGCCGTCACGGGGCAGTGGCTGCGCATCCTGCTCGTCCTCGCCGCGGTCCTCGCGGTCGGGGTCGTGCTCACGGTGGTCCTCACCGTCGTGGGCGGCGGTCTCGGCGCCCTCGACGTCCTCGTCGTCATCGCCTCGGCGGCGTTCGTCGCCGCGCTCGCGGGCCTGCCGGCGCTCGGCACCTGGCGCCGCGCCGAGTCGGACCGGCTCGCGCTCGTGGGCCTCGGCATCATCCTCGCCGCCGCGTTCGTCCTCGGGTCGGGCGACAACGGCATCCTCACGCTCGAGGGGACGCACCTCGGCCGGTTCGGCCTCGTGCTCGTGCCCGCGCTCGCGGCCGTCGCGTCGTCCCCCGCGGTGCACCGCGCCATGAAGCCCGCGCCCGCGGTGCAGACCTGGGTCGCGGTCGGGGTCCGGGGCCTCGACCTCGTGGTCGTCGTCGGCGCCTACCTCGCCATCGCCGGGGTGCTGCGCCTCGCCGGGGGCGACCGCGGCGTGCATGTCGTGCTCGCGCTGGTCGTCGGCCTGCTCGTCGTCGGCGTCGCGCTCGTCGCGCGCCGCTCGCTCGCGCGGGACGCGGTCACCGGCCGCCAGCTCGCCCTCGGCGCGGCCGGCGCGATCGCGGTGCTCGGCATCGTGCTGCTCGTCGTCACGGCCAACCGCGTCGCCTTCGGCGGCGGCGTCGAGCACCTGCTCCTCGCGTTCGGCCTCCCGCTGCTCGTCGTCTACGCGCTGACGGTCCCGCAGGAGGTCCGCGCGTACTTCAGCGAGAACCGTCCGGCGCCGACGGCGCCCGGCGGGCCGGGCACGCGCGCGTACGTGTGGGAGCCCGCGCCGCAGCGTGCGCCGCGCCCGAAGCCGGCGCCGACCGCTCCCGCTGCCGCGCCCGGTGCGGCCGCGGGGTGGGGCGCCGGGGCGCCGGGAGGCGCGACCGAGGGCGTGCCGGTCCAGACGGTCGAGCCCGAGCGCAGCGGCTACGCCGCGCGGCCGGGTCTCACGCCCGTGGACAGCCAGACGACGGCCGTCATGCCGGCGTACACGGACGAGGCCCACGCCGCGCCGGCGGGGTCGCCGCAGCAGGGCTACGCCCCGCAGGGTTACGCCGCGCAGGGCCAGGGGCAGCAGGGCTACGCGCAGCAGGGTTACGCGCAGCAGGGGTACGCCGCGCAGGGCCAGGCGCAGCAGGGCTACACGCAGCAGGGTCAGGAGCAGCAGGGTTACGCGCAGCAGGGCCAGGCGCAGCAGGGCTACGCGCCGCAGGGCCACGGGCAGCAGGGGTACGCCCCGGCGGAGCAGGCGCAGCAGGCCTACGCCCCGCAGGCGCCGGCCGCCCAGCCCGGGTTCACCGCGGAGCAGGCGCTCGACCCGTCCACGCCGCTCGAGGTGCTCGCCCAGATCGTGCAGGACGCGCCCCACCTGCGGCCGCAGGTCGCGGCCAACCCGTCCACGTACCCCGCGCTGCTCGACTGGCTCGGCAACCTCGGCGACCCGGCCGTGGACGCCGCGCTGCGCAGCCGGCGCGGCTGACGTGCCCTCCCGCGCGCGGGCACGACGCGCCGCCCCGGCGGACGCGTCGACCGCCCGCGCGCGGGAGGGGTTACAGTGACGGGGTGCACCTGATGCGGCAGCTCCTCCTTCGTTGCCGCGGCGAGGCTCTCTAGCCGGTCCCTCGTCGCGGTGGTCGGTATGCCGGCTGACACCGATCAGGACGACCCGAAGGACCGAACGATGAACGCCTCAGCCCCTGCCCCCGCGACCGACGCCGCGCAGACCAACCCGCAGCAGCCGTCGGGGATGCCGATCCACAAGTACCTGCCGTTCCACCGGCAGATCGACGTCACGCTCCCTGACCGGACGTGGCCGGACCGGCGCATCGAGACGGCGCCGCGCTGGTGCGCGGTCGACCTGCGCGACGGCAACCAGGCCCTCATCGAGCCGATGAACGCCGAGCGCAAGATGCGGATGTTCGAGCTGCTCGTCGAGATGGGCTACAAGGAGATCGAGGTCGGCTTCCCGTCCGCCTCGCAGACCGACTTCGACTTCGTGCGGACCCTCATCGAGGAGGACCGCATCCCGGACGACGTCGTGATCCAGGTGCTGACGCAGTCCCGCGAGCACCTCATCGCGCGCACGTACGAGGCGATCAAGGGCGCGAAGCAGGCGATCGTGCACCTGTACAACTCGACCTCGGTCCTGCAGCGCGAGGTCGTGTTCCGCTCGGACCCCGAGGGCATCATCGCGATCGCCGTCGACGGCGCGCGGCTGTGCCGCAAGTTCGAGGAGACCGTCCCCGGGACGACCGTCTACTACGAGTACTCGCCCGAGTCGTACACCGGCACCGAGCTGGAGTTCGCCGCGCGCATCTGCAACGAGGTCCTCGAGGTCTTCGAGCCGACGCCCGAGCGCAAGGTCATCATCAACCTGCCGGCGACCGTCGAGATGGCGACCCCGAACGTCTACGCCGACTCGATCGAGTGGATGAACCGGCACCTGAACCACCGCGAGAACGTCGTGCTGTCGCTGCACCCGCACAACGACCGTGGCACCGCCGTCGCCGCCGCCGAGCTGGGCTACCAGGCGGGCGCCGACCGCATCGAGGGGTGCCTGTTCGGCAACGGCGAGCGCACCGGCAACGTCTGCCTCGTCACGCTGGGCATGAACCTGTTCAGCCAGGGCGTCGACCCGCAGATCGACTTCTCCGACATCGACCACGTGCGCCGCACGGTCGAGCACTGCAACCAGCTCGCCGTGCCCGAGCGGCACCCCTACGCGGGCGACCTCGTCTTCACGGCGTTCTCCGGCTCGCACCAGGACGCCATCAAGAAGGGCTTCGACGCCATGGCGGTCCACGCCGAGGCCGAGGGCAAGGGCGTGGACGACCTCGTCTGGGCGGTGCCGTACCTGCCGATCGACCCGAAGGACGTCGGGCGCTCGTACGAGGCGGTCATCCGCGTCAACTCGCAGTCGGGCAAGGGCGGCATCGCGTACCTGCTCAAGACCGAGCGCAACCTGGACCTGCCGCGCCGCCTGCAGATCGAGTTCTCGAAGGCCGTCCAGACGCACACGGACGAGCACGGCGCCGAGGTCACCGGCGAGGACATCTGGCGGATCTTCTCCGACGAGTACCTGCCCGTCGAGCCCGGCTCGGGCCTGGACCCGTGGGGCCGCCTCAAGCTGCGGGCGACCCGCGCGTCCTCCACGGAGGACGGCCCGGACACGCTGAGCGTCGACGTCGTCGACCGCGGCGAGGAGATCACGCTCGAGGGCACGGGCAACGGCCCGGTCGCCGCGTTCGTCGACGCGGTCGCCGGGGTCGGCGTCGACGTGCGCGTCCTGGACTACGCCGAGCACGCGCTGTCCGAGGGCGGCGACGCGACCGCCGCCGCCTACGTCGAGTGCCAGGTGGGCGACGACGTGCTGTGGGGCGTGGGCATCGACCCGTCGATCACGACGGCGTCGCTCAAGGCCATCGTCTCCGCCGTGAACCGCGCGGAGCGCGCCGCGATCTGACCGGCTGGGACGCCCGCGTCCCGCCGACGAGGCCGTGGTTCCTGCCCTACGGGGAGGGGACCACGGCCTCGTCGTCGACGGTGACGCGCTCGAGGAGCGACTGGAGGAGGGCGAGGTCGCCGTCGTCGAGGCGCTCGAGCGGGGACTCCGCGCTGAGCCGCGCGAGCATCGCGAGGCGCACCTCGCGGCCGCGCTCGGTCAGGGCGACCAGCTTGGAGCGGCGGTCGGTCGGGTGGGGGCGCCGCTCGGCGTAGCCGAGCTGTTCGAGGCGGGCGACGACGAACGTCACGTTGGACGGCTCGCACTCGAGCTGCGCGGCGAGCTGGCCGGGCGTGAGCGGGTCGACCAGGTCGCGGACCGCGCACGCCTGCGTGCACGTGAGCCCGTAGGGCTCGTACATCCCCCTGATCGCCTGCGCCGACTGTTCCGCGACCGACTCCAGCAGGACGCGGACGTCCCGGGTGCGATCGGCGCGGTCGTAGGAGCGGACCATGAGGGCATGGTAGTCCAGGGACCTGCGGAGAAGTCGAGGATGAAGTGGTCGGGTCGTGCAGCGTTGGCGCTAGACTGCGAGACCTGACGTGCGACCGGGCACGTCGCGCACCGGAGGAGCGTGCATGAGCACCGCTGCGTCGATCGACGACCTGCTCGGTCCTGCCGCGGCGCGGTTCTTCGGCGCCGGCTACCGGGCGGTCCGGCACGAGCTCGGGGAGCTCGAGATCGACGCCGCACCCTCGGGCGCGGCGCGCGTGCGCGGGACGACGTCGCTGCTCTACCCGGAGGCCTGGTCGCGCAAGGGCTCGCGCGCCCTCGTGCCCCACGTGTCCTCGATCGACGCCTTCGTCGTCGCCGCGGAGCTCGTCGAGGTGATCCTCGCCGTGTCCCTGGGCCTGCGCGCCGAGGAACGCGCGTCGGCGTGGGTGCGCTCCCTCGACCTGCGGTCCGGCACGCGCCCCCAGGAGGACCTCGGGGCCGTCCCGGTCAGCGCGGAGCTCGTCGCGACGGCCGAGGGGGACGGGTCGTCCGTCGCGACGGTCGAGGCGCGGGTGGGGACGCTCACGGTCGTGCTCGGCGTCGTGCACCCCCCGGCCCGCGGGGCCCGGGCGGTGCCCGCCGGACGCGTGTCCGCGCAGGACGTGCTGGGCCCGGCGTCCGCGCGCTTCCACGCGGGCGGCTACGTGGCCTCCTCGCAGCACATCGCCGACGTCGAGCTGGGCGCCGACGCGCAGGGGGTGCGGGCGACGGTCGTGCCGTCGTCGGACGTCGGGACGGGGCCGTTCCGGGACCTCGGCTCGTCCTACCTGCCGGGCGTCACCTTCATCGACGCGATCGTCGGTCTCGCGCAGGTCTCCGAGGTGCTCCTCTACGCGCTCGACGCCGTCGACCGCGCCCGCTCGAACACGATGTGGATGCGGCGCGTGCGGCTCGAGACGCCCGAGCCCGGGCTCCCGCGCGAGCCGTTCGCGACGTCGGCCCAGCTGCGGGTCGCGCGCCTCGTGCCGCTGCACGGCGCGACGTGGCGCGCGGTCGAGATGACGGGGCAGTACCACCGGATCTCGGCGCGGTACGCGCTCGCGCACGAGCTGCCCTCGCGCGACGACCGCTCGGTCGGCCCGCACCACGCACAGCCCGGGGAGGCTGCCTGATGAGGATCGCGATCTCGGGGACGTACTCCTCGGGGAAGACCACGACGTCGCTCGCGCTGAGCCACCTCACGGGCATGCCGCGCACGCACGCGCGCTCGATGCGCGAGATCCTCCCGGAGGTGCTGCCGGGCCGCCGCCTCGAGGAGTGCACGGCGGTCGAGCTCCTCGAGCTCGGGATCGTCCGCTTCACGGAGCGGGCCGTGCACGAGAGCCGGGTGGGGGACTCGTTCCTCTCCGACGGGTCGTCGCTGCACGAGTGGGTGTACGGCGCCGTGCGCGCGGAGACGGGCATCGTCCCGAGCGACGACCGCTGGGACGCCCCGCGGACGACGGAGCAGGAGTTCCTCGAGGCCGCGATGCGGGCCTTCGGCGGCGTCGTGCGCCGGCACGCGTCCCTGTCCTACGACGTCTTCGTCCACCTGCCCGTCGAGTTCCCGCTCGTCGAGGACGGGCACCGGCCGGTCTCGGAGCGCTTCCGGGAACGGTCGGACACGATGCTGCGCACGACGCTCGGGGCCCTCGGGATCCCGTGCATCGTCGTCGGCGGCACGCTCGAGCACCGGCTCGAGCGGATCGTCGACGAGCTGGGCCTGCCCCGTGCGACCTCGGTCGTCGCCGCCGTCGAGACGGCGCGGGCACAGCTTGCCGCGATGGACGTGCGCGAGGAGACGGCTCGTCGCTGAGCCGTCGTGAGGTCGTGGGCGGTCGCGCAGGGGGAGACCGCCCACGACCTCTGGTCGCGCGGCCCCGCACGTCGGTGGCGTGCGCGAGAATGGGGCCGTGGTCCTCTACCGAGACGACGCGATCGTCCTGCGCACCCAGAAGCTGGGCGAGGCGGACCGCATCGTCACCCTCCTCACGCGCGAGCACGGGAAGGTGCGCGCGGTCGGCAAGGGGGTGCGGCGCACGTCGTCGCGGTTCGGCGCGCGCCTCGAGCCGTTCATGGTGGTCGACGTGCAGCTCCACGCGGGGCGCTCGCTCGACACCGTGACGCAGGCGGAGACGGTCGGCCCGTACGCGCGGCGCATCTGCGAGGACTACGCGCTCTACACCGCGGGCGCGGCGATGCTCGAGACCGCCGAGCGCCTCGTCGCGGACGAGCGCGAGCCCGCCGTGCAGCAGTACTGGCTCCTCGCGGGCGCGCTGCGGGCGCTGTCCGAGCGGTCGCACGCCCCGGGGCTCGTGCTCGACTCGTACCTGCTGCGCGCGCTCGCCGTCGCGGGCTGGGCGCCGTCGTTCACGGACTGCGCACGCTGCGGCGAGCCGGGCCCCCACCACGCGTTCGCCGTCGCGCAGGGCGGCGCGGTGTGCTCGCGGTGCCGCCCGCCGGGCTCGACGTCGCCGGCACCCCAGACCTTCGACCTGCTCGCCGCGCTGCTCGCGGGCGACTGGGAGACCGCCGACGCCTCGACGGCGCGGCACCGCAAGGAGGCGAGCGGCCTCGTCGCCGCCTACGGCCAATATCACCTGGAGAGAACGTTGCGATCACTGCGCATGGTGGAGCGGGACGACCCGCGCGACGAGGCGGTCGTCGGGCCGGCCCCCCGCGAGGAGGGCTGATGGCGCGCGACCGGCGCCCCGTCGTCCCGCCGTTCGCGCACCCGTCGGGCGCCCGCCCGCCGGCGATCCCGCGGCAGTTCGTCCCGAACCACGTGGCCGTCGTCATGGACGGCAACGGCCGCTGGGCCAACGCGCGCGGCCTGCCGCGCACGGCGGGCCACGAGGCGGGCGAGGCGGCGCTGCTCGACGTCGTGGCGGGCGCGATCGAGATCGGGGTCCGGCACGTCTCGGCCTACGCGTTCTCGACCGAGAACTGGAAGCGCTCGCCCGAGGAGGTCCGCTTCCTCATGGGCTTCAACCGCGACGTGATCCGGCGCCGGCGCGACGAGATGGCGTCGTGGGGCGTCCGCGTGCGGTGGGCGGGTCGCCGTCCGCGGCTGTGGTCGTCGGTCGTCAAGGAGCTCGAGATCGCCGAGGAGCAGACGAAGGACAACGACGTCTGCACGCTGACGATGTGCGTCAACTACGGGGGCCGCGCGGAGATCGCCGACGCCGCCGCCGCGATCGCGCGCGAGGCGGCCGCGGGACGTCTCGACCCGTCGAAGGTCACCGAGCGCACGGTGCAGAAGTACCTCGACGAGCCCGACCTGCCCGACGTCGACCTCTTCCTGCGCAGCTCGGGCGAGCAGCGCACGTCGAACTTCATGCTCTGGCAGGCGGCCTACGCCGAGCTCGTGTTCCTGCCCGAGCCGTGGCCCGACGTGGATCGCCGTCACCTGTGGCGCGCCGTCGAGGAGTACGCGCGGCGCGACCGGCGGTACGGGGGAGCGGTCGACGCGGTCGGCGCGGAGGGCTGACGTCGCCGCGGGCCCGGTTCCCCCCGTGGGCGGCACGGCGTAGCGTGCGCGCATGGCACTTCGCATCGACATGGTGACCGTCGACTCGGCCGACCCGCGCCCGCTCGCGCAGTGGTGGGCGCAGGCGCTCGACGGGCGGGTCGTCGACGAGCACGACGGGTGGTTCATCGAGGTCGTCCCGCAGGCCGGGGCGGGCGGCCCGGTGCTCGCCTTCCAGAAGGTCGACGACCCGACGCCGGGCAAGAACCGGCTCCACCTCGACCTGGGCGCGACGGACCGCGAGGCCGAGGTGGCCGCCCTCGTCGCCGCCGGCGCGACGCCCGTGGGCGAGCACTCGGCGCCGGGGTACCGGTGGACGGTCCTCGCCGACCCGCAGGGCAACCAGTTCTGCGTCGGCGCGCCCGACGCGTCGGCGACCGACGTCAGCTGAGGCCGCGGCGGCCCGTGGGGGCCCGCGGCGCGGCCGGTGCCGGCGCGGCGAGCGCGACGAGCCGGTCGGCGAGCTCGCCGGGGCGGCTCAGCGCGAGGAGGTGGCCGCCCGCCATCTCCGCGACGTCCAGGCCGAGCCGGTCCCGGGCGACGTCGCGCTGGAACGCGGGCGGGAAGAGCCGGTCGTCGCGGCCCTGGAGCACGACGGTCGGCACGTCGGGCCACGCGCCCGCCGGCCACGGGTCGGCGAAGGACCGCGCGGACGGCGCGCGGTCCTCCCCGGCGAGGACGCGCGCCGCGACGTCGGCGGGGACGTCGTGGAAGAAGTCCCGGACGGGGTCGAACGGGCCGAGCCCGGCGGCGTCGCGCGCGTCGGCGTGACCGGTCGCGTCCCACCACGCGGCGCCCGTCTCGCCCGGCGCCGGGATCATGGGGTTGAGGAGCACGAGCAGGCGCACGGGCACCCGGCCGGCGACGAGGCCACCGGTCCACGCGCCCATCGACTGCGCGACGACGACGGGCGGCGGGTCGTGCGGGGGCGTCGCCGCGGCGAGCGCCGCGAGCGCGACGTCGGCGAGGTCGGCCCAGCCGTGCCGCTCGTCGTGCTGGGGGAGGTCGACCGCCACGGGCCGGTGGCCGCGGTCGACGAGCTCGGGGACGAGCCGCTGCCAGTACCCCGGGTGACCGCCCGCGCCGGGCAGCAGGAGGAAGGTCGTCATGGAGGGGGGACCGGAGCCGGTCCCCGGACTCATCGGGCGGCGGCGTCGGTCGTGGCGCGGGCGCGGCGGCGCCGGACGGCGACGACGACGAGCGCCGCGAGCCCCGCGGCGAGGAGCACGAGCACCGCGACGCCCCACGGCGAGCCCGTGGCCGCGGCGAGCGCGGCCGACCACGCCGCCCAGCCGACCGTCGCGTAGATCGCCGCGTGGACGACGCACCCGAGCAGCATCGCGGGCAGGTAGCGCCCGAACGGCATGCGCACGACGCCCGCGGCCGCGTTGACGACCGTCTTGGTGCCGGTCGCGAGGAACGACGCCGGCACGGCCACGAGGCCCCAGCGGCGCAGCGCCTCGACGCCCCGCGCAGTCGAGCTGCCGGACAGCCACGCGTGGACGCGCGCGACCCACGGGCGCACGGGGCGCGTGCGGTCGAGGGTCCACACGGTGACGAGCCGCGCGAGCCAGTACGTCGCCTGCGTCCGCACGAGGACGACCGCGAAGAAGAAGCCGAACAGCGCGGCGAACGGGGCGTCCTGCAGCCCGTCGGGCACGGCTCAGTCCCGCTCGGACCCGGAGGCCGCGCAGGTCTCGCACGTGCCGAAGAGCTCGATGGTGTGCTGGATGTCGACGAAGCCGTGCGTCGCGCCGACCTGGGTGGCCCAGGCCTCGACGGTGGGCCCGTCGATCTCGACGGTGCGGCCGCACCCGCGGCACACGAGGTGGTGGTGGTGCTCGCGCCGCTCGCACCGGCGGTAGAGGTTCTCGCCCTCCTCGGTGCGCAGCACGTCGACCTCGCCGCCGTCCGCGAGGCTCTGGAGCGTGCGGTAGACGGTCGCCAGTCCCACCGCGTCGCCGCGCGAGCGGAGGATCTCGTGGAGCTGCTGGGCGCTGCGGAAGTCCTCGACGTCCTCGAGGGCGTCGGACACCGCGGCCCGCTGACGGGTCATGCGCTGCACTGGTCGTCTCCCGTGGTGCGGTCGGCGCCGGGCGTGCCGGCGGGGACGAGGCGGGCGTCGGGGAGGTCCACGTCGTCCGGGATGTCGGGGTGCGGGTCGCGCACGACGCGCGGCCGGCGCCGCGTCCACAGGGGGCGCAGCAGGGCCACGACGAGGTACGTCCCGATCGCGAGGACGACGATCGTCGCACCTGGCGACAGGAAGTTCCAGTACGTGATCGACAGCCCGACCACGCACACGAGGACGCCGACGACGCACGCGACGACCATCGTGCGGCGGAAGGAGCGCGTGACGAGCTGGGCGACCGCGACGGGCACGATCATGAGCGCGCTGACGAGCAGGAGCCCGACGACGCGCATCGACACCGTCACGGTGAGCGCCGCGACCACGGCGACCGCGATGTTCAGCGTGCGCACGGGCAGGCCGGACGCGCGGGCGAACTCCTCGTCGTGGCTCACGGAGAACAGCGCGGCGCGCAGCCCGACGCCGACGAGCAGGATCACCGCGCTGAGCACGACGGTGAGCACGAGGTCGGCCGACGTGACCGTCGAGATCGACCCGAACAGGTATTGCATGAGGCTGCCCGAGGACCCGCCCGCGAGCCCGATGAGCAGCACGCCGCCCGCGATGCCGCCGTAGAAGAGCAGGGCGAGCGCAAGGTCGCCGCTCGTGCGGCCGCGCTCGCGGACGAGCTCGATCGCGACGGCGCCGAGCACCGCCGCGACGACGGCGCCGGGGATCGCGAGCGCGTCGTTGGGGACGAGGCCCATCGCGGAGCCGACGAGCCAGCCGAGCGCGACCCCGGTGAGGGCGACGTGCCCGATCCCGTCGCCGAGCAGCGAGAGCTTGCGCTGCACGAGGTACGTGCCGACCACGGGGGCGCTGAGCCCGACGAGCAGGGCCGCGAGGAGCGCGCGCTGCATGAGCGGGTCGGAGAGCATCCCCGCGATCTCGGAGGTGAGGGATCCCGTCATGACGCCGTCCTCGGTCCGTGGCCCGCCGCGAGGTCGGGGTGCAGGGTGTCGGCGAGCCCGGTCGTCGGACCGCTCGGGGCGCCGTCGAGCGCGGGCTCGTGGGGGTGCTGGTGCTGGTGCGTCGCGCCCGCGTGCGTGGACGCGGCGCGCGGCGGGGCGCCGTCGTGCACGACCCGCCCGTGCCGCAGCACGACGGCGCGGCGCACGAGCGGGGCGAGAGCGCCGAGCTCGTGGAGCACGACGAGCACGGTGAGGCCCTCGTCCACGAGCCGCGTCATCGTGGCGGCGAAGGACTCCTGGCTGGGCTTGTCCACGCCGGCCACGGGCTCGTCGAGCACGAGCAGGTCGGGGCGGCGCACGAGGGCGCGCGCGATGAGGACGCGCTGCTGCTGGCCGCCCGAGAGCTCGGTCATCGCGTCGCGCGCGCGGTCCGCGAGGCCCACGAGGTCGAGCGCCTCGCCGACGCGGGCGCGCCAGTCGCGGGGCAGGCGCAGGCGGCCGCCGCCGAGCAGCCCCGACGCGACGACCTCCGCGGCGGTCGACGGCATGCCGGACGGCGCCGCGACGCGCTGCGGGACGTAGCCGAGCCGGCGCCACGGCACGCGCGGGCCGAGGGGCGTGCCGAACAGCTCGACCGTGCCGGCCGACGCCGGCACGATCCCCACGAGGGCGCGCACGAGGGTCGACTTGCCGGACCCGTTGGCCCCGAGGAGGGCGACGACGTCGCCCTCGGGGACGCTCACGTCGATGCCGCGCAGGATCTCGCTGCCCCCGAGGCTCACGCGCAGGTCGCGGGCGACGACGAGGGGCGCCGGGGCGCTCACGAGCAGGCCAGCCCGGACGTGAGCGCCTCGAGGTTGGTCTCCATGACCCCACGGTAGTCCGTGGCGTCGTCGGACAGACCCTCGAGCGGGTCGAGCACGGCGGCGTCGACGCCGAGGTCGTCGGCGAGGGTCTGCGTGACCTTCGGGCTCGTGAGCGTCTCGAAGAACAGCGTGGTCACGCCGTTGTCGCGCACGACGTCGCCGACCTCGCGCAGGCGCGCGGGCGACGGCTCGGTCTCCGGGTCGATGCCCGTGATCCCGACCTGCTCGAGGCCGTAGCGCTCGGCGAGGTAGCCGAACGCCTCGTGCGACGTGACGAGCGTGGCCCCCTCGCACGGCGCGAGCGCCTGCGCGTACTGCGCGTCGAGCGCCTCGAGGTCGGCGGTCAGCGCCGCCGCGTTGGCCTGGTACTCGGCCGCGTGGTCGGGGTCGACCGCGGCGAGCTCGGTCGCGACCTGGTCGCCGACGGCGGCGAGCCGCGTCGGGTCGAGCCAGAAGTGCGGGTCGAGCGAGCCGTGGTCGTGCCCGTCGTCCTCGGCGTGCTCGGCGTGCTCGGCGTGCTCCTCGGCGCTCTCGCCCTCGTGCCCGTCCGCGGTCGCGGAACCGGGGTGCTCCTCGAGCCCGGCGGCCTCGGTCGCGTCGACGACGTGCTCGGGGGCGCGCTGGGCGACGCCCTCGTCGACCGCGGCCTGGAAGCCGGACTGGTAGACGACGAGGTCGGCGGTCCCGATGGCGCGGACCTGCGCCGGGGCGAGCTCCAGGTCGTGCGGCTCGGCGGCCGGCGGCGTGAGGTTGGAGACGCTCACGAGCTCGCCGCCCACCTGCTCGGCGACGTACTGGAGCGGGTAGAAGGACGCGAGCACCTGGAGCCGTCCGTCGTCCTGCGCGCCGCTCCCGGTGGAGCAGGCGGCGAGGAGGGCTGCCGTGGCGAGCGCGGCGGTGGCGGCGAGCGCGCGACGGCGCCGGGCGGGGGTTCGCGTCATGCTCCCAGTGTCCGCCTTAGTGAAAATGGATGTCAAAACCGTTCGCAGTGAACCGGATCACCCCGGGGTACGCTGGTCGGTCGGCGCCCCGCCGGGCGCCCGCCCACCCGTCCAGCCCCCACGAGCCACGTGCGGGGCCGTGAGCACCAGGAGTGATGACCGTGGCCGCTGCGCCCTCACCGACCGCCCGTCTCGACGCCGTCGTGTCCCTCGCCAAGCGGCGCGGGTTCGTCTTCCCCTCGGGCGAGATCTACGGAGGCACGCGCTCCGCGTGGGACTACGGGCCGCTCGGCACCGAGCTCAAGGAGAACATCAAGAAGCAGTGGTGGCGTGCGATGGTCACGAGCCGCGACGACGTCGTGGGCCTGGACTCGTCCGTCATCCTCCCGCGCCAGGTGTGGGTGGCCTCGGGTCACGTCGGCGTCTTCACGGACCCGCTCACCGAGTGCCTCTCGTGCCACAAGCGGTTCCGCGAGGACCAGATGATCGAGGAGTTCGAGGAGAAGAAGGGCCGCGCCCCCGAGGGCGGCCTCGCCGAGATCGTCTGCCCGAACTGCGGCACGCGCGGGCAGTGGACCGAGCCGCGCGACTTCAACATGATGCTCAAGACGTACCTCGGCCCGGTCGAGGACGAGTCGGGGCTGCACTACCTGCGCCCGGAGACGGCGCAGGGCATCTTCGTGAACTTCGCGAACGTCATGGGCGCGGCCCGCAAGAAGCCGCCGTTCGGCATCGGCCAGATCGGCAAGTCGTTCCGCAACGAGATCACGCCCGGCAACTTCATCTTCCGCACGCGCGAGTTCGAGCAGATGGAGATGGAGTTCTTCGTCGAGCCCGGCACCGACGCCGAGTGGCACCAGTACTGGATCGACCTGCGCACCGACTGGTACGTCGACCTCGGCATCTCGCGCGACAACCTGCGCCTGTACGAGCACCCGCAGGAGAAGCTCTCGCACTACTCGACGCGCACGGTCGACATCGAGTACCGCTTCGGCTTCTCGGGCTCCGAGTGGGGCGAGCTCGAGGGCATCGCGAACCGCACGGACTTCGACCTGAAGACGCACGCGGAGCACTCCGGGAAGGACCTGTCGTACTTCGACCAGACGAAGAACGAGCGCTGGGTCCCGTACGTCATCGAGCCGGCCGCCGGCCTGACCCGCTCGCTCATGGCGTTCCTCGTCGAGGCGTACACCGAGGACGAGGCGCCCAACGCGAAGGGCGGCGTCGACACGCGCACGGTGCTGCGCCTCGACCACCGCCTCGCGCCGGTCAAGGCGGCCGTCCTGCCGCTGAGCCGCAACGAGCAGCTCTCGCCCAAGGCGAAGGACCTCGCGACGGAGCTGCGCAGGTACTGGAACGTCGACTTCGACGACGCGGGCGCGATCGGCCGTCGGTACCGCCGCCAGGACGAGATCGGCACGCCGTTCTGCATCACGGTCGACTTCGACACGCTCGACGACCAGGCGGTGACCATCCGCCACCGCGACTCGATGGCCCAGGAGCGCGTCGCGCTCGACAAGGTCACCGACTACCTCGCGGGGCACCTGCTCGGGGCCTGACGGCGCGCGCCGCGCGCCGCACGACGAGGGGGCGGGACCGTCGCGGTCCCGCCCCCTCGTCGTGCGCGCGGTCGTCCCGTGCGCGTCGCCCCCTGCCGTCGTGCGCCTAGATCTTCTTCGTCGCACCCCGGCTGCGGTTGAGCAGCCCGAGCACGAGGCTCACCACGAGGATCGCGATGCCGATCCAGATGAGCACCTTCGCGGCAGAGATGGCCACGCCCAGGATGAGGAGCACGGCGCCGACGATGACGAGAATCAGCCAGAGAGGCATGCTTGGTCCTTTCGTCCCGCTGTCGGCGGGTATGCCGACCTTCTGACCGTCCCACGGACCACGCCCGCTCGCTCGTCGACGGGGGTGCGCCGACGCGGATGGGAGAATGGGGCGCGTGAGTGCCCCGACCCTCGACCCCTCGACCGCCGCCGCCCCGACCGCGCAGGCGCCCGCCCCGGTGCTGCCCCCGCTGCGCATCGGGCCGCACGTGGTCGACACGCCCGTGGTCCTCGCGCCCATGGCCGGGGTGACGAACAAGGCGTTCCGGACGCTGTGCCGCGAGCACGGCGCCGGGCTCTACGTCGCGGAGATGGTCACGAGCCGCGCGCTCGTCGAGCGCAACCCCGAGGCGCTGCGCATCGTGACGTTCGACGAGGGCGAGTCGCCGCGCTCCGCCCAGGTGTACGGCGTCGACCCGGCGACCGTGCGCGAGGCCGTGCGGATCATCGTCGCGGAGGACCGCGCGGACCACGTGGACCTCAACTTCGGCTGCCCCGTGCCCAAGGTGACGCGCAAGGGCGGCGGCGCGGCGCTGCCGTGGAAGCGCGAGCTGTTCACGGCGATCGTGCGCGGCGCCGTCGAGGCGGCGCGCCCGTACGGCGTGCCCGTCACCGTGAAGATGCGCAAGGGCATCGACGACGAGCACCTGACGTACCTCGAGGCCGGGCGCATCGCCGAGGACCTCGGCGTCGCGGCGGTCGCGCTGCACGCGCGCACCGCCGCGGAGTACTACTCGGGCACGGCCGACTGGTCGGCGATCGCGCGCCTCAAGGAGACGGTCACGAGCGTGCCGGTGCTCGGCAACGGGGACGTCTGGTCCGCCGAGGACGCGCTGACGATGGTGCGCGAGACCGGCTGCGACGGCGTCGTCGTCGGGCGCGGCTGCCAGGGCCGGCCGTGGCTCTTCGCCGACCTCGCCGCGGCGTTCGCGGGCCGGCCCGAGCGCGTGCGCCCCGGGATGCGCGAGGTCGCGGACACGGTCTACCGCCACGGCGAGCTGATGATCGACTACTTCGACGGCGACGAGGGCAAGGGCATGCGCGACCTGCGCAAGCACATGGCCTGGTACCTCAAGGGCTACCCGGTGGGCGGGGACGCGCGCCGCTCGCTCGCGATGGTCTCGACGCTCGCCGAGCTGCGCACGCTCCTCGACGCGCTCGACCTCGACGCGCCCTACCCGGGCGAGGCCGCCGAGGGGCAGCGCGGGCGGGCCGGGTCGCCCAAGAAGCCGCACCTGCCGTACGGCTGGCTCGACTCGCGCGAGCTCGACGACGAGCACGAGGAGCGGCTGCGCGAGGCCGAGCTGAGCGTCTCCGGCGGCTGACCAGGGGAGAGGTCCCCATCCCGTCGCGGCGGCCTCGGTGCTAGCCTCCCGAGCGGTGCCGGCGCGACCTGCCGCACGGACGACGGAGGGGGGCGCCGATGCGCGCGCTGCGCGTGACGAGGGGAGCCTGGGGGCTCGTCCTCGACCTGGTGACGGACCGGCTCCGGGCGGACGGCGTGCCCGTCCCGCCCGTCGAGCCCGCGCCGACGGCCGAGGCAGCCCCGGACGACGCCTCCCGGGACGACGACGTCCGGGACGACGACGCCCGGGACGAGCTCCGGGGGCTCGGGATCCTCGGGGCCGACGGCGAGCTCGACCGCGCGTGGGCGGCCGCGGTCGGCAACCATCTCGTCGCTCCCGTGCGCGCCGCGCTCAGCGCGACCGCCGGCGACCGGGCCGGGACGACGCGCTTCTCCCTCGTCGACGACCGCGTGCTGCTCACGCAGGAGGGCGCGCGGGGGACCGCCGGCCCGGCGGGGCTCGACGTCGCCGAGGTCTCGGCCCACGTCGAGGTCGTGCTCGCACGCGTCGACGACCTCTGGCCCGCCCTCACCCGCTACCTGCCGCCGCTGCCGCAGCTCACCGCGCCGGCCCGGCCCGCGCGGCGCGCGTCGGACACGCCGGTCACGGTGCTCGACCACGGGCAGACCGAGCGGATGCGCGCGGGGACCGGCCTCGACGACCTCCCGCCCGCGGCGCGCGCGGTGGCCGAGGGCGAGGAGGCCGCGGTCGTCGTGGTCGTCGAGGCATGGCCGACGCCCGCGGCGCCGACGGTCGTGTGGACGCGGTGGTGGTCCGTCGCGAGCGGGCAGCTCCTCGACGTCCAGGTCGACGACGACGGCGCGCGGCTCGTCGAGCGCGAGCCCGGCGCCCTCGCCGCCGAGCTGCGCTGGGCGCTCGCGGGCGCGGTCGACGCGACGTCGGGCGACGCCCCCGCACCGGCCGGGGACGCGCGATGAGCGCCGGCCTGTGGGGCATGGACCTCGCGGCCGTGCGCCGGCTCGGCGACGACCTCGACCGCGCGGCCGACGACCTCGAGCGCACGCGCGACCAGATCAGCGCGCGCATGACGCTGTCGTTCGGCCTCGGGCCGGACATGGACGAGTTCCGGGGGCGGTGGGGCGACGAGCTCGCGCCGTCCCTCTCGCGCGTCACCGCGACCCTCCGCGACGCCGCCGGCTCGGTGCGCCGCGACGCGGAGCAGCAGGACTCGGCGTCGAGCGACGGTGCCGGCGGCGGGGGCCACGGCGGCGCAGCCGGTGGCGGCGGTGGCGGTGGCGGCGGTGGCGGCGGCCCGCTCGACTGGCTGCGCGACCGCGGCGAGGACCTGTGGGACGCGGGCGGCGACGCGATCGACTGGCTGGGGGACCGCGGGCAGGACGTGCTCGACGGCGTCGGGAGCTGGTGGGACGCGACGTCCGACGACTGGCTCAACGTCGGCGACTCGTTCGGCCAGCTCTGGGACGCGACCGGCGGGTCGGTCCTGGACGGCCGGTGGCCGCGCACGACCGAGGTCGTGGCGTCCCAGATCCGCCTGCTCGGCGCGTTCGGCGGCGCGCTGTGGACGACGGCGACCGGCGACGAGGCGAACATCTTCGACGACGGCGACCCGTACGCGGGCGCCCCGAGCGCGGTGGCGGACGGCGACGTCCGCGTCCCGGACAGCCTCGACGACCTCACGGGCAGCGTGACGGACGCCTACAACGCGGGTGACGGCGTCGTGCGCGTGACGACCGTCGACGGGCCGGACGGTCCGCGGGTCATCGTCAGCGTGCCGGGCACCCAGCCGTGGGCGCCGGCCGCGGGGAGCAACCCGATGGACCTCACGGGCAACCTCGTCACCGCGGGGGGCGGCACGTCGACGATGACGGAGGCCGTCGAGCTCGCGATGCGCAACGCGGACATCCCGCCGGGTGCCGAGGTCATGCTCGTGGGCCACTCCCAGGGCGGCATGACGGTCGCGGGCCTCACGGCCGACGCGGACTTCGTCTCGCGCTACAACGTCACCAACGCGGTGACCTTCGGCTCGCCGATCGACAGCACGCACGTCGACCCGCGGGTCTCGGTGCTGGAGCTGCAGCACGCGACGGACGTCGTGCCGCGCCTCGACATGGAGGACAGCCTCTACGCGCCGAGCCCGGTACCGTCGCCCCTGCCGCTCCTGCCCGGCCTGCCGAGCTTCTCGGACCAGGCGGGGCCGAACCACAGCACGGTGACGCTGCCCAACCCCGGCCCGTGGTACGACGCGGTGACGAACCACTCGCACCAGGAGTACAGCAGCTCGATCGCGAACAGCTCGGACCCGGCGCTCGCCGCGTACGAGCAGCAGCTGCGCGACCGGGGCTTCCTCGGCGGCACGGCGCAGAACACGAGCGCCGTGGACGTCGTCACCGGCAGGAGGGACTGACCATGGCTCGACCGACCGGACCGACCGGACGCACCCGACCGACCGCGCGCCGCACGGGGCGCGGGGGCCGGCGGCTCGGCCTGCTCGCCGCGCTCGCCGGGCCTCTCGCCGCGCTCGCGCTGGCCGGGTGCTCGTCGTCGAGCGACTGCGGCGAGCCGTACTCGCGCGCGATCCTCGCGGTCGACGGCGTCGCGTCGGTCGACGTGGACTGCCGCGAGCAGCTCGGCGGCGGGTGGCAGCGCGTCGGCGTCCATCTCGGGACGCTCGACGAGCAGCAGGCCCGCGGGACCGTGGAGCAGGTGCTGCGCGCGGTCGCGGCCGAGCCGGAGATCGACGACCTGTGGGCGTCGCCGCAGCACTACTACCTCGACGACGGCTCCGAGCTCGCCGAGCCGCGCCAGGGGCTCGGCTTCAACGGCGTGCCGGACGTCGGCGACCTGCGCGAGGTCTACGGCACGCCGACCGGCTGACGCGCGCCGCACGGCGCCGCGGCTCGTGAGCGGGCGCGAGCGGACCACGTCCCGGTACGACGACGGCCCGGGCCCCGCGGAGGCGGGACCCGGGCCGTCGTGCGCCGTCAGAGGGCGCGGAGCCAGACCGTCGTGTCGGACGGGACGCGCACCTGCGGGTCGGCGGAGCGGTCGGTGAGGACCGGGCCCGACGCGACGAGCACCTCGGCGCCGCGCGGCAGGACCACGGGCTCGGACCCGAGGTTCGCGAGCACGACGACGTCGCGGTTGCGCAGCGCGATGACGTCCGCCGAGTCCGCGTACTCCTCGACCCACGCGAGCGTGCCGCTGCCGAGGCGCTCCGCGCGCCGCGTCGCGAGGGCCGCGCGGTACGTCTCGTACGTCGAGCCCTCGACGCCGCGCTGCGCGTCGGCCGCGTAGCGCGCGTACGACGCGGGCTGCGGCAGCCACGTGCGCTCGCTCGGGCCGAAGCCGAGGCCCGGGGCGTCGGCCTGCCAGGGGAGCGGGACGCGGCAGCCGTCGCGGCCCGCCTCGGCGCCCTGCGTGCGGAAGAACGCGGGGTCCTCGCGCACGTCGTCGGGCAGCGACGTGTGCTCGGGCAGGCCCAGCTCCTCGCCCTGGTAGAGGTACGACGAGCCCGGCAGGCCGAGCATGAGCAGCGAGGCCGCGCGGGCGCGGCGCAGGCCGAGCTCCTCGTCGGGCTGCGGCTCGTGGGCGAAGATGCCGTTCGGGCGCAGGCCCGGGTCGGCGAGGCCGAGGCGCGACGCGTGGCGCACGACGTCGTGGTTCGACAGGACCCACGTCGTGGGCGCGCCGACCTCGTCGTTCGCGCGCAGCGAGGCCGCGACGACGGTGCGCAGGGGAGCGGCCGACCACGGGGTCGTGAGGAACGAGAAGTTGAACGCCTGGTGCATCTCGTCGGGGCGCACGTAGCGCGCGAGGCGGGACAGCGGCTCGACCCACGCCTCGGCGACGAGGGCGCGGTCGCCCTCGTACGCGGCGAGCACGCGGTGCCACGCGCGGTAGATCTCGTGCACGCCGTCCTGGTCGAACATCGGCCCGGAGTTCCCGGCGCCGGTCGAGCCGTCCTCGGGGGCGCCGGGGTCGGTGCCGTCGGCGGCCTCGGTGCCCTCGACCATGGACACGGTGCCGTCCCAGTCGGGCAGGCCCGGGGCCTTGACCATGCCGTGGGCGACGTCGATCCGGAAGCCGTCCACGCCCTTGTCTAGCCAGAACCGCAGGACGTCCTCGAACTCGGACCGGACCTCGGGGTTCTCCCAGTCGAGGTCGGGCTGCGACGAGTCGAACAGGTGCAGGTACCACTGGCCGGGCGTCTCGCCGTCGGCGCCGGTGACGGGCCGCGCGCCGGCGCCCGCGGTGACGCGGGTCCACGCCGGGCCGCCGAAGATCGACTGCCAGTTGTTCGGGGGCAGCTCGCCGTGCTCGCCCTCGCCCTCGCGGAAGATGTACCGGGCGCGCTCGGGCGAGCCCTCCGGGGCGGCCAGCGCGGCCTGGAACCACGCGTGCTGGTCGGACGTGTGGTTGGGCACGAGGTCGACGACCACGCGGATGTCCCGGGCGTGCGCCTGCGCGAGGAGCTCGTCGAAGTCGGCGAGGGAGCCGAACAGCGGGTCGACGTCGCGGTAGTCGGCGACGTCGTAGCCGGCGTCCTTCTGGGGCGAGCGGTAGAACGGGCTGAGCCACACGGCGTCGACGCCGAGCTCGGCGAGGTGGTCCAGCTTCGACGTGATGCCCGGCAGGTCGCCGATGCCGTCGCCGTCGCCGTCGGCGAACGAGCGCGGGTAGACCTGGTAGATCACGGCGTCGCGCCACCACTCGGGAGCCTCGCCGGCCCCCGCGTGCACGAGCTCGCCGGCGGCGAGCGGCTGCAGGGTGGCGGTGCTGGTCGGCGTCGTCGAATCGATACGAGTCATCGAGCTGTCGGTCCTCACGTGTGTCGTTCCGGGGCGTCCCGGGGGGTCGTCCCCGGGGAGTGGTGGTGGTCGTGGGACGGGCTGCCGCACGCCGACGCCTTCGAGTGTAAGCGCTTGCGGTCGGGGTGCGGTGCGCCGTCGGGAGGGTGTGCGCGGGGCATGGCGGCGCCCGCGCACGGCCCGAGGTCAGGCGGTGGGGCCCTCCGGGGCCGGGCGCGCCGGGGCGGCGCCCGTGGAGTCGCGCACGATGAGCTCGGGCTGGAACAGCAGCTCCGAGCGCGGCGCGCGCTCGCCCGAGATCTCGGTGAGCAGGGCGCTGATCGCGGCGTGCGCCATGGCCGTGACGGGCTGGCGCACGGTCGTGAGCGGCGGGTCGGTGAACGCGATGAGCGGCGAGTCGTCGTACCCGACGACCGAGACGTCCTCGGGCACGCGCAGGCCCCGCGAGCGCGCCGCGCGGATCGCGCCGAGCGCCATGAGGTCCGAGCCGCACACGATCGCGGTGTGCCCCGCGTCGATGAGCTCGCCCGCGGCGGCCTGGCCGCCCTCGACCGTGTACAGCGTCACGACGACGTGCTCGGCCGCGTCGGCCGGCTCCGCGACGAGACCGTGGCGCACGAGCGCGTCGGTGAACGCGGCGAGCTTGCGCTGGGCGGGGACGAAGCGGTCCGGGCCGATCGCGAGGCCCACGCTGCGGTGGCCCAGCGAGACGAGATGGCGCACGGACAGCTCGACGCTCGCGACGTCGTCGGGCGAGACGAACGGCGCGTCGATGCCCTCCGCGAACCCGTTGACGAGCACGATCGGGATGCCGCGGCTGCGCAGGCGCTCGTAGCGCTCGTGGCTCGCCTGCGTGTCGGCGTGCAGGCCCGACACGAAGACGATGCCGTCCACGGCGTGGTCCATGAGCATGTCGACGTAGTCGTCCTCGGTCGTGCCGCCCGGCGACTGCGTGCACAGCAGGGGTGTGTAGCCGTGCTCGGCGAGGAGCGACTCGATCGTCTGCGCGAAGGCGGGGAACACCGGGTTGGTCAGCTCGGGGACGACGAGGCCGACGAGCCCGGCCGAGCGGGTGCGCAGCGTGGACGGCCGCTCGTACCCGAGCACGTCGAGCGCGGCGAGCACGGCCTGGCGCGTCTCGCTCGCGACGCCGGCCTTCCCGTTGAGGACGCGCGAGACCGTCGCCGTGGAGACGCCGGCCTGCGCGGCGAGATCGCTGAGACGGGTGCGCACGTGGGGAAGCGTAGGGGACACCGGACCTCCTCGTCCTGGTCGTCCGGTCGGTGAGTCGCGAGTTCCCGCCGAGGGCGCGCGCGGCTCGCCGTCCGGAGGAGGCGGGCGGGCGCCGTCGGGCGCCCTGAAAAGCGTTGCATGAAAGTTACCGCAACGACTTGCACGGGCGCCACCCGGCGATCTACGGTCGGGGGCATCAGGGTCCGGCACCGGCGCCAGCCGGGCGGGCCACCCACCTCACACGCTTGGAGTGCCCCTGATGCGACGGAGCATCCTTCTCGCCGCCGCGCTGACCACGACGCTCGCCCTCGCGGCCTGCTCGTCCGGCGAGAGCGGCGACGAGACCACCACGGAGCCCGAGGAGACCGCCACCTCCGCCGGCTCGCTCACCGTCTGGGTCGACGAGACCCGGCAGGACGCGGTCAGCGCCGCCGCGGCCTCCTTCGAGGAGGAGACCGGGACGAGCGTCGAGGTCGTCCTGAAGAACTTCGAGGACATCCGTGCGGACTTCCTCGCGCAGGTGCCGACGGGCGAGGGCCCGGACATCACGGTGGGTGCCCACGACTGGCTCGGCGAGCTCACGACGAACGGCGTCGTCGCGCCGCTCGAGCTCGGCGACAAGGCGGCGGAGTTCGAGACCGTCTCGCTCGAGGCCTTCACGCAGGACGGCCAGGTCTACGGCCTGCCCTACGCGATCGAGAACATCGCGCTCATCCGCAACACGCAGCTCGCGGACGAGGCCCCGGCCACGTGGGACGACGCCGTCGCGGCGGGCGAGGACGCCGGGACGAAGTTCCCGATCCTCGTCCAGTCGGACAACGACAAGGGCGACCCCTACACGCACTACCCGTTCCAGACGTCGTTCGGCGCCCCGGTCTTCACGCAGAACGAGGACGGCAGCTACTCGTCCGAGCTCGCGATGGGCGGCCCGGAGGGCCAGGCCTACGCCGAGTGGCTCGGCGAGCAGGGCGAGGCCGGCAACCTCAGCCAGGACACGACGTACGACATCGCCGTGGAGGCGTTCAAGAACGGCGAGTCGCCCTTCATCGTCGGCGGCCCGTGGATGATCGACTCCTTCGCGGACATGGACCTGTCGATCGACCCGATCCCGACGGCCGGCGGCGAGGCCGCGCAGCCGTTCGTGGGCGTGCAGGGCTTCTACCTCAGCGCCGAGAGCAAGAACGCGATCGTCGCCAACGACTTCCTCGTGAACTTCATGTCGACCGAGGAGGCGCAGCTCGCGCTGTACGAGGCGGGCAACCGTCCCCCGGCGCTCACCGCCGCGGCCGACTCCGCCGCGTCGGCCGACCCGATCGTCGCGGGCTTCCGCGCCGTCGGCGCCGAGGCCGTGCCGATGCCGTCGATCCCGGAGATGGCGTCCGTCTGGAGCTTCTGGGGCGTGACCGAGGCCGCCATCGTCAACGGCGCCGACCCGGTCGCGACGTGGGACAAGATGATCAGCGACATCGAGGGCGCGATCGGTTCCTGACCGGACCCCGGCCGGCGACGCCGCCGCCGGGCGCAGGACGCGCGTCCTCGCCCGGCGGCGGCCCGCCGGCCGCCGCCACGTGCGCGTGGCGGCCACTGACCCGTGACGCGGCGCCGCCGCCGCGTCGGACGACCTCGGAGGCACCACGATGTCCGCCCCTCAGACCACGACCGACGAGCCCGTCGGCACCCCCCCGGAAGACGCCCCGACCGGGCGTCCCCGCGTGCGGCGACCGCGCGACGGGTCGCACGCCCGGAACTTCGGGCCGGGCTTCTTCGTCAAGCTCGCGCTCATGGCCGTCATCGACGCGCTCGGCGTGTACGTGGTGTGGGCCGCGTGGCAGGCGGACTCGTACGGCATCCTCCTCGCCTCGCTCGCGCTCCTCGTCGCGGCGAACTGGGTCTACTTCTCCCGGCGCGCGCTGCCGCTGAAGTACATCCTCCCGGGGCTGTCCTTCCTCCTCGTCTTCCAGATCTTCGTCGTCGCGTACACGGGCTACGTCGCGTTCACCAACTACGGCACGGGCCACAACGCGACGAAGGAGCAGGCGGTCTCCGCGCTGCTCGTGCAGAACGAGCGGCGCGTCGAGGGCACGCCGTCGGTGCCCCTCACGGTCGTGGAGCAGGGCGGCACGCTCGGCTTCGCGATCCTCACCGAGGACGGCTCGGTCGAGGTCGGCGCGGCGGAGCAGCCGCTCGCCGCCGCGGACGGCGCGACGGTCGCCGAGGACCGCGTCACGGAGGTCCCGGGCTGGGACGTCGTGCCGCGCGAGGAGGTGCTCCAGCGCCAGGACGAGGTCACGACGCTGCGCGTCCCCGTCTCCGAGGACCCGGAGGACGGGTCGATCCGCACGACCGACGCCCGGACGGGCTACGTCTACACGTCGTCCCTCGAGTGGGACGCCGCCGCGGACACGATGACCGACACGACGACCGGTGTCGTCTACACGCCCAACGACGAGGGCCAGTTCGAGGCCGAGGACGGCACGACGCTCGCCGTCGGGTGGCGCGTGCCCGTCGGGCTGGACAACTTCGCCACGGCGTTCACGGACAGCCGGTACGCCGAGCCGTTCGTCAAGATCCTCGCGTGGACGTTCGTCTTCGCCGTCGGGTCCGTCGCGACGACGTTCCTCCTCGGCCTGTTCCTCGCGATCACGTTCAACGACACGCGCATGCGGGGCCGCAAGGTCTACCGCACGCTCATGATCCTGCCGTACGCGATCCCGGGCTTCCTCGCCGCGCTCCTGTGGTCGGGCCTGCTCAACACGCGCTTCGGGTTCATCAACACCGTGCTGCTCGGCGGGGCCGAGATCCCCTGGCTCACCGACCCGTGGCTCGCGAAGCTCGCGGTGCTCGGCGTGAACCTCTGGCTCGGCTTCCCCTACATGTTCCTCATCTGCACGGGCGCGCTGCAGTCGCTGCCGTCGGACGTCATGGAGGCCGCGAAGATCGACGGCGCGGGGCGCTGGCGCACCTGGAAGTCGATCACCCTGCCGCTCCTGCTCATCGCGACGGCGCCGCTGCTCATCTCGTCGTTCGCCTTCAACTTCAACAACTTCACGCTCATCTACATGCTCACGGGCGGCGGTCCACGGTTCGCCGACGCGTCCGTCCCGCTCGGGCACACGGACATCCTCATCTCGATGGTGTACTCGATCTCGGGCGTCGACGGCTCCGCCGCGAAGGACTTCGGCCTCGCGAGCGCCCTGTCGATCGTCATCTTCCTGATCGTCGGGACCATCTCCGCCCTGGCGTTCCGGACCACGCGCAAGTTCGAGGAGATCAGCTGACATGGCGACCACCCACGCAGCGCCCGTCGCCGACGGCGCGACCCGGGCCCTCCCGGACCGTCACCGCATGAAGCCCGGCCGCTGGTTCGGCGAGCTCGGCTGGCGCCACGTCGTCGGCGTCGTCGCGGTCGTCTACGCGGCCTTCCCGCTCGTCTACGTGCTCTCCGCGTCGCTGTCGGAGAACGGCACCCTCACCGGGTCGAACACGCTGTTCGCCGACGTGAGCACGGCGAACTACGCCCAGCTCGGGTCGACGATGTTCTGGACGTGGATGACGAACACGCTCGTCATCGCGATCGTCACCTCGGTCGGCACCGTCCTCATGGGCGCGGCCGCGGCCTACGCGTTCTCGCGGTTCCGGTTCGCCGGGCGCCGCGCGGGCCTCACGTCGCTGCTCATCATCCAGATGTTCCCGCAGATGCTCGCGTTCGTGGCGATCTTCCTGCTGCTCCTGGGCCTGGGCGACGTCGTCCCGGCGCTCGGGCTCAACAGCAAGCTCGCGCTCATCGCCGTGTACCTCGGCGGCGCGCTCGGCGTGAACACGTTCCTCATGTACGGGTTCTTCAACACCGTCCCGCGCGAGCTCGACGAGGCGGCGAAGATCGACGGCGCGACGCACACGCAGATCTACTGGACGATCATCCTGCGCCTCGTCGCCCCGATCCTCGCGGTCGTCGCGCTGCTGTCGTTCATCAGCACGTTCGGCGAGTTCATCATCGCGCGCATCGTCCTGACGTCGGAGAGCAACTGGACGCTCGCCGTGGGCCTGTACGGCTGGGTGTCGTCGCTGCGCGAGGCGAACTGGGGCCTGTTCACCGCGGGCGCCGTGATCTCGGCCCTGCCGGTGCTTGCGCTGTTCCTCTACCTGCAGAAGTACATCGTCGGCGGCCTCACCGCCGGCTCCGTGAAGGGCTGAGCCGGGTGGCGCACGACCCCTCGCCCGCGGTGGCCGCGCCCGTCGCGCACCACGACGGCTCCGCGCTCTACGTGCCCGAGGGCACGCCGGACCTCGGGGACACCGTGCCGGTCCGCGTGCGCGTGCCGCGCGGGGCGGGCGTGCGCGACGTGTGGCTGCGCACGGTGCGCGACGGCGAGCCCCGCCTCGCGCCCGCGCGCCTGGACCGCTCGGACGAGCACGAGGACTGGTACGTCGCCGACGTCCTCGTGCACAACCCGGAGACGCGGTACCGCTTCTTCCTCGACACCCCGGGTGCCGACGGGTCGGGCGGGTACCGCTGGCTCAACGGCCGCGGCACGTGGGACCGGGACGTGCCCGACGCCGCGGACTTCCGGCTCACCGTGCACGACCCGGCGCCGTCGTGGATGGCGGACGGCGTCGTGTACCAGGTGTTCCCCGACCGGTTCGCCCGCTCGGCCGCCGCGGACGCGCGCGACCTGCCGGGCTGGGCGGTGCCCGCGGCGTGGGGCGAGGAGCCGCACGGCTCGGGCCCGGACGTCGGGACGCAGCTCTTCGGGGGCGACCTCGCCGGGATCGAGCAGCGCCTCGACCACCTCGTCGCGCTCGGCGTCTCCACGCTCTACACGACGCCCGTCTTCCCGGGCCGCTCCAACCACCGCTACGACGCGAGCACGTTCGACCACGTCGACCCGCTGCTCGGCGGCGACGGGGCGTACGCGTCGCTGGTCGCGGCGGCGCACGCGCGCGGCCTGCGCGTGCTCGGCGACCTCACGACGAACCACACCGGCGCGGGCCACGAGTGGTTCGCCCGCGCGCTCGCGGACGCCGCCGCGCCCGAGCGCGAGTTCTACTACTGGACCGAGGGCGACCCCGGCTACGTGGGCTGGCTCGAGCACGCGTCGCTGCCCAAGCTCTCCTACGGGTCGGCCGAGCTCGCGGCGCGCATGATCGACGGGCCGGACTCGGTCGTGGGCCGGTACCTGCGCGAGCCGTTCGGCCTCGACGGGTGGCGCATCGACGTCGCGAACATGACAGGCCGGCACGGTGCCGAGGACCGCACGCTCGACGTCGCGCGCACGCTGCGCGCGACCATGGGTGCGATCAACCCGGACGCCGCGCTCGTCGCCGAGCACTTCCACGACGCCACGGGCGACCTGTCCGGCGACGGCTGGCACGCCAACATGAACTACTCGGCGTTCACGCGCCCTGTGTGGACGTGGCTGTCGCCGCCCGACTCCTCGGTGCCCTACCTCGGCCTGCCCGTGCGCACGCCGCGCCGCGGCGGGCGCTCGGCGGTGGCGACGATGCGCGACTTCGACGCGGTGCACCCCTGGCGCGTCACCGCGGCGCAGTGGAACATGCTCGGCTCCCACGACACGCCGCGCCTGCGCTCGATCGTCGGCTCGCGCGAGCTCGTCGAGGTCGCCGCGACGCTGCTCCTCACCTACCCGGGCACGCCCGTCGTGTTCGCCGGGGACGAGGTGGGCCTCACGGGCCTCAACGGCGAGCACGCGCGCGCGACGATGCCGTGGGACGAGCCGGACCGCTGGGACGCGGCGACGTTCGACGTCTACCGGTCGCTGATCGCCGTGCGCCGCGGGTCGGCCGCGCTGCGGTCGGGCGGGCTGCGCTGGGTCCACGTGGACGACGACGCGCTCGTCTACCTGCGCGAGACCGCGGACGAGCGCGTGCTCGTCGCGGTCGCGCGCGCGCCGTGGGGCGGCGTCGCGCTGCACCCGGGCGTCGTCGGGGCGGCCCGCGCGGCCGAGCGCCTGCACGGGGGCGTCGACCTGTCCGTGCACGACGGCGCGTGGCGGCTCGCGGGCGACGGGCCCGGCGTCGGGGTGTGGCGCCTGGCCTGACCCCGCGTCAGCGGAAGAGGTGCGCGACCCGGGCGACCGCGTCGTCGTACGCGGCGCGGTCGAACGTCAGCGGGCCGAGCGCGGAGTAGTCCTGCTCCGGACGGTGCGGCTGCGTCGGCTCGAGCCACGCGACCGTGCGGTCGTCGGCGCGCACCGTCACCTCGAACGGCCAGCAGCCCGCCTCGTGGCAGTCGCACGCGAGCACCCACGCCCGCCCGCGCGGCGCCGGGTGGCGACCGAGCCCGTACCACTGCTGCTCCGCGGCCCCGTACGCGAAGAAGGCCGGGACGAGCCCGCCGTACGCGCCCGCGGGGGAATAGCCGTGCGCCGCCTCCACGGCGCCGACGAGGCCGACGAGCGAGCGGCCGTCCACGAACGGGACGACCTCGACGACGTCGTCGACCGTGACGACCCGCAGCTCCAGCGCGTGCGACGCACCCATGGCGCGAGCGTACGCCCGGACGGGCTCCCGCGGTCGGTCGCGCGCGCCCCGGCGCGCACCGGAGCACGTGGCAGGATCGGGTCGTGCCCGTCGAGCGCCTCGCGATCCTCTCGGACGTCCACGGCAACCTCTCCGCCCTCGAGGCGGTGCTCGCCGACGCCGCCGCGCGCGGCGTGAGCCGGGTGCTCAACCTCGGCGACATGGTGGGCAAGGGGCCGCGCGGGCGCGCGGTCGTCGACCGGTGCCGCGAGGCGTGCGCCGTGAGCCTGCGGGGCAACTGGGAGGACTTCCTGCCCGCGACGCCCGACGACGGGCTCGCGGAGCACGTGTGGTGGCGCGACGAGCTGCGGCCCGACCAGCGCGCGTGGGTCGCGCGGCTGCCCCTGAGCCACGACCTCGTGGTGAGCGGTCGGCGCCTGCGCCTGCTCCACGCGTCGGCCGCGTCGGTGCACGTCAAGCTGTTCCGCCGGCACACGCGCGAGGAGTTCGCCGCCATGTTCTCCGCGACCGACCTCACCGGCCCGGGCCCGGCGCCGGACGTCGTCGGCTACGGGGACACGCACGACGCGTACGTGATCACGGACGCCGGCCGCACGCTGTTCAACGTGGGAAGCGTCGGCAACCCGCTCGACGAGCCGACGCCGGTCTACGCGGTCGTCGAGGGCGACGTCGGCTCCGCCGAGCCCGGCCCGTTCGGCGTCCAGCTCGTGCGGGTGCCCTACGACGTCGAGGCCGAGATCGCGGTCGCGCACGCGCTCGGCATGCCGCGCGCCGACGCGTGGGAGCGCGAGCTGCGCACGGCCGTCTGGCGCGGGCGCGCCTGAGGCGCCGGCGCGTCCTCGATACGCTGGACCGGTGCAGACGTTCGAGCAGGGTGCGTTCGACCCCTCCGTCGTGGGGACCGGCCCGCGGCCCGCGCCCGGCGAGGAGGGCATCGCGTCGTACACCGACGCCGACACCGAGCGCTGGTACGTCGAGGCGCCCAAGTCCAAGGCGCGCACGCCGTTCGAGCGCGACCGCGCGCGCATCGTGCACTCCTCGGCGCTGCGCCGGCTCGGCGCCAAGACGCAGGTCCTCGGACCCGGCAGCGACGACTTCGTGCGCACGCGGCTCACGCACACGCTCGAGGTCGCGCAGGTCGGGCGCGAGATCGGCAAGGCGCTCGGGTGCGACCCGGACATCGTCGACACCGCGTGCCTCGCGCACGACCTCGGCCACCCGCCGTTCGGGCACAACGGCGAGCGCGCGCTCGCGGACCTCGCCGTCGACATCGGCGGGTTCGAGGGCAACGCCCAGACGCTGCGCCTGCTCACCCGGCTGGACCCGAAGGTCGTCACGGACGACGGCCGCGCCGTCGGGCTCAACCTCACGCGCGCGAGCCTCGACGCGAGCGTCAAGTACCCGTGGGGCACGGGCGAGGGGCCCGTCCACGCGGACGGGCGCCCGACGCACAAGTTCGGCGTCTACGAGGACGACCGCCCGGTGTTCGACTGGCTCCGCGCGGGGGCGCCCCGGCAGGTCAAGTGCCTCGAGGCGCAGGTCATGGACCTCGCCGACGACGTGTCGTACTCGGTGCACGACGTCGAGGACGCGGTCGTCGGCGGCCGCATCGAGCTCGCGGTCCTCGACGACGCCGACGAGCGCGAGCGCGTCGTGCGCGCCGTCCACGCCTGGTACGGCACAGCCCAGGACGCGGCCGAGCTCGACGCCGCGATCGAGCGCCTGCAGAAGACCGGTCACCTCGTCACCGGGTTCGACGGCTCGCGCCGCGCGCTCGCCGCGCTCAAGGACGCCACGAGCCAGCTCATCGGCCGCTTCACGGGCGCGGCGCAGGACGCGACGCGCGCGGTGTACGGCGACGGCCCGCTCACGCGCTACGCGGCCCGGCTCGTCGTGCCCGACGAGACCGTCGCCGAGATCCTCGTGCTCAAGGGGGTCGCCGTCGCGTACGTCATGGCGCCGCGCGAGCAGGAGCCGCTGTACCAGCGCCAGCGGGACGTCATCGCCGACCTGGTCCACGTCCTCGCCGACCGCGCGCCCGTCGCGCTCGAGCCGTCCTTCGCCGCCGACTGGCAGGAGGCGGCCGACGACGCCGCGCGCCTGCGCGTCGTCGTCGACCAGGTCGCGTCCCTCACCGACGTGTCGGCGATGCAGCTCCACGCGCGGCTCGTGCGGCCGCGGTCCTGACCCCGGCGCTCAGCCGTCGGCGCGCTCCGCGAGCCACGCGTCGCTCGCGCGCTGCACGTCGGCGGCCGTCACCGACGCCGCGACCGTGACGAGGTACCAGCGGTGGCCGAACGGGTCGCGCACAGCGGCCTGGCGGAACCCCTCGAACCAGTCCGCGGGCTCGGCGAGGACCGACGCGCCGGCCTCGACGGCGCGCGCGAACGCCGCGTCCGTGTCGGCCACCGGGACCGTGAACGACGCGTGCGTCGGGGCGCCGGGCTCGGGCGCGACCGAGTCGGGCGGGAACGCCTCGGCGACCGTGAACGTCGACGTCCCGGCGGGCGAGACGATCCGCAGGTCGGAGTGGATCACGGCGTCGCCCGCCGTGACCACGTCCACGACCTCGGCGCCGAGCGCCGCCTCGTAGAACGCGAGGGCGTCGCGCGCCCCGCTCACCGTGACGTTGGGGTGCAGCGCCGACATCTCCATGGCCGTCCTCCTTCGGGTGGCGCCCCGCGGGACGCCGGCCGGGTCCGTCCCGGCCCCACCATGCTCGTGTCGGCACCCCGTGCCAGTCTTGGAGGAATGCGACAGGTGTTCGAACCGGCGCCGCCCGCGCGGGGCGGCCCGCGCGAGCCGACGACGTCCCTGCACGGCATCGTCGACCCCGCCGCCGCGCGCCGCGGCTTCGCGCTCGTGCGCCTGGAGCCCGCGCCGGACCTCGCCGACCTCGTCGAGCGGCACTGGGTCGTGCGCTGGGACCTGCCGCCGGGGGAGTCGTTCACCCAGACCGTCGTGCCGCACCCCGTCGGCAACGTCGTCGCGGAGCAGGCCGGCTACGCCGCCCACGGGATCCCGCCCGGCCTGTTCGCGCGCACGCTCATTGGGTCCGGGGCGGTCGTCGGCACCAAGCTGCGCCCGGGCGCGCTGCGCGTCCTGCTCGGGTCCGACGACGCCCTGCGCCCGGGCGCGCACGTCCCGGCGTCCTCGTTCCTCGGCCCGACGGCGGACTCCGCCGCGCGCGCCGCCGTCGCCGCCGCACTGGCCGGGAGGGAGGCGGAGGCCGTGGCGGGGCTCGAGCCCCTGCTGCGCGCGCGGGCCGCGGCCGTGCGCACGCCCCGGCGCGCGCGCGACCTCGAGCGCGTGCAGGCCGTCATGGCCGCGCTCGTGTCCGGCCGGCTCGGGCCCGGGGCGACGGTGCGCGACCTGGCCGACCTCGTCGGGACGAGCCCGCGCTCGCTGCAGCGCCTGTTCGCGGCGTCGGTCGGCGTGAGCCCCAAGTGGGTGCTGCGACGCCACCGCGTGCACGTCGCGGCGGACCTCCTGGCGGGCGACCCGGCGCAGGACCTCGCGGCGCTCGCGACGGCCGTCGGGTACTACGACCAGGCGCACCTCGGCACCGACTTCGTCCGCGTCACGGGATCCACGCCCGCCGCGTACGCCCGCCGGTGCGCCGCGTCCCGGGCGGCGCTCGCGGAGGCCGTCGGAGCATAGAATCAGGCTCGTGGCTGGCCTGATCCGACGCGAGGACGTGGACGCCGTCCGCGACCGCGCACGGATCGACGAGATCGTCTCCGCGCACGTGACGCTCAAGCCTGCGGGCGTCGGCTCGCTCAAGGGCCTGTGCCCGTTCCACGACGAGCGCTCGCCGTCGTTCCACGTGCGCCCAGGTGTCGGCCGCTGGCACTGCTTCGGCTGCGGCGAGGGCGGCGACGTCATCTCGTTCGTGCAGAAGATCGACGGCCTGACGTTCACCGAGGCGGTCGAGTACCTCGCGGACCGCGCCGGGATCCAGCTGCGGTACGAGGAGTCCGGCAAGGGCGGCGGTGCCCCGCGCCCGCGCGAGGAGCCCGGCCGCCGCCAGCGGCTGCTCGAGGCCCACCGGGTCGCGGCGCAGTACTACGGCGAGCAGCTCTTCGGCCCGGGCGCCGGTGCCGCGCGCGCGTTCCTCGCCGAGCGCAGCTTCGACCGCTCCGACGCCGAGCACTTCGGCGTCGGGTACGCGCCCACGGGGTGGGACAGCCTCCAGCGGCACCTCCAGGGACGCGGGTTCACGCAGGCCGAGCTCGTCGCGTCGGGCCTCATGAGCCAGGGGCAGCGCGGCATCTACGACCGGTTCCGCGGCCGCCTCGTGTGGCCCATCCGCGACGTCACGGGCGAGATCGTCGGCTTCGGGGCGCGGCGCCTCTACGACGAGGACCAGGGGCCGAAGTACCTCAACACCCCCGAGACCTCGCTCTACAAGAAGTCGAACGTGCTCTACGGGATCGACCTCGCCAAGAGGGAGATCGCGAAGCAGAAGCGGGTCGTCGTCGTCGAGGGCTACACCGACGTCATGGCCGCGCACCTGTCCGGCGTGACGACCGCCGTCGCGACGTGCGGCACGGCGTTCGGCACCGACCACGCCCGGATCGTGCGACGCCTGCTCGGCGACACGACGGCCGGCGGGGGCATGCAGCTCGCGTCCGGGGCGTCGGTCGGCGGCGAGGTGATCTTCACGTTCGACGGCGACGCCGCGGGCCAGAAGGCCGCCGTGCGCGCCTTCGGCGAGGACCAGCGCTTCTACGCCCAGACGTTCGTCGCGGTCGAGCGCAGCGGCATGGACCCGTGCGAGCTGCGCATGGCGCGCGGTCCCGACGCCGTGCGCGCGCTCGTCGACGGGCGCCAGCCCTTGTTCGAGTTCGTCATCCGCACGACGCTCGCGGGCTTCGACCTCGACACGGCCGAGGGCCGCGTCGGGGCGCTGCGCGCGTCGGCCCCCATCGTCGCCGGCATCCGTGACGCGGCCCTGCGGCCCGAGTACGCGCGCATGCTCGCCGGGTGGATCGGCATGGACGCCGACCGCGTGCGGCGCGAGGTCGCGTCCGCGAGCCGGCGCACGACGCCCGGTCCCGTGCGCGGCGCACGACCCGACGACGCCCCGCGCCCCGACGCGGAGCCGGCCGTCCCCGTGATGCCCGCGCCCGACCCGCGCGACCCCGTCGCGCGTCGCGAGCGCCTCGCGCTCGTCGCCGTCCTGCAATACCCGCAGCACGTGCCGCCCGTGTTCGACACGCTCGGCGAAGACGCGTTCTCCGTCCCGGCGTGGCAGGCCGTGCACGCCGCGATCCGCGCCGCCGGGGGAGCGCGCGAGGGCGCGAGCCTCGGCGAGGGCCACTGGGTCGAGGCGGTCGTCGAGCAGGCCGCGGAGCCCGTGCGAGGGCTCGTCACCGAGCTCGCGGTCGCGCCGCTGCCCGAGGACCGGGAGAACGTCGTCGGCGGCTACGTCGCGGGCGTCGTGCGCGGCCTCGTGGACCTCGGGCTCACGCGGCGCATCGCCGACGCGAAGAGCCGCCTCCAGCGCCTCGACCCCTCGGCCGACCTCGCGGGCTACCAGGAGGCGTTCGCGCACCTGCTCGCCGTCGAGGCGGAGCGGCGCACGCTGCGCGAGGGTGAGATCGCCTGACGCGCCTTGCCCCGCGCGTCGGGGGCCGGGGGACGCGTGCGCCGGGAACGGCAGAAGGGGCGCCGACCTGTGTCGACGCCCCTTCCGGAGGCTCCCGCGGTAGGACTTGAACCTACGACCGTCCGATTAACAGTCGGATGCTCTGCCAGCTGAGCTACGCGGGATCGGCCACGGTTTCACCGTGGTGACCGGGGAAAACTCTAGCAGGCTCAGAGGGGTAGTCCGGACGCCGCCCGCACGCGCGACTCGGCGGCGTCGACCCGCGCCGCGACCTCCGGGTCGCCGAGGTCGACGCCCGGTTCGGTGACGACCTGCGAGAACAGGGCGCCGTCGACGTCGCGCCGCACCGCGACGCGCGCGGTGCGCCCTGCGGCGAACGTCACGGTCTCCGACAGCACGACCGACGACTGCACGCGCTCCCGCAGGGTCTGCACGAGCGCGGTGCGGCGCGGGTCCGCGAGGCGCAGCACGACCGGGCTCGCGCCGTCGACCCAGGTGACGGTGATCGTCGACGTCTCGGGCGCGTAGGACGCGCGGTCGACGTCGGCCCACGGCCGCTGCACGGGCGCGCGACCGTCGGCGGCGCACGTCGCGAGCACGGCCCGGGTCGCGACCGCCCAGGACCCGTCCTCGAGGTCGGCGGCCGCGAGCACGCGGTCGCCGGGCGACAGGTCGAGCGCGCGGCGTGCCGCGTCGGGCAGGGTGGGGCGGCGGAACCAGGACACGCCCCCACGGTAGCCGGTGCCCGGCCCTCGTCGCGGCGGGGTCCGGCGTCCGCGCCCGTGCGACGGGCCGCGCGCGGCCGGGCCGGGCAGCGGCTCGCTACCGGCTCAGGCGGTCGCTCTCGTAGTAGGTGCGGATGCGGCGCTGCGTCGCGGGGTCGACCCGGCGGCGCGGGCTCGTGGAGCCGCCGGCGTGCGCGGTGAGCCACGAGCGCAGGACGCTCGACGAGACCTCGATCTCGCGCGCGAGCTCGTCGACGGTCGGCCACTCGGGCTGCGGCGTGCGCACGCGGGGTCCGGCGGCCGCGAGGTGCAGGTCGGCGCCCCAGGCCATCGCCTCGGCCGGGGAGGGGAAGCCGCCGATGCGGCCGGGGAGCGGGTGCGGCTTGTCGAGGCACCACTCGTCCCCGCGGCGCGTCACGCCGTACGTCCCCTCGGGCGCGTGCGCCTCGTACCCACCGTCCGACGTCGTGCTCCAACTCAGCCCCATGGGGGCAAGTGTTGCAGGCGTTCGCGCAGAATGAAAGAAATCGGTACCGCCGCGCCGTGCGGTGACGGGTGAAGTCTGGGGCAGGCGGCGTCGTCGCGCACCCGGACGCAGGGTCGGTGCGTCGCGGCCACCGGCCGCCGGGCCGTCGTGCATGCTGCGCGCGGGGCGCGCCGGGTCCCGTCTCAGGCGGTGCGCTTGCCCCCGTGGAACATGAGCGTGAAGCCCCAGCCCGCCCACTCCATCGGCCACGCCCAGGCGCGCGCCCACCCCGGGCCGAGGTACTTCTCGAGCCCGCGACGGATCCGCGGCGAGGCCGGACGGCGCCGGTAGCCCCGGTGGGCCAGGGGCGTCGCGGAGTGCAGACGGACGACCGTGAAGTGCGGTGCGGTGAGGTCCGTGAGCTCCTCGCGCGAGAACCAGCGGCGACGCTGGTCCTCGTGCGGCGGGGCGATCAGGCAGTGGTCCTGCAGCACGGGCCGGTTCTGGGTCGCGAGCATCAGGTGCCCGCCGTCGACGAGGAGGTCGTGGAGGCGGGCGACGAACGCCTGGTGGTCCTCGACGTGCGAGAGGACCTCGAGGCCCACGACGACGTCGAAGGACGCCAGGTGGAGGTCGACGTCGAGCACGTCGCCGGTGAGGAACGTCGCCTGCGGGACGCGCTCCCGGGCACGGTCGAGCACGGTCGGGGTGATGTCCACCCCGGTGACGGTCCCGTACGCGACGAGCTGGTCGACGAACCAGCCCGCGCCGCACCCCACCTCGAGGATGCGCAGGTCGCGGCGGCCGATCCGGTCGAGCCACCTCCGCACGAGGTAGGCCTGCCGGTGCGACACCTCGGACTGACCGTGCTCGCGGTTCTCCGCGTTCCAGCGGTCCCAGTAGGCCGCCTCGCGCGACGCCGGACTCTGCACCATCGAGCGATCGTCGCAGGCCGACCCGGGGCCGGTCACGGGTGAAACGTGGGGAGGGTACGGCTCGGCGTCCGTCAGTCCTCGAGCACGTCGGCCGGGTAGTCGCACACGGCGTCCGCGGGGGCGCAGACGGTGATCGTCGTGTCGATCGTGCGGCTGCCTCGCGCGCCGTCCACCGTGAAGTCGACGGTGACGGACTCCATGTGCGAACGGCCCTCGCCCGTCACCTCGAACCCGAGCAGGAGCTCCGTGCCCCTCGTGTCTTCCCCCTCGCCGAACGGGTGGAGGACGTACCCGCCGGCCGGCCGGACGTCCGGGCCGTACGTCCCGGTCTCGGGCGGGAACGAGAGCGAGCGGTCGGTCGTCCCGAGCGGCCTGCTCTCCGGCGCCACGAACGCGCCGAGGAACCGCAGGTGCGACCCCTCGCGGATCGTGGGACGCACGTCGGTGACGACGAGGTCGCGGGGCGTGTTGTGGAACAGGACGATCTGGCCCGCGGTGAACTCCTGGCCCACGTCCATCGTGTCGAGCCAGCTCAGGCCGTCGAACCCGGCGTCGAGGTGGCGGTCGACGGCGGCCTGGGACGCCGTCCGCCACCCGACGAGGCCGGCGACGGTCGTCGCGGCCACGGCGAGCGCGACCGCAGCGGTCGTCCTGGCTCTCCGGGAGGTCACGGGGGTCCCTTCGCGGGGGCCGCGCCGTGCCGTGCGGCACGGCCGGTGGGCCGGTGGAGTGGTGCCCCGTGCAGGACTTGAACCCGCGACCGAGAGATTATGAGTCTCCTGCTCTGACCAGCTGAGCTAACGGGGCGCGCGGCGAGCATATCGCCCCGCCCGGGTGCGCCCTTCGCGGTGCCGCGGTGTCATGGTGCGCGTGAGCATCCTCGTCAAGCGCGTGCACGAGCCGCCGACGGACGGCGACGGATACCGGGTCCTCGTCGACCGCCTGTGGCCGCGGGGCGTCAGCAAGGAGCGCGCGCGGGCGGACCTGTGGCTCAAGGACGTCGCGCCGTCGGACGGGCTGCGCCGGTGGTTCCACCACGAGGAGCCGCTGTTCGACGAGTTCGCGCGCCGCTACCGGGTCGAGCTCGCGGAGAACCCTGCGGTCGCGACGCTGCGCGACGTCGTCGCGGCGCACCCGGTGACCACGCTCCTGTTCGGCGCGCGCGACGAGCGGCACAACCAGGCGGTCGTGCTGCGCGACTACCTCGAGGGCGCGGTCTCGGGCTCCTCGGCCTGAGCCGCGCGGGGCGTCGGGGCCGGCGCGGGGGGCGACGACTCGCGGCGCAGGTCCCGGTCGAGCGCGCGGCGCAGGCGCGGCCCGTACGGGCGCTCGACGAGCCGGTGGATCGCGACGGCCAGGAGGAGGCACGTCGCGGTGGCGAGCGCGAGGGTCGCCCACCCCGGCAGCGAGGTGTGGACCGACTCGATGACCCAGCGGCCCCACGACGAGTGGACGAGGTAGAGCGGGTACGTGAGGGCGCCGAGCGCCGTCGGCCAGCCCCACGACAGGCGCCGCAGGGGCGTCATGGTCGCGGCGGCCACGACGACGAAGCACAGGACGATCGCGGTCCAGTAGGTGGCCGGGCCCAGCACGAGGTCGGTGCTGTTCTCGATCCGCACCGCCTGGATGCGGCCCGAGTGCGCCGCGGCGAGCGCGATGTCGAGGCCGAGCGCGAGCCACAGGACGGGGGAGCGCGGCTCGCGCGTCAGCATGTACAGGACCATGCCGCCGGCGAAGAGCGGGGCGTCCGCGGCGACGAGCACGTTCGCGAGCAGGTCGGACCCCGTCTGGGTCGCGATCGCGCCGGCGACGGGCCAGAGCGTGACGAACGCGATGAGGCGCCCGCGGGTCAGGCCGACGGCGAGCAGGACCCCCACGAGCACGTAGAAGCGCAGCTCGGACCAGAGGGTCCAGTAGACGGCCTCCACGTCCTCGATGCCGAAGGCCCGTTGGACCATCGTGAGGTTCATGACGGCCTGCGGGAGGTCGACGTCGCGCCGCCCCGGCTCGACGACGACGAGCAGCACGAGCGTGACGAGCACGGCGGCCCAGTAGGCGGGGAAGAGGCGGCCTGCGCGCGAGGCGACGAACCCGCGCACGTCGCGGCCCCACGCGGTCATGAGGATGACGAAACCGCTGATCACGAAGAAGAGCTGGACGCCGAAGGAGCCGAACGCGGCGACCTGCTGGACGCCCGGCATGACGTCGCTCGTCCGGCCGCCCCACGCGTGGTGGTTGACGGCGACGAAGTGGTACAGGAGCACGGCCGCGGCAGCGGCGAAACGGAGCCCGTCGAGCGCGACGAGGCGGGGGGTCGTCGAGGCCATTCACGCCACGTTACCAAACCGTGATCTGTGCGCCCGGGGTGGAGCGCGCCCGAAATGCGTGGAACCGCGAGGCCTGCCAGAGTGTCCGGGCCGGAGATCCCGGCGGCGCGAGGGGCGGCGTCCTGAGACCGAGGAGGACCTGTGGCATCGAGCATGAGTTCGGCAGGGAAGGCGGCCGCGCGCAACGTCCAGGGCAGCAGGATGCTCGAGCTCCTGGCCCGTGCCGGCTACGCGGTGAGCGGGGTGCTGCACCTCGTCGTCGGCGTCCTCGCCGTGCAGGTCGCGACGGGGTCGGCGTCGAGCGAGGAGGCGAGCCAGACGGGCGCGCTCGCGGCGATCGCGGAGACGCCGGGCGGCACCGCGCTCCTGTGGTTCGCCGTCGTGGCGTTCGCCGCGCTCGGCATCTGGCAGCTCACGGTCGCGCTGAGCGGTTCGCTCGAGACGTCGGACCGCCTCAAGGCGGCGGGCAAGGCCGTGCTCTACGTCGCCCTCGGCGTCGTCACCGTGCAGGTCGTGACCGGGTCGTCGGGCGGCTCCGGCCAGGAGGAGAGCTTCACGGCGAAGCTCATGCAGAACCCGGGCGGCGTGCTGCTCGTCGGCGCGATCGGCGTGGGCATCGTGGCGGGCGGCGTCTACCACGTCGTCAAGGGCTGGCGGAAGAAGTTCCTGGAGGACCTGCGCGGGGGCACCGGCGGGAAGGTCGGCGCCGCCGTCGTCCACCTCGGCCGTGTGGGCTACATCGCCAAGGGCGTGGCGCTCGGGGTGCTCGGCGCGCTGTTCGTCGTCGCCGCCGTGCAGAACGACCCCGAGCAGGCCGGCGGGCTGGACGCCGCGTTCGCGACGGTCGCGGCGCAGCCGTTCGGCGTGGTGCTGCTCGTGGCGATCGGCCTCGGGTTCGCCGCGTACGGGCTGTACTCCTTCGCCCGGGCACGGTACGCGCGCATGTGACGTGCGCCCGCGGCACGGCGCGGCGGCGCCCCGGGACACGGTCCCGGGGCGCCGCCGTGGAAGAATACGGGCATGGCGATGAGAGAGATCCGCACCATCCCGGACCCCGTGCTCCGTACCCCGTGCGACGAGATCACCACGATCGACGACCGCGTGCGCTCGCTCGTCGCCGACCTCGTGGAGACCGTGGACCACGAGGGCCGCGCGGGCCTCGCCGCCAACCAGATCGGCGTCAACCTGCGGGCCTTCTCGTGGAACATCGACGACGAGATCGGCTACGTCCTCAACCCCCGGATCGTCGAGCTGTCCGACGACTACCAGGACGGCGACGAGGGCTGCCTGTCGGTCCCCGAGCTGTGGTTCCCGACGCGTCGCGCCTGGTACGCGCGCGTCGTCGGGACGGACCTCGACGGCAACGAGGTCGTCGTGGAGGGCACCGAGCTCATGGCGCGCTGCCTGCAGCACGAGTGCGACCATCTCGACGGGATGCTCTACCTCGACCGGCTCGACCGGTCCGTCCGCAAGAAGGCGATGCGCGAGCTGCGCGCACAGCTCTGACGCCGCGCGCGCCCGCGCCGGGCCCGGAGCCCGGTCGCGGGCACGCCCCGCGAATCTCTCGCGCAACATCTCGTCGTCGTGCAAGATAGGCACGAGACACGCTGCGACGTGCCGGTGACGTGCCAGGACACCACCCTCGGTGAGGACGTTGGGGAAGACGGAACCTCGACCTAGGGAGGCAGACATGGCCGGAGCCATCACCCGCGGTGTTCTTTTCGTGCACTCGGCACCGCGTGCGCTGTGCCCGCACATGGAGTGGGCCGCGGGCAACGTCCTCGGCGTGCGCGTGTCCCTGGACTGGACCGAGCAGCCCGCCGCGCGCGGGCTCTACCGCGCCGAGTACTCGTGGCAGGGCGCGCAGGGCACGGGCGCGCGCCTCGCGTCCGCGCTGCGCGGGTGGTCCCACCTGCGCTACGAGGTGACGGAGGAGCCGAGCCACGGCGTGGACGGCGGGCGCTGGTCCCACACGCCCGACCTCGGCATCTTCTACGCCGCGACGGACGTCCACGGCAACATCGTCGTGCCCGAGGACCGCGTGCGGGCCGCGCTCGAGCACGCGTCCGACGCGTGGGCGATGCGCGAGGCGCTGCACCTCGCGCTGGGCAAGGCGTGGGACGACGAGCTGGAGCCCTTCCGCTACGCGGGCGCCGGTGCGCCCGTGCGCTGGCTGCACCGCGTCGGCTGACCCTCCCGCCCGACCGGCCTCGGCCGACGAGCGCCACGCGCAGGCCGCGCTCCCGCGAACAGGTCCCGGAAACGCCACGAGGCCGCCTCCCCACGGGGAGGCGGCCTCGTCGCGTCGTGCGGGTCAGACGCTCGCGACCGCGAGCGCCACGTTGTGCCCGCCGAAGCCGAACGAGTTGTTGACGGCCACGACGTCGCCCGCGGGCAGCGGCGACGGGGCGTCCCGCACGAGCGGCACCTGGAGCTCCGGGTCCGGGTTCGCGACGTTGATCGTCGGGGGAGCCACGCGCTCGGCGAGCGCCTTGATCGTGAAGATCGACTCGAGCGCGCCGGCGCCGCCGAGCAGGTGCCCGGTCATCGACTTCGTCGCGGACAGCTGCACGTGGTCCGCGTCGGCGCCGAGCACGGTGCGGATCGAGCGGGTCTCCGTGAGGTCGCCGACCTTGGTCGACGTCGCGTGCGCGTTGACGTGCACGACGTCGCGCCCCGAGACGCCGGCCTCCTCGAGCGCGCGGCGCATCGCGGCGACCTGGCCGCGGCCGTCGGGGTCGGGGGAGGTGATGTGGTACGCGTCGGAGGACAGGCCGACGCCCGCGATCCGCGCGTAGACGCGCGCCCCGCGCGCGGCGGCGTGCTCGGCGCTCTCGAGCACGACGACGCCCGCGCCCTCGCCGAGGACGAAGCCGTCGCGGTCGACGTCGTAGGGGCGCGAGGCGCCCTGCGGGTCGTCGTTGCGCAGCGACAGCGTGCGCGAGGCGCAGAAGGCCGCGATGGGCATGGGGTGCACGGTCGCCTCGGTGCCGCCCGCGACGACGACGTCCGCGCGGCCCGCGCGGATCATGTCGACGCCGTAGCCGATGGCCTCGGCGCCCGACGCGCACGCCGAGACGACGGCGTGGGCACCGGCGCGCGCGCCGAACTCGAGCGAGACGTACGCCGTGGGCGAGTTCGGCATGAGCATGGGGACCGTCATGGGGAGCATGCGGCGGGCGCCGCGCTCGCGCAGCGTGTCCCAGCCGTCGAGCATCGTCCAGATGCCGCCGATGCCGGAGGACACGACGGTGCCGAGCCGGTCGCCGTCGACGTCGGGGCTGCCCGCGTCGGCCCAGGCCTCGCGCGCCGCGATGATCGCGTACTGCGTCGAGGGGTCCATGCGCTTGATCTCGGGACGCGGGAGCACGTCCTCGGGCTTGACCTTGATCGTCGCGGCGAAGGTCACGGGGATCTCGTACCGCTCGGACCAGTCGTTGTCGAGGGTGCGGGCGCCGGACTCGCCGGCGAGCGCGGCCGCCCACGTCGAGGGCACGTCCCCACCGAGGGGCGTGGTGGCGCCGAGGCCGGTGACGACGACTTCAGGGACGGCGGGCATGGAGGCTCCTCGGGTGGGGGGTACGGGTGGCGGACGGGCCGGCGGGTGGCGCCGACCCGTCCGCACGGCCTGCGGGGCAGGCCGGGGGTGCTCAGGCCTGGGCGCCCGTGATGTAGGAGACGGCGTCGCCGACCGTGGCGAGGTTCTTGACCTCCTCGTCGGGGATGCGGACCCCGAACTTGTCCTCGGCGTGCGTGACGATCGTCATCATCGAGAGGGAGTCGATGTCGAGGTCGTCGGTGAAGGACTTCTCGAGCGCGACGGCGTCGGTGGGCAGACCCGTCTCCTCGGCGACGATCTCCGCGAGGCCGGCGAGGACTTCCTGCTCGGTGTAAGCCATGGTTTCTCCTTGTCGTGGGTCCGGTCCGACCGGACCCGGTGGCGTTGCCCGGGCCGTGGTCCGGGCGGTACTTCGGTACTGGATGCGACGAGCGCCGTCGGCGGGCGACGAGCCGTCCAGGGGTGATTCTTCCTTACGGAAGGACGACCACCTGCGCCGCGTAGACGAGACCGGCCCCGAACCCGATCTGCAGGGCGAGGTCGCCCGGCCGGGCCTGGCCCTCGTCGAGCAGCCGGCGGGTCGCGAGCGGGATCGACGCCGCGGACGTGTTGCCCGTCTCGGCGATGTCGCGGGCGACGGCGACGCTCTCGGGGAGACCGAGCTGCTTGATCATCTGGTCGATGATGCGCATGTTCGCCTGGTGGGGCACGAACGCGCTGATGTCCTCGGGCGCCACGCCTGCCTCGGCCATCGCCTTCGCGGCGACCGGGGCCATCTGGAAGCTCGCCCACTTGAACACGCTCGGCCCGTCCTGGCGCAGCGTCGGCCAGCCGAGCGAGGGGTCCTCGCGCAGGTCGGACCACGCGTGCGTCTGGCGGATGGCCTGGGCCTTGCCGCCGTCCGAGCCCCAGACCGTCGGGCCGATGCCCGGCGTGTCCGAGGGGCCGACGATCGCGGCGCCCGCGCCGTCGCCGAGCAGGAACGAGATCGACCGGTCCGTCGGGTCGATGAAGTCGCTCATCTTCTCCGCGCCCACGACGAGCACGTGGCGCGCGGTGCCCGAGCGCACGAGCGCGTCGGCCTGGGCGATCCCGTAGGTGTAGCCCGCGCAGGCCGCCGAGACGTCGAACGCGGCGGCCGGCGTCGAGCCGATCCGCTCGGCGAGGACCGCGGCCGCGGCCGGCGTCTGGTGGAAGTAGGTGACGGTCGAGACGATGACGGCGTCGATGTCCGCGCCCTGCAGCCCCGCGCGCTCGAGCGCGTCGCGGGCCGCTGCCTCGGACAGGTCGAGCACGTCGACGTCCGCGCCCGCGCGGCGCCGCGTCACGATGCCCGTGCGCTGGCGGATCCACTCGTCGGAGGAGTCGATGGGGCCCGCGATGTCGTCGTTCGTCACGACGTGCTCGCCGCGCACGCCCCCGATCGCGAGGATGCGCGAGTGCGCGGGGCCCGTGGCCTGGCGCAGCGTGGCGCTCACGCCGCCGCCCCGGCGGCGACCGAGTGGCGGGCGACGAGGTCGCGCGCCTTCTCGACGTCCGCGGGCGACTTCACCGCGACCGTCTCGACGCCGGGCAGGGCGCGCCGCGCGAGGCCCGTGAGGACGCCGCCCGGGGCGAGCTCGAGGATCGCCGTGACGCCGAGCTCGGCGAGCGTCTCCTGGCACAGGTCCCAGCGCACGGGCGCGGCGATCTGCGCGGTGAGCCGGCGGACCACGTCGCGGGCCTTGCCGTGCGCGCTGCCCTCGAGGTCGATGCGGGAGTAGGGCTCGCCGTCCGCGTTCGACAGGAAGGGCAGGCGCGGGTCGGCGACGTCCCAGGACGCGGCGACGTGCTCGAAGGCCTCGAGCGCGGACTGCATGAACGGCGTGTGGAACGCGCCCGCGACCTGCAGCGGGATGACGCGCGCCTTCGCCGGCGGGTTCTCCGCGAGCGTGAGCAGGTGCTCGAGCGCGCCCGCGGCGACGACCTGGCCGCCCCCGTTGACGTTCGCCGGCCACAGCCCGGCGGACTCGATCGCCGCGAGGACCTCCTCGGGGTCGCCCCCGACGACGGCGCTCATGCCGCTCGGGTTCGCGGCCGCGGCCTGGGCCATGGCCCGCGCGCGGTGGGAGACGAGGCCGACGGCGCCCGCGTCGTCGAGCACGCCGGCGACGGCCGCCGCGGCGAGCTCGCCCACGGAGTGCCCGGCGGTGACGTCGGCGACGTCGGCCGCGTCACGGCCGTCGAGGATCGCGCGGAGCGCGACGAGCGACGACGCGACGATCAGCGGCTGCGCGACCGCGGTGTCCCGGATGGTCTCGGCGTCGGACGTCGTGCCGTGGGCCACCAGGTCCGTCGCGGCGGCCTCGCCGAACGCGGCGAGCTGGTCGGGGACACCGGGGAGCTCGAGCCAGGGGGCGAGCATTCCGGGGGACTGGGAGCCCTGTCCAGGGCACAGAACGGCGAGCACCCGTCAACTGTGCCAACGCGACGCCTGCGCACCACGTCACGACGCGCACCAACCTTGCGCGAGGCGTTTGTGCCGAACCTACAACGCCCCGCGGTCAGCGCGGGGCGGAGAGCTGCCCGAGCGCGAGGGCGACCTGCAGGACGAACGACTCGCGCGCGTCGAGCGGGTCCCACCCGGTGATCTCCGAGACCTTGCGCAGCCGGTAGCGCACCGTGTTCGGGTGCACGTAGAGCGAGCGCGCGGCCGCCTCGAGCGAGCGTCCCGTGCCGAGGTAGGCCGAGAGCGTCTCGAGCACCGACCCCGTCGCCTCGGCGAGCGGGCGGTACGCCTGGGCGACGAGGGTGCGGCGCGCGGTCGTGTCGCCCGTGAGGACCCGCTCGGGGAGCAGGTCGTCGGCGAGCACGGGGCGCGGCGCCTGCGGCCAGGCGGGAGCCGCGCGCAGGCCCGCGAGGGCCGCCTGCGCGGAGCGCGCGGCCTCCTCGAGCCCGGGCACCGTGGGGCCGATGACGACGGGTCCCGGGCCGAAGCGCGGGAGGAGCGACGCCGCCGCGGCCTGCAGGTCGCCCTCGCCGCCGAGGACGAGCACGAGCCGGTCCCCGTGGATGCCGACGAGCGCGTCCCCGGCCGCGCGGCGCGTCGCGCGGCGCAGCTCCGCGGCGCGGACCTCGTCGAGCGGCGAGGTCGTCGTCCCGGCCATGACCAGCGTCGAGCCGCGCCCGCCCCAGCCGAGCGCGGAGACGCGCGAGCGCAGCGAGTCGTCGCCGTCCCCGCGCACGAGCGCGTCCACGACGAGCGCCTCGAGCCGCGCGTCCCACGCACCGCGCACCTCGGCGGCGCGCGCGTAGACCTCCGCGGCGGAGAACGCGACCTCGCGCGAGTAGCGCAGGACGGCCTCGCGCAGGTCGCGCTCGCCGCCGGGGGCCGCGAGCTGGTCCGAGTGCGCCTCGACGACCTCGACGACGATGCGCACGAGCTGGAGCGTGTTCTGCAGCGAGATGGAGCGCGTGAGCTCGGGCGGTGCCGCGGCGAAGATGTCGCTCACTCCGTGCGGCGGCGCCTGCGGGTGCGCGTACCAGGTGACGAACGCCGTGATGCCCGACTGGGCGACGAGGCCCACGTAGGAGCGGTCCTCGGCGGGCAGCTCGCGGTACCACGGGATCTCGTCGTCGAGGCGGCGCAGCGCGGCGGCCATGAGGATGCCGCTGCCGTCGCGCAGCCGCTGGAGGTTGTCCGCGTTGCCGCCGGGGGAGGCGGCGCGAGGACGGCCCGAGGAGGGCGCAGGGGATGCCGTCACGCGCCGAGCATACGGTCCGGGTTGTGGACAGTCCACAAACGGCGGCGCCGTCCCGCCGCCGCCCGGCGGCGGCCCGCCGAGGCCGGGTGAGCACAGGGGGTACCCGCTAGGGTCGTGGCATGGCCCTCATGCCCCGCCTGCGCCAGCTCATGCGACGGCCGACGTCCGCGTCGACCGTCGGCGCCCGACGTCCCCGCTCGGGCGAGAAGCGTGGCGACACGGTCCACGAGGACGCGCTGCGCGCGATGCTCGTCGACGACCCGAACGACGAGAGGGCCTTCCGCGCGCTGGCCGAGCTCGTGCGCCGCCGTGCCGCGGAGGGGACGCAGGTCGACGACCCGCTCGCCGCGCCGGTCGACGAGTCCGAGAAGCAGCGCGCCGCCGACCTCGCGGTCTGGGCGCTCGCCGAGGAGCTCGCCGGCCACCCCAAGGGCTGGTACCCGCTCGTCGAGCTCGGGCGCCTGTCGCTCGACGACGACCAGGAGTCGGCGCTGCGGCGGTTCGCGACCGCGACCGAGCGCGACCACTCGGGTCGCGCGCTCGCGCAGTCGATGGAGGTGCTGCGCGACGCCGGGCTGCCCGTCGAGGCGCTCGGGCTCGGGGTCGGCCACTGGCGCGCGCGCGAGCACGACCCGGAGGCCGGGCGCCAGCTCGTCCTCGCGGCAATCGAGGCCGACCGCCCGGTCGAGGCGCGCCACCACCTCGCCTCGCTCGTCGAGTACGGCGACCCCGGGGCCGTCGCGCCGCTGCGCGCCGAGCTGGAGCGCGCCGTCGCGCAGGCCGAGCAGCACCGCGCGGGCACCTGACCCGTCCCGCTCCCTGCACGACGACGGCCGGCCGCCTCCCGAAGGAGGCGACCGGCCGTCGTCGTGCCGGGGCGGTGGCCGTCAGGCCTCGCCGCCCGCGTTGCCGGACGTGCCGGCGGTGACGTCCATGAGGCGGTACTTCTCGATCGCCTTCGCCGACGCGTCAGCGGGCACCTTGCCCTGGCGCGCGAGCGCCTGGAGCGTGCGCACGACGACGGACGGGCCGTCGATCTTGAAGTGGCGGCGGGCTGCGGCGCGCGTGTCGGAGAAGCCGAAGCCGTCGGCGCCGAGCACCTCGTAGTCGCCCGGGACCCACTTGCGGATCTGGTCGGGGACGAGGTGGTCGTAGTCGCTCGTGGCGACGAACGGGCCCTCGGCGCCCTGCAGCTTCGCGGTGAGGTACGGCGTGCGGGCCTCGGCCGTCGGGTCGAGGAACGCGGCCTGGTCGGCGGCGAGCGCGTCGCGGCGCAGCTCGTTCCAGCTCGTCACGCTCCACACGTCGGCCGCGACGCCCCAGTCCTCCTTGAGGAGCTGCTGCGCCTCGAGCGCCCACGGCACGCCCACGCCGGAGGCGAGGAGCTGGGCCTTGGGGGCGCCGTCGGACGCGAGGTCGGAGACGGAGAGGCGGTGGATGCCGCGCAGGATGCCCTCGACGTCGACGTCCTCCGGCTCGGCCGGCTGCACCATCGGCTCGTTGTACACCGTGAGGTAGTACATGACGTTCTGGTCGCGGCCGTCGGAGCCGTCGCCGAACATGCGCTCGATGCCGTCGCGCACGATGTGGCGGATCTCGTAGCCGTACGCCGGGTCGTACTGGACCATGGCGGTGTTCGTGCCGGCGAGGAGCGGCGAGTGGCCGTCCGCGTGCTGCAGGCCCTCGCCCGTGAGCGTGGTGCGGCCCGCGGTGGCGCCGATGATGAACCCGCGCGTGAGCTGGTCGCCGGCGGCCCAGAACTGGTCGCCGGTGCGCTGGAAGCCGAACATCGAGTAGAAGATGTAGAACGGCACCATGATCTCGCCCTGCGTGGCGTACGAGGTGCCGACGGCCTGGAACGCGGCGGCGGAGCCGGCCTCGTTGATGCCGGTGTGCATGATCTGCCCGGCCTCGGACTCCTTGTAGCTCAGCATGAGCTCGCGGTCCACGGCGAGGTAGTGCTGCCCCTGGGTGTTGAAGATCTTCGCCGACGGGAAGATCGAGTCCAGGCCGAACGTGCGCGCCTCGTCCGGGATGATCGGGACGACGCGCTTGCCGAACTCCTTGTCCTTGATGAGGTCCTTGAGCAGGCGCACGAACGCCATCGTCGAGGCGATCTCCTGCTGCCCGGAGCCCTTCTTGAGGATCTCGTAGGTCTTGTCGCCGGGCAGCGTGACCGGCGCGGGCGACGACCGGCGCTCCGGCACGAACCCGCCGAGCTGGCGGCGGCGGTCCAGGAGGTACTGGATCTCCGGCGCGTCGGCACCCGGGTGGAAGTACGGCGGCTCGTACGGGTTGGCGTCGAGCTCCTCGTCGGTGATCGGGATGCGCAGCGAGTCGCGCAGCGTCTTGAGGTCGGCGAGGCCGACCTTCTTCATCTGGTGCGTCGCGTTGCGCCCGGCGAACGTCGAGCCGAGACCGTAGCCCTTGACCGTGTGGGCGAGGATGACCGTCGGCTGGCCCGTGTGCGCCCGCGCGGCCGCGTACGCCGCGTAGAGCTTGCGGTAGTCGTGGCCGCCGCGCTTGAGGTTCCAGATGTCGTCGTCGGTCATGTTCTCGACGAGCGCCTTCGTGCGCGGGTCGCGCCCGAAGAAGTGCTCGCGGATGAACGCGCCGTTCTCCGCGCGGTACGTCTGGTAGTCGCCGTCCGGCGTGACGTTCATGAGGTTGACCAGGGCGCGGTCCTTGTCCGCGTTGAGCAGGACGTCCCACTCGCGGCCCCAGATGACCTTGATGACGTTCCAGCCCGCGCCGCGGAACTGCGCCTCGAGCTCCTGGATGATCTTGCCGTTGCCGCGCACCGGGCCGTCGAGGCGCTGCAGGTTGCAGTTCACGACGAAGGTCAGGTTGTCGAGCTGCTGCTGCGCCGCGAGCTGGAGCATGCCGCGCGACTCGGGCTCGTCCATCTCGCCGTCGCCGAGGAACGCCCAGACGTCCTGCTGCGACGTGTCGCGGATCCCGCGGTTGTGCAGGTACCTGTCGGTCCACGCCTGGTAGATGGCGCTCGCCGGGCCGAGGCCCATGGAGACCGTCGGGTACTCCCAGAAGTCCGGCATGAGGCGCGGGTGCGGGTACGACGGCAGGCCGCCGGCCGGGTGCGACTTCTCCTGGCGGAACCCGTCGAGCTGGTCCGCGGAGAGGCGGCCCTCGAGGAACGCGCGGGCGTACACGCCCGGGGACGCGTGACCCTGGAAGTAGACCTGGTCGCCGCCGCCCGGGTGGTCCTTGCCGCGGAAGAAGTGGTTGAGCCCCACCTCGTAGAGGGTCGCGACGGACGCGTACGAGGAGATGTGCCCGCCGACGCCGACGCCCGGGCGCTGCGCACGCGTCACCATGACGGCGGCGTTCCAGCGGATCCAGGACCGGTACCGGCGCTCGAGCGCCTCGTCGCCGGGGAAGTAGGGCTCCTCGTGGACGCCGATGGTGTTCACGTAGGGGGTGCTGAGCGACGCGGGGATGGCGACGTTGCGCTCCCGGGCCCGCTTCAGCAGGTTCAGCAGGACGTAGCGGGCGCGCGGGCCCCCACGGTCGTCGATCAGGCCGTCGAGGGACTCGACCCACTCGCCGGTCTCGGCGGGGTCGATGTCCGGTACCTGGCTGAGCAGGCCGTTGATCAGCGGTCCGGTCTCGTCGTACGAAGCCACCAGCAACCTCATATCTCGTCGGATGCCGGACGCCGGTCGCGCGGTACACGCCCGGACGTCCGTCTCGGAGCCAACCCGGGCGCGCGGCCTCGGCCGCTGGTGGCGACCGCGCCTCCTCACGAGACCAGGGTGGTGTTCCCCCATTGTGTTCTGATCCGGCCGTGAAGTCACACCAACGAGTGGTCAAGGAGGCGTGATTTCCGTGACACGCGCGCGGGCGCGGATCGGTCGGGGCCGTGCCGCGACGCGACCCGTCCCGGGCGGGCGCCTTGCCAAGCAGCGCACCGTGCGGTGGGCTACCTTTGCCAGACACGGCACACGGTGGTCCGCCACCTGCCGTCCGGCCCCGCGGTGCGGGGCCCGGTGAGGACGAGGAAAGGAACGGCACGACAGTGACGGACACCGCAGGATCCGGCGGTATCGACCGCCTGGGGTTCGCGCCCGGCAACGTGGTCCAGGAGTTCGGGTGGTCGGAGGACGTCGACGACGACGTGCGTGCCGACCTCGAGGAGCTCGTCGGCGGGGAGCTCGTCGACGAGGACTACGACGACGTCACCGACGGCGTGATCGTGTGGTGGCGCGAGGACGACGGTGACCTCACCGACACGCTCGTCGACGTCCAGACCGTGCTCGACGACGGGGGCCTCATCTGGGTCTTCACGCCGAAGCCCGGACGTCCCGGTCACGTGGGCCACAACACGATCCAGGAGGCCGCCACGACGGCGGGCCTGCACGCCACGAGCACGTTCTCGCTCGCGTCGGACTGGTCGGCCACCCGCCTGGGCACGCGCGGCCGTGGCCGCTGAGGCGACGACGCACGCCGGCCTCGCGCCGGCCGCCGTCCCCGGCCCGGGCGACCCTGCACCGGACTTCACGCTGCGCGACACCCACGGCACGCCGGTGCACCTCGCCGACCTGCGCGGGGGACCGGTGCTGCTCGTGTTCTACCCCTTCGCGTTCTCCGGCATCTGCACGGGCGAGCTGTGCGAGCTGCGGGACAACATCGAGGACTTCGAGGCCGCCGGCGTGACCCTCCTCGGGATCTCGTGCGACTCCGTCTTCGCCCAGAAGGCCTGGTCCGAGCAGGAGGGCTTCGAGTTCGACCTCCTCTCGGACTTCTGGCCGCACGGCGACGTCGCGCGCGCCTACGGCGTGCTCGACGAGGCGGACGGCCTCGCGCTGCGCGGGTCGTTCCTCGTCGACGCCGACGGGATCGTGCGCTGGTCCGTCGTGAACCCGCGCGGTCAGCGCCGCGACCTCGACGGCTACCGCAGGGCGCTCGAGCAGCTCTGAGGCCCCGCCGCGGTGGCCCTCCCGCGGCCACCGAGCCGGTAGGCTGTGCACCGCTGTTCCGGGGCCTGTAGCTCAGCTGGTCAGAGCGCCACGCTTACACCGTGGATGTCGGGGGTTCGAGTCCCTCCGGGCCCACCTCGACGTCCGCCGACGTCCGTCCTGCCCGTCCCGTGGACCGTCGCCCACCGGCGGCCGCGCCACCCCCGGGAGGCCCGTGCTCGCCGTCGTGACCCTCGTCGGGCTGCTGCTCGCGGTCCTCGCGCGCCGGGTCCCGTCCGTGCGGGCGTCGACGAGCACCGCGACGTCGACGATCCTCGTCGTGCTCGCCGCGTGCGTCGCGCTCGGCGTCGCGACGGTGGCCGTCGCCGACCCGGGGGCACGGGCCCTCGTCGCGACGCTCGGCACGGTCGTGCTCGGCGGGCTCGCGGTGGCCGCGGGCGCCTGGACGTCCGCGCGGGTCGTGCGCCCGGCGATCGAGCGGCGGGCCGTCTGCGGCAGGACACGACCCGACCTGCGCGAGCGGCTGCTCGCGCGCGCGGCCCGGACGCCGGGGCGCGTGCGCGGCGTCCCCGTGGCCGAGGTCGCGCTGCGGGCCGTGTTCCGCTCGGGCGACGTGCGCGTCACGGGGCTGGCCGCCGAGATGTCGTACTACGGGCTCATCTCGCTCGTCCCGCTCACGACGGCGCTCGGCGCGAGCCTCGGCTTCCTGCGGCCCCTGCTGGGCGACGAGCAGGTCGACGACATCCGCTCGACGATCGTCGACGGGCTGACGACGGTGTTCGCGGAGCAGGTCGCGAGCGACGTGCTCGCCCCGCTCGTCGACGGCCTGCTCGACGAGGAGCGCACCGGGTTCGCGCTCGGGGCGTTCCTCGTCGCGCTGTGGCTCGCGAGCCGCGTGTTCCGGGCCGCGGTGCGCGCGCTCGACGACGCCTACCGCGTGGACCGGCGGCGCGGGGTGGTCGCGCAGTACGTGCTCGGGCTCTCGCTCGCGCTCGGCGCGGTCGCGACGCTCGTCGTCGTGCTCGGCATGGTCGTCGTCGGGCCGATCCTGGGCGACGGCGCGACCCTCGCGGACCGCTTCGGCCTCGGCGACACGTTCCGCGTCACGTGGGACGTGCTGCGGTGGCCCGTGGTCGTCGCGGTGTGCGCGGCCTACCTCACGCTCCTGTACCGGTACGCGCCGAACGTCGACACCACGTGGACGCGGTGCGTCCCGGGCGCCGTCGTGGGCACGCTCGGCGTCCTGCTCGTCTCGTCGGGCTTCGGGCTCTACCTCGCCCTGGCCGTGCCCGCGGCGCCCGGCGTCGAGGCGGGCGCCGCGGCCCTCGTGCGCGTCGCGGGGCAGATGCTCGGCCTCGTCCTCGCGGGCGTGCTGTGGCTGTGGCTGTCGAGCATCGCGGTGCTCGCGGGCGGCGTGCTCACCGCGGAGCTCGAGCTGGAGCGCGGCGCGTCAGAGGCGGGGTAGCACGGTGTCCCACACCGCGCGCAGGATGTCGTTCGCGACCACCTCGTTGTGCGCGGTGACCGTGACGACGGCCCGCAGGTCGGGCAGCACGACCGAGAACTGGCCGTACTTGCCGTCCGCCCGCCACGCGCCCTCGCGCGTGCAGCGCCACACCTGGTAGCCGTAGCCCACCGCCGACTCGGGGTCGCCGGCCGAGGCCGCGGTGTCCACGACGTCGGTGCGCATCGCCTCGACCCAGTCGGCCGGGACGAGCTCGACGCCCTCCCAGACGCCGTCCTGGAGCAGCAGGCGGCCGAGGCGCGCGAGCTCCGACGTCGTGAGGTGCAGGCCCTTGGCCGCCTCGCTGTACCCGAGGGGGCAGCGCAGCCACTGCGGGTTGACGATCCCGAGCGGGTCGAACAGGCGCGGGACGAGGTAGTCGCGCAGGTCCTGGCCGCTCGCCGCGGCGACCGCGCGCCCGAGCAGGTAGGTCGAGCCGTTGGAGTACTCGAAGCGCTCGCCGGGCGCGGAGACGAGGTCGGTGCCCAGGAACGCCCCGGCGACGTCGCGCGGTGCGTCGGCGGGCAGCTCGAACCACGTGACGGGGCTGCCCGACGTCATGTGGAGCAGGTGGCGCAGCGTGACGCCCTCGACGCCCGCGCCGAGCCGCCCGACGTGGGGCACGTGGTCGGCGACGGGGTCGTCGAGGTCGAGCAGCCCCTCCGCCCGCGCGACGCCCACGGCGAGCGCGGTGAACGTCTTCGAGCACGAGTAGACGTTGACGCGGTCGTCGGCGCGGAACCGGTGCTCGACGGGCGCCCGGCCCTCGCGGTGCACGTGGATGCCGTAGCTGCCGAGCGAGCGCTCGGCGTCGGCGCGGACGTAGTCGGAGAGCAGGTGGTCGTCGTCGGTCACGGGGACCATCATGGCGGACCGCCGACGCACGTGTGGGAGCCCGTCGCTACGTTGTGCGCGGCGTCGCGCGGCAGCGGCGTCCCGACGGCGTCGGCGGACGAAGGGCGAGGTGCGCGTGCTCGAGAAGATCAAGGGCCTGTTCCAGCGGGACGACCGCGAGACGTCGGGCGGCGGCGCGCCCGAGGCCGTCGGCGCGCCGTCCGCACGCCTCGTGGACACGGTGCGGGTGTTCCGCGTCGAGTCGCCCGAGACGGAGGAGCGGGTGCTCGCCTACGTGCACGCCGGCACCGGCCCGGAGATCGTCGCCGAGCTCGCCGCCCGCCCGCGCCCGGACCTCGACGCGCTCCTCGGGCGCCCCGGGAGCCTTCAGCGCTGGAAGCACGTCACCCCGCAGCAGGCGGACGCGCTCAAGGCGGCCGCCCCGGGCTGGACGACCGGCAAGGCCACGACGGCGCGGCGCAACCTCTACACGCTGTCGGACGGCGTCCGGGTCGAGCAGCTCGTGCGCCTCGCCCGGGTGCTGCACGCGGTCGCGCCGGAGGTCGACCGGTCGTCGGACGAGGGACCGGGGTGGTTCACGCTCCTCGTCGACGACGTCGTGACGACCGGCGAGCGCTCGTTCCGCCGGGGCCGCGGCAAGGACGCGCGGCCCGAGCCCTGGTCCGCCGCGACGCTCGCGGCGATCGCGCGCGAGGGCGGCGTCCCCGACGACGCCGTGGCCGCGTGCGTGCTGCGCGGCGTCCTCGAGCGGACGGTCGTGCCCTCGTACTACCAGGACCCGCTGGGGGTCCTGCTCGACCTGCCCGGCGTGCCCGACCTCCTGGTCGCCGAGCCGGGCGCGGCGACCGCCACGGTGCCGAGCCTCTCCGCGCCGGGCCGGGTCGCGTTCTGCGACCTCGCGGCCGACCACGCGCCGGTGCGCGAGGCGCTCGCGGGCCTGCTCGCGCGGCTCGCGGCGGACCCCGCCAAGTCCGTGCGCGAGCGCGCGCTCGCCGTCGTCGCGCTGCTGCCCGCCGAGAGCCAGGTCGCGCTGCTCGAACCGTGGCTCCTCGCCACGCCCGTCGCGCGGTCGGCGAACCTCGTGACGCACCTCGTCGGGGCGGAGGGCGGGGTCGCGGCCGTCGAGCGGGCGCTCGACGCCGTGCGCGACGACCGCCGCCAGGGCGCGCGCGCCGCCCAGCTCGAGGGCGCGCTCGGGCGGGCCCGCGCCCTCGAGGGCGCCGCGGACGCGGTCGAGCGGGTCGCGACGCCGCCGTTCGCGCCGCTCCCGGAGGTCGAGCTCGGCGAGGACGTCGAGCGCGCCGTGCGGGAGGTCCTCGACGGGCTCACGGCCCGCGCGCGCACCGTGCTCGACGAGGTCGCGCGGGCCCCGAAGGACGACCATCGGCAGTGGCGCAAGGAGGCCGCGCAGCGCGACGTCAAGGAGCTGACGGCCATCACCGACGCGCGCCTGCGCGACGCCCTCGCCCACCTCTCGGGCCGCGGGACGAGGCCCGACCCCGCGACGCTGCGCCGGCTCGCGTCGCCCGCGGTCGTCTCGCGGCTCCCCGGGCTCACGCTCCTGCACCACGTGCGGCTGTCCACGGGCGAGCGGTACGGCCGCAACGCGTTCCCCTGGTGGTCGCTGCGCGCGCGCACCGACCTCGGGGTCGACCTGCGCGTGCTCGCGGACGCCCTCGAGCGCTCCGGGGTCGCGGACGTCGAGGACGCCGTGGACGACCTCGCGCTCACGGCCTGGTGGGCCGCCGACACCCTCGCTCCCGAGCACACGTGGGCCTGGTACGCGGAGCACCAGGAGCGGCTCGAGCGGCGTCTCGGCCTGCGCCCGGGGTACACGGGCAACGACGCGACCGCGCGCGTGCTCGACGTGCTGACCGGGTTCCCCGAGATCCCCGCCGCGTTCCTCCCGCGACTGTCCGAGCTCGCGCTCGGGCAGGGCCGCACCCACCGCGCGACGGCCCAGCGGATCCTCGCGCGCCACGCGGGCGCGCGCCGCCTCGCCGAGGAGGGGCTGCGGTCGGGCACCGCGGAGGTGCGCGTCACCGCGGCCGAGTGGCTGCAGCGACTGGGGGACCCGGAGGCCGTCCCTGCGCTGCGCGGGCTCCTCGCGACGGAGCGCCGCGAGGTGGTCCGGGCCGCGGTGCTCACGGCCCTGGAGTCGCTGGGCGAGGACATCGCGGCGGACCTCGCGCCGGACGTGCTCGAGACGGAGGCGCGCAAGGGGCTGCGTGCGAAGCCGCCCGCGAGCCTGGCGTGGTTCGACCTCGACGCGCTGCCCGCCGTGCGGTGGGCGGCCGACGGCGCGGTCGTGCCCGCCGAGGTCGTGCGCTGGTGGACCGTCCTCGCCGTCAAGCTCAAGGACCCGAGCGGCCTCGGCCTGCTCGCCCGGTACGTCGGGCTGCTCGACGCCGAGGGCCGGGCGGCGCTGGGGCGCCACGTCCTCGCGGCCTGGGTCGCGCAGGACACGCGCAACCCGGCGCCCGACGAGAGCCGTTCCTATGCGGAGACCGAGGCGCAGCAGCGTCACGACCGCTACCAGGAGTGGTACCGGCGCTACCCGCAGCACTACGAGGCGGAGGCCGCGCGGACCGTTGACGACCACTACCGCGACGCGTACCGCGAGCACCAGGCGACCTACCTCGGCTCCGCGATCAAGGACAAGGGCATGCTCGCGCTCACCGTCGCGATGCCGGGGGCGGAGCTCGCCGACACGTTCACCCGCTACGCCAAGGCCCACTTCGCCCGCCGCGCGCAGATCGAGGCGCTCGTCCACGCGCTCGCGGCGAACGCCGAGCCGGCCGCCGTGCAGGCCCTGCTCGGCGTCTCCCGCCGGTTCCGGCAGGCGACGGTCCAGGAGACCGCGCGCCGGCTCGCGACGGAGCTCGCCGAGCGCCGGGGCTGGTCGGCCGACCAGCTCGCGGACCGCACGGTGCAGACCGCGGGGTTCGAGGACGACGGTCTCCTGCACCTCGACCTCGGCGCGCGCGAGTACGTCGGGCGCATCACCCCGGCCTTCACGCTCGAGCTGACGAACGACGCCGGGAAGGTGGTCAAGGCGCTGCCGGCGCCCCGGGCGGGCGAGGACCCGGAGGTCGTCAAGGCGGCCAGGTCCCAGCTCGGCGCGAGCCGCAAGGAGCTCAAGGCGGTCGTCACGCTGCAGACCCAGCGGCTCTACGAGGCCATGTGCGTCGGGCGCACGTGGCAGGCCGACGAGTGGACGGAGTTCGTCCTCGGGCACCCCGTCATGGCGCGGCTCGCCGCGGGCCTGGTGTGGGTGGAGAACCCGGGGGAGGGCCAGCGCGCGTTCCGCCCCGGGGACGACGGCGCGCTCATCGACGTCGAGGACGAGGACGTCGTGCTGGGCGCGGGCTCGGTGGTCGGCGTCGCGCACGCCGTGACGCTCGGCGAGGACGCGACCGCCGCCTGGCGCGAGCACCTCGCCGACTACGAGGTGCGCCCGCTGTTCGACCAGCTCGGGGTGAGCCTGCCCGCGCTGCCCGCGGGCGCGCGCGAGATCGCCGACCACCAGGGCTGGTTCTCGGACAGCTTCTCGATCCGCGGCCGGGCGACGAAGCGCGGCTACGCGCGCTCGCAGGCCGAGGACGCGGGGTGGTTCTCCGCGTACACGAAGGCCTACGCGAGCATCGGGGTGCTCGTCGAGATCGAGTTCACCGGCGCGTTCCTGCCGGAGGAGAACATCGCGGCGGCGGTGACGCGCCTCGTGTTCCGGCGCACCGACCGCACGTTCGGCGACCTCGGCGAGCTCGCGGTCGCCGACGTCCCGCCCGCGCTCGTCGCCGAGTCGTACCGCGACTACGTCCACGTGGCCGAGGCCGGCGCCTTCGAGCCCGACTGGGAGAGGAAGAGCCAGTGGTGAGCAGCGTGCAGGGCCTCGTGGGGACGGGCGCCGACGGCGCCGACGCCACGGACGCGCCGGAGATCCGCCCGTCCGCGGAGCGGCGCCACGCCGACGAGCTCGCGGTCCTCGCACGCGCGGACGCCGAGCGCGGCGCCGAGCTCCCGCCCGGGTGGCGGCTGAGCCCGCGCGCGGTGCGCGCGTTCGTCGTCGGCGACGACGCGCTCGGCGTGCGGCGCAAGTTCTACGGCGACGACCCGCTCGTCGACCGCGCGATCGTCTCGCTGCTCGGCCGGCAGGGGCTCATGCTCGTCGGGGAGCCGGGGACCGCGAAGTCGCTGCTGTCCGAGCTGCTCGCGGCGGCGGTCAGCGGCACGTCGAACCTCACCGTCCAGGGCACGGCGGGCACGACCGAGGACCACGTCCGCTACTCGTGGAACTACGCGCTCCTGCTCGCCGAGGGGCCGAGCGAGCGGTCCCTCGTGCCGTCGGCGGTGTTCCGCGCCATGGGGGCGGGCCAGGTCGTGCGCTTCGAGGAGATCACGCGCTGCGCCCCGGAGATCCAGGACACGCTCGTCTCGGTGCTCTCCGAGAAGCAGCTCATGGTGCCCGAGCTCGGCAGCGAGGCGCGCGTGGCCGCCCGGCCCGGCTTCAACGTCGTCGCGACCGCGAACCTGCGCGACCGCGGCGTGCACGAGATGTCCGCCGCGCTCAAGCGCCGGTTCAGCTTCGAGACGGTCGCGCCGATCCGCGACCGCGCGTTCGAGGTCGAGCTCATCGAGGGGCGGCTGGAGGCCGAGCTCGGCCCGGCGTCCGAGCGGCCGCCGCTGGGCCGGGACGTGCTGGAGGTCCTCGTCACCGTGTTCCAGGACCTGCGCACCGGAGCGACCGCCGAGGGCTCGCCGGTCAAGCGTCCCGAGACGGTCATGTCGACGGCCGAGGCGGTGAACGTCGCGGTCGCGGCGTCCCTCGAGGCGCGCTACCTCGGGGACGGCGTCGTCACGGCCGCGGAGGTCGCCCGGCAGGTCGCGGGCGTCGCGCTCAAGGGCGAGGAGGAGGACGCCCGCCGGCTGCGGCACTACGTGGACAACGTCGTGCGCGAGCGGGCGCGCGGCGACCGGCGCTGGCAGGAGTTCTTCGCGGCCGCGGGCCGGCTGTGGGGGTGACGCGCGCCGCGTGGGACGCCGCGCCGCCGCGTGTGCTCGCCGCGGCGCGGGGGCTGGTCGCGCTGCGCGAGGAGCGCGGGATCCACCTGGTCCCCGTCCGGCACCACAGCCCGGCGTGCGCGCTCGCCGTCGCCGCGCTCGTCGAGGAGGTGCGTCCGGCGGCCGTCCTCGTGGAGGGCCCGGAGGAGTTCACGGCGCTGCTGCCCGTGCTGCTCGACGAGCGCACCCGGCCTCCGGTCGCGGTGCTCGGCCTGAGCGACGGCGGCGCGGGCTTCTACCCGCTCGCACGGTTCTCCCCGGAGTGGGTCGCGCTGCGGGCCGGGCACGCCGCCGGCGCGGAGCTCGTCTTCGTCGACTCGCCGTGGGCCGAGCGCGCCGGGACGCCGGGGGCGAGCGCCGACGACGACCCCTTCGCGCGCACGCTCCAGGAGGAGCGGCACCTGGCGCACTCGCGGACCGTCGCCCGGATCGCGCGCCGCCTGGGCTGCCGCGACCACGACGAGGTCTGGGACCACCTGTTCGAGGCGCGCCCGACGGACCGCCTGCGCGACTGGCGCGAGCTCGGCGACGACGTCCTCGCGTGGGCCGCGCTCGCGCGGCTCGACCACGACGACGACTCCCTCGCGGCCGACGGCTCGCTCGACCGCGAGGCGCGCATGGCGGCTCGGACCGAGGAGGTCGCCGCACGCGTCGAGGGGCCCGTCGTCGTGGTGACGGGGGCGTTCCACACGCTCGCGCTCGTCGAGGCGCTCACGGGCGCGCCCGAGGGAGAGGCGGTCCGTCGCCGCGTGCCGCATGGCGGATACGGCGACCTCGCGAGCGCGCCCGCGTGGCTGGTCCGGTACGACCACGAACGTCTCGACGGGCTGCGCGGGTACGGGGCGGGCATGCCGGCCCCCGGCTACTACGAGCGGTTGTGGGACGCGCACCACGCGCCCGGCGGCCCGCGCGCGGCCGCGACGGAGGTGCTCGTCGACGTCGCACGCGCCGCGGCCGCGAGCGGCGCGGTGCTGGGCGTTGCGCAGACGATGGCCGCTGCCGAGAGCGCGACGCGCCTCGCCGACCTGCGCGAGCGCCCGTGGCCGTGCCGCACGGACCTGCTCGACGCGCTGACGTCGTGTTTCGTGACGGACGACGACGGGCTCGACGCGGCCGGCGGTCGTCCCGTCGGGCTCGCGGTCGCCGAGGTGTTCGGCGGCCGCGCGCTCGGGGACGTCCCGGAGCACGGGGCCGCGCCGCCGCTCGTCGCGGAGGCGCGCGACCGCGCCGTCGCGCTGCGCCTGCAGGTCGCCGACTCCGTGCCGCGCACGACGCGGCTCGACGCGCGGCGGCGTCGCGCCCACCGCGAGCGGCGGACGTTCCTCGCGCTCCTGGAGTACGTCGGGTCGGGCTTCGCGCGCCGCGTCTCGGGGCCCGACCACGTCGCGGGCCGCGGGCTCGGGCTCGTCCTCGAGGAGTGGGAGTACGCGTGGACGCCGCTCGTCGAGGCCGCGCTCGTGGGCGTCTCGCACGAGGGTGCGACCCTCGAGGCCGTGGCCGTCGCGCGGCTCCGGGCCGCCGAGCGCGAGCTCGCGGCGTCGACGCGGTCGAGCGACGGCGCGGCCCGCCTCGTCGCGCAGGCGGTCGTCGTCGGGCTCCACGACCACCTCGCGCGGCTCGTCGCGCTCCTGCGCTCGACGCTCGACGTCGACCCGTCGGTCGACTCCGTCGTCGCGGGCGTGCGGCGGGTGCTCGGCCTGTGGGACGCGCGGGCGGAGCTCGACCTCGAGCAGGAGGCGGGTGCGCTGCTCGACCTCGCGGAGCAGGGGCTCGCCGCGGCGTCCTACCTCGTCCCCGACCTGGGGCGCGCCGAGCCGCCGGCGCAGGACGACGCCGTCGCCACCGTCGTCGCCCTGCGGGGCGTGTGCCGCGAGGCGCGGCGCGCGGGACGGTCCGGTCCCGGGTCGGGCGCCGAGGCCGTGGCGCGCGAGCTCGCCCGGGTGCGCGAGGACGGCACCTCGGCCCCGGCCGTGCGCGGCGCCCTGCTCGCGCTCGCGACCGTGGACGGCGAGACCGGGGACGACGTGCTCGTCGCGCGCACCCGCGCACAGCTCGCGCCCGGCGCCGACCCCGTCGCCGCGACCGCGTTCCTCGGCGGCGCGATGCGCGCCGCACCCGACCTCCTGCTCCACACGCCCGAGCTGTTCGACGCGGTCGACGCGGGGCTGCGGGCGCTCGACGAGCACGCGTTCCTCGCCGTCCTGCCGGACCTGCGGCGGGCGTTCACGTGGCTGCGCCCCGACGAGACGCACGACGTCGCACGCCGCGTCGCCGAGCGCACCGGGACGCCCGCGGACGAGCTCGACGTCGCCGTCGCGCTGGACGAGCAGGCCCTGCGAGCCGGGATCTCCGTCGAGCAGGCGCTCGCCGCCGTCCTCGAGCGCGACGGGCTCGGCGCGTGGGCGGGCGGGCCCGGTCGTGCGCCCGCGGCCGCCCGGGAGGTCGCCCGGTGACGCCCGACGCGCTCGACGAGGAGGCCCGCGAGGCCGCCCGCCGGTGGCGCCTCGTGCTCGGCCGCTACGCGGGCGACCGGCTCCCGGTGGCGGCCGCGGACACCGCGCTCGACGGCGCCCTGGGGTACCTGTACGACCGCGAGTACACGGCCCGCGGGCACCGGCACGGCGGCGCGGGCGCGCGCGGCGGGCAGGGGCGGCGCGGCCGGGGCGGCACGGAGGCGTCCGTCGTGCAGGGCCTGAGCTGGCTCGAGTCGGCGCGCTCGCTGTTCCCGCGCGAGACGTTCGAGCGGATGCAGGTCGACGCGGTGGACCGGTACGGGCTCACCGAGCTCCTCGCGGACCCCGCGACCGCGGAGTCGCTCGAGCCGAGCCGCGAGCTCGCGACCGCGCTCCTGCGGGTGCGCGGGGCGCTCGACGAGCGCACGGCCGCGGGCCTGCGCGCGGTCGTGCGGCGCGTCGTGGACGACGTCGTGCGGCGGCTGCGCCCGCGGTTCGTCACCGCGCTCGACGGACGCCGCGACCGGTCGCGCCGGGCGCCGCACGGCGCGAGCCGCGACTTCGACCCGCGCGCCACCGTGCGCGCGAACCTCTCGCGGTACGACCCGCAGACGCGCCGGCTCCTCGTGACCGACGTCCGGTTCTCCTCGCGCCGGCGTCGTGCGCTGACGTGGGACGTCGTGCTGCTCGTCGACCAGTCCGGGTCGATGGCGGCCTCCGTCCTGTACAGCGCGGTGTGCGCGGGCATCCTCGCCGGGCTGCCCGGCGTGCAGGTGCGGCTCGTGCTCTTCGACACGTCCGTCGTCGAGCTGACCCACCTCGCGCACGACCCCGTGGCCGTCCTCATGACGGCGCAGCTCGGCGGCGGCACCGACATCGCGCGCGCGATGCGCTACGCGGAGCAGGAGGTGCGCAACCCGCGGCGCACCGTGGTCGCGCTCGTGTCGGACTTCGAGGAGGGCGGGTCGGTGAGCCAGCTCCTCGCGAGCGTGCGGCGCCTCGCGGGCGCCGGGGTGACCCTGCTCGGCCTCGCGGCCCTCGACGAGGCGGCCGAGCCCGCGTACGACCGCGGGACCGCGCGCCGCCTCGCGGAGAGCGGCATGGAGATCGCCGCGCTCACGCCCGAGCGGTTCGCGGAGTGGCTCGGGGAGGTGCTGCGGTGACGGAGCAGGCGGTCGCGCGCGCGTGGCTGCGCGTCTACGCGGGGTACGACGACGCGGCGCTCGCGGCGCTCGCCAACCCGGGCCTCCTGCGACGGGCGCGCAAGGAGCTCGCCGGCGGCACGGTCGCGGTCGCCGAGGAGACCGGCGACGAGGTCGTGCTGACCGTCGGCGCCGCCCGGGTGCGGCTCGACGCGCGCGGGCCCGCGGCCGTCACGTGCGGCTGCCCGACCGCGGGCGTGTGCCAGCACGTCGTCACGGCGTGCCTGTGGGCGCGCGACGCCGCCGAGCCGGCCGGCGGGCCGGGCGACCCGGCCGACGCGCGGGACGACCAGCCGGAGAACCGGGACGACGACCGACGCGACGTGCGACGCGACGACGCACCGCGGGCCGGGGACGGAGCGGTGGGACCCGACCCGCTCGCCGAGCTCGTCGCGCTCGACCCGGCCGCGGTGCACCGCAGCGTCGGCGCGGCCGCCGTGCGTGCCGTCGCCGCACGGTGGGACGCCCCCGCGGCCGAGGCGGCGTGCGTCGTGCGGGTCGACGGGCCGCGCGCCGTCGTCTCGTGGCCGGGGTCCCCGGAGGTGACGTACGTCGCCGGCGCGGGGGTGGCGGGCATGGTCGTCGGCCAGGACCGCGCCCCGCACGAGAGCGTCCCGGGGGCGGCGGACGGCACGGGGGCGGGGAGCGGCGCGTCGAGGGCGCGCGGTACCGGGTCGGCACGCGGCACGGGGGGCGCGGCACCGGCCCGCGCCGACGCCGAGCTGCGGCTCGAGGCGGTCGCGCGCGCCGTCGTGCACCGCGGCGGGGCGTGGCCCTTCCCGGTGACCGGCGCGGGCGCACCGGGCGCCGTGCCCGACGACGCCCGCGCGGCGCACGCGGAGGCGCGCGAGGTGGTCGAGCGCGTGCTCGACGCCGGGCTGTCGCACCTCGGCGCGAACGACGTCGAGGCGCTGCGGGCCGCGGCGGTGCGGGCCCGGCTCGCGCGCCGCCCGGCCCTGCACCGGCTGCTCACCACGTGCGCGGGCGTCGTCGAGGACCTCGTCGAGCGCGCCGACGACGTGGACGAGCAGGCGGCGCTCGAGGCGTGCGCCGAGGCGTGGGCCTTCGCGTCGGTGCCGCCGTCGGCCACGACCGCGCACGACGCGCAGGACGAGGAGCCCGCCGCGCTCGACGTGCCGCGTCTCGTACCCCTCGGGGCGCGCTGGTGGCAGGCGTCGAGCGGCTCGCGCGGCGTGACGCTCGTCGCCTGGGACGCCGGGACGCTCCGGGTGCGGACGGTGACGACGGGCCGACCCGCCGGGGTCGACCCGACGTTCCGGCGCAGCTGGGACCTACCGCTCGTGTGGGGCCGCTCGCTCGGGCGGCTGGCCGCGGGACCGTTCGCGGTCGCGGGCGCGCCGTCCCGCCCGGGCGGAGCGCTCGGCGCGGGCGGCTCGCCCGTCGTGTCGGGTCTCGGCCCGTTCGACGTCGACGAGCTCCGGGACGTCGCGGACCGGACGGCCCGGCCCGCGGCGCCGCACGAGGCCGTCGGGTTCGACCGCTCCGGCGCGCGCACGCGCCTCGTGATGCTCCGCGAGACCGGTGACGTGGGCGTCGACGAGGTGCGCCAGACGGTCACGTGGCGCGTCACGGAGGCGGACGGCACGTCGCGGACCCTGCGCGTGCCCGTGGCCGACGGGCACGCGGTCGACGCCGTGCTCGCGCTCGCCGCACGACGCGTGCGGGTCGTCGCGGTCACGGTGGAGACCCGGCCCGGGGCGCGCGACGACGAGCCGGTGGGCTTCTTCGTGCACGGCACCGGCGGCCGCCTCGACCTCGTCAGCCCGACGCTCACGCCCGTCGCGCGCGAGGTGCGGTCGGCCGCGGGATGGCGCCGGCTGCGGTCGCGCGTCGACGCCCTGCGCGCGGGCGCGGCCGCGCACGCGGCGCCGACACCGCCGCCCACTCCGGTCGAGCGGGTGTGCGACGTGCTCGCCGGCGTCGCGCTCGCCCTCGCCGCGACGGGTCGTCGCCGGCTCACCCCGCGCCAGACCGAGGAGGTGCGGACCGCCGGGCGGCTCGCGCGCGACCTGGGTCTCGCGACGCTCGACCGGGTCGCCCACGACCTCGCCGGCGACCTGGACGCCCCGACGGTGCTGCGCGCCGCGTTCCTCGCGGGCCGCGCACGGGCGGTCGCGCACCAGCTCGACGGGCCCACCTGACGCCGCCGGGCGGCGACGAGGAGACCGTCGGCGCGGCCGCCGCGGGGTGCCCGCGCGTGGAGCCGGCGGGTGCGGACGGAGACCGTCGGCGCGGCCTCCGCGGCGCGTGTTCACCGGCCGTGGAGCGGCCGCGACCGGGGCGCCGTGGGTGGCGCCGCTGTGGGTGGGACCGGGCAGACTGCGCACGTGCACCTGGCCCTGACGCGACGTCCTGCCTCCGACGCGGCGGGCGCCGGCGGGTCGGGTGGCCCCGTCGAGGTGCGCCGCGCGGACGCGGCGGGGCGCCCGGTCGGCGGGCCCGAGACGGTCGCGACGACCGACCTCGGCGCCCTGCTCGGGCCGGGCGACCGGGTCGTGTGGGACGACACGAACCGGTGGTACCCGGACCTGCTCGACGCCGGCACGCGCGTCGACCGGGCGCACGACCTGCGCCTGGCGCGCACGATCCTGCGCGCCTCCGCGCTCACGGCGGGGACCGCGCTCGCCGCGCAGCCGCCCGGCCCGTGGGACGCGCTCACCGCCGCCCCGGCCGGTCCCGACCCGACCCTGCCGGAGCGCCCCGACCCGCTGTTCGACCTCGGCGGCGCGGCACCGGGGCGGGCCGCCGCGCCGTCGGGCCTCGACCCGCTGCCCGAGCTCGCGGACCAGCTCGCCGCGGTCGCCGCGGCGCAGGGGCCCGACGCCGCCGGGCGGCTGCGCCTGCTGCTCGCGGGCGAGTCGGCGGGCGCGCTCGTCGCGGCGGAGATGCACCACGCCGGCCTGCCCTGGCGCGCCGACGTGCACGACGAGATCCTCACCGGCGCCCTCGGACCGCGCCCGCGCCCCGGCGAGCGCCCCGCCCGCATGGAGGAGCTCGTGCGCACGATCCGCGCCGCGATCGACGCCCCGCCCACGCTGAACCCCGACTCCCACCCCGACCTGCTCAAGGCGCTGCAGTACGCGGGCGTCGGCGCGCGCTCGCTGCGCAAGTGGGAGCTCGAACGGCTCGACCACCCGGTGGTCGAGCCGCTGCTCGAGTACAAGAAGCTGCAGCGCCTGCTCACCGCCAACGGCTGGGCGTGGCTCGACACGTGGGTGCGCGACGGCCGGTTCCGCACCGAGTACGTCGTGGGCGGCGTGGTCACCGGGCGCTGGTCGTCGAGCGGCGGGGGAGCCCTGCAGCTCCCGCGCCAGGTGCGGCGCGCCGTCGTCGCGGACCCCGGCTGGGTGCTGGTCGTCGCGGACGCGGCCCAGCTCGAGCCGCGCGTGCTCGCGGGCCTCGCGCACGACGAGCGCATGGCGCAGGCCGGCCGCGGCGTCGACCTCTACGCGGGGATCGTGGCGTCCGGGGCCGTCGCGACGCGCGAGCACGCGAAGGTCGGGATGCTCGGCGCGATGTACGGGGGCACGACGGGCGACAGCGCGCTCGTGCTGCCGCGTCTCGCGAAGGCGTTCCCGGCCGCCATCGAGCTCGTCGAGCAGGCGGCGCGCGCGGGCGAGCGGGGCGAGGTCGTCACGACGCGCCTGGGCCGCAGCTCGCCGCCGCCCGGTGCGGCGTGGCAGGAGGTGCAGTCGGGCGCGTACGCCGCCGACGACGCGGGCGGGAGCGACGCCCAGTCCCGCGCGCGGTCGCAGACGCGCGCGTGGGGTCGCTTCACCCGCAACTTCGTCGTCCAGGGGACGGCCGCGGAGTGGGCGCTGTGCTGGCTCGCGTCGATCCGGCGCCGGCTGTGGGAGCTGCCCGTGAGCGACGTCGCCGGCGCGGCCCGGGCCCCGTTCGAGGGACGCGCGCACCTCGTGTTCTTCCTCCACGACGAGGTGGTCGTGCACGCGCCGGCCGAGCTCGCCGACGCCGTGGGGGAGGCGGTCCGCGAGGCAGCCGCCGAGGCGGGCCGCCTGCTGTTCGGCGACTTCCCCGTGGACTTCCCGCTCACGGTCGCCGTCGTCGACGACTACGCGCAGGCGAAGTGACGACCCGCCCGGGCACGGCCCGGCGGGATAGCCTGCCGCCATGACCCACGCCGCCGAGCCCGCGACCACGCTCGCGCACCCGACCCTCGGCCGGGTCGTGCGCACGCTCGACGAGCTCTACCCGCCGTCGACCGCGGAGGACTGGGACGCCGTCGGGCTCGTCGCGGGCGACCCCGGCGCGCCGGTGCGCAAGGTCCTGCTCGCCGTCGACCCGGTCGAGGAGGTCGCCGACGAGGCGCTCGACTGGGGCGCCGACCTCCTCGTCACCCACCACCCGCTCTTCCTGCGGCCCGTGCACTCGGTGGCCGCGACGACGTTCAAGGGGTCGCTCGTCCACCGGCTCATCCGCGGCGGGTGCGGGCTGTACGTCGCGCACACCAACGCGGACGCCGCCGAGCGCGGCGTCGCCGACGCGCTCGCGGACGCGCTCGACCTGCTGCACCGCGTGCCGCTCGTGCCGCACGCCGCCCCCGGGGCTCCCGGCCACGACGCCGTGACGACCGGGACGGGCCGCGTCGGGCGCCTCGCGGCCCCGCTCACGCTGCGCGCGTTCGCCGAGCGCGTCGCGCAGGTCCTGCCCGCGACGGCGCAGGGCGTGCGCGTCGCCGGCGACCTCGACGCGACCGTCGCGTCGGTGGCCGTCGTCGGCGGCTCGGGCGACTCCCTCTTCGACGCGGTCCGCGCGAGCGGCGCCGACGTCTACCTCACGTCGGACCTGCGTCACCACCCCGTGTCCGAGCTGCGCGAGCGCGCGCGGCTCGAGGGCGGCGCCGCGGGGACCCCGTTCCTCGTCGACGTCCCGCACTTCGCGTCCGAGTGGCCGTGGCTCCGCTACGCTGCCGAGGACCTCGCGCGCGCCCTCGCCGCCCGCGGCGAGCAGGCGGAGACGCGGGTCAGCACGACCGTCACGGACCCCTGGACGGTCCGCCTCCCGTCGGCGCCGCCCGCGCCCGCGCGCTGAGCCGTCGACCGCCCGCCGTCCCGAGACCCGCACCCGTCCGACCTGGTCGCCCGACCCGGCCGGGCCCACGAAAGGAAGCACCACGTGGCCACCGCACCGCCCGCCGACCAGCTCCGGCTCCTGCCCGTCCAGGAGCTCGACACGCGTCTGCAGCAGCTCGCCCACCAGCGCAAGAACCTGCCCGAGCTCGCCCGCATCGCCGAGCTCGACGCGCAGGTCCAGGACCTCGCGACGTCGCTCGTGGAGTCGCGGACGGCGGCGTCCGACCTGCGTCGTGAGCTGAAGAAGGCCGAGGGCGACGTCGAGCAGGTGCGCTCCCGCGCCGCGCGCGACCAGTCGCGCCTCGACTCCGGTCAGGTCGGTGCGAAGGACGCGCAGGCGCTCGTCGGCGAGCTCGAGTCGCTCGCGCGGCGCCAGGGGGTGCTCGAGGAGGTCGAGCTCGACGTCATGGAGCGCCTGGAGGCGCACGAGGAGGCGCTCGCGCGCCTCGAGTCCGCGAACTCCGAGCTCGAGGCGGCGCGCGCCGAGGTCGTCGCCGCGCGCGACGCCCGGTTCGCGGAGCTCGACGCCGAGGCCGCCCAGGTCGTGCAGCGCCGCCGCGAGGCCGCCGAGGGGATCGACGCGACGCTGCTCGCCCTCTACGAGCGCGTGCGCGACCAGAACGGCGGCCGCGGTGTCGTCGCGCTGCGCGGCAAGCGTCTCGAGGGCCTCAACGTGGACCTCAGCCCCGCCGAGCTCGCCGCGGTGACGTCCGCGGCCCCCGAGCAGGTGGTGCGCCTGGAGGACTACGGCCACATCGTCGTGCGCCCGGAGGCCGCGGACGCGTGAGCGACGACACCGCCGCCGGCACGCCGCGCCACCTGGTCGTCGAGGCCGACGGCGGCTCGCGGGGGAACCCGGGGCCGGCCGGCTACGGCGCGCTCGTGCGCGAGGGGGCCGGCGGGCGCGTCCTCGCCGAGCGCGCCGGCTTCCTCGGCACGACGACGAACAACGTCGCCGAGTACTCGGGCCTCGTCGCGGGCCTGCGCGCCGTCGCCGAGATCGACCCCGGCGCGCGCGTGACGGTCCGCATGGACTCGCGTCTCGTCGTCGAGCAGATGTCGGGGCGCTGGCAGATCAAGCACGCGGACATGCGCCGGCTCGCGGCCGAGGCCGCCGAGGTCCTGCCCGCGGGTCAGGTGACCTACGAGTGGGTGCCGCGCGCCCAGAACGCCGACGCGGACCGCCTCGCGAACGAGGCGATGGACACCGGCGGGACGATCGCGCGCGACCACGCCCCGGTGCCGCCCGGGGGCGGCGCGGCCGACGGCGCCGTGCCCGCGCCGGACACGGCGACCGCCGACCACGACGCGCCGCTCGAGCCCGCGCCGGGCGCCGGCCCGGCCCCCTCGGGGTCCGCCGACGCGGAGAAGCGGCCGTCCGGGGCGACCGTGCGGTTCGACGACGACCCGGCGCTCACCGTCGTGCTCCTGCGCCACGGGCAGACGCCGCTGACCGTCGCGGGCGCCTTCAGCGGCTCGTCGGTCCCGGGGCCGCCGCTCACGCCGCACGGGCGCACCCAGGCCGCACAGGCCGCCGACCTCGTGTTCCGCGTCGGGCGCTCGGCGTGGGCCGACCTGCCCCGTCCCGGTGCGCTCGTCGCGTCGCCCATGGTGCGCACCCAGGAGACCGCGCGCGCGGTCGGGCGCCGCCTCGGGCTCCCGGTGACGACCGACGCCCGGTTCGCCGAGGTGGACTTCGGCGACTGGGAGGGGCTCACGGCCGAGGAGATCGACGCGCGCTGGCCCGGGCTGCGCCGCGAGTGGTACACCACCGGGACCGTGCCGGCTCCGGGCGGGGAGTCGGTCGCCGACGTCGGGGCGCGCGTGCGCGAGGGGCTGCGCGACCTCGTCGCGACGTACCTGCCCGGGGCGCCCGCGGCGGGGCGGACCGTCGTCGTCGTGGGGCACGCCGTGCAGGTCCGCGCCGCGATCGGCGTCGCGGTCCAGGCGCCGCCCGAGCAGTGGTCCCGGTTCCGCGTGCCGCCCGCGTCCGTGAGCATCCTGCGCCTGTGGGCCGACGGCACGAGCGAGCTCGTCGCCCAGGGCGTCCCGAGCGACCTCTGACCGCACCGCACGCCGCACCACGCCCCGCGAGGGAGAGCCCCGGTAGCCCGAGGTAGAGCCCTGGTCGCCCGGGGTGGAGCCCCGGGCGCGAGCACGCGGACGGCTCGTGGCGGGTCTCAGGAGACGACGAGCTCGAGCGTGAACCGGCCGCGGCCGTCGTCGTGCAGGGTCGCGTCGAGCAGGTCCGTGCCGACGAGCTCGTCGGCGGCCTTCGCGAGGTCGTCCGCGGACCCGACGTCGCCGGCGCGGCGCACGAGGTGCCCGGTGAGGACCCCGCGCGTGTGCTTGGCGTTGTGCGACACGACCGAGCGCTTGCCCCCGGCCTCGCGCAGCACGCGCACGGCGACGTGCTGCGCGGCGTCGTCGCCCGTCGTGCGGGGCCGCCACGCGGCGGCGTACGTCGCCGAGCGGCAGTCCACGACGACGTCGCCCGCGGCCCGCTCGTCGAGCGCGGCGCCGAGGTGCGCGCGCCAGGCGGTCGCGAGCCGTCCGACGCCCGGGAGCGCGACGCCCATCGACAGGCGGTAGGCGGGGACGCGGTCGGCGGGGGACAGCACGCCCCACAGCCCTGACACGACGCGCACGTCGTCCGTCGCGCGCCGCGCGGTCTCGCCCCCGGTCGCGAGCGCCCCGCCCAGGTCGGCAGCCCCGTACAGCACGCCGGTGTACACGTGCGCGGCGGGGGCCGCCGGGGCGCCGCGCAGCCCGGTGTTCCGACGCACCTCGTCGGCGAGCCCGGGGCTCACGCCGAGCACGTCCACGGCGTCCTCGCCGGCGCTCGCGGCGACGAGGGCGTCGAGCACGCGCTCGCGCTGCGGGGTAAGGACGGGGGAGGTGAGCGCCGCGAGGTCGACCGGCGCGGCGCCGTCGGGCGCGGGGGTCTTGCCCTCGGACGGGGGGAGGAGCACGAGCACCCGGTCACTCTACGGTCGGCCCGGCGGGCGACGCCGCGCCCGGCGGCCCGGCCGGCGGCCGCGCGGCGTGGGATGCGTCACGGCGGTCGGCGGCCGGCCGCTACGCTCGCGCGATGGCCCAGGTGAAGATCTACGGTCGGCGCAGCGTGTGGGGCGGGCGGCGGGCGGAGGTGTCCGACGCGCTGCACGCGGCGCTCGTGCGCGCCTGGGCGCTGCCGGAGGACAAGCGGTTCCACCGCTTCCTGCTCCTGGACGACGACGACCTCGTCGCCCCGCGCTCCGACGCGTACCTCGTGGTCGAGGTCGTGTGCTTCACCGGCCGCACGCGCGAGGCGAAGCGCGCGCTGGTGGCGGCGCTGTACGACGACGTCGCGCCCGCCCTCGGCCTCGGCCCCGACGACGTCGAGCTCGTGATCCTCGAGGCGCCGCGCGAGAGCTGGGGGATCCGCGGCGTGAGCGGCGACGAGCTCGCGCTCACGTACCGCGTCGACGTCTGACGGCGCACCGGCCCGTCCGGCCGGGCGGCGGCGGCAGTCCCGGGCGCGGCGGGAGGAGCGCCGCGCCGACGGTATCCTTGCCGGTGCGGACGAGTCGGTCGGGCGGTCGCGTCGGGGCAGGTCGCAAGACCTCCCCGCCGAGGAACGTCCGGGCTCCGCAGGGCAAGGTGGTGGGTAACGCCCACCCGGGGTGACCCGCGGGACAGTGCCACAGAGAACAGACCGCCGCGCACGTCGAGGCTCCGGCCCCGGCGCGCGCGGTAAGGGTGAAACGGTGGTGTAAGAGACCACCAGCGGACCGGGCGACCGGTCCGGCTCGGTAAACCCCACCTGGAGCAAGGTCAGACAGGGAGCGTTCGAGGGCGGCCCGCCCGAGCTCCCGGGTAGACCGCTGGAGGCGTGCGGCAACGTACGTCGTAGATGGATGACCGTCGCCCGCGCGGGGGCAACCGCGCGCGGGAACAGAACCCGGCGTACAGACCGGCTCGTCCGCGCCCCTCTCCCGCGGCACGACGGGACGAGGGGCCCGACCCAGCGTGCCGCACGAGGAGCACCCATGACGCAGCAGCCCCCCATCGCCTACGTGATCGCCGGTTCCGAGGCGACCGGCGGGGCCGGCATCCAGGCCGACCTCAAGACGTTCCAGCAGCTCGGCGCGTACGGCGTCGGCACGCTCACGTGCATCGTCTCGTTCGACCCGAAGGCGGGCTGGGGACACCGGTTCGTGCCGGTCGAGCCGCAGGTCATCGCGGACCAGTTCGAGGCCGCCGTCGCGACGCACGCGCCGTCGGTCGTCAAGGTCGGCATGCTCGGCACGCCCGCGACGATCGACGTCGTCGCGGCGTCGCTGCGCTCGCGCCCGTGGCAGCACGTCGTGCTCGACCCGGTGCTCATCTGCAAGGGCCAGGAGCCGGGCGCGGCGCTCGACACGGACACGGCGCTGCGCGAGCAGGTGCTGCCGCTCGCGACGGTCGTGACCCCCAACCTCTTCGAGACCCGCACGCTCGCGGGCGTCGGGTCGATCGAGACGGTCGAGGAGCTCGTCGAGGCCGCGCGCCGCATCCGCGACCTCGGGCCCGACGTCGTCGTCGCCAAGGGTGGCGTCGAGCTGCCCGGCCCGGACGCGGTGGACGTCCTCGTCGACGCGGACGGCGTCGTCGTGCTGTCGCGGCCCAAGGTCGGCGACGAGCGCGTGTCCGGCGCGGGCTGCACGTTCGCCGCGGCCATCACGGCCGAGCTCGCGAAGGGCGCGGACGTGCGCGCGGCGGTCGAGGTCGCCAAGGACGTCGTGACGCAGGGCATCGCGGCGCGCGTGTCGGCGGCCACCCCCTTCGACACCGTGTGGCAGGGCGCGTACCGCCCCTGACCGGCGGCCCCCGACCGGCCGGCCCTGCCGACGCCCGGTGCGCCGACCGTCCGGTCGGTCGGGGATCACCCAGCGGACGCGTGCACGTCGGGCGTCGGTCAAGGAATACCCTCGTCCCCGTGAACGACCTCTCCCCACCGGAACTGACCCCCGGCAGCGGCGACCCCGGCCGGACCGTCCCCTCGGCCACCGGAGCCGCGGACGAGAAGGACCGCGGTCTCGCGCGCCACGACGTGCCGGCCCCCCTGCGCGACGACGTGCGCCTCCTCGGCGGGCTGCTCGGCACGGTGCTCCGTGAGACGGGCGGGCAGGACCTGCTCGACGACGTCGAGCGCCTGCGCGAGCTCGCCATCGCCGCCTACGACGACACGACGGGCGAGGCGCTCGCCGCGGCCGAGGAGCTCGTCGAGGGCCTGACGATCGAGCGTGCGGAGCAGGTGGCCCGCGCCTTCACGTGCTACTTCCACCTCGCGAACCTCGCGGAGGAGTACCACCGCGTGCGCGTGCTGCGCGAGCGCGAGGCGGAGTTCGCGACGCGCGCCGTGACGCACGACGACTCGCTGCCCGAGGCGTTCGAGCAGCTCGTCGCCGAGGTGGGCCGCGAGGAGGCGCTGCGTCGGCTGCGTCGTCTCGAGTTCCGCCCCGTGCTCACCGCGCACCCCACCGAGGCGCGCCGCCGCGCCGTCTCGGGCGCCGTGCGCCGCATCGCGACGCTGCTCGACGCGCGCGACGCGCAGGCGCTCGGCGGCATGTCGCTCGCGGAGAACGAGCGCAGCCTCCTCGCGGAGATCGACACGATGTGGCGCACGGCGCCCATCCGCGAGCACAAGCCGTCCGTCCTCGACGAGGTGAAGACGGCGCTCGGCGTGTTCGACGCGACGATGTTCGACACGTTCCCCGCCGTCTACCGCCGGCTCGACGACTGGCTGCTGGGCGACCAGGCCGGCCGCGAGGAGCCCCTCGTGCGTCCGTTCGTCAGCCTCGGCTCGTGGATCGGCGGCGACCGCGACGGCAACCCGAACGTCACCGCCGAGGTCACGCGCCAGGCCGCGGCCGTCGCCTCCGAGCACGCGCTCGTCGCGCTCGAGGCGCAGACGCGCGCCGTCGGGCGCAAGCTCACGCTCGACGAGGCGGGCACGCCGCCGTCGGACGGGCTGCGTGCGCTGTGGCAGCGCCAGCGCCAGCTGTCCGAGACCGTCACCGCCGACGCGGCCGCCGCGTCGCCGCGCGAGCCGCACCGCGCCGTCCTGCTCGTGGTCGCCGACCGCGTCGCCGCGACGCGCGCGCGCAACGCCGACCTGGCGTACGCGGACGCGGAGCAGCTCGAGGGCGACCTGCGGGTCGTGCAGGAGTCGCTGGTCGCCGCGGGCGCGCCGCGCGCCGCGTACGGCGACCTGCAGCAGCTCGTCTGGCAGGTCGAGACGTTCGGCTTCCACCTCGCCGAGCTCGAGCTGCGCCAGCACTCGCAGGTGCACGCGGCGGCGCTCGCCGAGATCGCGGAGAAGGGCGTCCACGGCGACCTCTCCGACCGCACGCGCGAGGTCCTCGACACGTTCCGCGCGCTCGGATCCGTCCAGCAGCGCTACGGCGTGCGGGCCGCGCGCCGCTACATCGTCTCGTTCACCCAGAAGCCCGAGCACCTCGCGGCCGTGTACGAGCTGGCGGGCCTCGCGTTCGCGGGCGCCGACGAGGTCCCGGTGGTCGACGCGATCCCGCTGTTCGAGACCTTCGCCGACCTCGAGGCGAGCGTCGACATCCTCGAGTCGATGCTCACGCTCCCGCAGGTGCAGCGCCGGCTCGCGGAGAACGGGCGTCGCGTCGAGGTCATGCTCGGCTACTCCGACTCCTCGAAGGACGTCGGTCCGGTCTCGGCGACCCTGGCCCTGCACGACGCGCAGCGCCGCATCGCGCAGTGGGCCGAGCGGCACGACATCACGCTCACGCTGTTCCACGGCCGCGGCGGCGCGCTCGGGCGCGGCGGCGGCCCGGCGAACCGCGCGGTCCTCGCGCAGCCCCCGGGCTCGGTCGACGGCCGGTTCAAGCTCACCGAGCAGGGCGAGGTCATCCTCGCGCGCTACGGCGACCCGACGATCGCGTCGCGGCACATCGAGCAGGTCGCGGCCGCGACGCTCCTCGCGTCCGCGCCGTCCACGGAGAAGCGCAATGCGGAGGCGACCGACCGCTACCGCGACCTCGCGGCCGCGCTCGACGCGTCGTCGCGGCGCCGCTTCCACGAGCTCGTGCGCGCCCCCGGCTTCCCGCAGTGGTTCGGCCAGGTGACGCCGCTCGAGGAGGTCGGCCTCCTGCCCATCGGGTCGCGCCCGGCGCGGCGCGGGCTGTCGGTCGAGTCGCTCGAGGACCTGCGGGCGATCCCGTGGGTGTTCTCGTGGTCCCAGGCGCGCATCAACCTCGCCGGGTGGTACGGGCTCGGCACGGCGCTCGCGGAGTTCGGCGACGTCGAGCTGCTGCGCGAGGCGCACCGCGAGTGGCCGCTGTTCGCGACGCTGCTCGACAACGTGGAGATGTCGCTCGCCAAGACCGACGCGCGGATCGCCGAGCGCTACCTCGCGCTGGGCGACCGCGACGACCTCGCCGAGGCGGTGCTCGAGGAGCTGCGCCTGACGCGCGAGCAGGTGCTCGCGGTGACGGGCAACGCGTGGCCTCTCGCCGGACGCCGCGTGCTGGGCCGCGCGGTCCAGCTGCGCAGCCCGTACGTCGACGCGCTCTCGCTGCTGCAGGTCAGGGCGCTGCGGGGGCTGCGCTCGGGCGCCGAGGGCCCTGCCAAGGACGACCTCCAGCACCTGCTGCTGCTCACCGTCAACGGCGTCGCCGCCGGCCTGCAGAACACGGGCTGACGACCCGCCCGACCGACGGCCGCCCCGGGTGCGACACGCTCCCGCGGCGGCCGTCGGCGTCTGGACGCGTGTCCAAGTGTTGAATGAACTGTCAACTGTCGCCCCGGGAACCGGGCCAGACCGGGCATCGGGTAAAGATTTCGCCAGAGGGCTCCCTCACCCCGGCATTCGTGGGTTACGCTGGCGACGACCGACCGTGAGGTCCCGACCCGCCCGACGACGTACGGCGACGGGCCGACCGGCCGGTGGCGCCGGACACCCGGCGTCGGGCCGCAGGGGCGGGCGGTAGGTGCACGAGAAGGGCGGGGCGATGTCGGTGCAGCAGGCAGGAACCAGGGGAGGGGCGCCGGAGACGGGCGGGATCCGCCTCGTCGAGGAGCCCGGCGCCAGCGTGGTCCACATGTGGGGCGAGATCGACGTCGCCCTGCGCAGCGAGGCGAGCGCCGCCCTCGCGAACGCCCTCCAACGGGACGTGCCGGTGGTCATCGACACGTCCGAGGTCACGTTCATGGACTCGACCGGGATCGCGTTCCTCGTGCAGTTCTACACGATCGGCTCCGAGGAGGGCCTGTCCGTGACGCTGCGCAACCCGCCGAGCGTCGTGACCGACGTGCTCGAGATGCTCGGCGTCATCGAGATCTTCGGCACCGAGCGTCGCGAGGTCACGACCGTCTGAGGCTCACACCGCGCCCGCGGCGCGCTGGGCGTCCTCGGCCGCGAGCGACGCCGCGCCCACGATGCCCGCGGCGTTGCGCAGCTGTGCCGGGACGATCGGGGCCCGCAGGTGCAGGTGCGGCAGGAACCGGTCGTGCTTCTTGCTCACGCCGCCGCCCACCACGATGAGGTCGGGCGAGAAGAGGTCCTCGACCACGCCGAAGTAGCGCTGCAGGCGCTCGGCCCACTGCTCCCAGTCCAGCCCCTCGCGGTCGCGCACCGCGTCGGAGGCCTTCGTCTCGGCGTCGTGGCCGTCGATCTCGAGGTGGCCGAGCTCGGTGTTGGGCAGCAGGTGGCCCTCGACGACGATCGCGCTGCCGATCCCGGTGCCGAGCGTCGCGACGAGCACCACGCCCTCGGCGTCGCGCGCGGCGCCGTAGCGCACCTCGCCGATCCCGGCGGCGTCGGCGTCGTTGACGGCGACGACGTGGCGACCCGTCTCGCGGCGCAGCAGGGCGGGCAGGTCGACGCCCGTCCACGACGCGTCGAGGTTGGCGATGAACCGGACGACGCCGTGCTGGAGCGGGGCGGGGAACGCCACGCCGACCGGGACGTCCGCGGGCAGGTCGTACTCGTCGACGAGCTGCGCGATCACCTCGGCGACGGCCTGGGGCGTGGAGGGCTGCGGCGTCGGGATGCGGTGGCGCTCCTGCGCGAACTCGCCCGTGGCGAGGTCGACGGGAGCGCCCTTGATGCCGCTGCCGCCGACGTCGATGCCGAACGCGAGACGGGGTGCGGTCCCGGGGAGCGAGGGGGTCGTGTGCGCGTTCATGGGAGTGTGAGGATCTCCGCTCCGTCGTCGGTCACCAGCAGCGTGTGCTCGAACTGAGCCGTGCGCGAGGTGTCTGCGGTGACTACCGTCCACCCGTCGTCCCACATCCGCCACTCGGACGTGCCGAGCGTGAGCATGGGCTCGATGGTGAACACCATGCCGGGCTCGATGACGTCGTCGTACCGGGGCGCGGCGTCGTAGTGGGGCACGACGAGGCCCGAGTGGAACGCCCGGCCCACGCCGTGGCCCGTGTACTCGCGCACGACGCCGTAGCCGAACCGCGCCGCGTACCGCTCGATGACGCGGCCCACGACGTTCACCTCGCGTCCGGGCGCGACGGCCTTGATGCCGCGCGCGAGGGCCTCGCGCGTACGCTCGACGAGCAGCGCCGACTCCTCGTCGACCTGCCCCACGCAGAACGTCGCGTTCGTGTCCCCGTGGACCCCGCCGACGAACGCCGTGACGTCGACGTTGACGATGTCGCCCTCGACGAGCTCGGTGGAGTCCGGGATGCCGTGGCACACGACCTCGTTGACCGACGTGCACAGCGACTTGGGGAACCCGCGGTAGCCGAGCGTCGACGGGTACGCGCCGTGGTCGAGGAGGAACGCGTGACCGACCCGGTCGAGCTCGTCCGTCGTCACGCCCGGTGCGACGTGGCGCCCGACCTCCGCGAGCGCCTGGGCGGCCACGCGCGCGGCGACGCGGATGCGCTCGACGGTCTCGGGGTCGTTGACCTCGCTGCCCGTGAAGGGCTGCGGACCGGGCCGTCCGACGTACTCGGGCCGGGCGATCGACGGCGGCACGGCGCGTCGCGGTCCGACGGTCCCCGGGACGAGGGGGCCGCGCCGCGGCGGTGCCTGGGCGCCGGCGGGTGTGCCGGCGGCGGGCGGGGGCGTGGGCATGACGTCCAGTCTACGAACGCGCAGGGGTGCGCCGTGCCCGTGACCTGGGGGAGGATCGGACCATGAGCACCGGACCGGGCGCCGACGGCGGCGAGGACGAGCAGTACTGGTACGACACGAGCACGGGCGAGGTGCACCGCGGCCGGAGCGGGTCGTGGTCGCACCGCATGGGCCCGTACCCCACGCGCGAGGCGGCCCAGGAGGCGCTCGAGACGGCGCGCCGCCGCTCGGACGCCTGGGACGAGGAAGAGCGCCGCGAGCGCGGCGAGTGACCCACGCCCCGAGCCCCGGCCCGCGCCGGGTCTGGGCCGGTCGGCTCGGGCTGCTCCTCGCGGGCCTCGCGGTGGGCGCGCTGACGTTCCTCGTCGCGCTCCAGGTGCGCGCGGGCGTCGCGCCCGAGGGCACGACGACGTCGCCGCCCGTCGACGCGCAGACCGTCACCCCCTCGGAGGGCGCCTCCGCGGAGACCGCCCCGGACGACGCCGGGCCCGCCGCCGACGCGTCGCCCGCGCCGCCGCTGGACGGGCTCACCGTCGCGCTCGACCCGGGCCACAACGGCGACAACGCGGCGAACCCGCTCACGGTGAACGCCCCCGTGCCCGACGGCCGCGGGGGCACCAAGGCGTGCAACACGGTCGGGGCGTCGACGGACGGCGGCTACCCCGAGCACGCGTTCGCGTGGGACGTGTCCCAGCGGCTCACGGACCGGCTCACCGGGCTCGGCGCGACGGTGGTCCTCACCCGGCCCGACGACGCGGGCGTCGGGCCGTGCGTCGACGCACGGGGACGCTTCCCGCAGGAGCACGACGCCGACGTGCTCGTCTCGGTGCACGCGAACGGCACGGAGGACCGCTCGGTGCGCGGCTTCTTCGCGATCGTCGCCGACCCGCCCGTGCACGACGCGCAGGGCGCACCGAGCGTCGCGCTCGCCGAGGCGCTCGTCGCCGCCCTCGACGCGGAGGGCTTCACGCCCTCGACCGCGTACGACGACGCGATCTCCCGGCGCGCCGACCTCGCGACGCTCAACCACGCCGAGCGGCCGGTCGTGATGCTCGAGCTCGGCGAGATGCGCAACCCCGACGAGGGGGCGCTCATGGAGACCGGCGAGGGCCGCCAGCGGTACGCGGACGCGCTGGCGGCCGGCGTCGTCGCCTGGGCGCAGGAGACGGGCGCGGGCTGAGCGCGTCAGCGCGCGAAGCTGTGGGCCTCGTCGGGGAACGTCCCGCCGCGCACGTCGGCGGCGTAGTCGGCGGCGGCCTGCCCGAGCGCGGCGCCGATCTCCGCGTAGCGCTTGGCGAAGCGCGGCGACCAGTCGGTCATCCCGGCCATGTCGGTCCACACGAGCACCTGGCCGTCGCACTGCGGGCCCGCGCCGATCCCGATGGTGGGGATGCGCAGGATCTCGGTGATGCGCGCGGTGACCTCGACGGGCACCATCTCGAGGACGATCGCGACGGCACCGGCCTCCGCGACCGCGAGGGCGTCCTCGCTGAGGCGCTCCGCGGCGTCGTCCCCGCGGCCCTGCACGCGCGGGCCGCCGAGCAGGTTCTCCGACTGCGGCGTGAACCCGAGGTGCCCGACGACGGGGATGCCCGCGTCGGTGAGCGCGCGGACCTGGGGCGCGACGCGGCGTCCGCCCTCGAGCTTGACCGCGTTGACGCCGGTCTCCTTGAGGAACCGCACGCCCGTCGCGAGCGCCTGCTCGGGGCCGGCCTCGTAGGAGCCGAACGGCAGGTCGACGACGACGAACGCGCGCCGGGCCGCGCGCGCGACGGCACGCGCGGGCGGGACCAGGTCGTCGACCGTGACGGGCAGCGTCGTGGCGTGCCCGTGCATGGTGTTGCCGATCGAGTCCCCGACGAGCAGCATGTCGATGCCCGCGTCGTCGAAGATCCGCGCGGTGACGGCGTCGTACGCGGTGAGCATCGTGATCTTCTCGCCGCGGGCCTTCGCCTCGGCGAGGTGGTGCACGCGGACGCGGCGCGGCGCGCCACCCTGGCCGGCGGCGGACTCGGGCGGGGTGTGAGCGGACATGGACGACCTTTCCTGGTTCTGGTCTGGGGTGCGCCGGGGGTGGGGCGCGTCAGTCGAGCGGCTCGCGCCAGCGCGACGTGATGGGCAGACGCCGGTCGCGGCCGAACGCGAGCGCGGTCACCTTCGGGCCCGGCGGGTACTGGCGCCGCTTCCACTCGGCGCGGTCGACGAGCGTGACGACCTTGTCGACCACCTCGGGGTCGAACCCGCGCGCGAGGAGCTCGGCACGGCCCTCGGCGTGCTCGATGTACGCGTCGAGCACCTCGTCGAGCAGGGCGTAGGGCGGCAGCGAGTCCTGGTCGGTCTGGCCCGGGCGCAGCTCGGCGGACGGCGGCTTGGTGATCGACGACTCGGGGACGGGCGGCACCTCGCCCGCGTCGAGCGCGGCGTCGTTGCGCCACCGTGCGAGCTGCCACACGCGCGACTTGTCGACGTCCTTGAGCGGCGCGAACCCGCCGATGCTGCCCGCGTCGTAGATCGTCGCGTAGCCGGTCGCGAGCTCGGACTTGTTCCCCGGCGCGATGACGAGGTGCCCCTCCATGTTCGAGATCGTCATGAGCACGACGCCCCGCAGGCGCGCCTGGAGGTTCTCCTCCGCGACGCCCTCGGCCTCGATCTGGCCCTGGAACGCCTCGAGCAGGGGGGCGATGGGCTGGACGCGGTAGTCGCCCCCGAGGCGCTCGACCAGGTCCGCCGCGTCGTCCTTGCTGTGCTCCGAGGAGTACGCCGACGGCATGGACACGCCCACGACGTTGGCCCCGCCGATCGCGTCGGCCGCGATGGTGGCGGTGAGCGCGGAGTCGATGCCGCCGGAGACGCCGAGGACGACGGAGCGGAACCCGTTCTTGCGCACGTACCCGGCGAGGCCGGTGACGCACGCGCGGTAGACCTCCTCGTCGGCGTGCAGGAGCGGCGCGAGCGGGCCGCGGGGGAGGGGCGAGCCGCCCTCGGGCAGGTCCCACAGGAGGAGGTCCTCGACGAACTGCGGCGAGCGCGCGAGCACGTCGCCGCCGGGCTCGATGACGAACGACCCGCCGTCGAACACGAGGTCGTCCTGCCCGCCGACGAGGTTGACGTAGGCGACGGGCGCGTCGACCTCGCGCGCGCGGCGCGCGGCGAGGTCCGTGCGGACGTGGCCCTTGCCCTCCTCGTAGGGCGAGCCGTTGAGCACGACGAGGAGGTCGAGGCCGTCGCCCGCCTCGTCGAGCGCCGCCATCTCGGCGACCGGGCCGCCCTCCTGCCAGATGTCCTCGCAGATCGCGACGCCGACGCGGCGCCCGGCGACCTCGACGACCGTCGTGGTCTCGCCGGGGGCGAAGATCCGGAACTCGTCGAAGACGCCGTAGTTCGGCAGGTGGTGCTTGTCGTACGCGGCCTGCACGGCGCCGTCGCGCAGCACGACCGCGCGGTTCGTCGGGAGGTCGGCGGGCGAGCCCGAGGCCTCGCGCTCGGCCGCCCCGGCCCCGCGGGGGCTGCCCGAGGTGCCGACGGTCCCGAGGACGACGGTGGTCGCGCCGAGCCCCTCCGCGGCGAGCTGCGCGGCGACCTCCGCGGCCGCGGCCCACGCCGCCCGGCGGAACGACGCGCGCAGCGCGAGGTCCTCGATCGGGTAGCCCGTGAGGGTCATCTCGGGGAAGACGACGAGGTCGGCGCCGGCGGCCGCGGCCTGCCGGGTGCGCTCGAGGACGAGGGCGGCGTTGCCGTCGAGGTCCCCCACGCACGTGTCGACCTGTGCCAGCGCGACGCGCAGATCAGCCATGACGCAAGACTAGGCGACACGGCGACGCGTCCGGCCCTCGGCCGTGTCACCCGTTCGTCACACGGATCAGGCAGGATAGGCGCATGGACAGGCAGCAGGAGTTCGTGCTCCGCACGGTCGAGGAGCGCGACATCCGCTTCATCCGGCTCTGGTTCACCGACGTGCTCGGCATGCTCAAGTCGGTGGCGATCGCGCCGGCGGAGCTCGAGTCGGCGTTCGCGGAGGGCATCGGGTTCGACGGCAGCTCGATCGAGGGCCTCACGCGCGTGTACGAGGCCGACATGATCGCGAAGCCGGACCCGACGACGTTCCAGGTGCTCCCGTGGCGCGGCGAGCGGCACGGGACCGCGCGCATGTTCTGCGACATCCTCACGCCCGACGGCGAGCCGTCGCTCGCGGACTCGCGCAACGTGCTCAAGCGCGCCCTCGCGAAGGCGAGCGACAAGGGCTTCACGTTCTACACGCACCCCGAGGTCGAGTTCTACCTGTTCAACCAGCCCGCGACCGCCGACGCGCCGCTCGTGCCCGTCGACCAGGGCGGGTACTTCGACCACCTGGCCCGGGGGTCGACGCACGACTTCCGCCGCGCCGCGATCACGATGCTCGAGTCGATGGGCATCTCGGTCGAGTTCTCCCACCACGAGGCCGGCCCGGGGCAGAACGAGATCGACCTGCGCTACGCCGACGCGCTCACCACCGCCGACAACCTCATGACGTTCCGCACGGTCGTCAAGGAGGTCGCGCTCGAGCAGGGCGTGTTCGCGTCGTTCATGCCCAAGCCGATGGCGGAGCACCCGGGCTCGGGCATGCACACGCACCTGTCGCTGTTCGAGGGCGACCGGAACGCGTTCCACGAGCCCGGCGCGCAGTTCGAGCTGTCGAAGACGGCGCGCCAGTTCATCTCCGGCCTGCTCGTCCACGCCGCCGAGATCACCGCGATCACCAACCAGTACGTCAACTCGTACAAGCGCCTGTGGGGCGGCGCCGAGGCGCCGAGCTACGTGTGCTGGGGCCACAACAACCGCTCCGCGCTCGTGCGCGTGCCGATGTACAAGCCGGGCAAGGGCAACTCGAGCCGCGTGGAGTACCGCGCGCTCGACTCCGCCGCGAACCCGTACCTCGCGTTCGCGGTCATGCTCGCGGCGGGCCTCAAGGGCATCGAGGAGGGCTACGACCTGCCCGAGGCCACCGAGGACGACGTGTGGGAGCTCACGGACGCCGAGCGCCGCGCGCTCGGCATCAAGCCGCTCCCGCAGTCGCTCGACGCGGCGATCGCCGTCATGGAGAAGTCGGAGCTCGTCGCCGAGACCCTCGGCGAGCACGTGTTCGACTTCGTCCTGCGCAACAAGCGCCAGGAGTGGGACGGCTACCGCGCCCAGGTCACGCCGTTCGAGCTGAATCGGTTCCTCCAGGTCCTGTGAGCGGCTCGACGACGACCCCCGGCTCCCGACGCCCGACGCTCACCGGGCGCCTCGCCCGGTTCGGCTTCGCCGACATCACCCGCTCGGCGGGGATGGTCGACGACGCCGCGCTCGCGCGTCTCCTCGACGACGGGCACGCGACGGGCGACGGGACGGGGGTCGTCGGCGACGACCTGCTCGCCGCCTTCGGCGACACCGCCGACCCGGACCTCGCGCTCCTGCAGGTCGTGCGGCTCGCGGCCGCGCTCGACCACGACGACGCGGCGCTCGTCGCGGACGCGCGCGCGTGCCTCGCGCCCGGTGCCGCGCGGGACCGCCTGCTCGCCGTGCTCGGGGCGTCCGTCGCGCTCGGGGACGACGTCGTGCGGCGCCCGGCGCTGCTGCGCGTGCTCGCCGACACCACCGCCGGCACGGGCGTCGACGCCGGTGCCGTGCGCGCCGAGCTCCTGCGCGCGGTCGGCGCCGACCCGGACGCGGACGTGCCCGTCGCCGCCGAGCCCGGGTCCGGCGCCGTCGACGCGCTGCGCCGTGCCTACCGCGAGCGGCTCCTGCGCATCGCGGCCACCGACCTCACGGTGCCCGACCCGCTGTCGCGCATGCCCGCGGTCGGCGCGGCCCTCGCCGACCTCGCCGCCGCCGCGCTCGAGGGGGCGCTCGCGGTCGCGCGGGCGGAGCTCGACGACCATGGCGCCGGGGTGCGCCTCGCCGTCGTCGGCATGGGCAAGTGCGGCGCGCGCGAGCTCAACTACGTGTCCGACGTCGACGTGGTCTACGTCGTCGAGCCCGCCGACGGGACCGACGAGGCCACCGCGACGAGCGTCGGGGCGCGGCTCGCGACGAGCCTCGCGCGCGTGTGCTCCGGCACGTCGGGCGAGCCGGCGCTGTGGACCGTCGACGCCGCCCTGCGCCCCGAGGGCAAGCAGGGACCGCTCGTGCGCACGCTCGCGAGCCACGTCGCCTACTACGAGCGCTGGGCCAAGACGTGGGAGTTCCAGGCGCTGCTCAAGGCGCGTGCGATCGCGGGCGACCGTGCGCTCGGGCGCGCGTACGAGGACGCGATCTCGCCGTTCGTGTGGTCCGCGGCGGGCCGCGAGAACTTCGTCGAGGACTCCCAGGCGATGCGCCGCCGCGTCGAGGACCACGTGCCGGCCGCGGAGGCCGACCGTCAGCTCAAGCTCGGCAAGGGTGGCCTGCGCGACGTCGAGTTCACCGTCCAGCTCCTCCAGCTCGTGCACGGCCGGTCCGACGACACGATCCGCAGCCGCAGCACGCTCACGGCGCTCGCCGAGCTCGCGGCGGGCGGGTACGTCGGCCGCGAGCACGCCGCGCGGCTCGGGGTCTGCTACCGGTTCCTGCGCGCGCTCGAGCACCGCATCCAGCTCGTCCGGCTCAAGCGCACGCACCTCGTCCCGACGTCGGACGACGACCTGCGCCGCCTCGCGCGCTCGCTCGGGCTCCGGTCCGAGGGGGCGTCGGGCCTCACCGAGCGGTGGCGCTCGACGAAGCGCGAGGTGCGCTCGCTGCACGAAGAGCTCTTCTACCGCCCGCTCCTGCCCGCGACCGCGCAGCTCTCGCCGGACGAGGTGAGCCTCGCGCCCGAGGCCGCCAAGGCCCGGTTCGCCGCGATCGGCTACCGCGACCCCGCGGGCGCGATGCGGCACGTCACCGCGCTCACGGAGGGCGTCAGCCGCCGCGCGGCGATCCAGCGCCAGCTCCTGCCCGTCATGCTCGGCTGGTTCGCCGAGGGGGCCGACCCCGACGCCGGGCTCCTCGCGTTCCGGACGCTGTCCGAGCAGCTCGGCGCGACCCACTGGTACCTCAAGCTGCTCCGCGACTCGGGGTCGGCCGCGTACCGGCTCGCGCAGCTCCTCGCGAACTCGCGCTACCTGGCGGACGCGCTCGCGCGCTCCCCGGAGTCGGTGCGGTGGCTCGCCGAGGACGCCGACCTGCGCCCGCGCGGGGCGGAGCGGCTCGCGGCCGAGACCGACGCGATCCTCACGCGCGCCGACGAGGCGGAGCCCGCGACCGTGAGCCTGCGCGCCGTCCGGCGCCGCGAGCTCGCGCGGACGGGCGCCGCCGAGCTGCTCGGCGTCGTCGACGCGGTGCAGGCCGCGCGCAGCATCTCCGACGCCGCGGACCTCGTCCTCGTCGGCGGGCTGCGGATCGCCGAGTTCGTCGCGCGCGGCGAGCTCGGGTACGACGCGCAGGACCCGGCGTCGGCGCCCGCGCGCGTGCTCGTCGTCGCGATGGGACGGCTGGGTGGCCGCGAGATGGGCTACGGCTCGGACGCGGACGTGATGTTCGTGCACCGGGCGGCCGCCGGCGCGTCGGACGGCGACGCCCAGGCGTACGCGACCGGCGTCGCGACCCGGCTGCGCACGATGCTCTCGGCCGTGGGCCGCGAGCCCGCGCTGCCCGTCGACGCCGACCTGCGCCCGGAGGGCCGCAACGGCCCGCTCGTGCGCTCGCTCGCCTCGTACGCCGAGTACTACGGGCGCTGGTCGAGCGTGTGGGAGGCGCAGGCGCTCCTGCGGGCGCGACCCGTCGCCGGCGACCTCGACGGCCTCGGCGCCGACTTCCTGGCGACTGTGGACGGCGTGCGCTACCCCGCGGGCGGTCTCGACCTCGCCCAGGTGCGCGAGGTGCGCCGCATCAAGGCGCGCGTCGAGTCCGAGCGCCTGCCGCGCGGCGTCGAGGCGTCGCGCCACCTCAAGCTCGGGCGCGGGGGAGTGGCCGACGTCGAGTGGACCGTCCAGCTCCTGCAGCTCCAGCACGCGCACGCGGTCGACGCGCTGCGCACGACCTCGACCGTGGACGCGCTCGACGCGGCGGTCGCGGCCGGGCTCGTCGACCCCGACGACGCGGCCGTGCTCGGCGAGGCGTGGCACCTCGCGTCCCGGCTGCGCAGCGCGCTCGTCCTGTGGTCCGGTCGCACCGGCGGGACGACGGCCGACGTGCTGCCGCACGACCGCCAGGCGCTGCACGGGCTCGCGCGCGTGCTCGACCTTCCCGACGCCGGCACCGGCGCGGAGCTCGAGGAGCTCTACCTGCGCACGGCGCGCCGTGCGCGCACCGTCATGGAGCGGCTCTTCTACGGCGAGGACTGAGCGTGGCCCGCGACGAGCGCCCCGTGCCGGGACTGCTCGAGAGCCGCGAGCCGCGCGCGCTGCGCGCGAGGCGCCGGGACGACGTCGCGCCGCCGGGGCGGGGGCGGACGGCGCCCGGCGCGCACGCCGGGACCGAGTCCTTCTTCGCGTGGCGGCTGCGAGGGGCCGGGTGGATCTCGTGGGCGCTCGCGGCGTTCGCCCTCGTGCTGGCGGTCGCGTGGGTCCACCCCTCGCCGCTCGCCGCGGCGGTGCTGTGGGGCGCGGCCGGGGCGCTGTGCCGACGGTGCGCGCGCCTCGCGGAGCCCCCGGTCCGCGGCCTCCGGGCGCTCGCGCTGCTCGGCCTCGTGGTCGTGCTCATGGTCCTGCTGCTCGCGGGCGCAGGGTTCGTGGCCCACGGCGAGCGCGCCTGACGCCGTCGCGCCGGCGCGCCCGCCGGATGCCGTGCCGCCCGTGGGCCGCCGGTCGTCCGCCCGGTGCCTCCCGGTGCCTCAGATCGTCCGGGGCGCCCGCGCGAGGTTCTCGCGCAGCTCCGCGGCGTCCTGCCGCACGACGTACGCCGGGCGGTCGCGCTCGACGCGCCACGACTCCGCCAGGGGGCTCGTGTCCACCGCGTCGAAGCCGAGCTCGTCGTAGAAGCGCTCGACCCACTCGACCGCGTCGGGGAAGTCGCTCGCCGTCGCGAGCGCCCGGCGGCCCGGGGTGCCCGCGGGCGCCCCGTCGTCCGTGATCTGCGCCGCCTGGATGTGGTTGAACGCCTTGACGACCTTCGCCCCGGCGAGGTGCTCCTGGAGCAGGCCCGACGTCGTGGCCTCGCCCCGGTCGAGGGCCTCCACGCGCCCGTCGCGCTCCCAGTAGTAGTTGTTCGCGTCGAGCACGATCTTCCCGGCGAGGGGCTCGACCGGCACGTCGCGGTAGGCGAGGAACGGCACCGCCACGACCGCGACGTCGGCCGCGCGCGCCGCCTCCTCGGCCGTCGCCGCGCGAGCCCGGGGGCCGAGGTCGGCGACGAGGTCGTCCAGGGTGCGGGGGTCCCGCGAGTTCGCGATGACCACGTCGTAGCCGCGCCCGATCGCGGCCCGCGCCACCTGGGAGCCGATGTGTCCTGCGCCGATGATCCCGAGAGTCGTCATGGTCGTTCACAACACGACCGCGGCCGGACTATTCCGCGGCGTCCCCGCCGGGGTGACCTGTGGCATCCTGACGTCCCGAGGGGGTGGCCATGATCGATCCGACGGTCGCGACGTTCGCGATCCTCGCGCTCGCGGTCGTCGGGTTCATGACGAACCGGCTGCCCCTCGTGGTCGTCGCGCTGTTCGTCCCCGTCGCGCTGTGGGCGACGGGCGTGCTCCCGCTCGCCGACGCGCTCGCCGGCTTCAGCGACCCCATCGTGCTGTTCATCGCGTCGCTGTTCGTGCTCAGCGACGCCCTCGACTCCACGGGGATCACCGCGTGGATCGGGCAGTGGCTCGAACGCCGCGCGTCGTGGGGCCGCACGGGGCTGCTCCTCGTCATGATCGGCGTCGCGGCGGCGCTCGCGGCGGTCATCAGCATCAACGGCGCCGTGGCCGCGCTCCTGCCGGTGGCGGTCGTCGCCGCCGCGCGGGCGGGCATCGTCCCGTCCCGCATGCTCATCCCGCTCGCCTTCGCCGCCGGGGCGGGGTCGCTGCTCACGCTCACCGGGACGCCCGTCAACATCATCGTCTCCGAGGCGGCGGCCGAGGCCGGGGGCCGCGAGTTCGGCTACTTCGAGTTCGCGCTCGTCGGCGTCCCGCTCGTGCTCGCGACGGCGGTGCTCGTCGTGACGCTCGGCGGCAGGCTCCTGCCGGAGCGCGTGCCCGAGCACCTCGGCGACACCACGACCGACCCGCGCGAGCGCGTGCGCTCCTGGCAGGAGAGCTATGCGGCGGAGCTCGACACCGGGCGCCTGTTCACCGGCGGGTCGGGCGTCGCGGAGGTGCTCATCGCCCCGCGCTCGACCCTCGTCGGACGAACCGTCAGCCCCGGCATGACGACGCGCGACGAGGGCCTCGTCGTCGTCGCGCTCCGACGCGGCGACGGACCGTCGACGGGCCCGAACACCGCGACGCCGTCGGGCGCCATGACCCTCCAGCCGGGCGACTCCGTGCTCGTGCGCGGCCCGTGGGACGCGCTGCACCGCTACACGCAGTCGCCCGACGTCATCGCCGTCGACTCGCCCCGCAGCCTGCAGCGCGGCGTCCCGCTCGGCCGCGGCTGGCGGCGCTGCCTCGCGATCCTGGCGGCCACGATCGTGCTGCTGGCCACCGGAGTGATCCCGCCGGTCATCGCCGGCCTCCTCGCAGCAATGGCCCTCGTCGTCACGCGCGTCGTCACCGTGCCCCAGGGGTTCCGCGCGATCTCCTGGGACACCGTGGTGCTCATCGCCGCGCTCATCCCGCTGTCCGGGGCGTTCGTCGTGTCCGGGGCGGCGGACGCGATCGCCGACCTCGTGCTCCGGCTCATCGGCGGCGGCTCGCCGCAGCTCGCGCTGCTCGTCGTGTGCGTGCTCACGCTCGTGCTCGGCCAGTTCATCTCGAACGTCGCGACGGTGCTCGTCATGGCGCCCGTCGCCGTGTCCTTCGCGCAGACGCTCGACGTGAGCGTCCAGCCCTTCATGATGGCGCTCACCGTCGCCGGCGCCGCGGCGTTCCTCACGCCGATCGCGACGCCGGTCAACCTCATGGTCCTGCAGCCCGGCGGCTACCGGTTCGGCGACTACTGGCGCCTCGGCCTCCCGCTCGCGCTCGTGTTCCTCGCCGCCGCCGTGCTGTACGTGCCGCTCGTCTGGCCGTTCTGAGCGACCGTGCTGGTCGTCGGGCCGCTCGGAGCGACGGCCTAGCCGCGGCCGCGCAACGCGATGACCGGGCCGGAGAACAGCGCGATCCCGACCATGAAGCCGACGTCGTACCAGTTCCCGTTGTTGTCGACCTCGTAGATGCTCACCGTGTCCGTGAAGAGCGACACGATGAACGTCACCGGCAGGATCATGCCCTGCCACAGACCCCACCAGAACCCGTAGCCGCCAGGGCTCGCCTCGACGTTCGGCCCGGCCGCGCACGCCCCGAGGAGCAGGAGCGCACCGACGACCAGGACGATGCCGGCGGTCCGACGCGTCGTCGCCGTCATGTCCCTCACCTCCGTCCCCAGTGAACCGCGCGGGACGGGCGGCGTCGACCGCGGTCGCACGAGCAGTCAGGTGTGTTCGATGGCGTGAGCAGGTCGGGGAGGCCGGGCGACGCCGTCAGCCGTGTCTCGCCTGCGCGTTGAGCTCGGCCACGCGGTGCAGGGTGATGCCGTCGCGCCACTCGTGGACGAGGGGGTGATCGAGGTCCGGGCGGAGCTCGATCCAGGGCACCTGGCCCGGCGGTCGGGTGTGCAGCCGCGTGGGCAGGGGTGCCGTCGCGACGCCGTACGGCAGGTGGGTGCTCAACCACGCGAACATCGGCTCGAGCCCGGCGCGGCGCGGGTCGTCCCAGAGCCGGGCCTGCTTCTGTGGTCGCCACCGTCCTTCTCGTACTTGTCGCGAAGGTCGTCTTCCTCGATCTCAACCACCGCAGGCGACGAGTGCGGCGCTGCAGCCGGTGCCCTGCACGGCGTAGCCGGAGCCGGCCGGGTGATGGCCAGCTACGAAGCCGGCGGGTCGCTGACCGTCTGCAGTGGGGGAAGGTCGAGGGCCGCGATGGCGTCGCGCTGGGCGACGTCGGGACGCCGGTCGTACTTCGCAGTCGTGGCCGTCTGGCGATGCCCGACGACCTTGGCGACCATCACGATGTCCACCGACTCGAGCAGGTGGGTGATCAGGAAGCGGCGCATGTCATGCGGGGTGATTCCCTCGAATCCAGCCTCCGCCGCGCGCCCGCGCACGATCTTCCAGATCTGGAACGCGCTGAGCGGTCCGTGGTCGATCAGGGGGCGTAGCTGCTCCACTGGCGCATGTGTGGGTTCGGGCGCAACAGCTCGCCGCGCTCGGCAACGGTGTCGCTCCTCGTCAAGCTGATGCGGCGATACGTGCGCTGCTTGCGAGGTTCTCGCTCGGTTAGCGATGGGGACTTGCGCATCAACCGATCGGCTGACAGTGACGTCCACCGACTTCGGAGGCAGTCGTGGCCGCCCGGTCGATCCGCTCCCTCGCGACGGGCGGCACGGTGGACCTATGGCAATCATCGAGGTAGACAGACTCGTCAAGCGCTACGGCGACCGCACCACCGTGAACGGGGTGAGCTTCGCGGTCGAGCGGGGCGAGATCTTCGGCATCCTGGGCCCGAACGGGGCCGGCAAGACCACCACCGTCGAGTGCATCGAGGGTCTGCGCACCCCGGACGGCGGCGCCATCCGGGTGGTCGGCATCGACCCGCAACGCGACACCCGTGAGTTGCGGCAGCTGCTCGGCGCGCAGCTCCAAGAGAGCGAGCTGCCCGACAAACTGAAGGTCGGCGAGGCGATGGAGCTGTACAGCTCCTTCTACCGCGACCCGCTCGACTGGCGGCAGCTGATCTCCGCGCTGCGCCTCAACGACAAGATCGGCGCGCAGTTCCGGCGCCTGTCGGGAGGCCAGAAGCAGCGGCTGTCGGTCGCGCTCGCGATGGTCGGCAACCCGAAGGTGGTCGTGCTCGACGAGCTCACCACGGGGCTGGACCCGCAGGCGCGTCGCGACGTGTGGGACCTGGTCGAGGAGATCCGGGACCGGGGCGTCACGATCCTGCTCGTGACGCACTTCATGGAAGAGGCGGAACGGCTCTGCGACCGCATCGCGGTGATCGATGCCGGCAGGCTCGTCGCGCTGGACACCCCGGCCGGACTCATCGCCAAGGTCGGGGACCGGCAACGGGTCAGGTTCCGCCCCACCGCGCCGTTCGACCATGCCCTGCTGACCGAGCTCCCCGAGGTCACCTCCGTGGAGCAAGCCGGCGGTCGAATCGTGGTCACCGGCACAGGCAACCTCCTGCTCGCCGTGACCACCACTCTTGCCCGCCACCAGATCGTGGCCGCCGACCTGCGGATCGAGCAGACCACGCTCGACGACGCGTTCGTCGCGCTGACCGGCCGCCCCATCACCGATTGAGGAACCCACTGATGTCTGCACTGTCCCGACTCACGCTCACCGAGACCAAGCTGTTCTTCCGCGAGCCGATCAATGTGATCTTCGCGCTCGCGCTGCCCCCCGTCCTGCTGGCCGTGCTCGGGGCGATCCCCTCGTTCCGGGAGCCCAGCGAAGCACTCGGGGGTCTCCGGATCATCGACCTGTACACACCCATCGTCGTCGCCATCGCGATCACGACCTTCGCACTGACAAGCCTGCCTCCGCAGTTCGCGACCTACCGCGAGAAGGGCGTCCTGCGGCGCATGCGGACCACACCGGTCAGACCGGCCGCGATGCTCAGCGCCCAGTTGCTGATGTCCGTGGTCCTGTCGGTGGTGACGATGCTGATCGTGCTGGCCATCGCCTGGTTCGCGTTCGACGTGGCTTTGCCCGAGAACGCTCTCGCCTTCCTGGTGGCGTTCCTGCTGACCGCGTTGGCGATGTTCTCGATCGGGCTACTCGTGGCCGCGCTGGCACCGGGGGGCGCGAGCGCCAGCGCGATCGGGCTGGTGCTGATCTTCCCGATGCTGTTCTTCGCCGGCCTGTGGATTCCGCGCATGTCGATGAACGACGTCCTGCGCACGATCAGCGACTTCACCCCGCTGGGGGCCGGCGTACAATCGTTGCAGGACGCCGCCGCGGGAAACTGGCCGGAACCGATCTACATCGCCGTCCTCCTGGGATGGACGATCCTCGCCGGTGGTCTGGCCGCACGGTTCTTCCGCTGGGAGTAGACCATGAGCATCGAGGCTGAGCTACGCGAGGAGCATGACCGGGCCGAGCGCCGGGAGACCGCGGTCATCACGGTCCTGCCGTTCGTGCTCCTCGCCGCCAGCACCGGCATCACCCTGCTGCAGCCGGCGCCGGTGCACGTGCCGGCAGCGCTCGCCCTCACCCTCGCGGCAGCGGCCTGGCTGATCGGGCTCAGCCTCCTGGGCGGTGCGCGGCGCTCCCGCGGCGCGCTGATGGGCGTGTACTACGCGGGCCTGACAATACTGTGCGCGGGCCTGGTGGCGGTCGCGCCGTGGTACGGCATCTTCGCCTTCACCGGCTACGTTCACGCGTTCCTGTTCCTGAAAGGGGCGTGGCGGTACGTCGGCGGCGTCACCACGTCGCTGATCATGGCCGTGACCTACTTGGGCGGTCTGGCCAGGATCAGCGCCGACGAGTGGTGGCTGTGGGCCGCCATCGGCCTCGTGGGCAGCGTGATGACGGCGACGTTCTTCGCCTTCATCGACAGAACCGAGAACTACGGGCGCAGGCAGCGGAACGCTCTCGCCGAACTGCATGAGACGAACGTCAAGCTGGAGGCGGCGCTGGAGGAGAACGCAGGTCTGCACGCGCAACTGCTGACCCAGGCGCGTGAGGCGGGCGTCCTCGATGAGCGACAACGGATGGCGCGGGAGATACATGACACCCTGGCGCAGAGCCTCGCCGGCATCCTCACCCAGCTCCAGGCCGCCGAACAGACGATGGGAGCCGGGGCCTCAGCGCGCCGCCACGTGCACAACGCCATCGATCTGGCACGCGAGAGCCTCACAGAGGCACGTCGTACGGTCCAGGCCGTCGGGCCGGAAGTGCTCGCCGGTTCTCGGCTCGCCGATGCCATCGCCGACGTGACCAGACGCTGGTCGGACGCAAGTCACATCGACGCGGCGCTGACGACCACCGGCGATGCCCGTCCCCTGCACGCCGACATCGAAGTGACCCTCCTCCGTGCCGCGCAAGAAGCACTCGCCAACGTCGCCAAGCACGCGAACGCCCACCGCGTCGGTCTCACGCTGTCGTACATGGAAGACATGGTGACCCTCGACGTGCGAGATGACGGCGAAGGCTTCGACCTCGAAATTGCCCGCGCGAACGACTCGACCCACGGCGGGTTCGGCCTTGCCGGCATGCGGCAGCGCGTGCAACGGGTCGCGGGACAGCTCCACATCGAGTCCGAACCAGGCAGCGGCACCGCGATCTCGGCATCCGTCCCCGCCATCCCGGCCCGGGGCGGACAGTGATATCGATATTGATCGTCGATGACCATCCGGTCGTGCGAGACGGATTGCGAGGCATGTTCAGCGCCGACCCGCGCTTCGAGGTGCTCGGCGAAGCCAGTGACGGCGCAGAGGCAATCGCCGCCGGAGAACGGCTCCAACCCGACGTGATCCTCATGGACCTGCGGATGCCGAAAGCCGACGGCGTCACCGCCATCAAAGAACTCGCAGAACGCGGCGTCCCCGCCCGCGTTCTCGTGCTCACCACGTACGACACCGACAACGATGTGCTCCCCGCGATCCAGGCCGGAGCCACCGGCTATCTGCTGAAAGACGCGCCGCGGGAAGAACTCTTCCGAGCAGTGGAAGCGGCGGCACGGGGACAAGCAGTACTGGCCCCTGCCGTCGCGACCCGACTCATGGGGCAGGTGCGTCAGCCAGAGACCGACCTGCTGTCACAGCGCGAGCTACAGGTGCTGGAATTGGTCGCCCAAGGCTCGACGAACCGCGAAGCGGCCAACCTCCTTTTCATCAGCGAAGCAACAGTCAAGACCCACCTGCTGCACATCTACGCGAAGCTCGGCGTCAACGATCGGGCCGCAGCAGTGGCGACAGCCTTCTCCCGCGGCTACATGACGCCCCGAGTCTGACAAGACGATTGACGCCCGGAGCCGCGAAGGTCAAGGAATCAACCAGGGATGAAGTGACCACCTCGGCTTGGGTGATAGTCACGGTAGCTCTTAGGTGCTTCTTAGCCAGAGGCTGGAGGATCGATCCGTGGGGTGCTCATCGTGGATGACGACCGCCCGGCACGGGCATCGAGTGCTGTTCGCCACCGCGACGGACTGGGTGACTCGCCTCACCGAGGCGCATCGGCAAGGAAACCTGCCACGCGAGCTCGCCCGGCTGCGGCGCTACGGACTGATCATCGTCGACGAGGTTGGCTATCTGCCCTTCGAGCAAGACGCTGCGAACCTCTTCTTTCAGCTGGTGTCCTCTCGCTATGAGCACGCCTCACTGATCCTCACGAGCAACCTGCCGTTCAGCGGCTGGGGAGGTGTGTTCGGAGACCAGGCGGTGGCCGCCGCGATGATCGACCGCATCGTCCACCACGCCGACGTGCTCACCCTCAAAGGCGCCAGCTATAGGCTCCGCGGACGAGGCATCGACAGCCTCCCGAGCATCAGAACCCAGGATCCGGCAGACTAACGAAACGACAACCAGGTGGCCTCGTTTTCGCCCGTCGTTTTGGCTTCAGGTTGGACCGTCGTCGACAGGAGCTGCCGTTGGCCCCAGCTTCATCGCGCGGGCATCGTGACCGTAGGGCGAGAATCGAGGCTGCTCGGTTGCGGTTCCGGTCGGGCGAGCCTTGGGGAAGATCGAGCCCCCGCTGCCCTCGAAGGGGAGCGGTAGTGGCCGCCCGTGCCTACGTACTTGCCGCGTGGTTCGCGAAGGCCCCTTCATCTCAGGTTCTCCTGGGGCTAGGGCGTGTCTCCCAAATCGCGTCCTGACGATACGAGCCTCGCGGCCCTCAGGGCGTGCGGTAGGTTCCGCGCCATGGGCTCCGGGAAGTCTCGTAGGGCGGTCGCCATCTCGATCGAGGTGGTTGTGTACGTCTCACTGGCATGCCTAGCAGTCGTAATGGTGGGATCCGGGATCTCTTCCACGATGAACAGCTGGCGTGCGCAGCATGACGGTGAGGTCGGAACGTTCACCCCGCTCGAGCAGCACTGCCAGACGAACCGTCGTGGTGGGATGCACTGCAGCTGGAGAGGCATGTGGCAGTCCGATGCCGATGACCGCGTCATCGCGGATGTCCTCATCGATGACGACCTCGGGACGGTAGAAGGCGACCCGCCGCCTGGCCCGGTCCATCCGACGCTTCACCACGACGCTTTCTCGGATCCGCAAGTCGTCTACCGGCCAGGTGATCGCACCTGGCTCCAGGCCCCAGCCCTGATCGCGGTCGGACTCGGAGGGAGCGCAATCGCGGCGTGGAGGGTTCGCAGGTGGTCTCGCCGGTTCGCGGCCGATGCAGGCCGGGAGACTCACATAAGAGACACGACCTAGGTGTACGGACCCGCTGCGTTGTTGACGCGGTCGATAGGGCGAGCGCCGTCGATGCCGAGGTGGGGTCGGTTCATGTTGTAGTGCTCGAGCCATCGAGGCAAGGCCGCGGCGCGTTCGG